>LULP01000165.1_pt1 | contig 19893 bp, 17 predicted proteins | sample 728111 | NCBI WGS metagenome assembly LULP01 (sample SAMN03860286, study PRJNA289734) | marine metagenome | biome: seawater column; feature: ocean; material: water; isolation source: Red Sea water column Station 149 - depth 25m | place: Saudi Arabia: Red Sea | collected 2011-10-15 | depth 25 m
CTATGAGTATTTATTAATAAATTATCATCTAATAGGCTTGGTTCATATAAACGTTGTAGATTATTTTGGTCTACGAATTCACTCCCATTTAATCTTTCGCGAAGCCAAATACTATGAAGTTTAAAATCTGATAATTTTCCTTCATTAATAGAAATTATTTTTTTTCCCATTTTTAATTTATTAATTAATATTTAAATTTGTGTAAATTATAAAATATAGTCAAAAATTAAAAAATGGTTGAGAAATAAATGATTAATTATTCTCCTAAAAGAGAATCATCCAATAATCTTGTCTCATATGCCGAATAAGAATGCCAACCATGTACTGTTTGATCAAAATCAATTACACTGCCTGTCATTAATCCAGATTCTTCTGAGCACATAAATGCTAATCCCTTTGCTACATCGATAGGCTTAGTCAATCTATTAAAAGGAACTTTTTTTTCTTCATCTTTCAACCAATTAGGATTTTTTTTGTGAACTCTTGTTTGAATATCATGTTCAGCAGGAGTATCTGTCCATCCAATATTTAAGGCATTTACTCTTATTTGATAACTAGCGACAGAATTTGCAATATTTTTTGTCATTGTAGCTAAAGCAGCTTTTGAACCACTATAAGCAACAATAAATGGCATACCACTATACATTGCCATAGATAATACATTTGCAATTGTTCCTTTGTTCTTATCTCTAATCATTATTTTAATTGTCTCTTGCATTAATATGAAAGGCGCACGGGTATTAATATTATAATTATTTTCATAATAATCATTATTTTAATTGTCTCTTGCATTAATATGAAAGGCGCACGGGTATTAATATTATAATTATTTTCATAATTTTCTAGAGTAGCACTTAAAATTGTACCTCTTTCTGTATATCCAGCAACATTAATTAAAGAATTTATCGTTCCAAATTTTTTATCAGTTTCTGAAACAATTTTTTTGCAATCAGTAACATTTTTAAGGTCTGCTTTTATATACAAACACTCAGTGCCTAATTTTTCAATCTGATTTTTAACTTCAAGACCTTTATTTTCTTGTCTCCCACAAATTGTAATTGCTTTAGCACCTCTGCTAGCTAATAATCTCGCTGTTTCAGCACCACTACCTTGTGTACTACCTGTAACTATAATGACCTTATCTTTAAATTGTTCATTCATAGAATTTATCTATAACTAAAATTTTGGTTTTACAACTTTATTTGATTTTACTGATTTAGTAGCTGAATTAGCAAGAATTAAAGCATTCTTTCCATCCTCAAAAGTGACTGATGTATTTTTTTTATTTTTTATTGATTTAATAAATTGATCTAATTGTATTTGATAAGCATCTTTGTATCTTTCGATAAAAAAATTTTTAATAGGTTTTTTTGCAAAGGATAAATTTTGATTATAGTAATTGATATCATTATTTGGAACATTATCAGAAATTAACATTCCATTACTTCCAAATACTTCGAGTCTTTGATCATAACCATAGACGGCTCTTCTTGAATTATTTATATGAACTAAAACCCCTTTTTTTGATTTCATAAAACACATAGTTGTGTCATAATCATTGGTAACCTTAAAATCATTTGAGACATTTACAGAACCTTGTGCAAAAACTTCTACAATTGGATCATTATTAAGAATAAATCGTGCCAAATCAAAATCATGAATTGAACAATCTCTAAAAATTCCACCCGATTGTTTTAAATAATCAATACCAGGTGGAGAAGGGTCTCTACTTGTGATTACAATCATTTCAATTTTACCAATCTTTCCTGATAGAACCTCACTTTGTACTTTATTATGATTAGGATCAAATCTACGATTAAAACCAATTTGAATAGTTGGTTTATATTTTTTAATTTTTTGCCAACATTTATTTACTTTATTTATATCTAAATCAATTGGCTTTTCACATAATATAGCTTTATTACATTCTGCTCCTAGAGAAATATAATCTGTATGAGTCGGGGTGGCAGAAGCAATTAAAATAGCATTTATTTGATCTGAAGAAATTGCTTCCTTTGCAGTCTTTGCAACTTCACAACTATATTTTTTTGCAATTTTTTTAGCAGAGCTTGTATCAATGTCATAAACATATTTGAGGCTCGCTTCTGGATGATCATTTATGATTGACGCATGTAATTTCCCAATTCTTCCTGTTCCTAATAAGGCAAAATTAATCATTTTAGATTTTTATCCACTTTGAATTTAAATTAGAAGATTTTTTTGCTGCATAAATAAATTTAATACCAGCTACACCATCATCAATTGTTGGAAATGAACATTTTTTATTTTTATTATGAATCTGATCAGCGAATTCTGAATAAATATTTGCAAAAGCTTCAAAAAAACCTTCCGGGTGACCAGCAGCAATTCTTGAAGATGATAGTGAAAATTTAGATACTAATTTACTTGCTCTTGTTATAACTTTCATTGGTTTATCTAGTTCTGTAAACTTTAGATTATTTGGATCATCCTGTAACCACTCTATTGAACCTTTTGTTCCATACACTCTAATTTTTAGACCATTTTCTCCACCAGTAGCAGCAGACGATACCCAGATTATACCTCTTGCCTTATTTCGCATTCTTAATAATACAAAAGCATTATCATCAACTGAAATTTCTGAGGATAATGAATTTACTTCTGCTGATATTTCATTTGCTTCTAATCCAGTCACATATCTCAACAAATGATACGCGTGAGTTCCAATTTCAGATAATATCATTGAGGGCCCAGATTGTTTTTTATCTAGTCTCCATTTTAATGTTCTTTTTTCATCTTTCTTTTTTACTCCGACTGTATAACCTTGGGGGTACTCAACATTTATTAAATTGATTTTTCCTAATTTATGATTTGAAATAATATTTTTTGCCTCTCGTAGCATTGGATAGCTTGAGTAATTGTGTGTTAATGCAAATACAATTTTATTTTTTAAAATTACTTTTTTTAATTTAACAGCATCCTCAACCGTTGCAGTTAAAGGTTTGTCACAAATAATATGTATTCCTTTTTCAATAAATGCTTTTGCTATCTTATAATGATCACCCGATGGAGTCATTATTCCAAGCGCTTGAATACCATCATTTCTTTTTGACTCAGCGGATGCCATAGACTTATAATCACTGTAACAACGATCATCAGCTAATCCTAATGAAGAACCAAAAGATTTAGATTTTTTTTTATCTTTTGAAAATATTCCAGCAACAAATTCAAATTTATTATCAAATCTTGCTGATAACCTATGAGTGTATCCAATAAATGAATTAGGACCTCCACCAATAAAACCAATTCTAATTTTATTTTTATTATTTAAAGTATCATTTCTAAGTAAGTCTAATCTACCAAAAGCAATTTTGGATTTTTTTTTCATTAATTAACTATGCCACCATCAATTACATAATTTTGTGCGGTACAACCAGAACTTTGATCAGATGCAAAAAACAAAACTGGCTTTGATATATCTTCAGGCATAAGCATTCTCTTAATACATTGTCTCTCAAGTTGAGTTTTTTTAATTTCTGGAGTAAGCCATAATTTTTTTTGCCTCTCCGTAATGATCCAACCAGGAACAATACAATTTACTCTAATGTTATAGACACCTAAATCTCTTGCTAAAGTTCTTGTTAATCCCATAATAGCAGATTTTGCAGTGGTATATCCAGGCATACCGCCTTGAGAAATCATCCATGAAAAACTACCTATATTTACAACAGAACCTTTTCCTAAATCTTTCATGTCTTTATAGACAGCTTGGGTTGCAAAAAAATAATGTCTTAAATTAATATTCATTCTATCATCCCAATATTCAGGGGTGACACTATCTAGATCATGTCTCTCATCATTTGCTGCATTATTTACCAGAATTGAAATTGGCCCAATTTCTTTTTTTACTTTCTCTAATGAACTTTTAAGTTGTTCTATATTTTTTAAATCACATTTTACAAATAGACTATCAATATCATATTTGTTTTTAATTTTTTTTGATAATTCGTTACCTAACTCATCATTTATATCTAAAAATGCAACTTTTGATTTTTGAGAAGCAAATTGTTCGACAATACTTTCCCCAATTCCTGAGGCACCTCCTGTAATAAGCACTACTCTATCTTTTAGTGATGGATAAGTTGCGATTTCGTTCATGATTATTTATGATATATTAATCTAAGTTATGTTTAACATAATCAAATTAAATGAAAAAGATAATATTGGAATTGCTCCAATGGATATTCCTCAAATTTCTTTAAAAAAAATTAAAAGTGGTGATTTTATTTTTAAGTATGGTCAGATAATAGGAATCTCTAATAAAAATATAGAACCTGGTGAACATGTACATTCCCATAATATGGGATATAGTGAATTCAAAAGAGAATATATCCGTAAAGATATTAGAAATGATATTAATAAAAGTGAAAAAACAGAATACTTTAAAGGCTTTAAAAGGAATAATGGATCATCAGGTACTAGGAATTATATAGGTTTAATTAGTACAGTTAATTGTTCAGCAACAGTTGTTAAAAAAATATCTGATAAAATAAATAATTATTTAAAAGATAATAATTTTGATAACATTGATGGGGCAGTTTGTTTAAAACATTCATCAGGTTGTGGGATGAATACTTCTGGATATGCCATGAATGTATTTAACAGAACTATTGAAGGTTTTAAAATTCATCCTAATTTTGGAAAAGTTTTTGTTATTGGACTTGGATGCGAATGTGCCCAAATAAGTTTGTACAACAATGATCAGGAAAAAAGAAATATTGAATATTTGAATATTCAAGATGAAGGTGGAACAAATGAAATAATAACGAAAGTAACTTCAAAAATTATTAATCAACTAAATGAAATTAATAGTATTTCTAGAACAAATATACCCATTTCAGAACTAACAGTTGCTTTGCAATGTGGTGGTTCAGATTCGTATTCTGGGATAACTGCAAATCCTGCACTAGGCTTTGCTTCAGATATGATTATTGATCATGGTGGAACAACATTACTATCAGAGACTCCAGAAATATATGGAGCAGAACATTTATTATTTGAAAAATCATTAAACGAAAAAAATATAGAAAAACTAAATAAACAAATTGAATGGTGGAAAAAATATGTTGCTAGCAACGATAGCACATTAGATAATAATCCAAGTCCTGGTAATAAAAAAGGAGGTTTAACTACAATTCTGGAAAAATCATTAGGTGCAGTATCCAAAGCTGGAAATAGAAATATGGTTGATGTTCTCGATTATGCTGAACAGGTAAAAACCAAAGGTTTTAACTTTATGAATTCTCCAGGTTACGATCCTGTATCTGTAACTGGTCAAGTTGCTTCTGGCGCTAATGTTATTTGTTTTACTACTGGTCGAGGTTCGTGCTTTGGATTTAAACCCACTCCAAGTATTAAAATAGCAACAAATACAAATATGTATAATAAACTTAGTGAAGATATGGACATCAATGCTGGTACTATTATGGATAACGTTGCAAGCGTTAATGAAGTTGGCAAAGAAATATTTGATAAAATAATTTCAGTTGCATCAGGTGAAAAATCAAAGAGTGAAATAAATGATTATGGTGATGATGAATTTAATCCTTGGATAATTGGAGCAACGCTATAAATTTATAAATCACCTTTAAAGGCGTTAATATACATTTTTAAAAAATCTTCTGCGTTAACTGGTATAGGATTTGTACTTGTTGATGGATCATTAAAAGCCATTAAACTCATTTTTTCTAAATTTTTGTCATCATCAATTATTTCACTTAAAGTATGAGGAATATTTAAATTAGATCTAAGCTCTAAAATCCAATCCATAAAATTATTAAATGTTGCTGATTTTAAATTTATATATCTTGAAATATCAATAATTTTTTCTTCAATTCCTTTTTTATTATATTGTAAAACATATGGCATAAATACTGCATTGGTTAATCCATGATGTGTATTATAAATTGCACCAACAGGATGACTTAAAGAATGGATAGCACCTAAACCCTTTTGAAAAGCTATTGAGCCCATAGATGAAGATGCTAGCATATGCGATCTAGCTTCTAGATTTGATCCATCATTAAAAGCAAGAACAAGATTATTTTTTACTAATCTAATGCCCTCTAATGCAATACCTTGCGAATAAGGATGAAAAATATTCGACAAATATGCTTCTAAGCAATGAGCTAGCGCATCCATTCCTGTAAAGGCTGTTAGATTTGCAGGAAGTGGAATTGTCAAATTTGGATCAAGGATAACAATTGATGGAAGCATTTTTGGATGGAAAATTATTTTTTTTTCTTGTGTTTGTTCGTTAGTAAAGACTGACGCTCTTCCAGTTTCAGAACCTGTTCCAGCTGTAGTAGGTAGAGCAATTATAGGAAAAATTGAATCTGCATTAGCTCTAGTCCACCAGTCACCAATATCTTCAAAATCCCAGATTGGTCTTTCTTGCTTGGCCATGAATGCAATTGCCTTTCCTGTATCCATACCCGAGCCTCCACCAACAGCTATTACTCCATCATGTTTATTTTCATTAAATACTTTAACACCATCTTCAACATTCTTACCTGTAGGATTTGATTTAACATCACTATAAACAATTGCCTGTTTATCTAAACAATCATTTAACTTATTAATAATGTTTGTTTTTAAAATTCCATTATCAGTAACAATTAATGGTTTTTGAATATTTAATTCTTCACAGGCTTTTTGTATTTCTTTTATTCTATCAACACCAAACCAGATTGTAGTAGGATAATTCCAATTAATATTTTCCATAATCTTAAATATTTCTTATATGATAGCTTTTTGCTCTTGTTAAATGATCAAATCCTAGAACAGATAAAGTAACACCAATTCCAGTATCTTTTACACCAGTCCATGCTAAGCCAGGATCTAAGTAATCACATCTATTCATAAAAAAAGTTCCTGTCTCAACATTTTTTCCAAAATTTTCTGCAAAAGACTTATCATTTGTCCAAATACTTGCTGTTAACCCATAAGAACTATCATTCATTAGAGATAAAGCTTCATTTTCATTTTCTACTTTCATTATTCCAACTGAAGGACCAAATATTTCTTCCATCATATATTTCATCGAATGATCGACATTAATAAGTGCACTTGGGCTTACATAACAATTATTACCATCATCTAAATTAAATTTTTTGTTATCTATAATATTCTTTCCACCTTGACTAATTGCGTTGTTAACTTCAGATCTAATATTATTTGCAGCAGATTGCTTCACTACTGGACCTAAATTTGTCTCCGTCTCTAGTGGATTTCCTAAAACATATTTCTCAGTTACATCTTTAAATTTTTCTACAAATGTATTGTATATTTTTTTATCAACATAAATTCTTTCAATACCACAACAAGATTGGCCAGAATTGAAGTATGATCCATCAACTAAATTTTCAACAGCATGATCTAAGTCACAATCAGCTCTAACATAAGCAGGATCTTTTCCACCTAACTCTAAACCAGCTCCAATAAATCTGGTGCCTATAGATTTTTTTATTTGTTTTCCTCCACTTACAGAACCTGTAAATAAAACATGATTAATTCTTGAATCTGAAATTATTCTTGATGTTTGATCATGATCTAAATGTAAATACTGAAAAATATTTTTTGGTAATGAAGATTGTTTAGCTGCCTCATATAATTCTTCAGCACAGAGTGGAGTTTGAGAAGAATGTTTTAATATAACTGCATTACCTGCAAGTAAACTTGGTACAATTGAATTAACAGAAGTGTTGAAAGGGTAATTCCATGGTGCAATTACAAATATAGTCCCTAGTGGTTCTTTGTTTATATAATTATCAAATTCATCATTTTTAATTGATACAACTTTTGATAGTGCTCTATCAGCATTTTCAATCATATAACGAGCTCTTTCTTCAAAACCTCGCATCTCTCCTGGGCACTGTGCTATAGGTCTGCCTATTTGCTTACATAAATTACTAGAAACATCCTTATTTTTTAAAAATATTTCTACAAAATTTAAAACTGACTTTTTTCTTTCTTCTAGAGATATATTTTTCCAATGTTCTCTTACAGAATAGGAATTGCTGAGACTTTTTTCAATATCTTCTTCTGTTGCATATTCTCTTTTAACTAAGACGGAGTTGTCTATTGGAGTAATAGTCTCAAACATTTAGTAAAATTAGCCTCGTTCGAAATATCTTCGTAATTGCCAATCATTAACTGAACCATCATAATCTTTTTGTTCCCATTCAGCAGCATGGATATAATGATCTAGTACATCTTGTGGAAATATCTCTTTTAAAAATTTAGATTTTTTAGCAAGTTGAATTGCTTCGTTAAGTGTTTTAGGAACTTCATTTACTTTTTTCTCATAAATATTCCCAGAATAAGGCTTATCTAATTTAAGTTTATTTTTAATACCATACAACCCAGCACCAACTAAAGCAGCAAAAGAAAGATAAGGATTAACATCCGCTCCTGGGACTCGACATTCAATTCTTATGGATGATCCATGACCAGCTAGTCTAAACCCAGCAGTACGATTATCAATGCCCCAAACAGATTTTGTAGGAGCAAATGATCCATCTTGAAATCTTTTATAAGAATTAATATTTGGTGCTAAAAAAATTGAAATATCTGGTAATAATTTAATTTGTCCCGCAAGATAACTTTTAAAAATATCAGACATTCCATATTTATCCTTAGGGTTATAAAAAATATTTTTCTTTGTTTTCTTATCGAATAAAGAGTTATGAATATGACATGAACTTCCACAAACTTCTTTGTTATATTTAGCCATAAAGGTTACGGCTTTGTTATGTTTATAAGCAATTTCTTTTGTCGCATTTTTAATTAAAATATGATTGTCAGCCATGTTTAATGCATCGGAAAAAACAACATTAATTTCTTCTTGTCCTGGAGCTGCTTCACCCTTTGAACATTCTACATAAATTCCACTATCTAAAAGAGAATTTCTTAATTCCTGCATCACATCCTCTTCTTTCGTAGTTTGGAAAATCATGTAATCTTCAATATACCAAGAAGACTCTTTAAGTTTTGTATAATTATTATTATGAATTTCTTCATAAGTTTGATTGAAAAGAAAAAATTCTAATTCTGAACCAACCATAGATTGAAATCCCATTTTGTCCGCCTTAGCTAAAACATCTTTTAATATCTGTCTTGTTGAATGAATAAGTGGTTTTTTTCCTGAATGGTCTAAACAATCACATATTACTATAGCTGTTTTATTTAACCAATTTGCTATCTTTATAGTTTTGAGATCTGGAATTACAGTCATATCTCCATAACCCGTTTCCCATGAAGAAGATTTATATCCGGGTACAGTAAACATATCCATATCGACTGTATAGAGATAATCGCACATATGCGTTTCTTTATAGACATAATCAATAAAGGCTTTTCCAGTAACTCTTTTACCATTTAGTCTACCTTGCATATCTGATACGCAAACTAAAACTGTATCTATTTCTTTTTTTGTTATTAGTTTTTTTAACTGATTGAATGTAATACTCATGTTTCTTAAAATTAAATTTGTATCATTTTCATATCCTAAATGATAAAGAATGAAACAAAAATAATTGATTAAAAAACGCAGAAAATGGAAAAATATAAGAATTTTATAAATAATAAATGGATTGAAAGTGAGTCCAAAGAAACAATAAAGGTTGATGATCCTTCAAATGGTAAAATCATTGGCGAAATTTCATGTGCAAAAAAAAATGAAGTTGATCTTGCGGTTGAAGCAGCTAAAAATTCTTATAACAGCAGAGTACTTGTAGATATGCCTTTACTTTCAAGAGCTAAACTAATGAGAAAAATTGCAGAAGAGACAAGAAAGGTTTCAAAAGAAGGTGGGGAGCTTCTTTGTTATGAAAATGGAAAAAATATCGCCTCAGCAATTAAAGAATTCAATGATGTAGCAGATATGTTTGATTATTATGCAGGCTTAACAGATAAACTTGAGGGTAAAACAATACCTGTTGCAAAAAATGTTTTTGATTACACAGTTTTAGAACCATTTGGTGTATCAGCACATGTTGTGCCATGGAATTTTCCATTATCAATGATTGGAAGATCACTGTCATGTTCTTTTGCTACAGGAAATTCAACAATTATTAAAACTGCAGAATTAACCCCCTTGTCAGCAACAGTTTTTGCTAAAGCAATACAAAATGCTGGAGTACCTGAAGGATTAATAAACATAATTTGTGGATATGGGAATGAGGCAGGATCTTATCTTGTATCTCATGAAGATGTAAATCACGTAGTATTTACAGGTTCAGTCGCAACTGGAAAAAAGATACTTCATGCTTGTGCTGACAAAGCTATACCTGCTGTAGTTGAATTAGGTGGTAAGTCAGCTGGTATAGTTTACCCTGACGCAGATCTAAATGAAGTTTTAGAGAGTGCGCGTTCAGGAATATTTAGTGTTGCAGGACAAATTTGTACAGCGATGTCTAGATTGGTAGTTCATAAATCAATCAAAGATGAATTATTAGATAAGCTTGTTGATATGAGTAAAACTTTAAAAATTGGACCTGGTATAGAAAAAGATACAGACCTAACTCCAGTTATATCAGAAAATCAGCTTCAAAAAGTTGAAGGTTATGCAAGATCAGGAATCCAAGAAGGAGCAGAAGCAGCATATGGTGGAAAAAGATTAGAACGTGAAGGATATTTTATGGAACCAACAGTTCTAAACAATGTTAAACAAAGTATGACTGTAGCCAGAGAAGAAATTTTTGGTCCAGTACTATCAGTTCTTGAATATGAAGATCAAGAAGAAGCAATTGATATTGCGAATGATACTGAGTATGGTTTAGGTGCTGGAGTTTTTACAAAAGATCTTAAAAAAGCATCTTGGACTGCAAGCAAATTAGAAGCTGGTCAAGTATATGTAAACAAATGGTTTACCGGAAATCATGCAACTCCTTTTGGAGGTTATAAACAATCAGGATATAGCCGTGAAAAAGGAGTGGATGGACTAAAATCTTATCTTCAAGTCAAAAATGTTGGAATTAGTTTAGGTTAAAATCGGTTAGGAGAATAAGCGCTAATATCTATATTTGGCAATTGATCTTTTGATAAACTATCAATAATTTTTCCTGTAACAGCTCCTAAAGTCCAGCCAATATGTTGATGTCCAAATGCATAAATGACATTATTATTTTTGCGAGACTTTCCAATAACAGGTAATGAGTCTGGTAAGGTAGGCCTTCTCCCCATCCATGTTGATTTTACTTCTTTTAATTGGGGCAAAACCTTTCTTGATTGTCTCTCTATCATTTTAAGACGTTTTTTATTAGGTGGTTTATTTAAACCTGCTATTTCAACTGTACCAGCAGCTCTTATACCATCATGAATTTGTATTAAATAAAATCCAGATTCAGACCAAGCAACAGGACGATTTATTAATTTCTCTTCAGTTTCAAATAAAAGGTGATACCCTCTTTCGGTATCAAGAGGGAATTTATCTCCAAGCTTATTAGCAATTTGATTTGACCAAGCACCAGCACTTACAATAATTTTATCAAAATTAAGTTTTTTATTTTCCAAAAATAATTCTATATTTTTTTCTTTCTGTGTTAAATTTTTTATATTTTGATTTATATAAACACCACCTAGTTCTAAAAACTTTTCAAAAATCTTAGTACTTATTGCTAATGGATTTGTTGTGTGTCTTGATCCAGTGAAGACTTGCCCAGAATAATAAACATCAGCTAAATTTGGTTCTAATTCTTTAACTTCATCTTTATTTAAATTTCTTACTTTAACGTTATTATTTTTTCTAATAATATTTGCGTATTCATAATTTTCATAAGATTTTTTTGAATCAAAAAGATAAAGATTTTCTTCATAGTTAATATATTCTTTTACATTTACATCTTGAAAAATTTCATCGTAAGATATTTGCGAGTGTTTTAAAAGGTTGGTTAGAGAGTTTGCTATTTCATTAACTTTTTCTTTTTTACAGTTTTTTAAAAAACTTATTGCCCAAGGTAAGTTCTTTAAAATATAAAAAAAATCAACTGCTAAAGGACCATCTTTCCTTAAAAGCATTGATGGTATATCCCAGATCAATCCAGGATAGTTAACAGGAACATTAGCATAGTCTGCAAAAGTACAAGCATGCCCAAAACTTGTCATTGAGCCAGGCTGCTCCCTATCAATTAAAGTTACATTAAATCCAGATTTTTTTAAAAAATATGCGCTACATATACCAACTATGCCAGCACCAATAATAGCAATGTTCTTCACTAATTTATCGAGCTTTAATACCTCTGAGTTTTTCAGACCTTCTTCTAAGAAGCTCAACTGTAGTTAATAAGAATATTGAAAGAAGTACTAAGCAAGTTGCCATACATAAAATAACAGGGCTAATTTCTTGTCGTATTCCGGCCCACATTTGTTTTGGAATAGTTAACTGATCAATACTTGCCATAAACATAACTATAACAACTTCATCAAACGATGTAATAAAAGCAAATAAAGCTCCTGATATAATACCTGGTAAAATTAATGGCATAATTACTTTAAAAAATGTTCTCATTGGTTTAGCACCTAAGCTTTGTGCTGCTTTTACCATATTCATATCGAAACCAACTAATGTTGCCGTTACAGTGATTACTACAAAAGGTGTAGCCAGAGCAACATGTGCAAGAATTACACCTGTAAATGTATAAACTAGGTTTATTCTAGCATAAAAGAAAAACATACCTGCAGCTGTGATAATTAATGGAACTATCATTGGTGAAATTAAGATTGCCATTATTAATCCTTTGTATGGCATATGAGGTCTACTCAAACCTAAAGCAGCTAATGTACCTAACGCTGTGGCAATAACAGTTGCTATGGTACCAATATAAAAACTATTTACTGTACCTTTCATCCATTTTGTTGAACAAGGAACAGTAGAAGAAACAACATCTGCACTGCAATCACCAATCATGTTTTTATACCATCTTAAAGACCATGCTTCTGGTTCTGGAGGCCAAGCAAGCATTCCTTCTGTAAAAACCATAAAAGGTGAAACGCTAAAAGATATTGGAATAATAGCAAATAAAGGTGCAATTAAAAAAAAGAAAACTAGTGCACAAAAAAATAAATAGGCGTAGTAGTAAGTTCTTTGTACTGGAGTTGCGTAACTTGGTAGTGCCATAAATTATCCTAACTTAATATTGTCTATGCCAACTATTTTATTATATAGCCAATAAAATACTAGCATTACACCAAGAAGAATTGCACCTAAAGCAGCGCATAAGCCCCAGTTTAATGTTGTTTTAAGATGATAAGCAATCCAATGACCAATCAATTTTCCATCTTTACCTCCTACTAATTCAGGAGTAATAAAATATCCAATTGCTAAAACAAAAACTAGTAGTCCGCCTGCACTCATGCCAGGTATAGTTTGCGGTAAATATACTCTCCAAAAAGCAGTGGCAGGTTTAGCGCCTAAGTTTTGTGCAGCTCTCATATGACTTTTGGGAATAACTCTCATCACACTATACAAAGGAAGTATCATAAATGGTAATAATATTTGAGTCATAGCAATTAAAGTTCCTGTTTCATTATAAACCAATTGTAATCGACCATCATCACTCAAAATACCTAACCATACCAATATTCCATTTATTACTCCATTTTGTTGAAGCATTACAATCCAAGCAGTAGTTCGTACTAAAAGTGATGTCCAAAATGGTAGTAAAACAAAAATCATAAGAAGATTACTGTATCTTAATGGTAAATTTGCAAGAAGGTGAGCTACTGGAAAACCAAGAACTAAACAAAAAATTGTAACATAAACGCTTATTTTTAAGGTCTTAATCCAAGTTTTTATATAAATTCGTCTTTTTTCATCTTGCATGACAACATTTTGATCTTGATCATAAGTTCTATCAAGAGCATTCCAATAATAAATAGGTGTAGTATTGTTCACCATTTGCCCCATCGCATACCAAAAAGTTGGGTCGGCCCATTTTTCATTAGCACTAATTAAAAATTCTTTATAATTATTTGGAAGTTCATTTTTTTTTACAGCTTTTTTGATTTGTCTAGAAGTTGTCTTAATCAGACTTTTCCAACCTGATTTTGAATAATTCATTCTAGTTAAAGCTCTTCCAATTTGTATTTTCTCCCCATAAGCAAGTTCTTCAAAAAGAGCTTTATAAACTTCTTCTGGTGGGAGTACGTCTTTTTCTTTATCCCATTTTTTATATTCATTGAAAGTATTTGGAAATACTCCATTGATTTGACTATCATCAACACTTCTAAAAAGCATATCGCCAATTGGCATAACAAACGTAACGATTATAAAAAGTAATAGTGGAAAAACTAATAAGAAAGCTCTTAATTTATTTTTTCGCTCAGCTTTTTTTAAACTTTGCTTTAAAGGAACCCCGTCCGTTGTAAGTAATGCAGAAGTAGAAATACAATCCTCCAAAAATAAATAAAGGCGAGAAAAATCTCGCCTTTACTTTAAAATAGTAAATTTAAATTATCAACCTTAGTTACCCATCCACGCTGAGTAACGTTCACTAATTTCTGCACCATTATCTGACCACCATTGTGGATCATTAACGATAGAAACTTTTAAACGCTCAGGAGTATTAGGCATGTGAGGCATAATATCTACTCCTCCAGGACCCCAAGGCTCATTTGCTTCAATGATAGGAATACCAGAAGCTCTCATTGGTCCGTAAGTAATATATTTTGCCTGTTCAGCTTGTGACTCAGGGCTTGAAGCATGCATCATAAAATCAAGAGCTGCTTCTCTATTAGGAGATCCAGTTGTTAAACATAAATATTCTTGGTCTAGAACTTGTCCTTCCCAAATATATTCAAAGTTTTCTCCTTCAGCTAGATTGGCTGCACCAACACGACCATTATAAGCAACAGCCATTATAACTTCACCACTTTTTACTAATTCAAGTGGTTGTGAGCCTGCAGACCAAAATACTACATGATCTTTAATTTTATCCATTACTTCAAAAGCTCTATCAATTGCACCAGTTTGATTTGCAAAAACCGTTGGTACTGCATTTGGTTCTACTCCATCTGCAACTAAAGCTTTCTGAATAATTCCATCAGCCCAAGTGTGGATACCTCTTTTACCTGGAAATTTTTCCACATCAAAAAAGTCAGCCATACTATCAGGTTTTTCACCTGGGAAAGCATCTGGGTCATAGAATACTACGTAAGTCCAGAATATTTGTGGTACACAACAATCCCAACCAGAATGGTAATTTAATCCATTATTTTCCATATCTTCAGCGATTGATTCTCCGTCAGGTCCTGGTACACCCATTGATGCGATTTCATCTGAAATATCCTCAAATAATCCTTCATCACAACCAGTAATAGCATCAGCTGGCAGTACATCAACTAAGTCCCAAGTTACGTTTCCACTTTCTACTTGAGCTCTTACTTCACCTAAACCTCCGTTGTAGTTTTCAAAGACAATTGAGCTAGGATCAGAATATGTATCAGCATAAGCTTTTTGTTGACTTTCTGTATAAGCACCACCCCATGAAGCAACCGTTACAGCGCTAGCTGCAAAAGGAGCAAATACGAGTGACACAAATAAGAAGGCTTTTAAAAATTTAGACATATATATCCTCCTATTTTTAATTATTTAATCTTAAGATTATGTCCGTAATGATTGTTTAATAACATGTCGAGAAATGAAAAAAAAGGGCTAAAAGTAAAAATTTTTGGCTAAATTTCAAGAAAAAAGTATAATTACAGATCTAACGCTCTAAGATCTTCAGAATCCCAGCTTAAATTCAGTTGATCTCCTTCTTTATGACTAAAACTTCCTTCATTAGGGACTTTTACTATAAATTCATTATTTCCACAAACATCAAGCCTAGCCCTAATATGATCACCTAGGTAAATTAATTCTTCGATTTTTCCTGAAAAATTGTTTGAGCCAGAAGTAGAACTGTCTATTGAAACACGCTCAGGTCTAATTGATAGTTGAGTTTTTTCTCCAACTTCATTTACATTTATTTTTAATGCTTTAACGGTTCCAAAACCACCATCTAATTCAACTTCACATGACGTTCCATTAATTTCTTTTACAACACCATTTAGTGTATTATTTTCTCCAATAAATTTAGCCACAAATGAATTTTCAGGTTTCTCATATAAAATATCAGGTGTAGATAATTGTTGTACAACCCCATCATTAAATACTGCAATTCTATTGGACATTGTTAAAGCTTCGCTTTGATCATGCGTAACATACACAACTGTTATGCCAATCCTATCATGAATATGTTTTATTTCGTATTGCATCTGTTCACGTAAATTCTTATCAAGGGCACCTAAAGGCTCATCCATTAATACTAGGCGAGGTTCAAATACCAGCGCTCTAGCCAAAGCAACTCTTTGTTGTTGTCCACCAGATAATTGAGCAGGAAATCTAGTACCAAAATTACCTAACTCAACCATATCAAGAGCTTTCTGCACTTTTTCTTTAATATCTGGTTTTGAAATTTTTCTTACTTCTAGAGGGAATGATAAATTTTCCGCAACAGTCATATGGGGAAATAAAGCATAGTTTTGAAATACCATTCCAATTTCTCTTTCATAAGGAGGTATTTTACTTATTGGCTTAGTATCTAAAAATATTTCACCGTTTGTAGGTGTTTCAAAACCAGCTAACATCATCAAAGTTGTTGTTTTACCTGATCCTGATGGACCCAACATTGTTACAAACTCACCCTTAGCAATATCCAAGTTTAAGTTTTTTACTACTAGTACTTCTCCATCATAACTTTTATCGATCTTTTCAAATTTAACGAAACTTTGAGATGTGTCATTCATAATATATTTAGTAATGATTCTTGAATAACTGCATGAAAACAAATAGTCAAAAGTTAATTTAAAAAATGTTCATATTTGGTGTTATTTTTGCTTTAGTTGCTGGGATTTTATTTGGCTTAATTGGCCCTACCACAAAAATAGCATATAATTCAGGTGCCTCTGTAGCATTAACTATTTTTTTACGTTACGCAGTTGCCTCGATTATTATATTACCTTTTATCCCTTATCAAAAGAATCTATTTGAAATTTTTACAAAGAACCTAAAATACTTTTTATCTATATCAGCTGGTTCTATATTATTAACACTTGGGTTATTGACTTCAGTTATATTTATTGAAGTTAGTTTAACAATTCTTATTTTTTGCCTCTATCCAATTTATGTACTTTTATTTTCTATTATTATCGATAAAGAAAAAATTTCACTAACTGTAAAGCTTTTATTTTTTGTAACATTTTTAGGAATTGTTTTAGTTATAGGACCATCTTTTAAAGTAATAAATATAATAGGTATTCTTTTAGCTTTTCTTGCATCACTTGGATCTACTAGTATGATTATAATCAATCAGAAAATGTCTTTAAAAGGTATTTCACCAATACCAATTAATATCTTTATAAATATTTTTAATACTATTTTCTTCTTTGTAATATTAAAAATATTTTTTTCTTTAAATTTTAATTTTGATATCAGTATTTATCTTTTAATTTTAATTCCTTCGGTATGTTATAGCTTTGCACTTTTGTCACAATTAATTGCTATCCCAAAGATAGGACAATCATATACTGCTTTATTTTTATATTTAGAGCCAGTGATCGGTGTTCTAGGAGCTGTTTTTTTATTAAAAGAAAATTTAGGAACTTATCAAATGATTGGTGCTTCGATTGTAATAATAAGTTTACTATCAGCTTCTTTTATTAGTAGTAGAAACTAAAATTGATTTTTCATAAAATTGAACCAATTCTGACCTATTATTTTTGTAGAAACTTTTTCTGGAATATTATTTTCACACATTAAATAAAATAAATTATTTAAGTCACTTGGTTGCTTATACCAACTTGGTAACTTAGGCCATTTTGGATTTTTATCTTTAGATTCTCCATAATCGATATTTTTGGTCCATTTTCCATTTCTCATCCACATAACTACATCATCGGACCAATTTAAACAAAGATCAGACCCTATTCCAATATTGTCTTCACCAATTAGGTTTACAAGCTCCTTAATCATTTCACAAAAATCTTCTATGGTACAATCACCTAAATTTTTAAGATGGTAAGGATATAAACTTAACCCAATAAAACCATTTTTTTTAACAAGTTTTTGTAAAATATCAGTATCAATGTTTCTTTTAGATTTATGAAAAAAATTTGGGTTAGCATGAGAAATTGCCACAGGTTTATTTGAGACTTCAATAGCATCAATACAAGTTTGCTTTCCTGCATGACTTAAATCTACAATCATGCCAAGTCTATTCATTTCTTCAATAACAGCTTTTCCAAATCGTGAAACACCTGAGTCTTTAGGTTCAAAGCATCCTCCAGCAAGTGGGGTCTGATTATTATAGGTGAGTTGCATAAATCTCACACCTGCTTCAAAAAATTTTTCAATTAAAAATATATCATTGGCAATAGGAGCAGAATTTTGAAAACCAAAAATAATTGCAACTTTATTATTTTTTTTAGCATCCAAAATATCCACTGTAGTTTTTGCGTGAGCAATAATGTCATGATGCTCTTTAAAAATACGTTGCCAATCATTTATTTTTTCGAAAGACTCTTCAGTATTTTCCCAATATACTAATGTGACATGGATTGCAGTTAATCCAGCTTGGTGGGCATTTTCAAATAATTCCCTATTCCAGTTACAATATTCCAATCCATCAATTAGAAGTATATCTTCACTTATTTTTGACATAGATTAATACTTCTATTAATGAAAAAACCAAAATTAACTATACATATTTAATAAATGTTACAAAAAGTAAGAGAAAACGATAACTACATGAAACTATCAAGAATGGGTTCACGCTATCCTTCTCGCCTTAGTTTTTCTAGAAGTATGTTAAGAAGATTGATCAACGACAACTGGGCAATACATAAATCAAAATTTGATTTAGATAAGGATGGTTACGGTACGGTTGTTTATGAAATAATTATTAATAAACAAACTTATTCACTTGTATGTTTCTCTGCTTTTCTAGATGATAAGGATAGAAGTGATAGAGTTATCGCTAGTAAATGGGATACAGCCTATACATTACATGTAGGTAAATTATCTGATCAAGATCTAAATAGATTAAAAAAAACAATTCCCCTTCAAGAGTCAGGTCGAAATTCTCCAGATGAGTTAATTCTTAGTAGAGCAAATAAAAGTGTAAGACTGTTTCAGTATGTTGTCGATTGTCTTTCAAATGGTAATCAGCCAGATATTTACGAAATAAATAAAGTTGGGTATTTACTAAGAACTACTGCTGTTTATGGTAGTGGTAAATTTGGATTATCAGATTTTACTAACACAAAAAATACAACTGTTTTCAATCAACCCTTTAGAGCAGAAATGTTATCAGTTTATTTAATTAGAGAATTTAGTATTGAATTAGTTGAGCATGTTGCAAAGAAAATTAATCCAAAAAAAGCAGTAAAGTTAGATAGAAAAATTAAACAACATTTAGGTATTGGTAATTCAACAGGTTTAGGTATGGCACCTTTTATCATTAAACATCCAAAGTTGATTAATAAGTGGATGAAACAGTACACAAAGACATTAGAAGAAATTTCTCAAATTGAGTTAGATAGTATAATTTTCGAAAAATATAAAAAACTGTTGAATAAAGCTCTTAATTATCTTGAGGAAGTAAACACAAGTGATGAATTCCAAATTAATAAAAATAAATTAACTACTGAAGATTTAAAAAAATATATTTTCTATATTAATGACTTAGATCTTTCTCAAAAATTTAAATGGTTAGATATTCTAGATTATTGTGATTCGAATTTTAATAATGATACTCAGGAAATTGCAAGAGTACAACTAATTGAATTGTATCCTCAAATATCAGAAGAGTTAGCAGA
>LULP01000747.1_pt1 | contig 19724 bp, 21 predicted proteins | sample 728111 | NCBI WGS metagenome assembly LULP01 (sample SAMN03860286, study PRJNA289734) | marine metagenome | biome: seawater column; feature: ocean; material: water; isolation source: Red Sea water column Station 149 - depth 25m | place: Saudi Arabia: Red Sea | collected 2011-10-15 | depth 25 m
CAATATTTTCAAGGCCTAATTTTTCACCGAATTCTTTATAGAAATATTCTTGATATGACGGCATTGCAAGTTGAAGAACTTCTGTGAGTTTTTTTACTGAAATATCTGTATCTTCATCAACTAATGGTATGAGTGTTTCAGCAAATTTTGCCAGATTCCATATTAGTATTGCTGGTTGGTTCTGATATGAGTATCTTCCGTTATGATCAATTGAGCTAAATACTGTTTTTGGATCATATGTATTCATGAATGCACAAGGACCATAGTCAATAGTTTCACCAGAAATCGTCATGTTATCAGTATTCATAACCCCATGAACAAATCCAAGACCCATCCATTTTGATATCAATGAAGCCTGCTTATCACAAACAGCTGCAAAAAAACTAAGATATTTGTTATCGGTATGCTTTAAATCTGGGTAGTGCCTATCGATAGAGTAATCGGCAAGTGTTTTAAGTACTTCATTATTTTTTGTTCTTGCATATTCAAATGTACCAATTCTGATATGACTTTTTGCGACCCTAGTTAAAATTCCACCAGGAAGTACTGTTTCTCTTAAAACATTTTCATTTGTTTTTAATGCAAAAAGAGACCTTGTTGTTGGTATTTTTAATGCATGCATAAATTCACTTATTACATACTCTCTCAAAACTGGACTTAAAGCTGATCTGCCGTCGCCTCTTCTAGAATATGGCGTTTGACCAATTCCTTTTAATTGAATATCCATCTTATTAATTTCACCTAATAAAATTGCTCTTCCATCACCAAGCTGTGGATTAAAGTGACCAAATTGATGACCAGAGTAGCCTTGAGCAATTGGTATTGAGTCTTTCAGTAGTTTATTCCCAGCGAATACATCTAGACAGTCACTAGAGTCTACATAATCTCTGTCAAAACCTAGTTCTTCTGCAAGAGAATAATTTTTTAAAATCATCTCAGCTTGTTTAAAACCTTCTGGAGGACATTTTTCTGAAATTTCATGAAGTTCTTCGGCATAAGAATTCATAATATTTAGATTTTTGATATTTTTCACTTTATCTTAGTCGATAAATTTCACAAAAGAATCTAAATTTTCTCTTCTTGTTCTGTATTTATTGATTGGATGATTTTCATCTTCATAACCAATAGCAACACCACACCAAACAATTTCATTGTCTGGATGGTCAATATGTTTTTTTACAGTTTTAGGATAAATTGACCAAGATTCTTGAAGACAAAGACCTAAGCCAAAATGAATAGCACTTAACCATAGATTTTCTAGGAACATGCCAACATGTCCCCATCCATTACTTCCAAATGATCTATCTATTGTTATTATCATTCCAATAGGAGCCCCAAAAAAATTGTAGTTTTCTCTAATTTGTTTAAAACGAGAATCAAGATCATCCTTTTCAATTGATAAAGCATTGTACATATCTGCACCACATTCATATCTTCTTTTTTTGTATTCATCTGCAAGTGGTTTTGGATAAATGTCATATTCAATTTCTTCTTGAACTCCAGTATCAAAATTTTGAAGCGTTTCTTTTGCTAAATTATTTTTTACTTGTTCATTAAGAACATAAACTTTCCAAGGCTGTATATTTCCTCCTGAGGGTGCTGCATTCGCAGTTTTTAGAATTTCACTTATCAATTTCATATCAGGAACTTCTTTTGTAAAAGCTCTCACAGAAAATCGTTTTTCAATACCTTCTTTTATATTCATTATTTTGTTATCAAATTTTGTCGGTTCTTATATAATTTATAACAAACATCTTAAGGGAGCAATTTATATGATTGGAGATATGCAAAATTGGAGGCCTAATGTATTAGCTTCAGCACTTGAAAAAGATGGCATTAAAAAAGGTGATGTAGTTGCGACATTGGCATTAAATACTTATAGACATCTTGAAATGTACTATGGAATTTCTGGAATGGGAGCAATCACTCATACTTTAAATTTTAGATTACATCCAGAGCAAGCTGTCTACATCATTAATCATGCTGAAGATAAGATGATTTTTGTTGAATTGCCTTTTGTACCTATCCTTGAAGGACTTCAAGATAATCTTAGCACTGTGAAAAAATACGTTGTCTTGTGCAATGAAGATGAAATGCCAGAAACCTCATTAAAGAATGCTTTATCTTATGAAGAATACATTAAAAATGGTGATGAAAATTATTCATGGCCTGACATGGATGATGATGCAGCCTGTGCACTGTGTTATACATCTGGAACAACGGGTAATCCAAAAGGTGTATTGTATAGCCACAAATCAAATATTCTCCATGCTCAAGTTGCGTTAACCGCAATGACAATTCAAGCAGATGATTCAATATTAATGGTAGTTCCATTGTTTCATGTTCTGGCATGGGGGATACCATATTTTGGCCCAATGAATGGAAATAAACTGGTGATGCCAGGCATGCAAATGGAAGGCGAGCCTCTATACGAACTTATTGATAAAGAAGATGTAACGCTTGCTTTCGGAGTTCCTACCATATGGATGGGTCTATTAGCATACTGTAGAGATAATAATAAGATTTTAAATTCAGTAAAAAATACAATTATTGGAGGGTCAGCATTATCTTTATCAACACTGCAAGAGTTTGATGAAGTTCATGATGTAAATGTAATACATGCCTGGGGGATGACTGAGATGAGTCCGATGGGTACTACAAATATACCAACACCAGCAATGAAAAATATGTCTAAAGATGAAAAATATTCTGTTCAATTAAAACAAGGTAGGCCAATATACGGAGTTGAATTAAAGGTTGTTGATGATAAGGGTAATGAATTACCAAAAGATGGAGAGTCACAAGGACATCTAATGGTAAGAGGGCCTTGGATTCTTCAAAAATACTTTAAATCAGATGAAGATGCTGTGGATGCAGATGGATGGTTTGACACTGGAGACATATCTGTTCTTGATGAAGATGGATATATGACTATAAAAGATAGAGCAAAAGATGTTATTAAATCTGGTGGTGAATGGATCAGCTCTATTGATCTTGAAAATGCTGCATTTGGACACCCAGAGGTTGCAGAAGCTTGTGTTGTTGGTATTCCTCATCCTAAATGGGATGAAAGGCCAATGTTATTTATTGTCACAAATTCTGGAGATCCAATTGAAAAAGATAGCATTATTGAATTTTTAAGTGACAAAGTCGCAAAATGGTGGCTTCCTGATGAAATAATTTTTTTAAAAGAGTTGCCTCATGGTGCTACTGGAAAACTTCAAAAATTTGAACTAAGAGAAGAATATAACAATTATTATATGGAGAAATAAGATGTTAAAAGTTGTGAAACCATCTGAAATTGACTCGGTAATAGGCACCGAGGTAGGCACATCTGAGTGGGTAACAATCGATCAAGAAAGAATAAACAAATTTGCTGATGCTACCATGGATCATCAATTTATTCATGTTGATCCTGATCAAGCTACTCCTGTATTTGGTTCAACAATCGCACATGGATTTTTATCTCTTTCATTAGTAGCTGGTATTCCATTTTCTCAAGAAATTGGAATGGTTCTTGAAGGAACTAAAATGGGTCTTAATTATGGTTTAGATAAGGTGAGGTTTCTAAGTCCAGTCCCTGTAAATTCAGAAGTTAGAATTCATATGAAATGCTTAGATATTTCTGAAAAGAATCCTGGACAATATTTAGCTAAAACTGAAGTTACAATGGAAAGACTCTATAACCTTTTTAGCAATATCCTCGAGTATGGATTCATCTTGAATTTGGACTAAGCCTTTTGATTGAATAATTTCATCAACATCAGATGCTGTTTCCCAGACCTCCTCAAGAACCGACTTTGCAATCTTTCCAGAGATAGTACCATCCGAAATACGTTCAATTAGTATTCCAAAATTCTCAGCAGATAAATTTGATTCATCAATATCAATATTGTCTTTATTTAATAAGGCACTGATATCACCTACTAACCACTTTGCAACTAATTTAGCATCATCTGTTTTAGAAGAGGCTGCTTCAAACATATTTGCCATAGTTTTGGAAGAGGAAATAATTTTTGCTTCTGATTCGTCAAGGCCTATTTCATTAATGTATCTAATTTCTTTCTCTTCAGGAAGTTCAGGAAGATTTTCCTTAATTTCTTTTAACTCTTTGTCTGAGATTATTACAGGTAAAAGGTCAGGACATGGGAAATATCTATAATCATTTGCTTCTTCTTTAGATCGCATTGATCTTGTTTCATTTTTTTCACTGTCATAAAGTCTTGTTTCTTGAACAACACATTCACCATTTTCAATTAATCTTATTTGCCTATCAATTTCAAAGTTAATAGCTTTTTCAATAAATTTAAAAGAGTTAATATTTTTAAGTTCAGCTCTTGTTCCAAGTTCGATGTCACCACTTTTCTTTATTGAAACATTAACATCACATCTCATTGAACCTTGGGCCATATTTCCGTCACAGATATCTAAAAAAGTTACTAACTGTCTAATAGCTTTAAAATAAGCAACAGCCTCTTTGGCGCTAGAGATTTCAGGCTCAGATACGATTTCAAGAAGCGGAGTACCAGCTCTATTTAAATCTACTCCAGTTTCTCCTTCGAACATGTCATGAATTGATTTTCCCGCATCTTCCTCAAGATGTGCTCTCGTTATGTTGATTTCCTTCTCATAATCATCGACAGCAATTTTAATCGAACCTTTTTCTACTATAGGTTGAGTCATTTGAGTTATTTGATAACCTTTTGGTAAGTCAGGGTAAAAATAATTTTTTCGATCAAATGATGATGTTTGATTAATATTTGCTCCTGTAGCGAGACCAAATCGTATGGCTTTATAAAATGCTTCTTTGTTTGCAACTGGGAGAACTCCCGGCAATCCCATATCTATCAAGTCAACATGTGTATTAGATTCTGCTCCGAATTCTGTTGAGCCGCCAGAAAATAATTTTGACTTAGTTGATAGCTGAACGTGTATTTCAAGTCCAATTACTGTCTCCCAGCTCATTGTTTTATTCCTTCAGGTGTATACATATGCCAATTCGTTTCATTTTGAAACATGTGAGCGAAGTTGAGAATGGTGCTTTCATCTAAAAAGTTTCCAATTATTTGAAGTCCAATAGGTTTATTTTCAATATTACCATTTGGAAGAGACATAGCTGGTAGTCCTGCAAGATTAGCAGATATTGTGAACAAGTCCTCTAAATACATTTGTATAGGATCATCACCTTTTGATCCTATTTTGAATGCTGGCCCCCTGGTAGTGGGCGTCATTATTACGTCAATAGTTTTAAATGCATTATCAAAATCATTTTTTATTAATCTTCTTACTTGTTGAGCTTTTTTGTAATAAGCATCGTAATAACCAGCAGAAAGTACATATGAACCAATCAAAATCCTTCTTTTTACTTCATCTCCAAAACCCTCCGAACGAGTTTTTACATATAATTCCTCAAGATCTTTTGCATCTTCTGATCTCATACCAAATTTAACTCCATCAAATCTTGATAAATTTGAAGAACACTCTGCTGGTGCAACAACATAATAAGTTGGAACTGATAATGATATATTTGGTAAAGAAATATCAATTAGTTGAGCACCCATGGATTCAAATTCTTTTAATGAATTTTGATATGTTTCCACAACATCATTATTAAGACTAGANNNCTTTTAAAGAGCTATTTAAATTTTCTTCAAAGTCAGGTATGTCATTATCTAAAGAAGTTGTATCTTTTTCGTCATGGGAGCACATTTCATTTAATAGAAAAGCGCAGTCCTCCGCAGTTCTTGCCATTGGACCAGCTTGATCAAGGCTAGATGCAAAAGCTATCATTCCCCATCTAGAAACTCTGCCATAAGTTGGCTTTATACCAGTTATTCCGCAAAGAGAAGCTGGTTGTCTAATTGAGCCACCTGTATCTGTTCCTGTAGCTGCAGGAACTAATCCAGCAGCGACAGCAGAAGCTGCTCCACCAGAACTGCCGCCTGGAACTAAATCTTTACCCCATGGATTTTTTACATTTCCAAAGAAACTTGTTTCATTTGAGGAGCCCATAGCAAATTCGTCCATATTAGTTTTACCAACTGAAATGCATCCTGCATTTTCAAGATTTTCAATAACAGTTGCTGAATATGGAGGTATGAAATTGTTTAATATATTTGAACCGCAAGTTGTTCTTAGACCTTCTGTGCAAAAAAGATCTTTTTGAGCAATAGGAATACCTGCAAGAGGCAAATCAGAAGGATTATTATCTAGCTCTTCAGCTTTTTTAATTGAATTTTCTTCATTAAGAGTGATGAATGCATTTAAGTCTTTATACTCATTAATTAGAGAAAATACCTCTTGAATGACTTCTTTATTAGAAATTTCTTTATGAGAAATCATATTTTTGATTTCTTTTATTGACTTATATTTTATTGTCACTCAACAACCCTTGGCACTAAAAAGTAGTCTTCATTTGCTGAAGGCGCAACTTCTAATAATTCTTTCTTAAGATTTTTAGCAGTAACAATATCTTTTCTTGTTTTAGCTGTTTTCTCAAGAGGATTAGTTAAAGGAGTTATCTCAGTGGTATCAACCTCATTCAGCTGGTCAACAAATTCAATGATATTGCCTAAATCATTAATAATTTTTTCTTCTTTATCATTATCAATTTTAAGTCTTGATAAGTAAGATATAGTTGTTACTGTTTTCTTGTCCATATATAGGATATTATTATAGTTTAGTGGTGGGATATTAACCTAACTAGCAAATTATTTAAATTGTTTTTATTAGTGGATAGCTCGTGAAATTTAACTTATTCAAAATAGTTGGAGGATACTTCTCTAATGATCTGTCTATAGATTTAGGTACTGCAAATACATTAATTTATACCAAAGATGTAGGTATAGTTCTAAACGAGCCATCTGTTGTTGCGATTCGTGAATCAAGAGGACAAAAAACTGTTGTAGCCGTTGGTACAGAAGCAAAAAAAATGCTTGGAAGAACTCCGGGCAACATTAAAGCCATAAGACCTTTGTCTGAGGGGGTAATAGCTGATTTCCAAGTGACTGAAAAAATGTTGCAACATTTTATATCTAAAGTCCATGAGAAACTTTTTATTAAACCAAGTCCAAGGGTATTAGTTTGTGTTCCGTGCAGATCAACCCAAGTTGAAAGAAGAGCTATAAGAGAGTCAGTTCTTGGAGCAGGAGCAAGAGATGTAAAGCTCATTGAAGAGCCAATGGCGGCAGCAATTGGTGCAGGACTTCCTGTAGAGGAAGCAAGCGGAAACATGGTAGTTGATATTGGTGGTGGAACATCTGAGATCGCTATTCTTTCTCTGAACGGTGTTGTGTACGCTGAATCCGTAAAGATTGGCGGAGACAAAATGGATGAGTCTATTACCTCATGGATTAGAAGAAACTATGGCTGCGTAATAGGCGATTCAACCGCTGAAAAAATTAAGTATACAATTGGTTGTGCTACGCAAGAGTCTGAAAAGTTAGAGATGTCTATAACCGGAAGAAATTTAGCTGAAGGAATTCCTGAAACATTTACTATAAACAGTGAACAGATATTTGAAGCCATGAAGGATCCTTTGTTTGGGATAATAAGAGCTATAAGAAATGCTTTAGAACTCTCACCACCAGAATTAGCTGCAGACATTGCCGAAAGGGGTATCGTATTGACTGGAGGAGGAGCCTTGTTAAGAGATCTTGATAATCTGATTTCAAGTTCAACAGGTATTCCTGTAATTGTGGCAGAAGATCCATTAACTTGTGTTGCCAGAGGTGGTGGCCAAGCTTTAGAAATAATGGATAAATATAATATTGATCTTTTATCATCTGAATAATAGAAATGGCTAGGATTGCTCCTACCTCTCGTCAGAAATTAAGTTTTTTGATATTTATTTTAATTGGGTCTTTTATTTTATATCTCGATGTAACAACGAATAGTTTTCAAAATGTTAAAAATGGATTTAAGGCACTTAAAATTTCAACTTATTTTCTTACCAGAGAATACACTATTGAACCTATTAAGTTTTTTATTAAATTTTCAAAAAATAAAAATGACTTAATTAATGAAAATGAAAATCTGAAAAAAGCTCTCGATTTAAGTTATTTAAATAATTATTTAATTTCCAATGAAAATATATTTTATAAAGATAAAGAAATTATAAAAACTTATGCAGATTATAAATTCTCGTCCTCATATAATATTGCTAAATTAAAAAATATTGATCCAAATATGTATAAATGCTGTGATAGACACAGAATGATTTTAGAGATAATTGAAAGTAATAATTATGACTTTATTGAAAGCGTGGTTTTCAATGATCAAGGGATTGTTGGACAAATTATTGATGAGAATATATTTTTTGAGGTGCTGCTTTTGACAGATATTTCTCATTCTCTACCAATTAGATCAGAATTAAATAGTTTTTTTTGTAATGCGAAGGGTAGCGGAAATGCAGATCATATCCAGTGCAGCTACAATCCTTTGATTTGGACTGAAGATATTAAAATAAATCAGACTTTCTATACTTCTGGCCTTGGTGGAGTGTATCCAAAAGATATTAAAATTGGCCACGTTAGCAAAATAAAAAAAATAGATTCAAATGAAAATGTAATAGAAATCAAATTAATAACAAATCCGCTTAGAAGTGATCTTTTTGGAGTTTTAAGAAACTAATGATAAGTTTATTTAAAAAGTTATTTTTAGTTATAGTTATTAATTATATTGACCGCAATATTTTTTCCTTGCTGTCAGAATATTTTTTAATCTTTCCATTAACTTTTCTTGCCTTCATTTACTATGTTTATAAATCAGATAAAAATGTAGGAGCATTTGAATCCTTCTCGATCGGAATTTTTGTTGATTTAATTTCTGATACTTATTTTGGATTAAATGCAATCATCTTTTCCCTTACGACATATTTTATTAATTTAAATTCAAATACATTTAAATTGTTTTCATATTTACAAATATGTTTATTTTTTGGTTTATCGGCTTCGGCCTATGTTGGGTTTAGCCAGCTAATTCTAAATATTTATAATTTTTCATATCTAACTTTATTTTTAAGTTTAATCGCTAATATTGTTTTTTGTTTTTTAATCGCATTCATTTCTTCATATTTTCCTAAGAAAATAAATATGAGGGTTTAATATGATTTTTGTCAAAAAAATTATCAAATCTTTGGTAACTTTTTTTATAGTAGTATGTTTGATACTTATATCAATTTACTTCTACTACATAAGTAAGCCTGAAAGAATAATATTTCTCACTAACAAAATCCTAGATAATAATTATTCGATCCAATTTCAACAAGCAGAATCTTATTCAAAATTCTTTTCACCAGAAATTTCATACAAAAACATTCAAATAACTGATGTTGATCAAAAAGAAATATTTAAAGCTGACGAATTAAAAATTGGAATAAGTATCTTTAGAACTTTAGTAAATAATTACGTTTATTTGAACTCACTCTATTTGGATAATATAAAAATTCTTGATAGTCAAAGTTCTGGGAATCTAGATATCGAATTTAAATACAAAATTAATAATATCTTAATTAATTCAGACGAATTAATATTTTCAGCCAAGAATGCTGAAATTATAAATAAAAATGGAGAATTGTCAGTTTTTAACAAAGAGGGGCACATAGATAATATTCCTTTTTCTGAACTTAGTATCTTTAAAGATAATAAATCTAAAAAATATCTATTCAATACCGAACTAAGACTTGATGAAAATATAATTGAGAATGAAGAATTATTGGACTTAACTCAATTCACAAATAAAGTTATAAATTTAAATTTAAAAACTCAAGGTTACTATGATTCCGACACAGGAAAAATTAAAAGTTTTAGTAAGTATATTTTTAAAGATTCTAGCTTGGTGACTAACACAAATTTAAATATCGATAGAATAAATTCCACTCTTTTTACAAACATTGACGAAAAAATAGTAGGCATATTTTCAGCAAAAATACCTGATCAAAGCATTGAGGGATCTATAAAATTAGTTGAAGAAAAAATCACATTTCAATCAAATATTTTAGTTAACATGGATGAAATTATTAATTTTGGGCAATACCTTAATTTAGAAGGCAAAGAAAGTTTTGAAATAAAATTAGTAATTCAAGATAAAGTATCTCTTGAATTAATAAGCGATCTGAGCAATACATTAGTCCAATCAAATATTAATGAGTTAAATAAGAGTAAAAATGAAAATTTAAAAACTAAAATTTTTATATCCGATATTTCTTTACCAACCTATTCAATTAAAAATAATAAATTTAAAGCATTTATCGACAGTAAAAATAATGGTTATTTTTCATACGGCTCTTTTTTTGACAATGAATTAAAACAACTAAATTTTGCAGATGGCTTTTATATATATTTAGAACTAAATGATCTTAATATTGATAATATTTTAATTGAAAATGATAACCAAAATACCACTAATTTAAAATTTGTTAAGTTAAAAATAAAAGAACTTGATTTTTTTGATAACAAATATACAGATCAAATATTTGAGATTAATTTTTTAGAAGATGAAACGTATGCATCATTTTATGGCGATAACTTAAATGGTAATTTAAGAATTGATTCATCAGGGTTTTCAAGAATTGATGTTTATAATACTAAATTTGAATTTAAAGGTATCGATCTTATTGAGTCAAATAATTCAATTAAATTTGATGACATAAATTTGCGGTTTGTTGGTAAAAATATTCAAACGTTTAATGATATTTTTCAAGACATTGATTTTTATCTTTTAAGAAATAAAAGAGTAACCACAGTCGACAACATAAGAATTTCAAGTGAAAATTTTAATATTGGCCCAACATTTGATAATGAAAAAGCTTATATAAGCTATGACAATCTCAATGATTTATACAAAATAAAAGGATCATATGAAATAAATAATCAAAGTGATCTTTTCGTGAATTTGATCAATTATGATTTTAAATACCTATATTCTGACTTAAACATACAATGGAAGAGTATCAACCAATTAAAAGAATTAGAAGGAAAAATAAAATTTAAAATAAAGGATCTTGAATCTAATGCGAATTTGCCTGATTCAGCATTATTAAGAGCTTTAAGGATACTTAACTTAAATGCTTTAGTAGGAAACTTAAGTAATGATTTAGCTTTTGAAGGATCAAGCTTGATAGTAAGTAGGGCTGAAGGAGATTTTATAATTGGAAAAAATAGAGCTCTTATGAGTAATCCAATTAAATTAGAAACACCTGAAGCAAAGATGAATTGGAAGGGTGAAATAATTAAAAATCAAAATGGTCTTCTAGATGAGCTCGATCTTGATCTTGAAATGAGATTAAAGTTTTCAGAAAATATTCCATGGTATGCAGCACTTTTTGGTGGAATTCCTGCATTGGCGGGTGGCTTTGTTTTAGAAAATATTATTGATGAAAGGGTTGATGATGCCTCAACTTTCAAATTTAGTGTAACAGGATCAATAGATGATCCAAAAATCATTAGACTAAATTAAGTAAATAGTTGCCAAACCTAAGAATGACAAAAATCCAACAACGTCAGTTACCGTAGTAACTACAACGCTTCCCCCAATTGCAGGATCTTGATTAAATTTTCTTAAAATGAGAGGAACTAAAATTCCAGCAATTACTGAACTAATGAGATTAATTACCAATGCACAAGATATTAAAATAGCTATAGTAATATCTTTAAACCAACCAAAGGTAACAAGTCCAACTAAAATTGATAAAACTATTCCATTTAATATTGATACCGCCAACTCTCTTTTAAAAAGCCAGCGAATATTTGATGTGTTTATTTGCTCCAATGTTAACCCTCTCAATACAATTGTAAGTGTTTGGGTTGCAGCGACACCACCCATACTTGCAACTATGGGCATTAGAACTGCTAGATAGACAATTTTATCGATAACGTCTTGAAATAAATTTATTGTACTAGCAGCAATGAAAGCTGTAATCAGATTCAAGCTCAACCAAAATACTCTACTTTTTGCTGCTCTCCCGGGTGGGGCAAATGTATCCTCAGCAACACCTGCCATACCCAAAAGATTTTGATCTGCATCCTCTCTTATTACATCAACAACATCATCAATTGTTATTCTTCCGATTAACTTGCCATCTTTATCTACTACTGATGAAGAAATCAAATCATTTCTCTCAAATAAAGTTGCAACCTCTTTGTCATCAAGATCTGCATCTATTGGAAGAAATTCAGTTTCCATTATTTCTCTTACAAGCATCGTAGGCTTAGAGGTTATTATTTTGCTTATTAAAAGTTCACCCAAGTATTCATTTATTCCATTATGATTTGGTTTAATATTTAAACCCTTTAGATAGAATTTCTCAGCTTGATCAAAATTTCCAACTTTTCTTGAAGTAAATCCCATGTAATTAAGAATATCCGGATTTTTTTTATCTGATTTATGAGCTTTTTCTAATTTACTGAAAGCTTGAGAATAAAGTTTTTTTAGAAATATTTGAAACCAAATCTTGCTGAATTTCTTCACCTAATTCAAAGAGAACATCGCCTTCTTCTTCTGTCTTTAATAATGAAAATAAAAGGTTTCTTTGTTTTGGGGGTGATGATTCTAGAGCATGGGCGATTTCAGGCGCAGTCATTTTTTTTAAAAGTCTTCTGATCTGATTTAGAGATAGATTTGATGCATCATCTAATATTGTTTTGAGACTATCATTACTGTTGCTATCACTCATTCATTAATTCTAACCTGAAAAGAATTATCTATATCTAGATGATGGAATATTATTTTTTTTTCTATATTTTGAAATTGTTCTTCTAGCCAAACTAAACCCTCTCTTATTTAGCTCAATTGCAATCTTTTTATCACTTTTTGGTTTGTTTTCAGAATTAACAATATCTTTTATTAGTTTCATGAGTTGAGTTGCAGAAATATCCCTAGTTTTAGAAACTGAAGATAATAATAAAGATTTTAGTGGTATAACTCCCTTGGGAGTATCGATATACTTGTTTCTCAATATCCTTGAAACTGTTGAGGGATGAACTCCAATTTCATCTGCAATTTCTTTGTTACTTAGAGTATTTAACTTCAGTGGGTTATCTTCAAAAAAAGCTATTTGTTTTGTGCAAATGTATTCACCAACATTTTTTACCGTATCATTTCTTTTTTTTACAGATGTTAAAAGCCATTTTGCATCGTTAATTTTTTGTAAAATTTCTTCATTTTTCTTTTTCTTTAATTCTTTTTTCACATCGTTTATTAAGTCATCATCTAATTTAATTAAAGGAAAATTATTATCATTAAATACAACTTTGAAATTTTTCTCTACAAAGGAGACCTTTAAGTCTGCTTCAATAAAATCAGTTTTTTCAAAGTTGAGGCCAGGACTCAAATCACAATTTTTTATCTCACCTAAAGCTGACTTAAATTCTTTATCTGTATAACCATTTTTATGAGCTATTTGTTTAATTTCAGATAGGTTATCAAGCCTATCATTTAGAAGGATATCTTCAATTAAAGATCTCTTAGCCTTGGAAATATTTTTCTTATTGTCAATTTGAATTTTTATACATTCTTTATGATTTCTGTAACCAATTCCGCTGGGACTTAACTTATGAATTATATTTAAAAGAATATTTTCGATCTCTTTTTCTGAATAAATATAATTAGATATCTCCTCAATCTGCTCTGTACTTTCAGAAAGTTCACAAGATTCATCAATGCATCCAATAATTAATTTAGCAATTTTGATTTCTTTTTTATTTAAATGGAAATCATCCAATTGAGTAATTAAAAATTCTCTTAAGTTTACCTTGGACTCTATATCAAAGCTGAAATCAGAGTGATTAAAATCTTTATAATCATTATTAGCATCATTTTTTTCCAAAAATGGATTTTCTATTATCTCTTTATCAATTTTTTTAATTAATTCAAATCTTGAAAGTTGCAGCAAATCTATTGATTTTTTCAAGGATGGTGTAAGTTTTACACTTTGCTTTTGTTTTAAGTTTTTTGAAAGAATAATACTCATTTATGAATACATGTCTCCAAGATAGACCTTTTTTACTAAATTATTTTTAATCAAACTTTTTTTATCACCTTCTGCAATTAGCTCACCATTATTGATAATCGCAGCTTGATTACATATTTCCAGAGTTTCTCTAACATTATGATCTGTAATTAAAATTCCAATATTCTTTTTTGACAACTTTATAAGGACATTTTTAATATCTTCTATTGCAATTGGATCAATGCCTGCAAAGGGCTCATCTAATAAGATAATTTTCGGTTTAGATGCAAGAGTCCTAGCAATTTCGACTTTTCTCCTTTGACCGCCTGATAACTGCCTACCTTTTAAATTTAAGATTTCTGATAGATCAAATTCCTCAATTGAGGCATCTATAAAATTTTTTATATCATCCTTACTTTTAAAAGAAAGTTCGGCAAGTCCATATAGGTTATCCATAACAGTAAGGTTAAGAAATATAGAGGGTTCTTGAGGTAAATACTTTAAACCAAGATTAGATCTAAGATGCATTGGCATTATTGAGATATCTTCATTTTCAAGGATTACTTTCCCATTATCGGCATGTATTAGACCAGCAATTATGTAAAAGGTAGAGGTTTTGCCTGCTCCATTAGGCCCCAACAGACCGAAAATTTCTCCGTAATTTACATTAAAAGATATGTCTGAAATAATTTTTTTATCTTTAATCGATTTGAACACATTACTTATTTCTAACATTTTTAATTATCCGAAGTTATCTTGCCAGTTTTTGGATTAAAGATGATTAAATTAGAGCTGATAGAGATATTATCGAATTTAATCGAGGCATTTCCAACTAAGTGGACTTTTTCATCACTAAAAAAAAGTATTGTTTCTGCCTCTCCATCAAAAAAGTTATTTTTTTTGTTCGATCTAATTGAGCTTGGATCACCTGTTATTGAAATTACTTCTTTTATTTGGTCATAAATTGCTGAGTTAGCAGAAATTTCAACATAACTAGAATTTATATTTACATTAGAGAAAAAGCTTATATTTTTTGAATCATTTGAGAACTCAACTTTATCAGATTCAATTTTCACTTCACTAGCGAGACTTTTTGAATTTAGATCAAGTATAAATAAAAAAAAAGGAATTATAATTAAGTATTTTTTTTTCAATTAAAGTATCCTTGCTTCAATCAAGTTATGCATTGATAAAACTCCAATATATCTATTTTTTTTAAGAACAACCAAAGTAAAAATTTTATTTTCTTCCATTATTTTTGCAGCGTCTACAGCAAGTGCATTTGAATCGATTGTCTTAAAAGTTTTTGTCATAACATCTTTAATTTTTGTTTTTTGAATATCTATTTTTTTATTAATACATCTTCTTAAGTCACCGTCAGTGAAAATTCCAACTATTTTTGATTTATCTGTAACCAAAGTTATGCCTAGATTTTTTTTCGTTATTTCAATTAATGCTTTGTCTAATAAAGTATTCAAATTGACTTTTGGAACTTTGTTACCTTTGTGCATAAGATCTTGAACTTGTGTAATAAGTTTTTTTCCTAATTTTCCTGCAGGATGAGATGATGCGAAATCTTTTCTGGTGAAGCCTTTTGCTTCAAGCAGAGCTATTGCTAAAGCGTCTCCAAAAGCTAATGCATTTGTAGTGGAAGATGTTGGCGCCAAATCAAGAGGACAGGCTTCTTTTTTAGACTTTATTTGTATCTTTATATCAGCAAACTTTGCTATGGTTGATTTATTATTACTAGTTAATGAAACTATTTCTTTTGTATGTCTTTTTAATGAAGATAAAATATTTATAATTTCATCTGTTTCGCCTGAATTGGAAATCAGCATAACAATATCTTTTTTATTTATTAATCCCATATCTCCATGGGCTGCCTCAGTTGGATGAATAAATATTGATGGAGTACCGGTGCTTGATAAAGTTGCAGATATTTTTTGCGCAATATGACCTGACTTCCCAACTCCCATGATTACAAATTTTCCATCACAATTTACCACCTTATCGCAAAGTTTAACAAATGAGCTACCTAACTGATTAGATAATGATTTAATTGAATCGGATTCAATCTTTAAGGTTCTCTTTGCAGAGGCTATATAGTTATATTTTTTCATATTAATTAAAAAATTTACTTTATCTGTAATGTTATAATAGACCAATGTTAGGCACACCTAAAAATTTTTTATTTCTTTTTTTATTTATATTTAATAACTTAACAGCAAATGAATTATCAGATGATCAAGATTTAAGAGATGCTCCTAATAAATCTTTTAAAGCTTTAAAAGAATTTGATCAAATCATTGAAAATAATCCATATAATTTTATAGATTCTAATGCACAACAAATGGTTTTAGTTCTAACAAAAAATGCAGAACTATTTGAGTCTGACAGAGAAGCCTACGAAAACAAAATTAAGGATATTTTTGAACCGATGATTGATTTTAGAAGAGTTGCTGCAAGCGTAATGGGCAAAAAATATTATCTTCTTGCAACAAAAGAACAAAGAGCTGAATTTGTTGAAATTTTTAAAGATTCACTTCTTGATACTTATGCAGAAACTCTTGCTCAATGGGGAGATTCGACTATATCAACAAAATTTGAAGAGGATTATTCATTTATAGAAAAAAACGCTGTTGAAGTAAAACAGACTCTTGATACTGGAAGCAGTAAATATCCCATTTCATACAAATTAAGAAGACATGAAGAAGGCTGGAAAATTATTAATATTATTATAAATGGTGTAAATTTGGGTTTAACCTTTAGAAATCAATTTCAAGCTCTTGCTATTTCTCATAATGAAGACATTAAACTTACTCTAAAAAATTGGGTTTCTGATGCAGGTGATGCAGGCATTTCATAATATGGAAGAAATAATTAAAAAAATTATTACTGCTAACATTGATGATGCAAAGTGTATCTTTGAGGGTGATTCATGTAATTTGAGGGTAATTGTTACTTCTAGTGCTTTTTCAGGTATGTCACTTATAGACCAACATAAAATGGTCATGAGGCTTTTGGAAGATAAATTTCAATCAGGCGAATTACATGCTTTAAGTTTAGAGACAAAGACTTTCTAAAATGGAGAAGTTGTTAATCAGAGGAGGGAGTCAACTCTCTGGAAAAATCACATGTTCAGGCGCAAAAAATGCAGCCTTGCCGATGATTGCATCGACGATTTTGTCTGATGAAAAAGTTACTTTAAGAAATCTTCCATATCTTCAAGATATAACAACAATGTTTGAGCTTTTAGGGTCTATGGGATCGGATATTATTTTGGATGAAAATATGAACTTCACTATCTCTTCAAAAGATCTTAAAGATACTGAAGCAAGATATGAATTGGTCAAAACCATGCGTGCATCAATTTTAGTTTTAGGGCCATTGGTTGCAAAATACGGAAAGGCAAAAATTGCATTACCTGGAGGTTGTGCAATTGGGTCAAGACCAGTTAATTATCATCTTGATTCTTTAGAAAAAATGGGAGCAAAAATAAAATTAAAAAATGGATATATTGAGGCGCGAAAGAACCTGAGATTATCGATTTAGCCAATATGCTTAACTCTATGGGTGCAAAAATTGATGGTGCTGGTTCAGATCGAATTACAATAGAGGGTGTTGATAACTTAACTGGGACGAATTTTGAGATACCAGCTGATCGAATCGAAGCAGGTACTTATCTTGCAGCAGCAGCAGTTACTAAAGGAGATATTACAATTGAGGGCATAAATCCAAATAGATTAATGAAAGTTATTGACAAGCTTAAAGATGCTGGGGCCGAAATTGAATATCAAAACAATGCTATTTCAATTTGTATGAATAAAGATGTTCCAAATCCAGTTGATATAACCACAGCACCATTCCCTGAATTTCCTACTGACATGCAAGCTCAATTTTCAGTAATAAATGCAATATCAAATGGAACTGCAAACATATATGAGACTGTGTTTGAAAACAGGTTTATGCACATACTCGAATTAAATAGAATGGGGTGTGATATTTCTGTCAATGGTAACCATGCAATCATTAAAGGTGTTAAATCTTTGTCTGGTGCAGAAGTAATGGCTACTGATCTAAGAGCATCCGCAAGTCTAATTCTTGCTGGATTATGTGCAAAAGGTGCCTAGTTAAATTTTTGTCTCAAAATTGATCTTAGTTAACTCACCTTTTTGATTTATAATTTCCATACTTAAATTCTCACCCAATGTTGCAAATTTTAACGAGCTTGTAAGATTTGCCCAACTGGCATTCTCATTATTAATACTAACCAATATATCGTTTGTCTTGACACCCTTTTCAAAAAGAGGCCCTTTATTTTCCATCTCAATAATTCTTAACCCGTCTATAAAATTATTATTTTTTTTGATTCTAACTTTACCCACTCTAAAGTTCCCTATCCAAAAACTTTTTACTTCACCAAACTTAATAAGCTGAGATGCAGTTTGAACAACTAAATTTGATGGTATTGCAAATCCAATACCTTGATATGCTCCTGTTCTTGAAAAAATTTTTGAATTTATACCAATTAAGTTACCTTTTTCATTTATTAAGGCTCCACCTGAATTTCCTGGATTTATAGCTGCATCTGTTTGTATCAGTTGAAGATATGGATTTCCATAATCTCTTCCAGTAGCGCTTATAATGCCATTTGAAACTGAAATACCAATTCCGTAAGGATTTCCAATAGCTAGAACTCTATCGCCAATCTTCAAGTCATCAGAGTTTGAAAATTTTATTGGCTCAAGATCTTCATCTGGTGAGATTTTTAATATTGCAATATCAGTATTTTTATCTAAGCCTATGATTTTTGCTTGAAAAATTTTTCCATTCGAGAGTTGCACATTAATATCTTCTCCAGAGATGATATGAAGATTTGTAACAATATATCCATCCTTTGAAAAAATTACGCCAGATCCAATGCCACTCCTATTTTTTGGAAATGAATAATTGTTTGAAGAAATTGTCACAACAGATGGAATTGATTTTTCTGATGCAGACACTAATTTACTGTTACTATTGGTTATGAAATACCACAAACATAAAAATATTACTAATATAACTAGTGGGTAATGTATAAATTTTTTTTGAAATAATCTCATAATGTCAATAACTCAAAATATCATTGATGAACTAAAAAACCAAGGAGCTGAGCCAGATTTAAATCAAATTAAGCTCATAAACGCGCTTTCAGATATTAAATTTTTTAAAAAATTTTCTTTAAATAAATTTTTTTTAAAAGAGAGTTTTGGAATATATATTTGGGGTGATGTGGGAAGAGGTAAAACTCTAATCTCTAAAACTTATCTAAAATTAAAAAGAAGAAATGATAGTAAAAGTTTTCATTATATTGAGCTAATCGACTTCATACACCAAGAACTTGTTTTAAATTCTGGACATAAGAATCCATTAAAAAAAGTCGCAAGAAAATTAACAAAAAATACGAGTATTATCTTTATTGATGAATTTCAAGTTGAGGACGTTGCTGACGCAATGGTCATTGGAGATTTACTACAAATGGTTATTGAGAATAATACTAAGTTAATGATCACTTCAAACTCTCATCCTAAGAAGTTATATAAAGAAGGTCTTCAAAGAGAAAAATTTATTAAATCTTTTGATAAAGTATTAACAAAAATTAAAATTTTTAACTTAGAGGGTGAAATTGATTACAGAACTAGAAATATTATCGAATTTGAAGATTATAAAAAATTTAATGTCATAGATGACAATCAAATATTTAAATTTATTGAAAAAAATTTTAGCGTAGAACATC
>LULP01000385.1_pt1 | contig 19700 bp, 25 predicted proteins | sample 728111 | NCBI WGS metagenome assembly LULP01 (sample SAMN03860286, study PRJNA289734) | marine metagenome | biome: seawater column; feature: ocean; material: water; isolation source: Red Sea water column Station 149 - depth 25m | place: Saudi Arabia: Red Sea | collected 2011-10-15 | depth 25 m
AATCAGAACAGGATATAAAATTATTGAATGGAAGATTTGGTCCATACGTTCAGCTTGGTGACGTCGTTGAAAAAGAAAAACCAAAAAGAGCCTCAGTGCCTAAAGGTATTTCCCCCTCTGCAATTGATTTAGAGAAAGCTCAGTATTTATTAAGTTTACCAAGAGAGATAGGCGGTCACCCTGAAACAGGAGAAATTATTACTGTGAATTATGGCCGCTATGGTGGTTACATTAATTGTGGCGATAAAAATGCTAGCCTTGAAGATAATTCTGAAATTTTTGATATTGGTATTAATAGAGCAGTTTCTCTGCTTGCTAATGCAAAGCCTGGTAGACTTAAAAGTTCATCTGAAATCAAAACTTTAGGAGAACATCCAGATGATAAAAAACCAATCAAAGTGATGAAAGGGAAGTTCGGGCCCTATATTAAATATAAAAGTATTAATGCCACAATTCCCGATAATATTGACCCTGAAGAAATTCTAATGGAAGAAGCTATTGATTTGATTGAAAAAAAACTAGAAAAAACAGGTAAGAAAAAGAAAAAATCTTCTAAAAAATAAAAAAACCTGTATCTTTATAATCTTTACAAAAATTAAATTATTAACAAGTCGAAAGGTTAACTATGGCTCTCGCTCTAAATGATGTGATGGAAAAAAAATCATCTCTGGATTTTAAAAACCAGGCATTTATTAATGGAAACTATACAAATTCAGTAACAGGCAAAACGTTTGAGAGCATTAGCCCTGTTGATGGATCAGTAATAACTAGTGTTGCGGAGTGTGACATTGAAGATATAAACAAAGCTGTAAAAGCTGCGCGTGATGTATTTGAAAAAGGATCATGGTCTAGGATGGCTCCCTCAAAAAGAAAAAAAATTCTCTTTAATTTCGCTGACTTAATGAAAAAAAATATTCTAGAGCTAGGCTTACTAGAAACTTTAAATATGGGAAAGCCAATAACAAGAGCAACAGGCGATATAGCTGCATGTATTAATTGTACAAAATGGTATGCTGAGGCAATTGATAAACTTTATGATGATGTAGCTCCAACAAGTGATAATTTGATTGCCACTATCACAAAAGAACCTCTGGGTGTAGTTGGAGCAGTAACTCCTTGGAACTTTCCTTTGTTAATGGCTTGTTGGAAATTTGCACCTGCGTTAGCAACTGGAAATAGTTTTATTTTAAAGCCTGCAGAACAATCCCCTCTGTCTGCATTAAGAGTTGCCGAACTAGCAATGGAGGCTGGTATTCCAGAAGGAGTCTTCAATGTAGTGCCAGGTTATGGTCCTACTGCAGGAAAAGCATTAGGGACTCACATGGATGTTGATAAACTTGGTTTTACTGGATCTACAGAAGTTGGAAGATATTTTTTATCTTACGCAGGTGAGTCTAACATGAAGAGAGTTTCATTGGAGTGTGGTGGAAAGTCTCCAAATATAATATTTGCAGATGCACCTGATTTAGACCATGCTGCAAAAATGGCAGCAGATGGCATGTTTGGAAACAGTGGTCAGGTGTGTGATGCGCCCTCAAGGTTGCTGCTTCAAAAATCGATTAAAGATGAATTTTTAGAAAAAGTTGTAAGCTACTCACAACCGTGGATGCTAGATAAAGGCAAATCTGAAGGTGCGAATGTTATAACTGGTGGTGATCAGGTGCTTCAAGACTCAGGTGGCTACTATGTCAGTCCTACGGTCTTTAAAGATGTTCAAAATTCAATGACTGTTGCTAAAGAGGAAATTTTCGGACCAGTATTATGTGCCATAGATTTTGAAAATGAAGATGAAGCCCTTCAAATAGCAAATGATACTCATTATGGACTTAATGCAATGATATGGTCTAATGATTTAAATAAAGTACATAAGCTTGCAAAAAGAATTAAAAGTGGGAAAGTTCTGATAAATAGTTTGAGCGATGGAGATATGTCTTTACCTCACGGTGGATACAAGCAGTCAGGTTCTGGAAGAGATAAATCTCTGGAAGCTCTTGGCCAATATACTCAAACAAAACTAACATTGATAGAAGTTAAGTAATTAGTGTCACATAAGCTATCTGATGGCCTTCAAAAGCAAATAAACAAAGCTACCCTTTTAAAGGATAAACCACTGCTTATAACTGATGCTGACGAAGTCTTATTAAATTTCGTAAAATGCTTTGAAATTTATTTAGAAAAAAAAGGATTTTGGTACGACCTAACTTCATACGCTCTTTTTGGAAATATAAAACAAAAAGGAACTGATAAAGTTGTATCTAATGAAGTTATACTTGAATATTTAGACGATTTTTTTCGAACAGAATCAAAAGATATAACTTTTGTCGAAGGATCAATACACTTTATCAATAAACTTCTGGACTCTAATTTTCAAATTTTAGTGCTGACTAATATTCCATTCAAATATTTGGATGATAGAAAGCATTGTTTTCAAAAGAATGGTCTTAATCTTCAAATAATTGCCGGAAACGGACCAAAAGGGTTGGTAATTAAAGAATTAATTAGAGACTTTAAAGAAAAAGTTTTTTTTATAGATGATTTAGCTCCCCACATATCCTCCGTAAAAGAAGAAGTATCAAGATCTAAAACTATTCATTACATATCTGATGAACGATTATCTAAACTTGCAGTTTCACCGAAAGAGGCGGATTTTCGTGCATATAGTTGGAAAGATATATATAATTTTCTTATTAATGAAGTTAGCGGATAAAATACTCGAAGTAGAAAAAGATTATAAGCAATTTAAGCTTGTAACTCTTGGGAATTATTTGCCTTTTAAAAAAATAGGCAACTTAGTTTATGTATCTGGGCAACTTCCTATAAAAGATGAAAAAATTATAACTGGTAAAGTTCCATCAGAAACTGATATTAAGGAGGCATCATATGGATCTCGCATATGTATGCTTAATACTTTGTCTATATTAGATCAACTAAACCCTTCATGTGAACTTAGTGATTTTAATTGTATTCATGTTGCTGGTTACGTAAATGCTGATCATTCATTTTCTGACCATCCCTTAGTCATCAATGGTGCATCAGATGTTGTTTGCGATATTATGGGAGAAAAAGGAAAGCATTCAAGAATTGCGGTGGGAGCAAACTCTCTTCCAAAAAATGCTAGTGTTGAAGTTGCATCAATATTTGAAATTTTGAAATAATGAGTCCTTTTCTTAATCGTCCGATTGCCCATAGTATAGTATTTCATGATTACGATTTAAAAAGGATGTGTGGAATAAATTCTAAAATTAATGATCTAAGTACAAACGAAATAAGAAAACTAAAGCTTTTAGACACAGATTGTAAAATACCATCACTCGATGAAATGCTACATTTAGTAGATGGCCAAACACCTATTTTAATTGAAATAAAATCTGGTTTTAATCCTGTAATTGAAGAAAGGTTAATCGAAATAATTCGAGCTTACAATGGGGAAATTGCTTTGCAGTCATTTGATTATAAAATGTGTGAATGGTTTAAAATCAATGCTCCATTTTATAAAACAGGCCTAATAACTAGTAATGATAACATCGATTTTAAAGAGATTTCTCATCTCGGCATTAATTTTTTAGCGGTTGATGTAGAAAAAATAAGTATCAGAAATATTCAAAGTATAAGGAAGGAAAATATTCCACTATTAACTTGGACAATTAATAGTACGGAAAAGTATAATTTGTCAAAGAAGTTTGCAGATAATATTATTTTTGAAGATATACATAATGAAATTAGTTAAGAGTATAAAATATCTCGATAAAATCCTAAATCGATATAGAAGCGATGGTTTTAAAATTCACTTAACACCAACAATGGGAGCTTTGCATGCGGGTCATTTAAAATTAGTTAAGAGGTCAAAAAAACTAAAATCAATTGTTGTAGTTAGTATTTTTGTTAACCCCACACAATTTGGACCAAAAGAAGATTATAAAGACTACCCAAGGACGCTTAAAAATGATCTGAAAATTTTAAAAAAATACGGTGCTGATATTGTCTTCACTCCAATACAAAAACAAATTCTCTCCTATAAAACAAAACATAATTGTCCACAGTTTGCAATTGAGAAACGACTATGTGGTAAATCAAGGCCAAATTACTTTCCAGGTGTAAAAAATATTGTACTTAAACTTTTTGATATAGTGCAGCCAGACGCGGCATTTTTTGGTGAAAAAGATTATCAACAGTATTTAGTAATTAAAAAAATGACTGAGTCATTAAAATTAAATACAAGGATAATATGTGTTAAAACTGTTAGGGATAGAAATGGGCTTCCACTTTCATCAAGAAATAGCTACTTAAGTGGTCAGGAATTTAAAATTGCTATTAAAATCAACAAATTACTTAAAAAATTACCTCCATTGATTAGAACCAAGTTAAAGATTAATAAAATACTTAATCACACAAAAAAAGTCCTGATAGATCATGGTGTTGATAAAATTGATTATCTGACTGTATTAAATGATGATCTCTCTGTTCGAAAAAAAATAAGTGATAAATCAAGAATATTTATTGCGGCTAAAATAGGAAATACTCGATTAATTGACAATATAAAAATCTAAAATAAATAAATTGAAGCGAGCCCTAGAAAAGATAAAAATCCAAATACATCAGTTATTGTTGTTACAAACACACTTGATGCCAAAGCGGGATCAATTTTAACTTTATTAAAAATATATGGAATTAGGAAACCAAACATACCTGCAGATAAAATATTTATTACCATTGCTGCTCCAACAATTATAGATAAACTAATATCAGAAAACCAAATCCAAGCAGCAAGCCCTGTTATAATCGCAAATAAAATTCCATTTAATATTGATATCGCAATTTCTTTGAAAAATACTTTTCTTCTATTGTTATCTACTAATTCTTTAGTTGCGATAGCTCTCACGGTTAGTGTTAATGTTTGTGTTCCTGCATTACCACCCATTGATGCAACAATTGGCATTAAAATCGCCAATGCTACCATTTTCTCAATACTGGCATCAAACAGACTTATTACATAAGATGCAAGAATTGCGGTTAATAAATTTAGAAATAACCATATAAATCGTCGCCTCGTTGATCTTCCAATGGATTGGTTCATCTCACTTTCTGAAACACCCCCCAACCTCAAAATATCTTCTTCTGCTTCTTCTTGAACAACCCACACAATATCATCTGCCGTAATTCTTCCAATTAATCTATTTTGGTCATCGACAACTCCAGCTGACACCAAAGAGTATTGCTCAAAGAAAAGTGCTACTTCTTCTTGATCCATAGATGCCTTAACAAATTTTGGGTTTTCTTCTAAAATTTCATTTAATTTTGTATCTCTACGTGACTTCAGAACTTTAGAAACTGAAGCGCTCCCCAACGGTTTATTACTCGGGTCAACAATAAAAAGTTCATAGAATTCATCGGGTAAGTCAATTTGTTCTCTTAAATGATCAATGGCCTGCCCTACTGTCCAAAAGCCTGGCATTGAAACAAATTCTTTTTGCATTCTTCTTCCAGCAGTATCTTCAGGGTAATTAAGACTTTCTTGTAAAATTTCTCTCTCTGTGGGGTTTACTTGGTCTAAAATTTTCTTTTGAGCTGCTGGCTCCAAAGACTCAATGAGGTTAATTGCATCATCTGTCTCCATCTCACTAATGGAGCGAACTACTTTAGTATCCTCTAATTCTTGAACTGTTTCATCAATAATAGTGTCATCTAGCTCAGCAAGAACATCTGTATAGCGGTCTTCACTAAGATTATTAAGAATGTAAGATCGTTGCTCTTTACTAAGAAAAGTAAAGAGATCAGCCAAATCTGCAGGATGAAGAGGAGAAATAATATTGGTTAGTTTATCTTTTTCTTTGTTATTGCAAAAATTTATTACATCATTAATTAATTGATTATTAAATGTAATATTCTCATTTTGAGGAGGTTCATTTACAATATTATTCATAATAAAAACATGTACATCAATTTAGGTTATTATCCAGAAAAACATGGAAATTAAGATCGATAATTCAGCTCAAGACTACTTAAAAAGTCTTAAATATATGGAAAATAGAGTGAATGAAATAATCAAAAACCAGAATGACGAACTTGCTTGGCTCTTAAGTCATCCAGCGATATATACATCAGGATCTACTGATCATAAAAGTGACCTTCTTAATAATAATAAAATACCTGTAATTAAGACTAATCGGGGAGGAAAATATACTTATCATGGCCCTGGACAAAGAGTTGTCTACCTTATGATCAATTTAAATAATAGAAAAAAAGACATTAAGTTTTTTGTAAACCAACTTGAAAAATTGATCATAGAAATTTTAAGTAATTTTCACATTGTTGCAGAAGCAATACCTGATCATCATGGAGTATTCGTTAAAAAGGATAATGGTCAACTCTATAAAATTGCCAGTATCGGTCTAAAGGTAAAAAAATGGGTTACTTACCATGGTTTTTCAATAAATATAAATCCAGATTTAAGTCACTACGAAGGTATCAAGCCATGCGGAATGAGTAGCAAATTTGTCACTAGTTTTTCAGATTTAGGTTATAATATAAAGAGTAAGGAAATTGATAAAACAATTGAAAAAACTCTAGTTAAATATTTTAATTAAAATGAACTTTACTTCTGTAAAAAATAATAAAAAAACTATCAATCTCAAAAATAAAAATAAGAACTATGAAGTAAATGCTCAATGGCTTTATGAGCATAGTACGAACAGCAAGATAAGAGATAATTATACAAATCAACTTTTAATAGAAGCGGCGGAGATAGATGAACATTTATACGTTAAATCAGCCAAAATAAACAAAAATGTTTTACAAATTCAATTTTCAGATAATTCAAAACATTCGTATCAATTTGACTATCTCTACAATCAACTAGAATCTGAAGAATTCAAGTCCAAAAAATGTTTATGGAATAAAGAAAGTATTAAAATTCCAAAATATAACTTTCTGCTAATAAATGAAAAAATGTTATCTGACATTTTATTATCTGTTGAAACATTTGGTTTTTGTTTAGTCAGAAATATTCCAAAAACTAAGAATGGTTTAAATGAACTTATGAAACTTATTGGGCCAGTTAAAAAAACAAATTGGGGTGGTATTGCTGACGTTAAAAACATAAAAAAAGCCTATGACTTAACTATGACAACAAGAGCACTCGAGAACCATACTGATAATCCATATCGCTTCCCTACACAAGGTTATATTTTTTTACATTGCATAGAAAACGCTTCAATAGGTGGAGAAAATACAATAGTTGACGGTTTTAATGTTGCAAAAATTTTGCGAGATAGACATAAACAATTCTTTAATACGCTTACAACTTTCAATACCTTTTTTAGATATAAAGATGAAAATGCCTGGTTAGAAAATAAATGTAAGCTGATCGAGTTAGATGATACGAACAATGTAATACAAGTAAGGTACAACAATAGAACTGAATTAATTCCATTCGATAAAAATAAAAAAATAGACAATTATATTAATGCAAGAAGAAAGTTATGGGATTTAATTAAGGATAAAAAAAATAATATTCGCATTAAACAACGACCAGGTGACATGTTAATTTTAGATAATTATCGTGTATTGCATGGAAGGGGTGCATATAGAGATACTAAAAATCGTCGCTACTTTAGACAAGGCTACATGGATAGAGATATTTTTCAGAGCAAATTAAAAACTTTGGCTATTTAGAAAATAGAATAAGCTCCTCATCAGCGCCCACGCTATCACCTGGCTTTATTAGAACTTTATCAATTACGCAGTCTTTTTCACTTTTTAAAATATTTTCCATTTTCATTGCTTCAATGATTAACAATTGATCGCCACTTTTGACTTTTTGTCCTTCAGATACATCTATTGACTTGATTAGACCAGGCATTGGAGAAATTAATTTTTTTGATAAATCTTCTAATTTTATTTTTGGCATAAGCCTTATGTAAGTTTCATGTTGCTTACTTACAACTATGGTCTGACATCTACAATCATAGTAACTGACATCCGAAGAGTTAAGGTTTACAAGTTTATTTAATTTAAAATACTCTATTTGATGATTTATACTTACCTGACATAACCTCTCGTTTAGCTTTATAGATGTTTCAATCTCATACTCTTTTTTTTCTATTTTAAAGGTTCCATAAAATCTTTCTTTTTCAAACTTAGATTCTGTAACTTTGAGGTTAAGAAAATCTTCTCCTACCTTTATTACAAAATCATTTGAAGTTAGTATCTTGCTTTGTAATTGGAATATAAATAAAACCTGGGCAAAAATTGCAATTCTGTGTTTCTTATATTCACTTAAATTATGATTAGAATAGTAACCCTTAGGGAATTTTTCTTTGATAAAATTTGTACTTATTTTGCCGTTTCTAAATTTTTTGTCATCTAAAATTGAAATCAGAAATTCAATATTATTTTCAACTCCTGATAAGTAATAATTTTGCAGTGAACTGATCATTAAGTCTATTGCAGTTGCTCTATCCTTACTATGAACCGCTAACTTTGATATCATAGGATCATAAAATAAAGAAACTTCAGATCCAGGATTTATTCCTGTATCATTTCTAATAATTTGATCTTTATCCTCGATTTTTGATGGCTCTATGTATTCAGTCACTCTACCAATTGAAGGTAAAAAATCTTTAGTTGGATCTTCGGCATAAATACGAGACTCAACTGACCAGCCTTTAAGGTTAATATCTTTTTGTGATATATTTAACTTTTTATTATCTGCGCAATAAATCATTTGTTCAACCAGATCTACGCCTGTAACAAGCTCAGAAACAGGATGTTCAACTTGAAGTCTTGTGTTCATCTCGAGAAAATAAAAATTTTTGTTAGCATCTACTACAAATTCTACGGTCCCCGCTGAGTCGTATTTAACTTCCTTTGCAAGGGTTAAAGCTTGTGCAGCCATTTCATTTCTCATTTCTTCATCTACAAATGGCGATGGGCACTCCTCAATAACTTTTTGATATCTCCTTTGAATTGAGCATTCTCTCTCACCTAAATGAACTTGATTTCCATGTTTGTCACAAAGAATTTGTATCTCAATATGTCTTGGTTGCTCTATATATTTTTCAATAAACACGCGATCATCCCCAAAGCTTTTCTTTGACTCACTCTTTGCAGCATTAAAATTTTCTTCTAATTCACTATTTTTTCTTACTATTCTCATTCCTTTACCGCCACCACCAGCTGATGCTTTTAGCAAGACCGGGTATCCAATTTTATTTGAGATTTTTAATGCTTCTTTTGAGTTTTTTACCGGAGCGGTATGACCGGGTATTACGTTTAATTTAAGTTTTATTGCAAGATTTTTAGACTCAATTTTGTCTCCCATTTTTTTTATAGCATTAGGATTGGGTCCAATAAATTTTATTTTCTCTTTAGCCAGTCTTTTAACAAAAGCTGCATTTTCAGATAAAAATCCGTATCCTGGATGAATTGCGTCAGCCTTTGATTTTTTTGCAATATTAATGATTTTATTAATATCTAAATAAGACTCAGCTGGCTGAGAGCCTCCTATATGGTAAGACTCATCTGCCTGTTTCACAAACAAAGAATCTTTATCAGCATCAGAATAAACAGCTACCGTATTGATATTCAACTTTCTTGCTGTACGTATAACTCTGCACGCAATTTCTCCTCTATTCGCAATTAGAATTTTTTTAATCATTAATTATAATGGTATATTATCGTGTTTTTTTAAGGGAGAAGATAATTCTTTATCTTTAAGATTTTCAAGCGCTGTCGCTATACGACGACGTGTTGAATGTGGTCTTATTACATCGTCTATAAATCCTCTCTTTGAAGCAATAAATGGATTTACAAACTGATCTGTATATTCTTGTGTTCTCTTATCAATTTTCTTTTTATCCTTAATTTCATTTCTGAACAAAATTTCAGTAGCTCCCTTTGCACCCATAACTGCAATTTCTGCACTTGGCCATGCATAATTAATATCACCCCGCAAATGCTTTGAAGCCATTACGACATATGCACCTCCGTAAGCCTTACGAGTTATTATTGTAATTTTAGGAACGGTTGCTTCAGCATAAGCGTATAAAAGCTTGGCACCATTTTTAATGATTCCATTGTGTTCCTGAGATACTCCTGGCAAGAAACCCGGTACGTCAACAAAAGTTACAATTGGTATATTGAAACAATCACAAAATCTTACAAACCTGCCTCCTTTTTTACCAGAGTCTATATCAAGACATCCTGCCAAAACTAAAGGCTGGTTTGCCACAAATCCAACTGTTCTTCCCTCAATTCTACCAAAACCAGTGATAATATTTTTTGCAAAGTCAGGCTGAATTTCAAAAAAATAGTTATTATCAACTACTTTATTGATTAGTTCCTTCATATCATATGGTTTATTTGCGTTTTCAGGAACAAGGGTATCTAAAGAGTAATCTGGACTTAGGTCTTGAAAACTATCTTTAATATTTTTAGATTTTTCCCGATTGCTTGAAGGCAGCAAGTCAATAAGACTTTTTACTTCCTGGAGTGTTTCAATGTCATTATTGAATGCTCCATCAGCTACAGAAGACTTTGAAGTATGTGTTTTAGCGCCTCCCAATTCCTCTTGCGTAACAGTTTCTTGTGTCACGGTCTTTACAACATCTGGGCCAGTCACAAACATGAATGAGGTATTTTTAACCATAAATATGAAATCTGTCATTGCGGGTGAATACACGGCTCCACCAGCACATGGACCCATAATTACTGAAATTTGAGGAACAACTCCAGAGGCAAGAACATTTCGTTGAAACACCTCTGCATAACCCGCTAAAGAAGCAACGCCCTCCTGAATACGTGCGCCACCAGAGTCATTTATGCCAATAATAGGAGCTCCAACTTTCATTGCCATATCCATTATCTTGCATATTTTTTCTGCATGAGCTTCAGATAATGAGCCCCCAAAAACTGTAAAGTCTTGACTGAAAACGTATACTAATTTTCCATTTATTTTTCCACTACCGGTAACCACTCCATCACCCGCATACTTCTGATCGGCCATGCCAAAGTCATTAGTACGGTGTTCCACGTACATATCGTACTCTTCAAAAGTGTCTTGATCTAAAAGTACCTCTATTCGTTCTCTTGCTGTTAATTTGCCTTTTGCGTGCTGAGAGTCAATTCGTCTTTTTCCTCCTCCCAGTTTAGCCTCTTCGCGCTTTTTTTCTAATAATTTGATGATATCACTCATGAAGTAACTATATTATATAATATTTCTGAATTATCAATTTATAAGTATTTTCTAAAGTGATTTGGGAGTTCAGTCTCTATTTTGACTTTTTTATTATTCATATCAATGAATTCTAAAGCGCCAGCATGTAGAAATAAATTAGAAAATTTTATTTGATTACGTTCAATATAATATTTTTTATCACCAAGGATTGGGAAACCATTCATAAAACAATGTTGCCTGATTTGATGTTTTCTACCTGATTGAGGATTTAATTTTAAAAGAAAATATTCTCCAGGCAGTTTTTTTATTATTTGATATTTTGTTTCAGCGGAAACATTTTTTTTATTTTTGGGAAGCATATCATTAAGTATTCCCTCTCTATTTTTTGGTTTTTTTTCAACTATTGCATAATAAGTTTTCTTTATTTTATGGCTAGACAGAATTTTATGAAAGTACCTTGCTGAATTAGAATTTTTTGCAATTATCAATAGACCAGTTGTGTCTTTATCAAGCCGATGCACTAGCTTAGGATGACTATCTTTAGTATTAAAAAATTGAAGTAGATCATCAATTGATAGATTAATTTTTGATCCACGCTGACATGGTATTCCAGCCCATTTATTAATAATAATAAAGTCGTCAGATTGAAAAACTACTGAACTTTTAATTTTTCTCTTGAGTGTGTTGGGTATTTTAATTGAAGGTTTATTTTTATGAATTAACTTGAATTCCTTGAAAATATCAACAATATCATCTTGTTTAACTCTATAACTTCCAAGTTTTTTTTTATTATTTACTTCGATTGATTTTTTTCTGAGCTCTTTGTGAAGTAATGAAAAAGGAATATTTAATTTTTCTTTTAAAAACTTATCTAATCTTACCCCGTTAGAAGCACTATCAACAATTATAGTTTTTTTGGATTTCATCTAAATTTATATGTTTAGATAAATCAACTTATTATTAATTAGATATTATTTTTCTTGATCAAGAATTTGGATGTAAGCCATAGGTGCATTATCACCTGATCGATAGCCGGCTTTTACAATTCTACAATAGCCACCGCTTCTATCTTTGAATCTTTCAGATAAATCTCCGAAAACTTTTGTTACTGCTTCTTTATCTCTAAGCGAGTTAAAAGCATTTGCCCTAGATGAACTTTTATTCTTTTTACCTAGAGTGATAATCTTTTCAACAAATGGTCTTAATTCCTTTGCTTTTGGAAGTGTGGTTTTAATAGTCTCATTTTTGATTAGAGAAACAGCCATGTTCTCAAGCATCGCTATCCGATGCGATGATGTCCTATTTAACTTTCTTTTTGCAATTCCGTGTCTCATTTTTAGTTATATGGATCTTCAATCTTTCTTGCCATTTCCTCGATATTTTCAGGTGGCCAATTAGGTACTTCCATGCCTAGATATAGTGACATAGTGCCTAGTACTTCTTTTATTTCATTTAGAGACTTACGACCAAAATTGGGTGTACGCAACATTTCAATTTCACTTTTTTGAACAAGGTCTCCAATGTAAATAATATTATCATTTCTTAGGCAGTTCATTGATCTTACTGAGAGCTCAAGTTCCTCTACTTTCCTCAAAAGATTTTTATTGAATTGTGGTTCTAATGCATCAGGTTCTTCTTGTACGTCCTCAGGCTCTTCAAAATTAATAAATGATTGTAATTGGTCTTGAATTATACGTGCTGCAAAGGCAATTGCATCCTCTGGAGATACACATAACCTTTACCTTTTGCTACGGTAAGCTCCATATTAAATTCAGTATTGTCATCAAGATTACAGATAACTAACTCTGGATTTATAATATCAATTTCAGATGGTGTATTTATCATACCCGCAGTAATCTCACCTGGACCAGTTACATTGAGATTCATTTTTCTTACACCTTCAGAATGCATATTTAAAGATAGGGACTTAATATTTAACACTATATCTGTAACGTCTTCTCTTACTCCATCAATAGATGAAAATTCATGAAGAACATTATCTATTTTAATAGCTGTCACAGCAGTACCTTGTAGTGATGACAACAGCACTCTTCTAAGAGCATTTCCAAGTGTTAATCCAAAACCCCTTTCAAGTGGTTCCGCAATTAAAGTTGCTTTATATTGAGTGTCTTCATCACTGATTAGCTTTAGTTTTGAAGGTTTTATTAATGCCTGCCAATTATTAATAATACTCATAGTTTTTTTCCTTTAATAAATATTAAACTCTTCTTTTCTTTGGTGGACGACAACCATTATGAGGGATTGGTGTAGTATCTTTTATAGAAGTTATATAGAATCCCACGGCTTGTAATGCTCGTAGTGCCGACTCTCGTCCTCCGCCTGGTCCTTTAACAAATACTTGTAAGTTTTTTAAACCAAACTCTTTTGCTTTTGTGCCAGCATCCTCAGCTGCAATTTGTGCAGCGTATGGTGTGGACTTTCTTGATCCTTTAAAACCTTTTACTCCCGCAGACGACCATGCAATACTGTTGCCTTGCTCATCGGTAATGGTAATCATAGTATTATTAAATGTAGCATTAATATACGCTAATCCAGAAATGATATTCTTTTTTTGTTTTTTCTTTTTTACAGTTTTAGCTTCAGCCATATTTATTTAGTAACCTTTTTCTTTCCAGCAATTGCAATAGCTTTTCCTTTTTTAGTTCTAGCGTTTGTATGAGTACGCTGACCTCTACATGGCAAATTTTTTCTGTGTCTTACACCTCTATACGTACCTAAATCTTTTAATCTTTTGATATTTCCAGATACCTCTCTTCTTAAATCACCTTCAACTAAAAAAGATGATGAAATAACATCACTAACATTTTTTATTTCTGCTTCAGATAGATCCTGAACTCTAGTATTTGCATCAACATTTGCCTGAGAACATACATCTTTTGAAATCTTATCACCAATTCCATAAACGTAGGTCAAAGCAACTCCTAATTTTTTTTGGGTTGGAATATTTACTCCAGCAATACGAGCCATTAATAAAGACCTAACATTTTTGGTTTGAGAGATTGCGGGATTATAGGATTATTAATTAATTGGTCAAGCATATTAAAGATGATCTATAATTGTGTTAATTGATTGATTTATTTGCATAATTTCACCTACACCACTGACTTTTTTTAGCAGTTTTGCTTCATCATAATATTTTATTAAAGGCATAGTTTCATTGAAATATGTCTCGAGTCTTTTAATAAGAGTTTCCTCATTGTCATCGGATCTTCCTTCTTCTTTACCTCTAGATAATATTCTGTCTTTTAAATGTTTTTCATCAACATCTAACTGAATTACGCATGATATTTTATCTTTAAGTTCTGACATCAATTTATCTAGAAGCATAGCCTGCTCTGTATTTCTGGGAAAGCCGTCGAGCAGGACCCCAATTTCACTTTTGTTAGCTATCTCCGTCCTAAGCAGATCACCTGTTGATAAGTGACTTAAATTATATTTTTCACAGATTAAATTTGCCTGTGTTCCTTTTCCAGCACCTGGGGGTCCCAATAAAACTAAATTCACCTTCTTGTGCCTCTTAGGCGAGATTTTTTTATTAGAGCTTCATATTGATATGCAAACAAATGACTTTGAATTTGTCCAACGGTATCCATGCCTACAACCACAACAATGAGTAGTGATGTACCTCCCAAATAAAATGGGATTGAGTATTGTGCAATTAAAATTTCCGGGAGTATGCATACAAATGCTAAATATAGTGCCCCAATGGTTGTTATTCTGGATAAGACAAAATCAATATACTCAGCAGTTTTTTCACCTGGCCTAATTCCTGGAATAAAGCCACCTTGTCTTTTTAGATTATCAGCTGTTTCAACTGGATTAAATACAATTGAAGTATAAAAGAATGCAAAAAATATAATGGCCGCAGCATACATAAGCATGTATGCAGGTTGGCCCCTACCAAGTAATGCTGCAATATCATTTAACAATCCTGGCTCTGCAGATACATTAAAATTTGCAATTGTAATTGGTAGCAACAGAATAGATGAAGCAAATATTGCTGGTATAACTCCTGCAGTATTGAGTTTAAGAGGTAAATGTGTGCTATCTCCAGCAAACATCTTATTACCCATCTGTCTTTTTGGATACTGGACTATTAATCTTCTCTGAGCTCTCTCCATAAAAACAATAAAGATAACTACAGCTACAATCATCACTAAAAGTAAAACAAGTGTAAGAGTTGAGATTGTTCCCTGACGACCCAATGTAAGTGTATTTATTAAGGCACTAGGTATCTCAGCTACAATACCAGAAAAAATTATAAGAGATATTCCGTTTCCTATACCTCTACTGGTAATTTGTTCTCCAAGCCACATCAAGAAAACTGTACCACCCTGCTGACTCTAACCCAACAGAAATCCCATATCCTTGTAATAAAGCAAGTAAGACAGTTCCGTATCTTGTATATTGAGTAATTTTTCTTCTACCAGGCTCACCCTCTTTCTTCAAACTTGCCAGATGCGGAGAGACACTTGTCATAAGCTGCATAATAATTGATGAAGATATATATGGCATGATACCTAATGCAAAAATAGCCATTCGACTAATTGCGCCACCTGCGAAAACATCAAACATTCCAAGAATTCCACTTTGATTAGTTTCAACAAGAAGTTTTAATTGCTCAATGTCTATTCCAGGTAAAGGTATATATGTGCCAAATCTATAAATTATTAAAGCACCTAAAGTGAACCAAATTCTTTTCTTCAATTCAGTTGCCTTAGAAAAGACACTAAAGTTGAAATTTGATGCTAATTTTTCAGCTGCTGAAGCCATTTTGCTAAATTGCTTTACTTATTTTTAATTCAACACCAAGTTTTTGAAGTTTTTCTTCTGCAGACTTAGTTACTTTACTACACTCAATTATATTTTTTGATTTTAATTCACCTGTACCGAGAATTTTTAGGAGTTTTTTATCTTTATTTTTCAAAATACGTAGCTTTTTTAAGAGTGCAATATTTATAATCTCTGACTCGTTGATAGAATTTTTGTCGATCAATTTCTGCAGTGTAGCGAGGTTTAATTCAAAATATTGTTTCTTTGTAAAATTTGAAAATCCAAATTTAGGTAATCTTCTATGTAAAGGCATCTGTCCACCTTCGAAACCATTAATAGCAACACCCGAACGAGCTTTTTGTCCTTTGTGACCACTCCCAGAGGTTTTACCTTTACCTGAGCCTATGCCTCTTCCGATTCTCTTCTTTGATTTAAAGCTCTTGTTTTTATCAATTTGATTTAATTTCATTTAATTATTTTCCGTGATTACTAAATGTTTAATTTTTTTAATCATGCCTAATGTTTCAGGCGTTGCTTCTCTTATGACGCTGCTGTTAATTTTTTTTAGCCCTAGTCCTTTGACCGTCGCTATTTGTCCTTTTTGAGAACCAATCGTACTTTTTTTTAATGTAATTTTTAATTTTTGAGTCATGTCGTTTCTCTTGCAGAAGTAATGTTGCCGACTTTTTTAGATCTCCTTGCAGCAATTATCTTGGGCGATTTTTGCTGTTTCAGTCCATCTACTGCTGCTCTGATAATATTATAAGGATTTGAGCTACCAACTGACTTTGCAACAATGTCTTGTATGCCTAATAATTCAAATACTGCCCTAACTGATCCTCCAGCAATAATACCTGTACCTGAAGGTGCAGATCTCATTACAACACGTGATGAACCATGTATTCCAACTATATCATGGTGTAATGTTCTACCTTCTCTAAGTGGTATTCTAACCAAACTTTTTTTAGCTGAGTCTGTTGCTTTTTTTATAGCCTCAGGAACCTCTTTTGCTTTTCCATGACCAAAACCAACTTTACCGGACTCATCACCAGCAACAACTAATGCTGCAAATCCAAATCGCCTTCCTCCTTTAACAACTTTTGTAACACGGTTAATTGCTACTAGTTTGTCTTTAATATCAATACCATTTTGATCTTTGTTCTTGTTTTCTTTAACCATAATGTTTCCTATAAATTTATACCCCCAGATCTTACTTCATCAGTAATCGTTTTTACTATTCCATGATACAAATTTGAACCGCGATCCAAGTAAACATCTTTAACGCCCTTTTCAGCTGCTGACTTTCTGATTTTAGAGTTGAGGCACTGCAAACGGTAATACCTTTATTATCGTCAACGATTTGAGCATACAAGTGCTGTGAGGACTTATAAAGAGTAAGTCTCATGCGAGATTTATTATTTTTCTTTAGCTTAAACCTGACCCTACTTGATCTTTTTTGTTTTTTTGGAGATAACATTATTTCTTTTTACCTTCTTTTCTATTTATATATTCATCGGCATACTTTATGCCCTTGCCTTTATAAGGTTCAGGCCCCCTAAAATTTCTAATTTCAGCAGCAGTTTGTCCAACAAGTTGCTTGTCAGGACCCTTAATCTCAATATTATTTTGCTTATCTACTGTGACTGTAATATTTTCTGGAATATCGTAGTTTATCGGATGACTATACCCAAGCAATAATTCAAGAGTTTTACCTTTTAAGGCTGCACGATATCCAACGCCATTCATTTCTAATTTTTTTGTAAAACCCTCACTTACACCAATAATTATATTATTAACTAAATTTCTCTGTAATCCCCAGAAAGAAACTAAAGTTTTGTCATCAGATTTGGGTTTCATTGTTATTTTGTGACCCTCAATTATTACTTCGATTTGAGAATTTAACTTAGTCTCAAGTTTGCCTAATGGTCCCTCAGCTGAAATTAATCCATCTTGAAGATTAATTTTTACGCTTTCTGGTATATTTATTTCTTTTGATCCAACTCTAGACATAATTAAAATACTCTACAAATAATTTCCCCACCTACTTTTTGATCTCTTGCGTCTGCATCCGTCATCACACCTTTCGAAGTTGAAATAATTGAAATTCCAAGGCCATTATGTACATACGGTATTCTTCCAGCGCCAGAATAAACACGCCTACCTGGTTTTGAAATTCTTGTGATCTCTGAAATTACTGGACCTTTTTCATCATATTTCAGTTCAATATCGAGCTCTTCCCTGCCAGATGAGTGTTTTGTTCGACGGATCTTGTAATGACATATTTCTTCCTTTCTACCAGCTTGATTTATTCATTCCAGGGATTTGACCTTTAGATGCAAGATCCCTCAAGGCAATTCTAGATAATCTCACTCGTTTATGGTAACCCCTTGGACGGCCTGTTAATTCACATCTATTTCGAACTCTTGTTCTCGCACCATTCCTTCTTAGTTTGGAAAGTTTTAGTTGAGCTTGGAACCTATCATCAATAGAGGTTTTTTTATCCATAATAAGAGATTTTAGTTTACTTCTCTTCTGTAGGTCTTTTTCAGACAACTTTATTCTTCTTTTATTTTTTTCTATCGAACTTTTTTTAGCCATATCCTTACCTAATCATTAATTGGAAAATTTAGAGATTTTAATAACAACAATGCCTGCTCATCATTTGAAGCTGTAGTATTTATTGTAATATCTAACCCACGCACCTTATCAAGTTTATCGACGTTAATTTCAGGAAAAACTGTACATTCCTTAATTCCGAAAGAGTAATTACCCCTTCCATCGAAACAATTTTTTTTCAATCCTCTAAAGTCTCTAATACGCGGAAGAGCAATAGTAACGAGTCTATCAATGAACTCGTACATCCTGTTACCTCTTAAAGTAACCTTTACTCCTAAAGGCATACCAGTTCTGATTTTAAAAGTAGCGATTGATTTTCTTGCTTTTGTCACTAATGGTTGTTGACCTGCTATCGAAGCTAATTGATCTGAAGCTAGTTGAATTACTTTAGAGTCATTTACTGCCTCTCCAAGGCCCATGTTTAATGAAACTTTTACCAACTTAGGCAGTGCAAGATCATTCTTTATGGAAAGATCATTCTTTAGCTTTGGCACTATCGTATTTACATACATTTCTTTTAAACGTGGAGTATAATTATCCATCGATTTGATCTCCCGTTTTAATGTTAATTCTCACTTTTTTATTGTCTTTTAAGTATTTATAACCAACTCTAACACCTTTGTTGGTCTTTTTATCAACTGGCATTAAATTAGAGAGCATAATTGGCATCTCCTTATTCAAAACTCCACCTTCGTTTTTCTGATCTTGTTTTTGATGCTTCTTTAAAGATTCTTGTCCCTACCGGTTCACCCTGATTATTAATTAATACAGCGGCGTTTGTATCAAACTTAATTGTACTTCCATCAACTCTTTTCAACTCTTTTCTAGTTCTTACGATTACAGCTTTATGGACAGTTCCTTTTTTAACCTTTCCTTTTGGTATTGCGTCTTTGACAGTTACTACGATAATATCTCCTACAGATGCAAAACGTCGCTTTGATCCACCAAGAACTTTAACGCATAAAACCTCTTTGGCTCCTGAGTTATCCGCAACATTTAATCGTGATTCAACTTGTATCATTTAACTAATTGCAACCCATCTGTTTAGTTTAGAAATTGGCTTAGACTCCATAATTCTTACTTTATCTCCTGCGTTAAATTGATTATCGGGATCATG
>LULP01000180.1_pt1 | contig 19454 bp, 14 predicted proteins | sample 728111 | NCBI WGS metagenome assembly LULP01 (sample SAMN03860286, study PRJNA289734) | marine metagenome | biome: seawater column; feature: ocean; material: water; isolation source: Red Sea water column Station 149 - depth 25m | place: Saudi Arabia: Red Sea | collected 2011-10-15 | depth 25 m
GGATTCAAACTGTGCATATTTTCGTCCGTTGGGTTTTCAATCGGTGCCCTCTTTCCTCTAAGACGATTTGCAGTCATAACGGCTTCTAATTCCATTGGATCCAAACCATGAGTGTTTTCGTCCGTTGGGTTTTCAATCGGTGCCCTCTGTCCTCTGTTCGTAGCGGCATCAGCGAATTTTGCTTTTTCCTCTTTAGACAAACCATAGCCAGCACCGGAACTGGTACTACCCGCTAATTTTTGTAAATCCAACTCTGTATTTTTTATTCGTTTTCTTAGGTGTGCGGCTTGTCTTTCTTTTGTTCTTTTGTTTACTCTTGGATTGTTTAATATTTTTTCTAATTGCTTTTGTAGATGGGGTATTCGTCGAGTTAAAGTTTCTATTCTTTTTTCTTTTCGTCTAATTTCATTTTCTTTTTTTTGTGCTTCAGTCTTTGGTTTTTTTTCTTTAGGCTCTGTAAACATGTGTGCGTACTGTCCGAACTTTCCACTCTCTATAAGTCTTCGTTGCACCTTTTCATTATCGGATAAGCCAGACTCAAACATTCTTTGGTCTCTTTCTCTGACCATTCCATAAGTTTCCATGCCATGTCTTTCAGCAAATTCTCTTGTTCGGGCTCCTTGGGCCTCAAGAAATCTCATGTTTTGTGCGTGAACACTTTCTGGTCCACCTTCACCCAAAACTGCCGGGGTTGGATTCATTACCATACCACCAGTTCTGTATGCAGGAATAATCTTAGTCAAAATAGTCACATCATTTCGACTGATCGGAATAAATCTTTTTCCAGACTCATTTAATTTTTTCATCATAATTTCAAGTTTAGAAAATGCTTTTGAAAAAATCTTATTCTTCTGAAGTGTTTTGTTCAATTTTTTGCCGTTAAATTTTACGGCAGGAGAAACATACTCTGGATTATCTTTAGCGACAATTCCAAAGGAGGGTTTGTTTATTTGATGTCCTTCGGGAGACAGTTTTTCTATATCTGGAATTTTACTATTCATCAAAGTTGAAGCAATAGTTTTTATTCTACCACTAAATGGTAAACGGATCTTCTGTTTTCTTTTTCGGGACTTTCTGCCTTTTCTTTTAAGCCCTGAAAGCAGTTTAGATAATAGTGTTTCTTCCGGCATTGTTTCTCTCTCTAATTCTTTGGTTTTCTTTATCCACATGTTGTCTTATCAATTCTATGTAGATTTCTCTTTCCCAAGGCATGAGAGATTCTAATTCAGTGATGCTCATTTTAAAGTGTATTATCAAATCAGAATTTGTCTTTATCATCGAGGTTATGTTTTCGTGACAAAGACTCATCCGAAAAAATCAAGCATACCTTCCAGTCTTAACTTTCTTTCAACTCCGTCTTTTGTTCTATACTCAATTACTTTGTAAACATATGGTTGTTCTGTAATAAAATTACACAGATTATTATATTGTGCATGAGTAAGGTTTTCGATAAACTCTGTTTTTTCATCATCGGAAATGTCGGAACCATCAAAAACTTCTTCATTCAATGTTATTGTGTCAATACATTTCGAGATTAAAGAATCTGTTGCATTTTTGCTATCAATATTCATATAATCATACACGGTTGGAGATTTCATCCTTATGGTCATCTCATCGTTAATTTTTACCACATTCTTAACGTCAGACTTATGAATGTCAAGATCGGTTAGATTGATACCAACTTTCACTGGCTCATCTGTCACCGGACAGGTAAAAATAGGCTCTGCCGTTTCAGAAACCGACTTTGCTCGAATTTGACAAAACAGGTACTCCAGATCGACCATTGGAATTTTATACGCATTATTCACACCATCAACACAACTTTCAACAATGTTTGCGATTGCATTGAGAACTGTTGAGTCATCGTCGTTGTCTTTTGCCATTAAAAGAATTTTTTCTTCTTTTACAAGAAACGGTCTGAAAAACGTTTCTTTTCCCGTTGAAGGAATTGTTGTTTTGTATTTTGGTAAGGCTGATTGCAAATGATCTAAAAGTCTCATAATTTCTCCATATTATTCATTGGGGGATTGCTTTGTAATATATTCCTTAAATCCGATTGTAACATTCAGTGAGGCAACTTGGTTTAATTGATCAGCAGAGTATGACTCCTGAATGATTGATGTTGGATATGGTTCGATTAATTCAAGTCTCCATTTTCTGTTTTCGTTCATGTCCAAAAAATCAAGTATTACACTGGAGCGTGTGATTGTGGAGTATGATCCGGTTCTTTGAAGAACCCCTCTTTGCCCTGTGTCGAAATCACCAAGAGGATTATACAAATCTAACCAATCCTCAAAAAACTTTCGGACACCCCAGTTTTGATCAACCAATAAACCCATCAGGATTGACGGCTCACCACCATAACCTCTTCTGATCGGTATCACTCTTGGATTTGATCCTTGTGCCGTTAATTCATCAGGAATTCCGTCTAAACTCCTTCCCGGCAAACTAAAAGTTTGAACAGGCCAGGTCAATAGTCCAATGTCATCGTTTTCGATGAGCACCTCGTAACGAGTCGGACGTTGTAAACCACCACCGATTCCACCTTGTCTGTTAAAAATCAGAGAGCGAAATGTATCAATATCTGATTTCATTAAAATAATTCCTTTTCAGTGAGAATTACAAAAGACCAGTCCCGCTTCCTGCAAAATTCTTTTGCGGCTTCCCATTTTGCTTCATTTACAATATATGTAGTGCATTCTGAGAGGTATGTTTTTTTTCTTTTTTTACCCTTCTCTGGTGGGATTGTTTGTTTGTATGGTTTTACTTCTATGACTTTTGTTCTATGATTTCCATTATTTTCACGGACCTTTACAATAAAATCTGGAAAATAACGATGTTTTTTGTTATCAAGGGGTGAAATATAGGGAATAACTATTTCTTCACTTCCCCACTTGACAATATTTTCATTTGTATCCAAATATTTACATACCTTTCTTTCCCACAAAGAGCGGCATATTATGTTTGTTGGATCACCTACATATTTAGATTCATTAATCGGTTTATACTTCGTTTTGTAAGCCATGCTCTATTTATGGGGGGTCAGTTATGGAATTTCCACGTTCACAGTCAGACGAAATTCAATTATGGATAACATTTGAGGCACGGAAATATACGAATCGTCAAGAAGGAAGGGCTGCTGGTGGTGGTCGTCAATTTGGTGGTAGGGATGCTATTTTTTCTGCGACACTACCTGTTCCCCCTAATATGTCATCTTCTGTGTCTGCAAACTATGAGCGAGGTGAAACCGCCGTGAATCCACTCATCGAAGGGGCAATGGCTCTTGCTGGTGAAGGTGAGGGTAGACTTCGAGTTCTTGGTAGTTTTGCTTCAAAGTTACCTATTATAAAAGGGCTTTCACCGGGATTTATCGCTGATCTTACAACATCTGGATATTTTGGTGCTGTTGACATGGATCAGTCTGAAATGAGATTTACTCAAATGGAACACAGAAATTTTCAGTTTAATTTTAATATGATTGCGAAGAATAATGAAGAATCGGCTGTGATGGAAGCAATTGCAAGCGGGTTTGAAACAAACGCTCTCCCATCACCCTCTCGAATTACAAACGAAAAAATGTTTCACCCACCCCTTTGGTCATGGTATGTTATGTCAAGAGAAGGTAGACAATTTAATTCGAGAACATGGGCAGGACAACCGCAAACTTCAGTATTAACTGATGTTCGTGTAAACAGAACCGCAGCGGGTGGGGCATATGCTACTAGTAGCGGGAAGCCTATGGCGATTAACCTTGCATTAAATTATACCGAACTGGAACCAGCGGTTAGAGATCCTGAAGGCACACGAATTCTGTCCAGATCGAGATCCAACCGCAGAGCATCTTTTTAAGGAACAGATATGCTTTTTAATAATTTTCCAACAGTAGAGTATAGATTTAAGAATCTGAGAACGATTTCTATTCTCGATATATTTAGATCGGTTAAATTTACAAAAAAAACTTTAAACAGCACGGTCGTCTTTGACACTTATTCAATTTCAGATGGAGATACTCCAGAGTCGATTTCCGAACAAGTTTATGGAGATCCCTTATTATTTTGGATAGTATTGATGTCAAATGATATTATTGATATTAACAAAGAGTGGCCCCGATACACTGCACAGGAAACTGCAAGATCATCCGAACTTTACTCTGGGTTCTCTTTCTTTTTTAATGAAACAACAAAAATTAAAAAAGGAGATATGATCGTAAAACGAGACGCATCGTCAGATGGAAATGTTAGTGATCAATATGGTATTGTTAGCACATATATCGAATCTTTAAATAAAGCGGATGTCATAAATAACACCTTCTCCTCACTCACCACGGGGAGTTCTGAAACAGTAAGTCTCGATAACTATTTTGTTGTGCGAAAACTTGAGGCTGGTAAATTCTCTAGAATTTTGAACAATGTTCAACCAAAAAGGATTGATCCGCTTTTAGATTCACCCGTTTATTTCAAAATGGACGGCATTGTTCTAAATCCAAAGTTACCACTTAACTCCGCATCAAATTTTAGTGTGACAGCGGATCCAAGTTATGACGCAACAATTACTGGATCCAGAACCGTTTTAAAAAGGTATGTTTCAGATGAATTTCAAATTCTTGGTGATGCTGGCATTAGACCAGTTCGACTCCGAGAAGAACTGCCAGACATTGGATCTGAGTCTAGTTTTAATAGACTGATAAAAGTTCTGAAGCCTCAATATGTTTCAGACGTTGTGTCTGAAGTGATTAAATTAATTAATGGTCCAACCACCGGATCAACAACCCTTACTTATCTTGGGAGTTATTAAAAATAAATGGTTAGTGGAGACGAAAAAGTATCTGATGTTAATGTTTATAAGGCAATAATTGAAAAACCAGACGGAACTAGAATTGACTTATTAAACAACGAAACATCACAACAAATATTCGATACAATGGAAATTGTCGAAAGTATGTTCACCCCCGGTGTCAATGGTCGTCTTATCTTTCAAGAACCATCACAAATCGGGGAAATGCTTCCACTTGTGGGTGGAGAAAAATTAATCCTTGAAGTTGAAACACCGAATGTTTTAGACTCATACCATTCACTACAATTCTATATTCACAATGTCCAACCAATCGCAGACGAAGTAAACTCAATATTGAATGGCAATATTCAAGAACAAAGTTGGCTTGTTGAATTTTCACCTTATGAAGTTCTGTATGACAACTATGTTAAAAATGGAGTTTTTGAAGAGGAATCAGACGACTTTGTGTCAAAAATTGCTACAGGTGAGGATGATGAAGAAGAGGGAGAAAAGGAAGTAGGTATCGTAAACTTCCTTGCCGAAAAATTCTTTAATCCAACTGAAAATTCCCTTGCTGTTTTTGACATGGACATTGAACCAACGGCAAATGCCGCATGGTTAAAAAGAAATCATTATCTGTATCCGCACAGAAAACAAGTTCAGCAGATGTCTCCAATTCAACTGATGAACTTTTTAAGTGAGAGAGCCGTTTCAAAAACAAATGAAAGTGCAACAAACTATCTTTTTTGGCAAGACTTTCTCGGCTGGCGCTTTAGATCAATTGAAAGTATTGCAAAAGACGGTCCACGAGATAGAAATTATTATATCGACAACCCCCACCAAGATAACCTGTTAGATTCATTTGGTGTTTTTGTAATTGAATCAGAGTACCAACCACTCGAATTTATTCACAGCGGTGCTTACATTTCAACATATGAAAAAGTTTCTCCGGATTATGATAATGTGTATTCTGACTTCACCTCTTTTTATGATGCACATAAAATTGAAACCGTTAATTACTCATATCAGGAAGAAAAGAATGAAGTGGCACGAATTGAAAAATATCCTTTGATAACAGAGGATTTTGATTTTGAACCAACCGATGCGGTTCGGAGAGATGACACACTGTATGGTTATTTTTCTGAATCACATTACAACGATCAAAGAACAAGACTCAGAACATTCCAAAACAAAAAAACAGAAGTTTATAAACCTGATCAAAGTCAAGTTGACCCCAACAACTCTTATGGTTCTAGTTTTCTTTGGCAACCCATGTTTGATCAAACAGAGGCAAATTACAAAACGATAAGAGAAATTGTAGGTATCAAACGAGACTTAAAGAGGGATCGTGCAAAACTCGCATTTAAAAAAGACCTCAAGGAAAAATGGTCTGCCTATCGTTGTTCTGTTTGTTGCTTAAGTGGATTAAGTGAGGGTTCAACTGGTCCAATAGAGAATAACGATATTTTTTACGAGATAGCAGCAGCAGGTTCTTTTACCGACACTGTAAACTATGATCCCAAAGACGAGCGAGCAAATGCCAACGGATTTTTTCCAAGCACCATTGATGGTGAGACACCAGAACAAAGACAGAAATTTGATGCAGCAGGCTTGACCGCAGGACGAGATTCCTACTTTGATATCACTATGGGTGAATTGTATAACTTGAAGGGAATGGACGAACCAGAGGAAGAAATGAGATCGGTTCTTTTCCAAATTGATGCTACAATATATTCTCTTCAACGAATGGCACAGAGTATTGATGAACAAAGAACTTACTGTCAGACATACGGAAACTATAACAATGTTCATGTTGAAACAGGATCATATGAGTTTGAATATTCCAAAGCAAAAGATGAAAAAGAGGAATACGAATTCACGGGGAATGAATACTTTGATCCCGCACCAATCGAAGATGCACTCGGTGAATTGGATGAAAGACTCACTGATGTTGAAAATGAAATTTCACAAACATACCCCGGTGGTGTGAGATTTAAAAATTATACTGAAAATCCGTTCGCCCCAAACAATAATCCCGGCGATTATTCTTGGTATGGTGCGATGCACAAATATGGTTCTCAATCTTCTCCACCAAAATATGCTGCGGCATATCATGGTTTATACTTGACTAATATTGGTGGTGTGCATGAATTTCCGTGTGGTGGGTGTTATGAAAATACAGCACCACCACCAAACCAACAACAAGAGACTGGTACGCAATCAACTGAGTTATTCGGTGGTGGAAGTTACAAGACCAAGTTTACATACGGTGGACCAAAAGAAAAAGATCCCGGCACAATAGGTTCACAAGGTATTAAAGATGTTAATTCGCAAGGCTCATGTATTATTAATTGGGCGGACAGTGCGATTGCGATTTACAATCGAAAAGCAGAACTTATTTCAAATTACCGATCCATGATAACTGAAGCATGGTTAGAATTTATAAACAAAAAAGTATTTGTTAATTCAAAAAAACCATATCTTGATCTCCCCGGCGGCACGGCAGATGGATTTAGATCAACTCTTCTCAATGTAAAAAAAATCACTCGAAAATCAATTCGTGGTAGCCGTTATGAAGTATTCGCAGTAAAAGAATATTTGGGTGCAACTGGGGGTGAGGGGTATACCATCGAGGATTATGTTCCAACATACGCTGTGGATGAAGACACACATCCATATTACGATCAAACAGTTAATACAGATATTGGCACATCAAATGGTTTGATGAGTCCATCTATTTTACTTGGGTTGCCAAGTGAACCAATGACATTTAGCAATCAACTTGTTTTCCCTGAAGGATATCAAAGCACGACTTCAGAGAACGGCAGCACAAATGAATCACATTCATTTGAAGTGAACACTCCGAGATATTTTGCTTTGAGTGGAATTAATAACGCTCTTTTGCAGTCACCAGAGCCAATATTAGAATCCGTGACTCCTTCAAGAAATGTCAGATCATCTTATGTTAACATTACAACCAACAGTGAAAATAAAGAATTAACTGGAATAGGCAATAGAGGGTGGTATATTGAAAATAAAATTAATGTTGATCAAGCGGCATTTGCTTATGATTGGTGGTTTCCTGCATCTCCGACATTTGAACAATTTGATCCAGAAGGAATGGAAGATCCAATAGAAAATAGAGCATATATTGATTACATTAAGTATGCTGCACAAGATTCAAAAATTAGAAGTGCAAGATTTGGTGATTTTTACGCACCATTTACTGCTGCATTGACGGCCTTTTTTGGAAATAGGAATAGTTATTCTGAACATCGAAATGTAACAAATCAACCAGATTCGGATGACACACGAACAGGTGGAATGTTTGATTTATACTTGCGTGGTGGTAAGTATAATGCGAGTGATGTTGCGATGTCGGATTACAGTAAGAAACTAAGTGGATATGCTTCTGGTGACCTGTTTGGGGCATCGTATCCGGGCGGGGCACTAGGACAACAAGATAGATTTAATTTTGGCTTTTCACAGGTGGAAAATAATCCACAACACCCAACAACCGATTACATCAGTTATCCAACATACGCAGGAACAGCACTGCCAGGAAGAGTTCAACAAGAATCGGTAAAATATGGCGCTCCATTTGGGCCTGGAAATATTGATCCACTTGCGAATAATACTTTCTATGCTGATGGTTATGCAAAAACATTGGGTATGAGTAATTTTGGTCTTTCAAATAATTATGACAAACACTTTTATCGAGACTTTGGTTTCCCCGGAGAAATCATTGTTGAAATATTACCAACATCTCCATCAAGTAGTAGGGAAAGACCCTCTGATCCAAGCGAACCTCTTGAACCCATTAACGACTACGACGGCGGAACTACAAATTATTGGAATCTCGATGGTTCAATTCAAATAAGTGTTGTTGGTATTAGTATGAACGGTGGTCGTGGTGGTCAATTAGGATACACCAAAGATTTCTTGGGAGAGGAATCATTTGATTCTCCGTTGTATTACGATAACGGATTCTTAGAATATAATGTTGGTCCAAACTATACCAATTACTGTGATTATGCACCCAGCGATTGCTCTTCATTGGTTGATAATTATGTTAACCGATCTAACTGGTACGCTCCGAGCGAACCATTTAAATCTCCAAGAAGATTCTTTGCCGAAGTTCAAAGTTATGTTCGGATTGAATTTGAAAACCCAATCGGACAAGAAACTCTTCGTGACTTCCCTCTCGGATTTAACCGTGATGCAGGCTCTGAATATTATTTACCGTACCTTGTTCAATTGACGGCAGGACCATTTGGTAGACACTCCGCAAACTACAATATCAGTGTTATTGGAATGGATCCATTTGGATTTGATGTCGCAGTAACACGAACAGATAAATTTAAGGATTACATCACAGAAACAGGGACAAAGCCAGTTCTTTATCCCACAGTGGCAACTAATGGTGTAGATTCCTTAGAAAAACCACAAAGGTTTGATCCCCTCAAGGTATTTTATCGTGCGGTGACAGAACAAAATCAATGGGCACACATTTCGTTTAACAATTTCCCAATTCCAGAGGAAAGACTTCCATCATCTTGGCATTCGTTTAAGGCACCCATGAGTGGTGTAAACCCAAACAGTATCTTTGAGTCACATTTCCAAAGTCTGTTGTGGTGGGACGAAGGGGATTCTTTGTGGTCGGAATTTGCAAACCTAAATGGACCAGATGGTGAAATTAAGGGTGCAAACTTACTTGACGGAACATATCGAAGATATGCTTGGGGTGGTAAGGGTTTTGTTCGAGATGCGGCAACATCATCCGACAATGTAATGTGGAACTACACTGGAAGAGTCTATCAAGATGACTTGGTTCGTCCGTATCTTTCCAACGCTTTTGGTGTAGAGACTGTCCCCTCGTGGGTGGGCAGCGATTATCAATCAGAGTCGGTCGTCAGTAACATTTGGAGATATGATATATCAGGTGAATCAGAGTATGGATTCTTCACCCCACCCGAAATATCTCATACACTCGACGACGCAAAATTAGATGATTACATCCACGACTTAGAAAGAAACTTCTCTGGACAATTTGTTGTTTATTCTAAATCTGGTATTGAGGATCCATGCACAAAATACAATTGTGCGAATCCAGATGGACCGGTTGAGGCTCCAGTGGACAACGGAGAAGCAAACTATGATCCGTATGTAAACTGTCCTCTTCAGGAACTTCGGCCAGATCAAATTGAATTTGAAAAATACCAGCAACAAAAAGAAGATGAAAGGTTTGAGGGAGTCTATAAACTTCTTAAGGATCTTACTTCAGATGACTTCAAGGAACCAACAATAAGTGAAATACAGGATCTCGAAGAAAAAATTGATGAGTGTAAAATAATTAATGAACGACTTGGATCAGATTACCTTGGGTGCATATACTCAGATCCAGATTCTCCGGGAAGTTGTGATTGTCCAAATCAGGGTCCAAAGTTTAAGGATTATCTTGAAGCATCACGAACATACGCAACATTCTGGAACACTCCAGATGAAGCACCGCTGAGAAGAGAAGCACAGATGATTCAATTAACATCACAAAAGGCAGTGGGTGTGTTGCCCGGTGATTTTTCTCTTCGACCGGGCACAATAATTAATGTCGTAAATAGACACCCAATTCTGTTAAAACATACCAGTAAGAGATCCGCTGGGAACTGGCTTGTTGGTGAAATTAAACACCTTTTATCATCCAACACTCATGTTATGGGTGTCACATTATTCCGAGATGGCATACCACAGGATCCAGACAGCGTTACAGAGCCACAATACACGCAAGACTAATACATAGATTGGAGGAATTATGGCACAAAAAGTATTTACTGCAAATACATATTCGGATTTTGATCTTGCATTTACTCGTGTGGGTCAAGATACACCATATGCAATAGCGATTAAGCGAAACGAAAATTCAATAGTCCAATCTATAAAAAACCTTGTCCTGACAAACCCCGGCGAAAAACCATTTGAGCCTGGTTTTGGTGGAGGACTTTCCTCATTATTATTTGAAACTTTGACACCAGAAGTTATTGGTAGAGTAAACAGTCTCGTAAGATATAACCTTACTCTGTATGAGCCAAGAGTTGAATTTGAATCACTCGAAATCGACGACTCCAAAATTGATTCTAATAATGTTTTTATTAACTTATCATACAGAATATTGGAAAATAGAGAAATTGTAAGAACCGTGCAAATACAAGTTGAAAGGGCAATCTAATGTCAGCGTATAGCAGTTACACAGGACAATCTTTGGTGCCGTCAATTGACACTAATGCACCTACTAGACCGGGGACGTACACAGAAACTCAAGAAAGTTTGCTTTTAAGTGAAGATCAAATTCAAATTGGTAGGCTTGGATTTCAGGAAATCAAAGAGAGTATAATATCATATCTTTCACGGAATGAAGTTGACAACCCACTAAAGGACATTGATTTTGCTTCGTCTGCCATAAATGTTCTTGTTGATGCTCTTGCATACAATACTTTGTATTATGCTTATTATTCAAACGCTATTGTGAATGAGTTATATCTCGACACAGCACAAAGATTAGAGTCGTTAATTTCAATCACGAAACCACTTGGCTTTACAGTCAATGCAAAAACATCATCTCAAGTAACTTTGAATATGTCCTCCTTAACAGGAAGAATTCCAAAATTCTCAAAATTTACGGGAACTGATGATACTGGAAAAACATTTTCTTTTTATACAAGACAGTCATATGAAAGAAATGATGAAAATCAAGCAAACGGTGTTGTTGTATATGAAGCGAAAGATTTAGTTTTAAATCGAGATATCACTTCACAGATTGATCTTACCCAACAGGAATATATTTTAGTAGATAATCGAATTGACATTAGTTCCATACTAATTGAGGTCAGTGAAGATGGAGGCTCTACTTTCACTGAGTATACCAAATCAAATGCAGTAAATACCACAATTAGTTCTAACAGTAGAGTGTATTTTGTTGAGAGACTAAATGACGGAATAAAAATTATATTCTCGGCAAGAGGTGAGGGTGAGTATGTTTACAACGATGAGTTGGGGACAAATAAAAATATTTCAACTGATAACGTTGGTAGAAAAATTGTTGCGACCGATAAAGTAAGAATCACTTACTTTATTCCCTCTGGTGAGCAAGCCAACAATGTCAGAACATTTGAGTATTCTGGTGCAGGAACAGTTGCGGTCGTTGGAGAAAGTTCTTTTGGATCAGATGGACCAAATCCAGACTTGATTCGTTTCTTTGCACCAAAATGGTTTGCTGCACAAGACAGAGCGGTAACGAAAAATGATTACTATGCTCTCATATCGGATCTTGTTTCTCAAGACTCTACTGTCGATGAAACTGTCGCTGTTTTTGGTGGGGAGGATTTAAATCCACCATACTATGGTAGAGTTTTTGTTTCTGCCATCACGGACTCGCCAGAAACCGCTTCTCAGGAAATCGTTGACAGATTAGGTGAAAAGGCCCCTGTTTCAATCATTCCAGAATTTATTCCATACACAGATTTCAATCTCGATCTTGCTTACTCTGTAAACTATGTCGCAGGGCAAACAACCAAGACAAAATCAGCGATCACTAGATTGATTCAAGATGCGGTGAACACCCGATTTGGTGGAAACAAACGGTTCAACAATAGTTTTGTCCTTACAGATTTTATTGATGCGATTTTAGCGGTCGATCCATCAATTATTCGACCATCAATAACCTTGAGTCATAACATGACAACAGAGACAACGATAACCGCAGGGAAAAGAACTTTCATTTCATTTAAGAATAAACTTGACGATGGAATTGAAGGTCAGGCACTTTTCTCCTCGACATTTACCTCAGACAAATATAATCGAGGTGATGTTTACATTGTCGATTCTAGTTTGGAACCAGACATTTATGGGTATAGTCCTTTGTTCCTTGCGACAAATGTAGGAACAACCAGAGTAATCGTTGAAACTGCTGGTGTGGGTGACATTAATTATGAGACAGGATTGATAAGAATCAATCCAGATGTGATTCAAGCAAATTCCACGGTTACTTTCACAGCCAAGTCAGAATTTCTTGATATTTTTGCCGGTCAAGAAATGGTCTTAAATATTAATCAACGAGATGTAAGGATTATAGATCAATAATGTTTGGATCAGTCTTTAAAAATACGACAAAAAACGAAGAATACAGATTTAATGAACTGTTTTCTGATTATGAAAATCGTTTTTCGTCAACTCAAAGACAGTATGAGCCTCAGTCATTTCCAGATTATCCCCGACCTGTAATTCCACTCAATAGCGAAAGAACTATTTCGGGTGTGGGTTACTACACTTATTATGATACTGCTCTACCAAAATATTTGTCTCTTTTAGGCTATACTGATTTTATATCGTTCGTTGAGCAATATTATGAGTGGATGTATACTCTTGATCCCTGCGAGACAGATTTTGGTGCTAATTATTACATAACACCCGATGATGTTTACCGATTGATTGATTTTGAAAAAGTTGGATATGAATTTTATTTTCCAGACTATACCGATCCAACTGGAAATATTACTAATAGAAATCTGAGAAAACGAATAATGAAATCTTTCATCGGTCAATATGCGACCGGTCTTGAAAACAATTTCATGTTGTCGTATGATCCAAGTGAGTCTGGATGTATCGGGGGTGGCACGGATGAGCGTTGGTTGGTTTTTGTTCTCAAAGAGATTCGGGAAAAATTTTACGTTCGAAAATCAAGCAAAGAGGGGATTCAATGGTTATTGAGCACCGTGTATGGTGGATGGAGTCCAACACCGGAAGTTGAAATCTATGAGCCAAAACGAGATGTCTATCGTCTCGATGGAGGTGTTCCACTTGCGTATAACTTACCAAACAGAAACTTTGAAGATGGTATTTACTTTCATGGAACGGGAGTTGCATCTGCTCAAGTGTTACCCGACAACTGTTGGTATCACGACTATTCATATCTTCTGAGAATCAGAAGTGGTGGTGATCTAGAAGTTCCCGAAGATGAAACTTACAACATCATTAAGGAAATGATTCATCCGGCAGGATTACAACTTATCTTTAATAAGGAAAACGATGACTATATTCCACCAGATGATTTTGAAGGTGAATTTGGTTTAACAGAGACAACATTGATTGGTCATTACAATCCGTATAGAGTTACGGAAACTTCAGGATTGACTTACGGAACAGGTTGCACATACGATTTGGATGGAGATGGATCCGCAGACGCATTTCCAACACACAACCACCCAGGCTGGGCAACAGATATTCCGGAGGGAACAGCCTTTAATGACATTGAAATCGGTGATTTTTTCTTTCTCTCACCAGCGGCACAGAGTCCGAATATAAATATTCCAGCATGTCCCGAATCTTAATTTATTAGAGGTTAAAAATGGTAACTACTCAACGATCACTTGGTATTGACAACGCAAAGACTCTCTATGATTTAATTAGAGGAGATCAAACAAATTGGCTTCTTTTCTTGGGTGGAGAGAGTGGTGCTGACGTTCCGCTCAATAGCATTGACGATGACAACAAAGTTTGGGAGTCCTCTAACTTCTTTCAAAAGATAAGAGAGAGCGACGTTGAAATTGTCGCAAGACGAGTGAACTGGTCGAGCGGTAACGTTTATCATCCGTATGAATCATCGGGAATTCCAACTGGCGTCAGTGGACCAGAAAGAAACTATTACGCTCTAACTGAAGACGACGAAGTTTTTGTTTGTCTTGGAAGTAATGCAAAAAATAGAAAAGATTTAAATGGACAAAGCACTTCAACAGTAAAACCATCCAGAACAAAAGATAATCAAACTTTATCTGATGGTTATCGCTGGAAATTCTTATACAAAATTGACGTTACTAAAATTAAATTCAAAACACCGAACAATATCCCCGTTCCCGACATTAATGAATATGATCCAATTTCATCTTCTGCCACTTTAAGTGAAGAGGCACTTAGACGAGGATGTGGAAATAATAGTGGTCTAACAGGATCGTGCTGCTTCTATCACAAAGAAGATGAGGTTCAGCCTGTTCTAGATACCTGCGTGTGCAGCAAGCATCAGTTCCAGTACTGGATATGAAAAAGCACTTGCGAATTTAAAATTCTTTTCACCAAACTCAAACAACAAACTTCAGACAGAGGTTTATCGTGATGCTAAACGAGATGAAGGTCAAGTTCATAATGCGTTTATTGATTTGAGTGGATTAACTGAAAGTGAGAGAACAATTTCTACAAGTAATCCGGAAATTACACTAAGTTCGCTAAGTGGAACTGATGCTACCGTCATACTTACAACGTATAAAAAAGATGGAAGCCATGTTGTTGATGGTATTCGTGTTGTTAACAAAGGTAGCGGATATCGTGATTTAACTTGTGTTTCTACACCGGGCGACTTACAAAGTAGAATTACGTTTAGTCTAGATTATCAAGGTGGACTTTTTGCAGATCCTAGAAGATTATTGGGGGCAGCAAAAGTTATGATCAAATCTATTGTTCGTGTGGATCAGATTCCAACGAACGCAAACACAAACCAGACAATATTTAAACGATATGGAATTATTCGAGATGTTAAAGTGAAAAATGATACTTCATCATACATTGCTGGCTCAAAAACAAATACGGATCAAGCAGAAACTTTTTCTAATGTTCACAAGTTTAAAGTGTCTCCTGGCTTATCCTCATTTAGTTTCACATCGGGTTCTGAAACCTTTACTCGCTCTTCAAAATTCACAAATGTGACAAAGGAAAGCACGAGCAAGATTTCCTCGATTGCATCCACTCCAACTCAAGTTACACCCAACAGTTGTGTTATTTTAAGTTCTAAAGATGCTGGTAGTGGCGTTGCGGAAGTGGAAGCGATTGCAGTAAAACTCAACCGACATCACTGTGACAAACACCCCGCAACAAGTTTCATTTACGTTCTTATACACACTCGGATCATATTGAGGTAAAAATGGCTAGAAGTATTGCACCATTCAAAATAAACGACGACGAACCGAAAACACCACTTTCAGTTTCTCCATATAACTCAAGGTTTTTTCAACAAGAACTTAATGCCTTTGATGTTGCAAAAAATTATCAATACACGGCATTCAGACCGGGGTATCCTTTACAGTCATCTGAATTAGATGAAATTCAAGAAAGACACCACTACAATCACAGTGCCTTTGGTTACATGGTAAACGGTTGGTCAGCGTTTGCCGGTGATCCTTTTAGTGGATCTGGTGATGAGGATACAAATTTAAGATATGCTGGTCCTGCTTGGGATGGGGCGACACCAATCATGCCATATAATCAAGGAACCTACATAGAACTTTCAAGTGGTGACGATCCAGTTATAACTTTAGATGCCTTTCCAAGTGCTTTGGCTCAAATTCCAGATTTGGTTCAAATCACAGATAACGGAACCACTTTGACAATTACTTTGAATGAAGGTCTTTACTACTCCTCCGTAAAAACTGGATCGCAAGTCGATAACAACTTTAAGTATTTTATTTACTATAATGTTCTTACTGCGGGAACAAACACCATAACGTTAAATAAACTCGAAGCAGGAAAAACTTATGTTGGATTCTCAATGGGTCAATCATACATTGTTCCATCAACATACTCTCAAGAAGATCAGTTTAGTGATGCAAGTTTAAACGACAACTCTTCTGGATTTACCAACGATGTTGCCGCAGGTGCCGCTCGTGTGAAAATTTTCTTCCAACGGGTTGTAACATCAGGAGACTTAGCAGGTGGTGGAGTTCCCGTTCCAGATAATACTATATCTAAAGTTTTATATGTTGATCACACCAATAATAAAATTCGGTACATGAATGGTGTTCCCGTTGTTGTTTCTGACTCTCTTGGTGCAACCCAGTTTGGAACATTCTCAGAATGAGTTGTGAATATACACAATATGTTCCGGAGGAATTGAGAGGACCAGATCCGGGGATACCGAGACAGAGTTATTCTTTTCTACCGTCGCAATATAATGGACAACTTACTCCCCGACTATGGAGGCCAACGGACTTAAGAGGTCAAGGTTTTGTTGTTGTTCACCTCGATCCCCGCAACATAGGTGATGATGGCACTTGGAAAGACCCGGCATCTGGAGTCGAATTTGTTCCGGGTCCAGCACCAGATGGGGACGAGTTCAGTGATTTGATAAACTCTGCGCCAAAGGTTCTTCCTTCAACTTTGTATGGTCCAAATACATTTGAAACATAAGCAAAGGAAAAGATGTTCTTTTGTACGCTGTTATGAAAAATCCATACAATAAAATTATTGAGTATAATGAGTCTTGTGCTGATAATCCAAATTGTGGTGGTGCTGGATCAAATCCAAATGATCCACCAAATTTAGTGTTTCAAACAATGAAAGAAGCGTTCCCAAATTGGCCGGGAACAAATCCATATAATTTCAACGACTGGCCCCAAGGTTCATCTCAATCAAACGGAAGATATGGAGCACTCTATACAGCAGGTGAGGATAGATATTCTATCTTACATAATGGTGAAAGCACAGTAGGAAACTTCTGGAATTTTTCTGGTTATTATTACGCATATCCTCCAGGTCAAGCATTTTTGCCGGGATTCACCGATATTGAATTTACAACACGCTATGCCAATGGCGGGCTGGACATTTTGCGTTACTCATCACATGTTGGTGCCGTGTTACAAGACAGCGATGGTGATGGTAATCCCGATATTATTCCGAGTGCAATCGGCGGCGGGGCTGAGGTTGAAATCGAAGTTGGCAACATTATGGATTTTAAACCACATATGTTTGGAACATTCTTACGACTTTCTCCCGGCTATTTCGTGTATCCTGATCTAAATCTTCCAAGAAGAACAACATACCAAGATCATACTATTTTTGGTTTGATTGATGGATCTCGTGGTGAAGTTCTCCCAATCAATAAAATATCACAAGAACAATATGGTGTTAATGTGATTCCAAATCAAAGTAACCCAGACGGTCTTTATGTCGGCCCTGATTATGAAGTTTTTGAATTGAATCCAACACACATGGGCAAGCGCCAGGTCCTTCAAAATCCTGATGTAGCACTCTATTCCACCTTAGTCATTTCTGAAGTTATTATGATAAAGGCAACTACACCCGATACCCCTGATCCTGAGTCTCCAACAACATATTTAATTGACGATGAAATTGTTCAAAAAGTCGAGGGATATCTCGCATGTAAATATAACATACAGGATCAACTGCCACAAAGACACCCATATAGAAAATTCTGTCCCGGTCAAGAACCAGTTCAGGCAAGTTCGATCACCGACGCTGGAATAACTCCAGAAAAACCAATTGAAAGACAGGGATTTTTCCCGTTATACTTAACATCATCGGCAGCGAAACAAGCAAGTCCAACTCCAGGCGTTGCGAGAAATAAACAAGAAGAGATTGATGGAAAAATAGGCTTTCATACGCACATCGTCAATGGCATAACATACTATATGCCAAACGGATTAGAAGAACTTGGTTTACAATATCACGGGAATTTCAATAAGTTTGAGCAAATTAAATTTGAATCCGATTTTGGTATTGATTCTCTTGATATTCCAAAGGACAGTAAAGAATATAGATATGCTTCCGTTCTCGAAGATTCTACTCTTTCATCGTCCGATCTAAACTTTATTCAAGAGGAAGGAATCGGAGAACTTAGTGCTATTGCAGAGTCGTTAAGTTACACTGGATTTTATCGAGATTCATCTCCGCTTCCTGCTGGAGTTAGTAGAGCAACCGCACCTCTTTGGAATGGTGCGACTCCTACCTACCCAAATAAATTTTCACTGTTTTATGCAGATGGTTTGATATCAGATTTTAATTCAAAAAAACCTGATCCCCTTACATTTGAGTTAAAAGAAAATGTGATTAAAGTAACTTTCAATGAAGTGGATTATGTTACAACAACCAGATCACTTGATTCAAGAGATAATGGGTTTAAATATAGGGTGAGCCTTTCTCATAAATTATCGGCAAAGAGTAATTTTGTTTTGGAAATTCCCAGAGCAAAAACAGGAAAAACTTATGTTGGATTAAAAGTCATACAGAATGAAATTTTTCAAGATGAAGATCCATCATTAGAGCCTATAAATAAAAGTATATTGGGTACTGGTAGGATTCAAATTATGTTCTCGGAGGCAATGTATCAAGTTGCCGACAATGCGAGTGAAATTACATCATTTGAGCCAGTATTCGTTATAGATCACATAAATAAAAAGATTAAGTATCTAAATAACTTAACAATCGCAAACATAATCTGAGGTAAGAAATGGGTGTAGAAGACAACGATTTTCAAATTAGCGACTTAACTTCAAACACTTCATTTTTTGAGTGGGCAAGTAAAACGAACACCGACATAATCGGGAAACTTAACCGAATGCGTCTATATGATGGCATTTCGGGAGATGGTATTAATGTTGTCGTTGGATCCGCTACAATCACAGAGGCAGGAACACCAACAGCGACTTCTATAACTGCTGGTGATATTTTTGTTGAGATGAGTGGGACCGTTGAAAAGGGTGTTACTTTTAATGGTGATGTTACCGTCAACGGAACGTTAAATTACGATTTTACCCAAGCATTCGGTGGAGTTAAAACTGTCAGCATAGGTTTTAGTGGCGGAACTGCTGGTTTCACGGCAGGTGACGTTGTTCGTTACGACGCTGATC
>LULP01000208.1_pt1 | contig 19123 bp, 8 predicted proteins | sample 728111 | NCBI WGS metagenome assembly LULP01 (sample SAMN03860286, study PRJNA289734) | marine metagenome | biome: seawater column; feature: ocean; material: water; isolation source: Red Sea water column Station 149 - depth 25m | place: Saudi Arabia: Red Sea | collected 2011-10-15 | depth 25 m
TCAAAAACAATCGTTCCGTCCTCTGCAACTGTTATGTTTGAAGATGTGATTAATGTAAATGTTTGAGAACCAGCCTCAAGTCCAGTAACATCAGATACTAGATTATTAAACTGAGTTCTTAGTTGTTCAAGTGTATTACTTGATGATATTGATGATGCTGTTACTGCCATTAGTTTTTATCCAATAAAGTTTTTAACATACTCTTAATTTCGTGCATCTCACATTTTAAATTATTTATCTCTCTGGTTGCACCTCTTATCTCATCTCGTTGTCTTTGTGCTTCCTCTGCTCTTCTCTTTGCGATGTTGTATGCGTTCTTATCTTTGTTCACTATCGCATGAGTTCTCACATCTCTTACTAAACTTGCGTGTCCTTGTACTTTTATATAATCACTCATCTTATGTTGCCAATGCGATAACTCGTAAATCTTTGAGTAGTGGTGGATTGGCTGCGTCTGTTCCTTGCAACACTATCTTGATTTGAAACTGTGTAAACTCTGGAAGTGGATCACCAATACCATCATCAGTAATACCAGCAGTGTAGGAATATTCTTGAAAGTCTGAGTCAGTCAGTGAGTTCCTTACTGTTTGGTCGGTAATACCAGTGGTGTTAAAGAATGTATATCCCTTTTCATCAAAATCTTTTGATTCGTCAGAACCTAGTGTTTTAAATAAAACTTTAATATCTGATGTTGACTTTTTTGCAGCTGCAAAGAATACTCTGATTGATGTTGCTGGATTTTCAAGTGCGATACTCTTAGTTAAGTATATAGCTGCATTCTGGTCACCAACTGGTTCAGTTGATGCATTAAAGTCTGTAGTTGGAAAAACATCAGATGAATCATCAATATTGTTAATTCTATTTGCAATTAAATTTACAGATGCTCTATCTAAATCAATAACTGGAGAGAGATTTGGATTAAACGTAGAGAGGGTTAAATCTATATTAAAAGATTTTTCTCCAGACAATTCATTTGTTTCGTTGATTTGAGATGCAACCATCCTACTAGTTTCAAATTTAAAGTTTTCACCTAATGCAAAAGGTTTTGCGTTTGCAGACGTTGTTTTTGTAAATGAACTCTCTACTCCACTTGGACTGGTCGCAGATGTTGATCTCACTCTTGCAACGATTGAGGTGTTCTCTAACTCTAATGTAGATATGTTACTTTGCATCAACTCAAATCTAAAGTTTTCACTTGCAAATACAGATGTACCACCGACCTCTGCAACTCCAGATGTACCAGATACAGATGGTGTTGTTGATACTGTAATCACATATGAGTCGATACCTATATTTGATATTGATGTATGTGTTTTGTTTATTTCTGTCAAAGGAACAGAGTTTATCATATACAACTCTATCGTATCACCAACTGTGTGTGCAGCTGCATCTGAGTCACCAATACCTCTTGTCAAACTTGAGATGGTTGTTCCAGATATAGTTCCAGAAATAATCTCATTGTTTATCTTTACTGTAACAGTTCCAGAGGTTGGAAAGTTGGTCGCAGATGTGAGAGTCAAACTTGTTGATGTTGTGGTCAATGCACTTGTAGCAAGTGTCGTTGATATACCAGACGATACACCAGTTATGACAACATTATTACTGGTAGAATACATACCATGATCTCTATGTCTAACTTTTACATTTGTAGATCCATTTGTTAGAACTATGGGATTAGATAAAAGTCTTTGTCCGTATACAGGTGTTGTAACACCCTCCTCAGTTGTATTTGCAACACCAATATTATCATTTGATAAAGACACTGTTGAGGACAAAGCTGTATTTGTTATGACAAAAGTGCCATCGATATCTGGTGTAGATGTTGATGCTGGTAGACTAAATTGAGCTTTATACAATGTGAATTTCATATCCTGTGATTGTACTGCATCCCATGTTGTATTATTTTGTGATTTAAATAATGATCCAAGATATGGTTGTGATGATATTACTCTGTTAGTTCCAGACACATCAGTTTCACCCATCTGTGTTATCCAAATTTTGTAATCTAAACTGTTGGATAAAACAACGAGTGCATATTCTTGACCTTCCTGTAAATATAATGGAGAATCAAAGTTGAATGTTGTTGCTAATGATGCATTATCATCGTCAACATTAATATCATCTGGAACTAAAACTTTTCTTCCAAAAGGAACTAATAAAGGGCCAGGATAACCATTTACCATATTTCTTATCTCTACCCAAACTGGAAGACCAGTATTGTCTTTCTGTGCAAAGAATAAATCTACTTTGGTTACAAAACAACCTCCTGTTTCGGTAACAAGAAAAGACTGTGCAAGTGGATCAAAGAAACAAAATGAATTACCAGCACTTGATTCAAAGGCGTTTGCAACAGTGGAAAAAAATGAATTGGAAGTTGATAATCCGTGTGTTTTTGTTTCATTGAATGATGTATTTGGGTTAAAACCAAATGTGACTGGATTATTCAAATTTTCAATCGCTAATGCATGATCGTAAACCATTTGTGCTATTGGTGACACACTGTCTGGTGCTGGTTGCGTTACTTGACCCTCACTCCCTGCTGCTGGATAATATGCTGGTGATCTTTCATATGGAATATCAACCACATTGTTTGTGATCTCATGTATTTTATTTTGTATAATCCTTGTTGTGGTTGAGGTGTTTGTGATACTACGATCTTGATTTACACTTGTTTGAACCACCTCAGCATTCCTAGTTGCAATAATCGTTTCCCTTAGTGTTTCAAGAGTTCCTTGTGCTCTATATATTGTAGTTCCTGCCGATGCTGGTATTGTTGCTTTACTATTTGTCGGACTTGTGGTTAATCTAAACTCTATTTCGCCTGTTCTAAATTTGGGTTGATTCTCTTGTCCAGAAAATCTATATTCTGGTATTTCAAATGTAAACTCTACCTTACCAGCACCATTCGTAACAAGATTACTTCCTTGAACTGGAGATGCAACATTTGAATATTGTTGTTCCTTTGGAGTAATTAATGTCTCTACATTTCTACCATCAAAGAATGCAAAAAGTTTAACGCCTGGTCTGAAACACTCACCTGTTCCAGTTATCGTTCTTGGTCGTATAAAAGGTCTACAAGCTCTCGATATAACAAACTTACCAATAGATTCTTCCTCTACGTTTTCAACGACTTTCGTATTCAAACCAGTTCTTTTCTGATCAGTTCTTGTGGTTGTTGTTGTCCTGACAGACAGTTCATCTTGAACATTACCCTCATCAGTTATAAATGCCTCTGACTCACTTGTATCAACAACTCCACTCCACTGAGTTTTCCATGCGTTCCAAACAGTTCCTAATACACCTTGATTTTTTAAACCATTTTTTATAGTATCAAAATTGCCCTCTCTATTGATGATAAGTGCTGGGACTTCTTCGGTTTCAAACCATTCATCACTTGATGGAGAAAGAGTTATCTTTCCTACCCATTGAGTTATAAGGTATGTTTGAACATTCTCAACTCTTGTTGCATATGGTTGTTCTAAAAATGATGTTTCGGTGTATGGTAGCGTTATTAAATCGCCTGTTTTTTGATACCCAGCATTTGTCCTTGTAGTATCGGTTGTGTTTACTTCTACTAATTTTATATTTCTCATAACACACTTTGGTCTTAGTATATTATTTTGCATATCAATTGCAACATTATAATCTCTGTGTAAAGTATCACCAACTCTATGTCCACCAAAGTTATCAACAATAAATCCAGATTTAAATCTGTTTAGTCCGTTTGCATCTTGTATTTCAAATGACTCAGCATCCCTTTCTAGAAGTGATAATGCAGTTTGTGATTCAACTGTTTCAAGACGTTCTTTCAGTCTACCAATATCTCTCATGGTGAATCTTTGTGTTTTAAATCTTCTTATCTTAACATCAGTAGGTTTGAATGTGAAAGGTGGTAAGAATATGAGAGCCAACTTCATCGCATTATCAAGATCTCTAGGAGGACTTGGTTCTTCTGCTGATGCACCCTCAACAATTTGAAAACTACCATTTGTTGTTAAAAATATAGATGCCATTTTTGCAAGGAAGAACTCAAAATCATGAGTTGATGCACTATTTGGTTTTGGTGTATTTACTACAACAGAACCAGTTCCATCAAACTGTCTTGCAGAGAAATCAAATGAGTTACCTGTGATTGTGTCAACTGCTGTGACTGTATCAGATGCACCAGCTATGTTTTCACAAGTGGGTCTAAAATCTAAACAATCTCTAAGGTCAAACTTACCTGTTGGTTCTGGATCATCTGGGTCTACTCTGGTCGCAGTAAATGTCGGTATATCATCATAGTTCATTTGACCATTAACTGCTGAGTATGAGTCAACTGAGAAGTATTCTCCAGCACCATGTATAAAGTAATCAAATATTACAAGTAGTCTTCCTCTAGGTGATGCAACATTTGGTTTACGAACTATTCTCGCAATATCATAAAAGTTATCTCTTTGTCCTGTGTCTAACTCAAAGTTAGAGGTTATTATTTTACTACCAGCAGTAAGAGTGCCTACAGTTGCAGTCGCACCAGATGATTCTCCAACGATAGTTTCTCCAGCGGTGAAGTCTTGAACTCCAAAGTTACCATTTAGTGTGTATGACATTGGACTTGTTGTGGTCAACACTCTACCTCTCGCAGTCGATGTCGCACCAGTTATTTTTTCACCTCTTAAAAATGTTCCAGTTATATTTGATATTGTCATAGATGGTGCAGTTGCGTCTGCCGTTGTATCCTCTGAGTCATAAACTGCTTGAAGTCTATATGCATCTGCACGACCAAGTGATATTTCCTTATCATCTGCTCTGACCCCAAACGCACCATCAGCATCACTTGCAATCACCCTTACTTGTTTGAGTAATTGTGTAGTTTTTATTCTTGCATTTACAGCTGTCTTTGTTACTGTTCCTATAAACTTAACTTTCGCAGACGCACCAAGTATGGTGTTATCAGTTATCGTGACTGTATTCGTTCCTGTTCCAGTTATCTTCCCAGATATACTTACGAGGTCACCTTGAGAACCAGTGCCACCACCAGCAGTCAAAATAGAAAGTGCATAATCTGGTGAAGTAAAACTTGCAAATGTTTCATTTGTTCCAGCAGAGAACGATACTGCACCAGATGAGTTTGTCGTCCCCACAAACTGTTTACGAATTATTATCTGTGAGTCACTCACATTATCATTATCATCTGTGAGTAATGTCCTTATGACTCTCTTAGGTAATCTATAAACAACTGAATTTTTTTCTGGTTGTTCCAGTAGTGCGACTTTTTTGGGTTCAATCCCCACTCTGGTTGATGCATCTTCTTCAAGAACAAAGAAGTCATTTTCGTCAGCACCATTGTCATCAGACCCATCACTTCTAAAAACGTCTGTGTCTTGACCCACTCTAGACATAACCATATCTGCTGTAAAGTTTTGTCCACTATCATCATCACTCATAAAGACAGAGCGAACATCTTCAAACTTAAAATTTTCGACCACAGAAATTAATACGTTAACACCTCCAGTAGTTTCTAAAATTTTATCACTATCTACACTATCAGATACTGTTAAGGACTCACCAGTTTGGAATGTTCCAGAAACATTGACAAGATTTACCACACGATTTGCACCTCCTGTGCCAAACACGAAACCAATCGCACCAGATGTATTACCTCTAAGTCTTGTACCTGTGCTACGAACTGAGGTAAGAGTTGGGTCTGGAGTACTGTTGAAAGATAATCTTGTAAACATTTGTATATCAAAGAGAAATAATTTATGTTCTGCAGCTCTAGAACCTAACGCACCTTGATGATGTTCAAACGCACGAGCTCTTGCAACACCAAAATTTCTTCCAAGACCAGATGAACTACCTCTGGTTGAGGTAAAGTTTTCAAATAACTGTAGTGTTTTATATGGAGTTGTTTCACCAGAGATATCACCTATGTCTGGTATGTTGTATGCATTTGTTACTCGTACAAAGTTTCCTAAGTCAAGGTTTGTCACACCAGCATTTATCGTATCAATATCTCTTGCCTTGGCCAGATCTTTGAAGGTCATTGCAGTTTTTTCTATTTCATATCCACGAACAAATGCTTTGCCAGGTGTACACACGATTGACAATAAGTTCTCTGCAGCTATTCGACCATCATCTGTCACTTGACCATTTGAGTAAACACCATCGAACTCTTTTGTTTTTACTGAGTTATTAATAGCTTCCCTTGTTTCAAACTGAAATGGTCGAGTGGTATAATCACCAGACTCATCAAAAGTTCTTCGTGCAAGAGTATCACCTATCACTGAGTATTGAGTTAACTGTGCTTTATTTGCTTGAACCTCACCTCTTTTCAGTGTCATTAATTCTATGAAATCTGTGTCATCAGAGGCACCTAATTCTTTTGTGGCAAGTGTTAATGATATTTTGAGTCTGTGAGCACCTTTAGCTGCATAGTTGGCAGAACCTTGTGCATTATCTGTCAAACTTATATCTGTTTCTGGTGTAACTAATTCTTCAGTTATTTTAAATCCAAAACGACCAGTTGGTGTCCTATTATTTGAACTAAAATATAATATTTGAGCATAACATCTAACAAATTGGCCACGAACAAAATATACACCCTCCTCCACCTTAATAGCAGATCCAACAGTGGATGCAGACAACGGGCCCACTTTTGCAGACGCTATTGATGCTCCATAAGTAGTATTATGTGTTATTGCAATATTTGCTGATATATTTTCACCATCAAGAAATCTATCACTCGTATTATCAGAGCCAGCATTGATATATTGTATCACCAAACTAGGGGGAGTGGTCGCAGTCGCACTCAAAAATCCTATTACTTTTGCTTGTAAACCACTTGTCTCTCCTGTAATAACTACAGGATTTTCTAAATTATAATACTGACTTGGGACTATTGTTTCATCGGCAAATGTCGATTCTAGTCTGACATAACTAACTTGTGGTGAGTATGAAACTTGGCCTGGTATGACCACACTTCCCTCTTGAAACATATGTCTACCAAATCTCTCCACTTGGTTTTGTAGTATTGATTGTAGAGTGGTTAGTTCTCTACCTTGTATCGCAAAGCCAGGACGAAAAAGAACACGATGAAAATTGTCATCTTTGTCAAAATCGTCATAATAAGGTGCAACATTTAAATTTGTAATCTGGGGCATATTAGAACTCTATAATAAGTTTGATGTCTTCTGTTTGGTCTGAATCTCTTTGTATTGGTTTTCTATTTTCTAGGTATATTATATTACCACTATCTGGTTGTAACTCTGGATTTGCATATCCTGTTGTGAGTGTAAGTGTATTACTGTTTGCAAGTGTGACTGTTTCAGTATCACTTGATGGTGTAAGTGTCGCACCAGATGTCTGACCAGTTATTAAATTTGTACCACTGAACGCAGTAAACCCACTGTTGGTCGCACTTGTTCCAAAACCAGAGAACCTCTCCTGTTGATAGTAAAGTAAACTTCTATCACTATCATATTCTACAACTTTTCCCACTGCACCAGTTGATGTCTGAACTATTTGTTCGTCTGCCTCAAATGTTCCAGAGGTTGTACCCTTTACAACAGATGTCTGTCGTGCAGTTGTGGCACTTGCAACTGTTGATGTTCCAAATGTGGTTGGGTCAACGACAAGTCCAACTTGTCTGAAGTCGTTTGCAGTTGTAAGGTCATCTCCCTCTGCCTGACTTAATGTGGTTGCAGTCATAACATAGTGACCACCTAATTCTGTGACTGCATCATTTCCGTGTCCTTCTTTTGGACTAATGATAACTTCTATAGCACCACCAGTACCACTTGCACCAAGAGTTGTTGAACTACTAAGTGACGAGTCTGAAAAGATAAAGTCATCTCCAAGATTAACTGTTCCAAACGTATATGAAGCACCAGCAGATTCTATTGTTGTATCAGAGCCAGCAGTCAAACCAAAAGATTGTATTGAACCACTTGACACTGTTATTCTAACCACTGCACCAGAGGATGTACCTTGATTAGTTCCATCACCAAAGACAGCTGCATAGTATGTTCCGTCCGTATAACCAGAACCACCAGTAACGACCAATGATTCAATCGCACCATCAGTTGCAGCTGCACTCACAGTTGAGTCAGTTGATACAGGTATGAAGTCAGTGGTGTTAAACTTAGCTGCATCTGAAGCAGATATTTTGTACATATATTTGAGAACATATCCACCAAGTGCAAACGCAGAGGTTGATTCTGATGTCGGTTCAGAACCAGAGAACGCAGTTCCACCATTATTATCTAAAACTTTATACACTCTAAAATCTGATGTCATAAAATAAAATGTTGAGTCAAATAGATTTGATGCACCAGATGTTGCAGTATTAGATGAACTAATGTTGTGTTTATACATATCAAACACAGTTCCGTTTGACCAGTTTCTTCTTGGAATTGCGAATTGAATATCAGATGAGGTAATCTTTTTTGCAGCCAACATTGAGTCCCATGCGTAGAAGTGTGTTTCTCCAACTGAGTCTGCTGGTGTTGGGGGTGAACTATCACTACCAGTTGTTGTTGAACTGGTGAATGCAGTTGCCTTTCCTATGAAAAGATAATATACACTTGCAGATGCTTCTGAGAATGACTCATGAAACTGGTTTGCGTTATGTTTTCTGAATTTTTCAGTTATGATTGCCGACATATCTTATACCCTTTAGTTTATTTATACAAATAATTTATATTGTTATACCAGTTGCACCCTCTAAATCCATATTGTCTCCAGCATTGGTTGATGAACTGTCTGTTCCATTTAGAACAAGGTTTCCTAATCCGTCCTCAAGTGCAATATCGCCTGTTGTTCGTGTTCGTATCTCTGATGAATGCACTATCGGTAATCCACCTACAGAACTCACACTTGTATTTAGTGTCCAGTTATCAATCGGTATCTGACCCTCACTTGGTATTTTGTTTGTTGTTTCTAATGCGATTGCAGTGTGTATCTCTTCATCACTTTCAAAAAGTAGAGCTCGACCAGCATCTGTTGAGTCTGAGTCAATACCATCTAATAATATAATATCACCATCGCCTTGTTCAAGTAATATTCTATCAGTTCTAGTAAAAGAATGTAAACCACTCGTTGCTTGACCAGCATCATATAATATTCTACCACCAGACTCACCCTCAAGTAATAAATGTTCTATCACACTATTTGATGAGAACTCCTCTTCAATAATACTACCAGAGAGCTCCAGAGTAAATCTATTATTCTCAGTTGTTTCTTGAACTAAGTATTCGTCTGCGTTTGCAGAGTCTTGATCTGTTCCATCTAATAGTATTTGACCAAAGTTTTCAAGTAGTATACCAACATTCTCTGCTACATTTGCATTGTTTTGATCTGTAACTCCAGAGCCTGTGAGTTTTATAAACTCTGACTCTTCAAGTTCAAGTCGTCCACCACCCTCTAATAATAGTTGATTACTCTCTGCGTTACCATCTACATTGTCTTCTAATAATATGACTTGTGCAAAATGAAAAGCAGAGTCAGTATTATCACCTTGTTCTAGTATGAGTTTATTCGGTCTAAGTATCTCTTCAAATCTAAGAGTTCCAAAGTCTTGAAATGTAAGTGTCTCTGTGTCACTATGATGATCTTCTAACACTAAGTTTTCATTTTCATCAACGACAAATCCTACTGGAAATGCAAACCTGTCTGCTTCTGCAAGAACTACACCACCCCTCTCAAGTAATAGTCTATCTTTTAGTCCAGATGTTACAAATCCAGAATCTTCATTAAGAACTCTATTTCCGTCTTCCATCAAAATGTTACTACCAGTTTCTAAAATAATATGATCTAAATCTTCATCACCCTCAAGTATTATTGGAACTTCACCCTCGTTGAGTGGTGAATGTCCATCTAATTTTATTACACCACTTTCAAAAGAACCAGCCGTTGAGTTCTCTAGTTGTAGTAAGTTTGATGACCTACCAAATGGTGTGTTTGCAAGATAGATGAATAGATTTCGTGTAACTCTTGGTGTTGGTCTTGTGGTGAGTTTCGTGACGATTTGTTTGACTGCAAGTTTCTCTGACTTACCGCCTGGTGCAAACGAACTCTCAGACATCATACGTCCACCTAGACTTTGTACCTCAATATCTGAGTTACCCTCAAACAAGATTGAGTCACCAGTGACATGAAAACCATCCTCAAGACTTATTGTGCTATTATCCTCAAGTAATATGTTTTCAAACTCATCCTCAAATGAACCAGACTCTAAGTCAAGTTTACCACCCTCATCTGCAAACCCAGCTGCACTTGAGTCAAGAATGATATATGCAGTGTCATATCCATAACCACTTGGTTGTAAACTATCCTCTAAGATTATTGAAACATCTGATGGTGTTGTTGAACCTGTGGAAGATGATGACGCATCTAACACTAACTTATCACCACCAATCACACCATCTTCAAATATTATCTGGTCATCAAAACTACCTATCTCATATTTCTGTGAACCCATTCTTGTAAGAATATTCTGGTCAAAGATTGTTTCAAAAGTAGATGCAAGTATTGGTGAGAACCTACCATCACCAATAAAACTCTGCACACCTGTTCCAGTATTTGTGACTGCAACTGAGACCAAGTTTGCGATAGACACTTTACCAAATGGTCTAAACCCAGCTGGGTGAACAGACTTCTTCAGTTCGTTCACATAGTCAGAAAAAGCTGCACCAACTTGAACCTCATAAGAGTAATCTTGATAATATAAAGAATCTTGTATTCTGTTTAGGTCTTCACCTAACAAACTTCGTATACCAGAATACGCACCGACAGTTGTTGCTGTTGTTCTTACTGTACTGGTTGCAGTTGCAATATCTGCCTTTACGATAGTACCACTAGCACCACTCGAATCAGTTATGGTGACATTTTTATTACTAAAGTCAATGGGACTTTCATTTATAATATTATCACCAGCATCAGTGGAGTCTGAGTCTGTACCATCAAGAACAACGTCACCATCTCCAGTTTCATCTTCAAATAATAGTTTACTTGCACCATCTGTTCCATCTGCGTCTGTGCCGTCCAGTATTATGCTTCTACCAGCATTCTCTGTTGCAAGTTGTTCATTCTCTCCTAGACCATCTGAGTTGATTCCATCTAATAATAACTTACCATTTAAGTCAACCTCACGCACACGATCTATCAGAACTTTACCACCCACATCTTGTATAAAAGATGGTGTTCCAGTTATCTCTGGAGATGAAATTCTAAAAATATCATCATCCCCTATTAGGGGTTGACAACCTAATGCTGCGATTGATGGTGGAAATCTAGTTTGGATAGTCCTATTACGACCCAGTTGTTCTATGGCTCTTTCCTGTTGTTGAAAAGATGACACTTCAAGTAACACAGAACCTCCAAAATCAGTTGATGTGGTTATGTCCACTCTACCATCTAAGTTGGACTGAAAACCAAAGAAAAGATTAAAAACATCTTCCGTTAGTAATTGATTACCATCCTCTAATAGAATACTAAAGTTACCAGTAGAGTTTAGTTCGTCCTCTAGTATTATTTGAGAGTCTCTGGTAACAGTTGTTTCGTATCGTATGAAACCATTGCCTAAAGAGTCTTCTAATACAAGATTAGATATACTTACTGCACTACCATCTAAGAGTAGATTACTGTTTTCATCTTTGACAAAAGATACAACCTCTCTTGTCTCTATTCTACCACCCATACCAGAGTGATTCTTACAATAGTAGAAAAGTGGATTAGGTGCAGTTCCAGATGCAACTACTATTTGTAAAAATGCACCTGTAGTTCCAGCTTCAACATATGATGCAGATTTTGTTACACCTGTCGTATACTCTGTGCCACTACCATGTGTTCCATCAGAGGTCGTTGATAACTGAAATACATGAGCATTTGTGCTGACTGTGTTGTATAATGAACTATGTGATAAATCGAAATAATGTGTGTCACCCTCAGTGAAACGTAGCGTGGGTTGTACAACTCCATCTATTTGATATACATTATTACCAGCGGCAGTTCTAACAACCTTCACAATATGTCGAATAAATTTTGCAGATGGTGTTACAATCTCAGTTCCCTCTAGAACTATATTGTCATCTTCCTCTGTTTCTATATCCTGTTCATCCTCAAGTTGTATCCCCTCAACAATAGTATTGTCACTTACAACAGTTCCATCCTCTAATTCTATACCCTCATTGAAAGTTCCATCTTGTTCTTGTTCAACTCTTACCACATTCTCAAAAGTTGTTTCAAGTATGTTAGTATCACTATTAAAACTCTTTACTGTTCCAACGTGTGTTGTAAGTGTGTTTGTGTTTTCAAAAGTCCCTGTCACATCTTTGAGAACAAAGTGAGCTCTTGCAGTTAAGTCTGGTGGATTGGATGATGTATAATTAAAACCAGAATCATCAACACTCAAAGAGTCTATTGCTCCAATATCATCTGTCACTGCTAGAAGTGATGCACCTGTTCCTGTGGTTGTTGTTATCGTTACATTTGGTAAATCAGAGTAACCCTTTCCACCATTTGATACATGAACTTTTTGTATCGCACCAGCTTCTGATGCACTAAAAGTACCAAACTCTAAAACGATTTGATCATTATCTGTTCTATGTGTATCTAATTGTTCAAAGTCCAAACCTATTTCGGTGATGATCTGGTGACCAGCATCTGTTGATGAACTATCAGTCCCATCTAATACTAATGAGTCAGTGCTTTCAGCCGTTACAGTTATGAGTGCGTTGTCTATGGGTGCTGTAGTAAATGTTAAAGTTTGACCCACAAGAGAGTAAAATGTATCTCCTGTGCGAGTTGTGGTTTCAACTTTTCCATTATTGACCCTTACTATCACATTATTATCATTACTTGCGTTTACGTTTGTCAGAGAGAATACAGTCGTATCACCATCACCAAAAAATGTATCAGACTCTATTGTTTCTAATGCAATACTAAAAGGTTCTAAGTGTGTTGTTGATCCACTTTCTAAAATCAAAGAGTCATCAGTCAATGATAAATCATCCAGTGTTCCAGACTCTAACTGTATACCACCACCAACCATACTCACAAAACCACTCGCACTTACAGTCCTATCTGTATCTGCACTTACTGGGGTAAATGTTAGTGTATCACCAACCTCATATTTAGAACCAACATCATCAACTTCAACACCACTTATTGAACCAAGTTTAATTTTATTAACCACAACTTCAGCAGATTGATTACCGATTGCTTCAACAGTAAGTGTTTCGTTGTTTGAGTGGAGTATTCCATCGTTTACTACTGTTGCATCACTTACTATACCTCTAACTGTAAAGCCAACAGAAACGTCCCTTGTTGTTGAGTTTGCAGTTGCTCTTTCACCATCAATAAATGTTCCGACAGGACTTGCAAGTCTTAGTTCTGATATTGACTGTCCACCTTGCACCACAGTAACAGCAGACTCGACTGTTGCACTTGCACCAGAGGTAACACCAGTTATCAGTTGATTAACCACCTCATCACCCAGAACACCAAAGTCTGGTGCAGTTCTTAAAATCGTTTGTTGACCAAAGTTACCATCCGACACTTTCATCATAAACTGGTTTGGGTATAAAATACTTGGTTCTTCACCTAAGAATATTTTCATGAACAGTTTGGTTGCCTCAGATGTACCTTTGGCTGCGTACAAATCTTTTATGTTTTTGATAAGATTTCTTTTTGATACACCAGATGCGAGAGTGCTTGGTATGGCATTCATAAAAGATTTTCTGAATTGTTCTAGAAAATCAAAGATAGTGTTATCTACGTTTGCATACTCTAACAGTTGTTGAATATTCTGAACAGGGTTTGCACGATACTCAGATACAGTTGCAGTCGAACCAGAGGTTGCACCTGTAATAACCTCTCCTGTGACAAACTTTTGTTGTGATGTGACATAGATGTATTTGTTTCTTGTGTCATCAACCAACACAGTTGCAGTTGCATTAGATGTTCCACCAGTTATCGTTTCACCCTCTACAAACTGACCAAGAGTCGACCAGCTTCAAGAAACTGATAGTAGTCTTTTAAAAATTTTACAAATAAAGAATGATCAGACTCGACAAACTCAGGCAGTTGGCCTGGTATGAGTGAGGAAACCTTAGTTAAAAGTTTTGAATCATTCTTTGACATTTACCTAGTAACTCGAACTTGTTGCAGTAGATGATGTGGTTGCGACTGTTGTAGTGGTGGTTGTTGCAGTTCCAGTTGTTGAACCAGCACCACCAGTTGTGGTGACAGTGTAACCTCTACCAGTCGTTGCAGTTTGGTCTACTGTTCCAACAACACTTGTATTCACAGTATCTATCTCTAGTAGTTGATTTCTTACAGGTATGACATCATTTGAGTCTGGTAGAACTGTTAAACGAAACTGTGTTGACGCAGAGCCATCTACATTTGAAACACTTGTGATGAGAATAGAGTTGATTTTAATTATACCATTCTCATAATCAACTGTGCCTGCTTGACTATCAAAGTAAGTTCTAACACCAGCAACCAGAGAGTATATTCTTAGATTACCTTGACCATCATCATCAAAGAAATATTCTGTTGACGCATTATCTATGAAAAATCCTGTTGACGCAATAATAGTTGAATGACCAGAGTGTGGATTAAAAAATGCATTGTTAAAGTTAAGTGTGTATGCAGTTGATGTCGTTGTGATTGGTGTGACAAATCTTGCAAGTGTTACAGTGGTAATATTACTTAGTATTGCAGTGTCAGTTTGATCAATCAATCCTGTAAGTTTTGAGTATCTAAATGGTCTGTTGAAATCTTCCAAATCTGTATCCGTATAATTTTGTATCGTTGTGTTTACCAAAGTTTCTAACTCAGTTTTTTCTTTTGTGGTAGATGTGGAGTCATAGTTAAAAGTAACATTGAGTATTATGAAAGTTGTTTCTGGGTCAACAATGACAGGAGTGACAGATGCTACTTTGAACTTTGCAAAATCACTTACAAGTTGAGATTTTTGTGCGTCTGATAGATTCAGTCCTGTTGAACTTTTAATCGATATAAAAACTTTACCATACTCTGGTACAGATGATACTCCAGTTGATGGGTCGAAACTTCCATCCTCTCCACCAAAGACTGAAACAGCTTGTGTGTTTGGAAATAGTTTTTTTGCGTACACAGCATAGTCATCAGCTGTTACTGCACGACCTTGTGAAGCAAAGTCTAATGGTGCTTGTAGTTTGATCGAGTTTAGACTTTCTGGTTCCGCACCACCAGATGCGTTTGTAACTGTAACAATTCCGATATCACTCACACCATCAATTGTTGATGGTGCAGAAAAAGATGATGCACCGTTGGCTGCAGTTTTATTCGTAACAACATATTCCAGTATAACAATATTCCCATCTGATAGTCCTCTACTTACAACACCATCACCAAAGTAAATTTCAAAACGAGAATTTTGAACTTTTACTGAGAGAGTTGAGGTATCTGCACGACTGTCACCTAAAATATATCTTTGTTCAATATCTGATGTATCAACAAGATATTTTGTAGTAACATATGTTCCCTCATAAATCTTCGTTGAATCAAACGAAACTACACCACCATTATTCGTTGATGTAATATCTGCAATCGTAACAAACTGGTAACTGACATCATCTATCGTTGATGTAAATGCAGTTCCTGCTGGCATTGTTTTTGTTGAACTTGAGGTTGTCAATGATACATTTATAGTTGCATTAGGTGCTCTTGCAGATGTGACCTCATACCCTAATGTTTTTGCATGGGAAACTATACTTGACCTCAAAGATGCACTATCAAGAAACATTTCGTTTGCTAACATATTTGCATTAAACCCCAGATAATGAGTATTGTATGCAAGAGTGTCTAATAGAATATTCATACCAGAACCTTCAAAGTCATAGTCTTTAAACTCTGTTTGTCCTTTGAGAAAAACTTTGAGATTGTCTTTTACGTCATCAAAATCAAATTCAGTGATACTAAGTCTTTTTTCGTTTACAGCCATTATCGTAATCTTTCTAACATGATGGATAGATCCACTATTTCGGTAGGAGTGTTTATCACATAAAATTCTACTGATATCTCATAAGCATTACGATCCAAATCTGGTAAAGTACGAACTGATACTAAACGAGCTCTAGGTTCAAAATTATTAATTACATCCTCAACCTTTCTTGCAATTGTTTGTGCAACAAGTGGTGACATTGGTTCAAATAACATCTCTCTCACACCACCAGCGATCTCTGGGTGAAAGGGTTTTTCATAAGTGTTTAGTTGTACCAAATTACGAATAGATCTTTTTACAGCTTGTATGTCAGTAATTTTTTGAATATCACTATCAGAATTTTTCTTCCCAAAAAATAAATCTAAATCTGAGTATTGTCTGATTGTTCTATCTGTCTGATCTATTGATTGTGCATCATACACTGCCATTTATAGACTCCTAATTTTATATTATTTATAACCAAAAGGTTAACCGAAAGTATAACCTAAACTTCTTAATGTTGGTCTTGCCCAACCATACACAGAGAATCTAGTTGTGTCTGGCCCCCAAGATTGTGTTGCACCTCTGGTATCAATATGAATAAAGTTTCTTTTTGATTTTGCAGACGGAAAGTAAACACCGATACCATTAAATCCAGCTGCCTTTGCTTCTTTCATAAATATCAATTGTTCTTGTCTTGTTATATTATCCATCAGAACATCAAGAGCTTGTCCTGTTTTGTGTCTACTCAATTTAACACCACCAGATAGTTCATTCGATGATGGTGATCTAAAAGCACTACTAATAGATAATCTATAGAGAGGTTTGTTCCATGCGACCCTCAGTCTTTTTACAAGATTTTCTGCGGCTGTACCTGTGCTTGGATTAATTCTTGGGTCTGTGCCTGGGAGAAAATTGAGTAGTTCATCCTCATCAAATCCATATTGTTTTGTGTATGGTTTGAATCCAGCAGAATTTACAACATTATTATCATTATAGTTTTTATTTTTATCATAATCAGTTCTAGGTGCGATTGTTCCTGTGGGGGTTGTACCAGAAACATTTGATGCAACATCATCTGCACCCTCATCCTCTGTCCCATCATTCTGGTCTGGGTCACCACCTAGTTCTATTTCTTTTGGTCTGTTTCTCAATATCGCATCTGCATAAAACTCATCCGTCACAGTTGTTATACCTGTTTCAGACTTTAGTTCTTCAAGTCTATTTCCAACAGCAGTTAGATTGTCATCTGGTGTTAATAATAATTCGTTTGCGATAGTTGGTAGTGTGATACTCGCAGAACTTGGTGATGTAACAGATGGAGAAAGTGCGTGTGCATCAGCTGCTCCAACAGTGATCTTTGGAAGATTTGATGAACCAGCATTTAGTTGATAGTCCGTTGCGTCAATATCCATAGATGCAGTATCCATGTTTATAATTGCACTTTTAATATTTACAGATGTAGAACTATCAAGATTAAATGTTGTTGCAGTGATATTAGATGTAGTTGAGTCAAAATTCAGTGTGGTAGTTTCTATATCAATTGTTGGTGTATTGATTGTAATCTGTCCTAAGTTTTCTACATCAGTTGGATCATTACCAACATCTATATTATATGTCCCTGTAATATTAGATTGAAACCCACCAGCAAACACCTCTGTAACTTTACCCTTCACATCAGTTGAAAACTTATCTCCATATATCTCTGTTACCTCACCATCAACTGAAGTTGTCTTTTTACCATTTTTGATTATCTGTTCAACAAACCCCTCATCTGGATCATCATTACAAAGAATGGTTTCTTTCTTATTACCTTTGACATAGATTTCCATATCACCATCAACTCGTAAGTCATAATTACCCAAAACATAGGTGCTACAATTAGAACCAATCGTTAGATTAACATGACCATCAACATATGCGTAATCTGAACCAGCAACGATGCGATACCCATCACCAACTATCTTAACTGTTCTTGTTCCACTACCATTTATCTCATAGTATGTCCCAGATGTTCCATGCAACTCTTGTATTCTTTCCTCGCCTGGAGTATCATCAAACTCTTTTATATGACCACTCTCAGTTTCAAAAACATGATTGTAAGGATATGCGGCTGCGTATGGAGAAACTTTCTCACCGAATGGAGCACCGCCTGGAACTGGAACATCTGTAAAACCATTTCCAACTTGTGTATCTGTGTTTAGTCTGTGAGAACTTTTATCAATTTGAGATTTATGTATGAACTGTGGTTCACTTCGTGCGAGACGACTAACATCGGACTCGTTAAGTAAATCTGATTTAGGATAAGGCCCATAGTTTCCAGCCTCATCAGAGGTTCTTGGATCATTAAAACCTTTTGATGTGTTTGGTGATTCGTCTGGAACACCAGGCAGTGTTCCGATAATTACAGGTTGTTGTTTATCCTCTGCATCCATGAAGAAACCAACCACCCATGTGCCTTCCACCATAAATGTTGGAGTATTACCCATACCATTCATAGATGGGTCTGTCACAGGGTGCATAACATGAGCCCAAGGTAAGTCTGCTGTTGGTATTTTCGTTTTGTCGTCTGTGTGATGTCCTACACAACGCACTCTCACACGACCAAGTTTTGATGGATCGTTTCTATCCTCTACGACTCCAGTAAACCAGATGAACCCATCTATACCCATAAAGTTCTGCATGAAATAAACTCCTTACAGAGTTATTTATTACTTCTTTTTGAATGAGTCGTTAAGTGAATCAACTACGGAGTCTATGTTTGGTTCTTGACCATGTGGCTCATACTTACATTGATACTCAATCGGACACTGGCCTTCAACAACTAACTGATAAGTATCGTTTGCACCTTTGTACAAACAAACCTGTTGTCCACTCTTTGCTTGTACTCGTTTGTATCTGCGACAAGTAATAAACTTTGGGTCTTCACGTTTACCTAATCTCTTTTCTTGTTCCCAAGTCCAATCACTAAACTTCTTGAGAAAACAAGTAAAACATTGTATGATGTTGTCTGGTTGTTTTTCTGGTAGAACTGGTTGTGCAAAGATGATAAGATATACGACTACCCAAGCAAGAATATTAATCTTCTTGAGTAAAGATAGCGTTGTAGTTTTTTCGTACATACTTTGTATTCAGTTTGTTTAGATACCAGATGAGTCCAAGAATGACCCACGC
>LULP01000560.1_pt1 | contig 19033 bp, 22 predicted proteins | sample 728111 | NCBI WGS metagenome assembly LULP01 (sample SAMN03860286, study PRJNA289734) | marine metagenome | biome: seawater column; feature: ocean; material: water; isolation source: Red Sea water column Station 149 - depth 25m | place: Saudi Arabia: Red Sea | collected 2011-10-15 | depth 25 m
GCCTCTCTTGCAGAAAGTAGAAAAGCCCGTAGCGGTAAACCCAGATAATGATTTATTTAGAGTGTCTAAAGACCTTGGCTGGGAAATTATAGATTTACCTGTCTAAAACTCGTCCATATCTGGACAGGTACAAAATAGGTTTTTATCACCATAAACGTTATCAATCCTCTTTACAGGCGGCCAATACTTTCTTGCTTTTAAGTAATCCAATGGGTATGCAGCTTTTTCTCTAGAATAATTATATTCCCAATTATCACTGCTAAGCTCTTCTACAGTGTGAGGCGAATTTTTTAGAATATTATTTTTAGAATCCTCATTGCCCTTTTCAATTTCCTCTATTTCTTTCCTAATAGAAATCATAGCATCACAGAATATATCTAATTCTTCTCTCGATTCACTTTCAGTAGGCTCAATCATAAGAGTGCCTGCAACTGGCCAGGACATAGTAGGAGCATGAAAACCGTAATCCATAAGCCTTTTAGCTATATCATCAACATCAATATTTGAGGACTCTTTGAAAGGTCTTGCATCTATTATGCATTCGTGAGCAATTAGGTTGTTCTCACCCTTATAAAGTATTTGATAGTGATCGCTTAGGCGCTTTGCAACATAATTCGCACTTAAAATGGCAGTCATCGTAGCTTGTTTTAAACCCTTTGATCCCATCATTGCAATATACATCCAACTAATTGGTAGAATGCTGGCACTTCCAAAATCTGTTGAGGATACAGGACCTACATTTTGAATATTTTCGTGATGTGAAGGCATAAAATCTTTAAGTTTTTCTACAACTCCTATCGGGCCGACTCCAGGTCCACCTCCACCATGAGGAATGCAGAATGTTTTATGCAGGTTGAGATGAGAAACATCACCACCAAACTCACCGGGTTTTGCAATACCAACAAGAGCATTCAAGTTAGCTCCATCAATGTAAACTAACCCTCCATGATCATGAACAATTTTACAAACTTCTCTCACATTACTTTCAAAGACTCCATGAGTAGAAGGATATGTGATCATAATTGCTGATAAATTGCTTTTGTGAAGAGATGACTTTTCTTTTAAGTCCTTAAGATCAATATTCCCTTCCGAATCACATTCAACAGGGACAACTTTCATTCCAACCATCATTGCTGAGGCAGGATTAGTGCCATGTGCTGATCTTGGAATAAGGCAGATTGATCTACTATCATCACCATTATTCTTATGATATGCATCAATTGCTAGGAGACCTGCATACTCACCTTGAGAACCAGCATTTGGTTGAAGTGAAATATCATAATACCCTGTAATACCTGATAACATTTCTCTTAAGTCCTTAATAAGAACTTGATAACCTTTTGTTTGATCGGTCGGACAATATGGATGCATATTTGCAAATTCTGGCCAGCTTACTGGCGCCATTTCCGAAGCTGAGTTTAATTTCATTGTACAAGAGCCAAGTGGAATCATTGATCTGTCGAGTGCAATATCCTTATCAGATAGTCTTTTAATATATCTCATCATCTCTGTCTCAGAATGATATTTATTAAAACGCTCTTGTTTCATAAAATCAGAGGATCTAACTATTTCTTTATTAAGACTAGCTTCACCATCTTCGGAATCATTTAATATAGGCTTTCCTGAGAGCGCAAAGACTAGATCAGCAATATCTTCAGAGGTTGTGGCTTCATCTATTGAGATACTAACTAAATTATTATCAAACCAATTAATATTTATTTTTGCATCGAGTAGACGAGTTTTTATTTCCGAAATATCTCCTTTTAAACGAATAGAAAGAGTATCAAAAAAGTTATTATTTAGAATTTCATGATCGCCAGACTTAAGAGCACTAAAAAGTTTACGAGTTTTTTTATGGACATCATTAGCAATTCCTTTCAGACCATTTGGACCATGATAGATAGCAAAAAAGCCAGCCATCACAGCAAGTAGCGCTTGAGAAGTACAAATATTGCTAGTGGCTTTTTCTCGCCTTATGTGCTGTTCTCTTGTTTGAAGTGCAAGCCTGTAGGATAGATTACCGCTAGCATCTTTAGATGCCCCTATAATTCTTCCAGGCATCGACCTTTGAAAACTCTCATGTGTAGCCATAAATGCAGCATGTGGCCCTCCAAATCCCATTGGGACTCCAAACCTTTGGGATGAACCTATAACAATATCAGCACCAATTTCTCCTGGAGGTCTCAAAAGAGTCAAGGCAAGAAGATCAGTAGCACAAACAAGCAAGGACTTATTCTTTTTGCAGAAATCTGATAGCCTTGAAAAATCTTCTATTTCTCCAAATTTATTTGGATATTGTATTAACATTCCAAAAAAATCTTTTTCATTAAAATCTTGAGGATCTCCAACCTCAAGCTTAATACCAAATGGTTTAGCTCTTGTTTTAAGAACAGAAATAGTCTGCCCGAAACAGTTTTTATCAACAAAAAAATAATTAGATTTATTTTTCGATACTCTTTTTGCTAGCATCATAGCTTCAGCTGCGGCTGTAGCCTCATCAAGAAGAGATGCATTAGCTATTTCCATTGAGGTTAACTCACAGATAGTTGTTTGGAAATTTATTAGCGCCTCTAATCTTCCTTGAGAAATCTCAGCTTGATATGGAGTATATGAAGTATACCATCCAGGATTTTCAAATACATTTCTTTTAATGACCTTAGGAGTAACGGTTCCATAGTAACCCTGTCCAATATAAGATCTAAAGACTTTGTTTTGCTTAGCAACCTTATCAAGCTTTTTCAGAGCCGCCATCTCTGATAATCCCTCTCCAAGATCTAAATAATCATCCTCTAATATACTTTCAGGTACAACATCCTCAATAAATGCATGCATATCTTTGTAACCAAGAAAATCTAGCATATCTTTTTGGTCATCAGCACCAATACCAATATGCCTATCAACGAAAGATTTAATTTGATTCATTTTTGATTTAATTAACTATTACCATCAAGCATGGATGAATATTCTTCAGCTGTCATAAGACTATCTATGCTTCCAAGATTTTCATCACTAACTCTTAATTTGAAGAACCAACCATCCTCATAAGGAGAGGTGTTTACAAACTCAGGATTTTCTTCAAGAGCTTCATTTACTTCAATAACTTCACCAGATAAGGGAGTATACACTTCAGATGCAGCTTTTACAGATTCCACTACAGCTGCTTCATCGCCTGAGACGAACTCATCTCCAATTGCTGGTAATTCAACAAAGACAACATCTCCAAGTTCATTCTGAGCATGATCACTGATACCAACTATAACAGTATTATCATCCACTTTTACCCATTCATGCGAATCCAGAAATTTAAGATCACTTGGAGCTTCATTCATATCATAATTTTACCTTTTCTTATAAAAGGTAGCGATAATATTTTTACATTTAGAAGCTTATTTCTTATCAGCACATTTGCATTTTCACTGATATCCATCGGTATCCTAGCTAAGCCAATGCTTTTCTTCATATACGGCGAAAAAGTACCACTTGTAACTTCTCCCTCAAAATCATCTTTGATAATCTTTTGACCACTTCTCAGAATTCCTTTTTCATTAAGTAAAACACCAACAAGCTTAATCTTGTTGGTATTTTTAATTTCAAGAAGCTTTTCTTTAGCTATAAAATCTCTTTCGATATCGCTAAAATCGACAACCCAACCTAAATTAGACTCAAAGGGATTATTCTTTATAGTCATGTCTGTGCCATTGAGATTCATCCCAGCTTCAACTCTCAAAGTATCTCTTGCACCCAAACCAATTGGAGGAATGCTCCTAGAAATACATAAATCCCAAATGTTTTGTAATTCTTCAGGCTCACCAATAACCTCAAAACCATCTTCCCCTGTATAACCAGTCCTTGAAACGAAAAGTTTATTCCTTTCAGTAAATGAAAAACTTTCATAGTTTGAAAGCTCTAGTTTAAGGATATTTTTAAGAGCAATCTCAGATTCTGGTCCTTGGATAGCTAGAATGCCTAAACTTGGTTTATGATGGAACTCACAATCAAATTTGATAATATTTGATTCAAAGAAGTTATTTACATCATCAAAAGTAGAACAGTTTGATACGACTCTGAATTTTTCATTGTTAAATTTATAAACGATTAGATCATCTATTATCCCGCCTTCATTATTCGTTATTACACTATAAAGTGCAGAACCATCGTCAATTTTATTCACATCATTTGTTAACACATGTCTCATAAATTCTTTCGCTTCCACCCCATAGAAATCAAAGATATTCATATGAGAAACATCAAAAATACCAGCACTATTTCTTACAGAATTATGTTCATTAATCTGAGAGCCATAATGTATGGGCATTTCCCATCCTGAGAAATTAACAAATTTTGATCCCAAGCCCAGATGAGATTCATATAGAAAGGTTCTATTCATTATCAACTCTATTATTTAATATCAATACAAGAATTAAACTTAAAAGAATCATGGCTATGCTGGGAGTTGCAGCTAATTCCCATTGACCCTCTGAGGTAAAATTATAAATCTTTGATGACAAGGTATCGAAACCTACCGGCCTCAACAATAGTGTTGCAGGCTGCTCTTTAATCACTTCTATAAAAACAACTAAAAAGCCTAACAACAGAGATGGATATAAAGCTGGAAAATATATATTCCTAAAAGTTTTCAATAAGCTTTTCGAATAGATCCTTGTTGCAGAAAGGGTCTCTTCGGCCATACTCGAAAGGGCAGCATCCAAATAACGTATTAAAGGAGTTATAAATCTTATTACCAAACATAAAAATAATCCCCATATGCCGAATACTGTTACTGATAAATCAAAGTAAAAGCTAAAGACTAATAATAGAGAAACTGCAAGAACAGAGCCTGGGATTGCATAACCTATTGTCGATAGATTAAAAATAATTTTATTTGAGCTTTTGAAGCTCCCCAGTGAAAGAATTATTGCAATAACTGAAGCAGCTAATGCAACTATAAAACCTATGAAGAAAGAGTTAAAAATTAGCTCTAATGGAATATTATTTTTGATATTTTCTGAAGACCAAACTATAAGTTGTATAAATGGAAAGATGAAGGTTATTACAAAAACAAATGAACAAAATAGAGCAATTGAGAAATTAAATATTTTACTAGGCTTAATTAAACTATGATTTGCTTTCCCAGCATCTGATGACTTCGTACTTTCAGAGCTTAGTTTACTGATATACAAAATAATCATTGCTAATAAGAAAAGCATAAGAGATATTTTTGCTCCAGATATCAAGTCTTGATAACCAAACCAAATATTAAAGATGCCAACTGTTAGAGTATTAATACCAAGTGTTGCAACGCCTCCAAAATCAGAGATAGTTTCAAAGATGCATAGAACTGTTCCAGCTATTATCGCAGGTTTCAAAGACGGAAGAAGAATAAGATAAATTGTTTGGAAGTTATTTTTTCCTAGAGACTTTGATGCTTTGAATATAGATACTCCAGTTTTTCTTAACTGCGCCTTACATAGAAGGAACGTATAAGGATATAAACCGAGAGACATTATCAAAGCAGACAACACAATATTTTCTCTAATAGAGCTAGAAATGAAGCTGATTTCTTCAGCAGCCCCAACAAAAATAAAAGCATACACATAGATAGGAAATGCTAGGGACAAACATAAAGCCCATGAAAAAAACTTTCTCCCATAAAAATCGAACATTGTCACAAAGATTGAGCAAGGAACAGCTATCAGAGAAGTGAATATTGCAACCAGCATGCATAACAATAAAGTGTTAGACGTCATCTTAATTATCAAAGATGTTGTTACATATTCATTGAGTGGCTGAGTGAAGCCTAAAAAAATAAAGGTAAGAAATATTATTGATATAAATATCAGCCAAGGATATGACAGAATTTTTAATAATCTTAGATGCTGCACTGTATTTATTTGTTATCTGAGTCTGCTAGAACTTTTTTTGATCTGGCTCCCATTTCTTGTAACTCTTTTGCTTGATTTGTTAGATTTCCCTTACCAGTGCTCAATTTCTTTTCTGCTTCATTTATCGCATCTTGAGTAGCATTGAAGCTACTTTTTACCTTTTCAAAGTCTGTTTTAAGACCAACAAGCTTATCAATCATTAGACCAGCTCTTAGAGCAATTTTTTCAGCATCTTTACTCAATCTATCTTGTCGCCATAAACTTTCAGCGACTCTAAGGATTGCTATCAAGTTAGTTGGTGTTACAAATCCCATTTTACTTTGCATGGCGGTTTTCTGAAGGTCCCAATCATTCATAAGCGCAAGAGATAAAGCTGATTCAATTGGGATGAACATTAAAATATAATCAGCTGACCCAAGCTCTTCAATACTTTTATAAGACTTAGATGACAATTGTTTTATATGAGTCTTTAAGGAGCTTAGATGTTCTTTTAGATGTTTTCCTTTTTCAGACTCATCTTCAGTATCAACATATCTTAAGTATGATGTAAGGGAGGCTTTAGAGTCGATAATAATACTTCTATTATCTGGCATAAAGACAACAGCATCCGGTTGAACAGTAGATCCATCGCTAGCAGTAAATTTTTTTTGGAGCACATAGTCTTTATCTTTTCTCAATCCAGATTCCTCAAGTGTTTTTTCTAAAACTTGTTCTCCCCAGGCACCTTGAGTTTGGACATTTCCACTCAAAGCTAAAGCTAAGTCTCTTGCTTCTTTGCCGATATTATCAGTTTGCTCAATTATTTTTGATACGTGATCTTTAAAACTTTCTTTTGATGCAGCCTGTTCTTCTTTTAAGCCAACAATTTCTTCATTTAGATTTCGTAGTTGTTCTTTAAAAGGCTTAAGCGTTAAATCGATTTTCTCTAAATTATGTTTTGAAGAGCTTTCATTCTTTTCCTGAACTACCTTGGAAATTATTTCCTCAATATTTGAGTTATGATTTTTGCTCATCCTATAAACAAACCAAAGCACAATTCCAACTAAAGGGATCGCTAACAGAAGCTCTAAGAAAATTAAATTTATATTTTCATTCATATGCATTATTATTTCATTAAATTGATAACACTCATAATGTGATGGAAAAATTACTTGAAACTTTTAAAGCACTAAAGCAAAAAAACTTATCAATTGATCTTACTAGAGGAAAACCACATTCCGACCAACTAGACTTATCAAATAACTTAATGACTCAGGCTGTCGATCCCATTGGAGAAAATGGTGTTGACTTAAGGAATTATGGAGAGCCAATTGGAATCATAGAGGCTAGAAAACTTGGTGCAGACATTCTTGACAGCAAAATAGACTTAACAATCGCTGGAGAACAATCAAGCTATCTTCTAATGACTCAACTTCTTTTAGGAAGATTTCTCTTTGGGCTAGATGATGATCCATGGAAAAATGATAAAGAGCCAGCATTTCTGTGTGCCGTGCCTGGATTTGATCGGCATTTTGCAACTCTAGAAGGCCTTGGTCTAAAAATGCATACTGTAAATCTCTGCTCATCTGGTATCGATCTTGATGATCTAAATAAGAAACTTTCCAAATATCCAAATATAAAAGGATTAATCTGTGTTCCAAGGCATTCCAATCCTTCTGGCGAAGTATTTTCTGACGAAAACATCACAAATCTATTAAAGATTACCAAAGAATATAACTCAAGCTTTATTAACTTATTTGATCATGCTTATTTAATTCATGATTTCGATGAAACGCGAGTTCAGACACCAATCCCTCACTTAGCAGATGGTTTGGATGCTTTAGACAATGTAGCTGTATTTACTTCTTTCTCAAAAGTTACTTTTGGCGGAGGTGGCATGGCTTTTTTAACAACTGGAGAAAAGAATTTTAAATTAATTGAAAGAGTTAGGAACATGATGGTAATTTGTCCAGATAAAATTAATCAAAGAAGACATGTTAATTTCTTTAAAAATAAATCGAATGTTCTTGAACATATGAAGAAGCATTGCTAACACCTGCAGGCTCAACTTACCCTTACGGCAATGATCCAAATGATTCAGTCTTGAGGATAGCTCCAACCTATATTGACATTGATGAGCTTGATGTCGCAATGGATATTTTTGTATTATCAGCTCAAATTGCTCACTCTGAAATCTAAAAACCATATAGAAAAATATTACTTTTTATAATATTCTTTATTAATGGACAGTGATAATTTTTTAGTTGTTTCCAGTAATTCAATCGAGAACAAAAATATTGAAGAATACTTAGGCATAGTTGTTGGAAGTACAGTGAGAGCAAGAAATGTTGGAAGCGATTTCTTCGCTACTCTAAAAAATCTTGTTGGTGGTGAGGTTGTTAGTTACTCAAGGCTTTTAGAAAGGGCTAGAGATCAGGCATATGAAAGAATGATCCAGGAAGCTAAAGAAAAAGGAGCGAACGGAATTATCAATTTCAGGTTCCAAACATCTCAGATTGTTCAAGGTGCCTCAGAGGTAATGGCCTACGGAACAGCTGTAAAAATTTCATAAGCCTTTTCAAATTTAGAGGATAGTTATGAATCAAACAGAAAAAACTGCATTTCGTGAAAGTATTATCATTGTGTTTATAGGGCTATGTATTAATTTCCCACTTCAAACTTTTTTACTTTGGATAACAATAGATAGGTGGCATTGGTCTGACCCATTATCAATTTCAATTTTTACTCAATGCGTAATTACCTTCGTAGCTTTAATTAGGATTTATACAATAAGAATGAGGTTTACAAGGGGAAAATTCTGAAAATAGCGATTATTGGATCAGGAATATCTGGTCTCTCTGCAGCTTATTATCTTTCTGATCAGCATGAAGTAGATTTGTTTGAAAAAGATTCGAGGTTGGGTGGACACACTCATACACATACTCTTGAGCTGGAAAAAAAAATTAGAGTCGACTCAGGCTTTATAGTAATGAATGATAGAAATTATCCTTTATTAACAAAACTGTTCCTCGAATTAGAAATTGAACTTCATCCAACCTCAATGTCATTTAGTGTCGATACAGAAAATATTTCATGGTGCTCAGAAGAATTTAAAAAATTTAGATTCTTTAATAGCTTAAAAAAAATAAGGATTTTTCTTGAAATGGTTAGATTTAATAATATTGCATCAAATGTAGATTCAAATGGATCAATAGAAGATTGGTTAAAAGAGAAAAAATTTTCAGAATTCTTTAAGAAAAATTATGTATACCCTATGTCTGCATCAATTTGGTCTTCATCTCAAGAATCAATTAGTAGATTCCCAATGAAATCATTTTCTAGATTTTTTAATAATCATGGATTGTTAGATCTAATTAAGAGACCCCAGTGGTTTTCTGTCTTTGGAGGAAGCAATACTTATATAGAAAAACTAATTAATCAATCAAAAATAAATAATATTTTTAAAAATGCAAATATATCGATAAAAAGAGAAAAAGAAAAAGTATTTGTCCTGAATAATGATAAAACAAATCAATATGATGTAATAATTTTTGCCTGTCATGCTAATCAGATTGGGGCATTGGTTGATGATATGTCCTCTCAAGAAGATGAAATATTGTCTATGTTCGAATATACAACTAATAATGCTTTGCTTCATCATGATCAAAACCTGATGCCAAATGAAAAATCTCTTTGGTCTTCCTGGAACTCTTTTAAGAACAATAAATATGACTATGTTTCTTATTGGATGAATAATTTACAGAAATTAGATACCGAAAGAGATATTTTTGTAACACTTGGAAATTATCCTGATTTTGATGAGGAGAAAGTGTTCAAGAAAATTCAATATGAACATCCTCTTTATAGTGAACAAACAATTAATGGGCAAAAATTGATACGATCAATTCAAGGAAATAGAAAAACATATTTTACAGGTGCTCATCTTGGTTATGGATTTCATGAAGATGGCATTAAATCTTCATTAGAAGTTATAAAGATTATTAATGGATAAAGCAAAACTAAATTTATTCGACGGTGCTGTATCTCATAGAAGAGTAGGCAACAAAAAGCATCAGTTTGAATATAAATATAAATCAGCTTTCGTTGAGGATATATTTGATTTCAACTTAGAAAAGTTTAAACGCATTAACTCTAAGATTTTAAGTTTTGCGGATAATTATTCTGACATGTCAGGCGAAGTAATTGACTCAATGAAGTCCTTTATTAAAGATAAAAATATTGAAGCTAATCTATGTAAAGTGAATCTTCTCAGGACGCCAAATATTGGATTTATCAAATCTTTTAACCCAGTATGTTTTTGGTTTTTAGAAACCAAAGAAGGTTGTAAATTTTTTATAGCTGAAGTTAAAAATACATTTTATGAAGACCAAATTTATATTGTTGAAAATAATGGGGAAGCTATCTCTGAAAACATTTGGCTTGAGGTTGAAAAGAATATGTATGTTTCTCCTTTTGCAGAGAAATCCGGTTTCTATAAATTTAATTTATCCAGAAACCCATTTAAAATAAAGATAAATCAGTTTAACAAAGAAAAAAAAGCAGAGATAGTTACAAATATTCGAGGCACAATTAGCAAAATGATAGGGATAAAAAAGCTAATATTCTATTTTGGTTTAGCCTTAAGCTCTCTTCTCGTTCTTTTTAGGATCCATATTCAAGCATTCTTTCTTTGGATAAAGAAATTTAAAATCTTTCCTCATGGAGATAGCGGATATGCTGACTAAACTTATTCAAAATTTCTTGAACAAGAACATTGGTAAACTTGAAGATAAGAACATCTCAATTACTCTTCCAAATGGAAAAAGGATAGAACTAGGAGATCATAAATCTTCTATAGAAATTACTTTTAATTCCTGGCTTGGGATTTGGATTATCTTCAGACGCGGAGCTTTGGGACTTACGGAAGGCTATATAAATAATTACTGGCAAACTGAAGATCTAATTGAATTAATGGACTATCTTCCAAAGAATTTAGAGGCTTTTTCAAAGATTTCAAATGGCATGCTTTCCCTAAAGATTTTCGCAAAAATAAATCATTTTTTTAATAAAAATACGCTTAAGGGAAGCAAAAAAAATATTGAAGCACACTATGACCTAGGAAATGATTTTTATAATTTGTGGCTGGATGAGTCTATGACATACTCTTCTGGCATATTTTATGAAGAAACAAATAACTTGAGTGAGGCACAAGAAAACAAATATCAATCGATTCTAGATATGCTAAATCTAAAAGAAGGAGCAAGAATACTTGAGATTGGATGTGGCTGGGGAGGATTCTTAGAATATGCTGGGAGAAGGGGTTATGACGTTAAGGGAATCACAATATCACCAAGCCAATTCCAGTTTGCTAAAACAAGGATCGGGCAAATGGAAAAGATCCCTGAGATTGAGCTCATTGATTATAGAAAGATATCAGGAAAATTTGATGCCATTGTCTCGATTGAAATGTTTGAAGCAGTCGGATCAGAATATTGGGAGGTATTTTTCTCAAAAATAAAGGGGTTGCTTAAGGAAAATGGTAAAGCCGCTATTCAGACAATTACCATTGGAGACGAGTTTTTTGATAACTATCAAAAAAATCCTGATTTTATCCAAACATATATTTTTCCTGGAGGTATGCTTGCTAGTAATAAAATTATTCATAAGCTTGCTGAAAATAATGAGCTTAAATCTATCTCGCAAAAAAATTTCCCCGGATCATATGCAAAGACTTTAGAGAGTTGGTTTATTAATTTCCAAGATCACTGGGATCAAGTCGAAGCATTAGGTTTTGATAAAAAATTTAAAAATACCTGGGATATGTATCTCGCATATTGTCGTGGTGGATTTTTAAATGAAAGAATTTCAGTTTCACAATATTTATTGGAGAACAAATGACAAAATTTTTACTACATCTCACTGAGAGAGGCTACATCCCAGACTTTTTAATTAAGAGAGCAGCCCTCTTTTTATCTAATAGAAGGCTTGCAGAATCTGATATTGAAAAGAATAAAGAAAACGTTATTAACTTGTTATCAGATGGAGTTGTCGCGGAAAAAACAGTTGATGCTAATGATCAACATTATGAAGTACCTCCAGAATTTTTTAAAAAAGTACTTGGTAATAGACTGAAGTATTCTTGCTCATTATTTGATGGTCAAACTACCTTAGATGAAGCTGAAGATAAAATGTTGGATTTATATATAGAGAGAGCAAATATTTTAGATGGTCAAGAAATACTGGATCTTGGTTGTGGATGGGGCAGTTTTTCGCTCTATGCTGCAGCGAAATTCCCTCAATCTAATATTACTTCAGTAAGCAATTCGTTTGATCAGATTAATTTTATTAATGAAGAGGCAGAAAAAAGAAATCTTAAAAATATTAAGGCAATTAAAATGGATGTAAATAACCTTAATTTAGATAATCATTTTGATCGGATTATTTCTATTGAAATGTTCGAACACCTGAGAAACTATAAATCAATATTGTCTTCTTTAAATGGGTTACTTAAGGATAATGGAAAGCTTTTTATTCATATCTTCTGTAATAAAGAAATTACTTATCTTTATGAAGTAAGACATGATTTAGATTGGATGACAAAATATTTCTTCTTGGGAGGTATTATGCCGAGCAAGGACATCTTTAGCTATTTTGAAGAAGATTTAATTGTCACAAAACAGTGGGATGTTAATGGTGTTCATTATTCAAAGACTTCAAAAGGCTGGCTTAAAAAACATTACGAAAACAAAACAGAAATAATGGATATTTTTAAAGAACATTATGATGACCCAGTTGTTTGGTTTAACAGGTGGAGAATATTTTTCCTTACTTGTGAGGTTTTCTTTGCAATGAATAAAGGGAAAGAATATTTTGTTTCTCATTATCTGTTTGAAAAAACTAATTCATAATGAGAATGATTATTACTTCATTTCGCAATAAGAGATTGAATAAAAATTTAATGTAGAATTCATCTTATTTGAAAGGAGATAAGATGAAAGATATTGATGTTAAAAAGGTTTGCAATATTCTAAATGAAGTTATGGAATGCGAACTTGCAGGTGTTGTTAGATATACCCATTCTTCAATGATGGTAAGCGGACCTCATAGAATCCCAATAGTTGATTTCTTAAAAGAGCAAGCGAATGAATCTTTACTCCATGCTCAACAAGCCGGAGAAATTCTTACTGGCTTAGATGGGCATCCAACGCAAAACATTGCCAAGATTGAAGAAACTAATAGGCATACAATTAAAGATATATTAGAAGAAAGTTTAGAGCATGAAATGCATGCAGTTGATTTATATAAGGATTTACTTTCTCTTGTTGAAGATAGGTCCATTTATCTTGAAGAATATGCAAGAGGCATGATTGGAGAAGAGGAGCAACACTCTTTAGAGCTAAAAAAAATGCTTAAAGATTTTGGTTAATTAACTAAATAAAGATTTTCCAATATAATTATTTCGCTATGAAGAAATTCTTGATTTTTCTTTTAATCCCTCTTTTTTCTTTTTCTCAGGAGCAACTTACTGAAGAAATGATCATAGATCACGTCAATGAATTTTTTAATGCCCTTAATATCAAAAACTATAATAAAACTCTTTTAAGTCAAAAAGTTACCAATGATTTTATTATTTATGAGATGGGTGACAAATTTACACTTAATGAGTTTACAGATTTTATTGAGTCCGCTGGATATCTTGGATGGGAGTCAACAGAATGGTTTCTTTCTGATTTTACTATCTCCATCGATAATAATTCAGCACATGCCAGCTATCTCAACGTTGGAGTTTTCATTTATCCAAATCCTTATGCTCCAGAGATATTATTAAAAGAGAATAAGCAATGGCTAGAGAGTATTTTTATTGTTCGCGAAGGAGAAGATTTAAAGATTAAATTTTTACAATCTGATGAAATCTATTCAAAGATTTCTGTTTTCAAGAAATCTTCATAGTACAAATAAGATTCTCCCTTTTGTTTATTTAGCAAATTCATGACCATGCTTTTTGCTACCTTCCTTGCTTCTATCTGCCTAAAATTCTTAAGAGGACCCTGCATAAAAGGAGCTGCAATTCTCAAACCTGACTCAAGAATTGGTATTTCATAGCCTCTAAAATCTTTTCTAGCTCCAAGCAGGTGACCTGGACGAGCAAAGCATATATTTTCATATCCTATTTTTTTAATTTCGTTCTCAAGTTTTCCTTTTATATGAAAGTAATAATTAAAAGATCCTTCTTGAGCACCAACAGCAGAAACCAAGGCGATAGATCTTGCACCGCTATCATAGGCAAGTTTTGCAATCGATAAAGGATATTCAAAATCTATTAATTTGAAACTCTCTCTAGCACTGTGTTGCATATATCCTAACTCATGAGTTGAAAGTCTTTTGCCCAGGCAGAGATATACATGATCAATATCATTTTTTAGCTTCACTTTATTTGAACTTAAGCTATCAAAATTAATTATTTGCAGATCAGCATTTTGCGGTATTTCTGAATCAAATGACCTGGCTAGAATGATCTGTGCGCCCGATTTTTTTGAGAGTGCTTCAATTACATGACTACCAACAAGGCCAGTACCTCCGGCTATAAGGGATAAAGGTGATTTCATTTAAAAAGTATTAAGGAACTTCTGGTAAATTATTATAATTAAGATCGTCGTAAGGATTTTGATCCGATATAGCATCAGGATGCACGACAGAAATGACAATATCGCTTCCAACATCTCCTGCAATGAATCCACTAACTGTTCTTCTTGGTTTCATCTCAAGTGTCGCATATCTTCCATTCTTAAAATATATAAGTGTAACTTCCTCACCAACTTTAGAGGAAATTAACTGCCATCCAGTTGTTAAGGTTTCGTTACCATAAAAAATTAGATTTTCCGCAGGACTATAACCTGACTCAAGCGTAATTCTGCCTGATATAGCATCACCAGTGCCTAAGAGAACGGTTGGCAATTTAATAATGTCTGCATCATCTGGCAGAGGAAGATCCTCTAAAAGATAAGCATTAATATTAAACAATAATTTTTAACTATTATAAACCAAAATCCGTTATTCTTTTTTGGAAATCTTCATGAGTCATCCATGCAACTTTTTGAAGGATTTCAGCTACCTCAGGATCTAGGTCCATCATGAACGTATTTCCAATTGGTGATTTATTGCTCAGGGACGCAAATACCATTAAAGCTGCAAGATATGTACCTTCTTTGCTTGGATGTCTGTGATCTTTTGTATAGAGATTAATATTTGGAAAATTTTTATTAATGTATAAAAAAGCTTGGCCAGCAGGGATTAGTCTTAAATTATTTATTTTAGAGGCTTTAAAAAACTCTTTTTCAAGCATCTCCTGCATCTCTGGTTTATTTTTATATGGCCAACTCATAAATAAGATTGGCTCTATTCCTTTTGATCTAATTGTTTCAGAATGTTTTTTAACATATTTATAAAAACTGTCTTTTCTTTCATCATTTATGGGGCAGAGGCTGCAATCCATCATGACAACAACATCAATATCAAGCTTTTCATAAGGTTCATAGGTATTTGTATCTGAATCTATCTTAAAACTTCCAATTTCTTCATTTGATAGGTAGCTTTCAACATCATGCCAAGACAAAGAAGACCCATTTATAGTAATTGATCGCCTTCTTGGAGTATCTAAATCAGGATCCGCATCATAAAGATCACCAAGATGATTATGCAAACTATTGTTGTAATAAAAAAAACTATTTCCAATAAGCATAATTGAACTGATATTTTTCGCACTATCTGAATAAGAAGAAACTGCAAATACAAAAGAAATGAATACAGCGAGAAATTTAAGCATCCAAAGATTATATAATGAAAATAATTTATGAATGACTATTCTGAACATATTGCTATTATCGGAGCAGGTATCGCGGGATTATCTCTTGGATGTTTTTTATTAAGAAAAGATATTCAACCTATTATTTTTGAACGATCGTCACAGATAAGAGAAGGCGGGGCAGGTATATCTATATCTCCAAATGCCATAAATCTTCTTGATAAGATTCAAAGTATTTTTGGTAAATATGTTGAAATTGAGCTTGATAGCTCCTTAGTTAGAGGGCTTGATTATTATACTGGACTTGTCTTTGAAGCAGTCTCTCCAAACCTAGGTGCGCAAAACTCTTTCTTGGGAGGGGGCAGATATGATGATCTATCAAAAGACCTTGGCGGCAAAGAAATGCCTGCTATTGGCTTTGCTATCGGGCTTGAAAGATTAAATCTCATAAAGAAGCATAAGAATCTTAAATCCAATAAAATAATTTCTTTTGTCACAACCTCTAGCAAAATGAATGCTTTAGCATTTAAAATAGCACAACTTTTGAGAAGTCATAATTATGATATTCGACTTGAAACGAATTTCACTGATGCAAGTCTCAAAGCAAAACTGAGAAAGGCAAGTAAGCTTGGTGCTAAATTTGTCTTCATTATGGGAGAAGAAGAATTTGATTCAGATACTATTACGGTTAAGTCATTCGATGAAGACGGATACCAGGTAAACATGAGCATTGATGAGATTCTAGATTTTTATAAAAATATTTAAATAAATTTAAAATGGTTACAGTTAGAAGCGAAGAAGAAAGAATCCAGTCAATAATAGATTTCTTTAAAGATTATAAGTTTTATATTCTTTTCATTATTTTGGCTTCAGCAGTTTTAGTAGGCGGATATTTCTTTTCAAAAAGCGTTAAATCAAGTCAAATTCAGGCTGCTAAAGTCCTCTATGAAGATTGGCAGGAAACCTTAGTTCAAGAGGATAGAAAACTATTTAGAGGAAAGCATAGATATTTTTTATCAACTTAAAGAGAACAGCGACGGTTTTTTTGGCAATAGTTTAATGAATGGTATAGCAAGAGTAAATATTGCTCGTATTTCAATTGCTTTAGGAAAGTTTGAAGATGCTCTTGCGGTACTTGAAAAGTATTCAAAAGATGAAGATGCATATACTCATGAGCTAAAAGGCGATGCTCTTAGTGGTGTTGGCAAAGATGATTTAGCTCTCCAGCAATATCAGAATGCCTTTGAAAAATATACAGATAATGGATTAAAAAACCTCGTAGAATTAAAAATAAATAATCTTGATACAAATGAATAAGTTACTTTCTCTGATTTTAATATTATCGATAAGCTCATGTTCTTCCATTGCCTTTTGGCAGTCAGATGAAGTCGATCCTGACGAGCCAAGAGAACTTGAAGATTTTAATGAAAGATTTCAATTTGTTGAAAATTGGGAAATAAGATTCAAAGGAGAGAACAAACTTAATAATTTCGAACCAGCTTTTTCAGGTAGCAGCTTATTGTTCGCTGATCAAAAGGGCAATGTATCAAATATTGATATTCAGTCTGGAGAAATAATCTGGGAGTCTGAACTTGATTCAACAATTAGTGCTGGAATTGTTGCTGGTTTTGGAAGATTGTTTTTATCTGATGATAAAGGCAACTTAATTTGTCTTGATCAAAATGATGGTTCCATTCAATGGAAATCTTTTGCAGGCGGTGAGGTATTAGCTAATGTTGGAGTTGATGCCGGTCTTGTTGTCGTAAAGACTGCAAGTGGGTTTTTAAATGCTTTTAATATTGAAACGGGTTCTGAAGAATGGTCATATAGATCTGTTGCACCAAATCTTACAGTAAGAGGCAGTAGTTCTCCTGTAATAAATGAAAATATAGTTTATGCAACTTTTGATAATGGAAGAATTGGAGCATTCAATCTTAAAACTGGTCTACCTATATGGGATGGAGCAATATCTTTTACAGAGGGAGTCTCTGAGTTAGATAATTTAATAGATGCTGACTCTTCTCCAATTCTTGAAGGTAATAGAATATATACAGTAAATTTTCAAGGAAACTTATCAGTTTTTGATGCTGCCCAAAGAAGAGCAGTTTGGGAATCTAAGGAGTCATCTTTTTATGAGCCATTTATTCTAAGAGGAGTTTTGGGAATTGTTTCTGCGGACTCTAAAATATCAACATACTCCTCAAGGACTTTTGAGGATTCCTGGAAGCTTGAAGAATATGCATTAAGAGAGCTTTCAAATCCAGAAACTCATAAAGGATATATTCTAGTTGGTGATTTTGAGGGATATATTCATGCCATTGATCCACTAACTGGCATAACAGTAGCTAGAAAGAAAATTTCACGTAGTAAAATTATAACTTTAATAAGCCGTTCAGATTCTTTTTATGCAATTGATGAAAAGATGAGACTATTTAGTTTAAGTTTCTAGAATGAGTATCAATCATGTTAAATACAGTTGCAATTATCGGCAGGCCAAATGTAGGCAAATCGACTCTTTTTAATAAGCTTACTAAATCAAGAAGCGCAATAGTTTCTAATTTTTCTGGATTAACGAAGGACAGAAATTATGGCTTATTATCTATAGGCGATAGCAAAACTTTCTTAATTGATACAGGAGGAATTGATTCAAGTAAACAAGAAAGTATTGATAATAAAATTTCTGAACAAGCATGGATAGCAGTTGATGAGTCATCTTTAGTTTTATTTGTTATTGACGGGTCTGAAGAATTGACCAACCTTGACTCAGAAATTTTAGAAAATCTAAGGAAATTTCAAATGCCTCTTATGATTTATCTCAAAAGGGAATAAAGGATTTAATATCGATAAGCGCAGAGCATTCAATAGGATTGGATGAATTAAAAAAGTATTTAAAATCAAACATAGCAGAAAATATTTCTGATCACGAAGGGGGCAATTCACCAAGGATTTCAATTATTGGAAGACCAAATGCAGGTAAATCTACCTTAATTAATTCTCTATCATCAAAAGACAGAGTAATTGTCTCTCCTTTAGCTGGGACAACAATTGATGCAATAAATGTTCCAGTTGAGTTTGATGGAAGAAAATATGAACTGTTTGATACGGCTGGAATAAGAAAATGGAGAAGAGGTTTTTTGAAGATTTGAAGCTTATAAAGATTTCAGCATTGAAGGGCAAAGGTTTTAAGAAGCTCTTCAAAGAAATCGATGATACTCTTCAAAAATCAGTAACAAAATTTACAACCTCAAAACTTAATAGGATCTTAAAACGAGTTATTGAGGATAGATCACCTCCCTCAGTATCTGGAAAATCACTAAAATTTAGATATATACATTTTGCTGGCATTAACCCAACAACATTGGTGATTCAT
>LULP01000424.1_pt1 | contig 18720 bp, 33 predicted proteins | sample 728111 | NCBI WGS metagenome assembly LULP01 (sample SAMN03860286, study PRJNA289734) | marine metagenome | biome: seawater column; feature: ocean; material: water; isolation source: Red Sea water column Station 149 - depth 25m | place: Saudi Arabia: Red Sea | collected 2011-10-15 | depth 25 m
TATACGAAAGCCCATTCGGGATGCTCTCCAAGTTTAACCCATGATCATAAACAGCACTCCAAAGTTAAGCGCGAGGTATGCGACTACACCCACGACAAGAAACAGAAGAAACTTTATCACATCAACACCTCTGTATCAGGTTCAATCATCGCCTCAAACTTCTCTCTGGCACACTCGTATGATAGCGCCTCAAAAACATCACTGTAAGTGATCCGACTCGGACCAATCGGGCGTCTCTCAATCTCATACTTGTAGCTACCCAAACCCCAGAAGTAGATCGGAGTCTCTCCATCGGTCTTGTCGTAACCCTTTGCATAGAGAACAGGTGAAGCAGTCATTCAGAAATCCTCAGAGAGCGCTAGCAGTGTCACATGACCTAACGGGCGTATCCCGTTCCAGAAGTCTCTCTTCATTATCTATATTATCTCATATCCCTCAGAGATTGTCAAGAAGAAAAATGGCCTATTTGCCAAATAATTCAGCATACTCCTCATGGCGTGTGGGATACTCAGCATCCAGCAACTTGGCCTTTGCTTCTTTCAGATACCCGACGAACTCCTTGTCACCAATCTCTAAGGCGAACTTGATATCTTCGTCAATCAGGGTGATCATCTCTTTTGTAGTAACTTTAGCCATGTCTTAGTTCCTGTATGTGTTCTTACTCTCTCAACATACCCATAGTACCACCCTGTCAAGGAATTGTCAAGAACTTTTTTCACTTTTTTTTGATTTTTCTGATATTTTTTTGGTGTGCGTGGATTGTGAGCCGATGTGCCGTGGACTTTAATCACAACAGACTCATGTTTATTTTAACCTTTTTAATGATTGGGTAAAAATGGGATATTATGGGAATATCTGGAATAATCTTTCCGCATAATGCAGAGCACACACCATTTCAACAGGTATCTTCTCTTGCCATGTGGTTAGCGTAATCCAATATTCTCCACACCATGCATACGTTGTATTGTCTACTGGTATATTATCTATTATCATTTGTTTTCTCTATACTGATCTTATCCTTCATGCTCATGACATATGCAGCGACTGATAATAAAAGGATTGCACCTGCCTCTGCCATAAGTATGAGTGGATCAGCGTCCTTACTGTTTAGGACGATAAGTCTACATAAAGCGGTAATTGCAATGATGATTGGTAATGTGACGGGTATTCGATTACTGGTATAGAACACGCCAACCATTCCGACTATCTCTGCGTAGATGAATAGTAGAAACAGGTCTGCCAGTTCTATCTTCATATCTATCCACACCATCTGGTATATGTCAAGTCCAGCTGCGATCATGGTCAGACCACCAATGACCGCGAGTAATCCTTTTTCACTTATTTCAGTTGTCCAATGTAGTTTGTCTTTCATCATGTATTGCCTCCTTTATGGCATGCCAACTCATGGTGGCGCATTTCACTCTGGTCGGAAATTTACTTACACCAGATAGAACTTGAAGTGTTTCCGTGTCTTCATCCTCTTCTACATTCTCTCCCATGCATAGTTTATGAAATTTATCGAACAGTATGTTTACTTCCTCTATTGTTTTTCCTTTGATAGTCTTGCTCATGATAGATGCAGAAGCGATACTGATTGCACATCCTCTAGCACGATAACTTACATCAGAAATGACACTATTTTCTACGTTTACATATACTGTCAGCGAGTCGCCGCAAAGTGGATTATTACCTTCGGCTGTGCATGTGTATTTGTCGAGTGTACCAAAATTTTGTGGATTTTTTGAGTGATCAAGTATTATTTCTTGATATAGATCAGTAATGTCCATCAGGCTCTACCTCTTCACCCTCGTCATCAAAATCGGGTAAAGGTTCTGGACCTATGAAAGACTGATTTTCTTTCTCTTCTTCTTTTGGTGTTTTGTCTAGCATGAAATTATTTATGTTACCAATGTCTCCATGCATTCAGTATAATTGCAATGCATGTTGTTATGTGTAGGACTATCCAGAATGTTCTCATCGCGAGGGCAAGTCTTACATCTCTCTGTGTGATAGGTAAAAACTGTGGCTTGTCATCATCTGTCATACCGATAGGCATGCCCACTGTTCTTGACCATAAAACTAACCATTTATTCTTCATCAAAAATCTACGTCTAATCCGTTTACGCTGTAAGTTTTACCATTAAATCCTTTGTCCATTTTTTCTATGTCTGTCATCTTATCGCTATCCACACGCTTGTATGGGTTTTTACGAACCTCTTCCAATCGTTTCTTTTTCTTGCGATCTTTCCACCATTTTTGTATTGACATATGATTATGTATGTGGTATAAATAGTGTATACTGATAAGGAGAGTCAACATGTCCCTAAGTGACTTAAAAAAAGAATATCAGGCAGAGTTGGATCATTTGCAAACTCTTGTGGATAATCTTGTGAACAATCCTAGATACGGAGAATTAAATTTACCGCTTATTCGTAAGCATGTTGATGATATGGCACCCATCAAGCAGAAGATAGAAGTTCTGGAAGAAACGTTCAACGTGAAATAATGACATGATATCTTTTATTGATCTTACAGAAGATAAGGCAGGCAAGAACCTACATCTTGAACACATAGAAGATGAGATATTGAACTATGGTGTTGATGGCGGTCGAGCAGCGATTAATTTTCTTCGCTCTCTGCGTGATATGATGGCAGGCGGAAGTCGGTCCTCTGTGAATATGACTGTCAAGTGGGACGGTGCGCCTGCGATCTTTGCTGGTATTGATCCGGCAGACGGTAAGTTTTTTGTTGCGAAAAAGAGTGTGTTTAACGTCAATCCAAAACTGTATAAGACCAGCGAAGAGATTGACGCAGATTTGAGTGGTACATTGAATGCAAAATTTAAAGTTGCGCTTGAAGAGTTGGGTAAGCTCGGCATTAAGGGCGTATTACAGGGCGATCTTATGTTTACTGACGATGTTGAATCTGAGAACATCGACGGAACTTCATATCTTACATTTCAACCTAACACTATTGTCTACGCTGTTCCTACTGATAGTCCTCTGGGCAAGATCATGAGTAAAGCGAAGTTGGGTATCGTATGGCACACGACATATACAGGTAAATCCCTTGCAGATATGAAGGCATCATTTGGTGCAGATATATCCAAACTGAAAAAACCTAGCACTGTCTGGATGGATGATGCAACATACAAGGACACATCTGGCTCTGCAACATTTACCGCATCAGAAACAGACACGATTACGGGCACGTTATCGCAAGTCGGTAAAACGTTTCAGAAAATCAATGCGAATGGTCTACGGGCGTTTCTTAAATTACAGGACAGTATGACAGGTGCGCTTGTTGGTGCATCTCTGAAAACTTACAATAACAGTAAGGTGCGCGTGGGTGAAAAGGTCACAAATCCTTTATCTCATGCAAAAGGATATGAGAAATGGGTGTTTGACTCAATCCAGAAACAGATTGACAAGGCAAAGTCTGACAAGGGCAAACAGAAATATGTCAACATACAAAAAGAGTATGTAAGAGAGGTCAAAAAACATACTCGTAATCTGGCCAACGTAATTCTATTTCAGAACCTAATAGTTGACGCAAAAATGATGATCGTGAATAAATTGGATACAGTAAAAGGCATCGGCACATTTATACGCACACCAAACGGTTTCAAGGTAACAAATCCAGAGGGTTATGTGGCAATAGATCGTATAAAAGGAAATGCGGTCAAACTGGTTGACCGCATGGAGTTTTCCTTCAACAATTTCACTGCCATCAAGGCATGGGATCGTTAGACTTTCCAACCATCACCAAAGTCAGTCTTGTCGAACACCGCCTCTGCAAAATTATCATCTGCTCCTTTTCGTTGATTACTGTCAACAAGACCTTGTTGCTCACTATCCTCTACATCAAATAATTTCATCTTTGCACGGTCCACACCTATGACAAATCGTTTGTTGATTGTCGGATCATTGTAACGATTTTTGAGTTGTTTGACCGCGATCTGATCTAATTCTTCAAGTTCTTCATTACTGATGAGTGCAAACATGAGGTCAGCCGTAGCCGGTAAACCAAAACTCTCCGAAGTATCTTCCAACCCAATATCACTATTGGAGTACCCACTCCTTGTCGTTTGTGTAGCCGACACAATCGGGACGTTTGTCTCAACTGCGAGTCCCCTAAGTTCTTCAGCAATCGCCTTGATATACATGTAACTGTTAACATTTCCATTCGCCTTAAATCTTGATGATGCACAAATATTCAGATAATCTATGAATATGATATCTGGTTTGAATGACTTCTTAATTGCTAGTTCTTTGATCAATCCTCGAAAGTGATTACTATGTGCAGATGCAGTAGGATATTCCTTGATCACCAACTGCCCACTTGTGTTTTTAATAATCTGACCTATCTTGTTGTCGAACATCTGCTTGGGTAACTCATGTAAATCATCTATAGAGATATTCATGAGGTTTGCATCAATACGTTCAGCAATGCGTTCCTCAGCCATCTCTAAAGTGACGTACAGGACGTTTTTACCTTGGTTTAAGCAGTTTGCTGCCATATGACACATGAACAATGATTTACCAACGCCAGTTCCAGCAAGAACAATATTCAGTGTTTTCTGTGGTAATCCACCCTTGGTGATACGATTGAAGAAATCCAGATCAAATGGAATCTTCTCTTCTACCTTATGGTAGAACTCATAACGGGCATCAGTATCGTGTAGATAATCGTGACCAACACGGTTATCAAAACCAACAGCAAGGGCGTCTGTAAGAATTGTAGGTAGAGCATCGACGCCTCGTTTTTTATCTTTTCCATCAATGATAGCAATTCCGTCCACAATCGCATTGTATACCGCCTTATCTTTACAAAAGTCCTCTGTAGTCTCCACTAACCAATCAAAAATCACATTATCGTCTTTTTGAAGTTCCTTAACTACAGATATGACACGTTTATAGTCATCCTCGTTTAAGTCTTTACGACTATCCAGCTCAACCTCTAGAGCATTCTGGTTTGGTAGATCGTTATACTTGTCCACAAATTTCTGTATCTCTTCAAAGACAGTTCTCTCTGTCCTGTCGGAGAAATAATCACCCTTGATGAAGGGCAGGACTTTTCTCGTATATTGCTCGTTGTGTATTAGATTGGCTAAAATAGTTTGTTCAATCGTTGTCAATATATGACTCCTCTGTAGTAATAATATCCACTAGGATATCTCCGATCAGTTCAAAAAAATCCTCTCCAAAATCTTCTTGTTTCCAACCGTTACTGTCTATAATATCATACTCAAACTTAAAAGGCAATGTCCCGTCTGGATTTTCCTCTACCTCTGTTGGCACGGATACTTTTCCATATGAATATATCACACCTTGATATCGACCTGCCTCCTCGGTCAGGCCAATAAAGGTTTGATCAACGTACTCATCGTCTTTTATTTTTTTAACAACGTAACGGTATTTATTTTTTACATCAGACATTTTCTAACATCCATTCTAAATATAATTCTTCGTGCATTATTACATACCCATCACTGTCGCCATATGTTTTGATGTGCGTGTACACCTCTTTTGGTGCATATAACTCCACTTGATTTCTCCACCACTCGACAGGTTTACGGGTCACATGTGCGTTTGTTCCATCTGACAATACGGCTTGTGCTTCATTGTTTGCGATACCCAGATATACAAAACGTTCTGCCCGTGAGAATATTTGGTCTATAATTTCTGGTATTTGATCCTCTGGTATATGCTCCATCACATCTGTTGATAAGACGCCATCGAAAGGTCCGTCTGGTAATTTGTCATGCTCTGGAATTGCAGGGTCATATAAAGTTGGTGTGGGCCAGTTCCAATCGTTGACTTCATACACATCACCCTTGCCACATCCGAAGTCGAGTAAGGTTTCTGCCTTTGTGTCTTGGATTAGATCATCTATATGCCGTTTGTGAAACTTCAGCGCACCACCATTACCATAATCATTTTGCTCTCTATGATACTTTTTATATTCTTCAATCCACCAATTCATTTAAATCATCCTTAAATACATACTTATCTTTTCTACTATTATTTTCGTTATCACAAAACTTTATGCAACTATACGATGGTTTAGTATCCCACGATTCCTCTAGTTTACCAAAGAAAAACGAATTAGTCAAGATACCTGTGAGATTATTTTCTATTGCGTTCATTCTATTGTCGTGGTGCTGAAGGAGTTCATGGTCATGTTTTCTTTGGGCAACCCAGCAACAGGGATACACTGAGCCATCATGATCTAGAAAAAATTCATGGTCATCTAGCGCCTTGCATAATATATGCCCACTCTTGATTTGATTTTTCAATCCTGTGGACACACTTTTAGAACTCTCTTCCAAAACAAACGACTCACCTCTAAACTTGTATGCTAGTTTGTTTGTCCCACGATTTGCAAACCTTGGTGTTGCGATATGTTTGAACTCTTCAAATCCTAATTCTCTCGCAAGAGTTCGAGCCTGGGGTATCTGATGCTCATTGTGTTTGAATTCTAGAAACTGCCAACCTGCCTTGCCACCACCCTCTATAAATGCGGTAGCATTTGATATAACTTTACTATAATCTGTATTGACCCTATATCTGGAGTGCGTATCTTCTAATCCGTCTATACCAAATGACACAAGATGTTTCACATGCGATAATAGATCACCAAACTCGCGCCACCAGCCGTTTGACTTTAGACCACCGTTGGTCGCAACTTTAATTTGTGTGTTTGGATTGTTGATAATGTGGTGCTCTACGATCTCTCGCAAATCTCTTGACGCAATCGGGTCAGAGATATTACCACAAAAATTTACCCTCTTCAAATGAAAGGTCTTAAAAAATTCATTGTCAAATATTTGTCGATAGTCCTCTATCGTGAGCTCATGTGTGTTCAGTGCATCTTTTACACTCAACTCACCAGTGCTCTCATCTATGTAATTTCTTAAACACTGTGGACACACGGCATTGCATATGTTTGATAATTCAACATGAACTTTAATCGTTTTTTTGGAGTACATTACTTTTTAGGGTTGTCGTATAAACCACCCTTGAACGTGTCCATATCTACAAAAGATGGGACATATGGTTTATATGGTTTTGGTAGAGTTTGCTCTAATTTTAAAAGACGTTTTTCAATACCTTTAATTTTTGCAGTTTTGTCCAAGGAGTCAGTGATCCCAGCAACGCCGCTGACAACCATCACAGGAATGCAAGCGTTAAGAGCGAGAGTTGATATAGGTATCAAGATCACTTTCAGTAATGTCTGTTTCTTTAAAGACTTTTCTATAATTAACGAGATGTTCATTTGCTATATCTTCCTTGGATTGACCGTGGTAAGCCACCGCATAGTGATTTTCGATCATCCATTCATTTAAGGTCGTTTCCCTATCAACCTTTGCATCATATATTTTAAATTTACCAAGTATCCTGCCGAACTTACCGGCACCATCCTTGACGGTGAATAATTTTTGGTTTGACCCAACTGGCAGAAAACTCTCCACCATTTCTTTTGATTGGTAACCAAATTTCTTTTCAACTAAATCTCTGGTTCTACTCTCTGGAGTGTCTATACCATGTAAGCGTATACGCTCTTTGTGTCTCCATATTCCAAACCCAAGGTCTATATCTACATCAACTGTGTCTCCATCTACCACTCTAACTATTTTACAATTATACTCATACACGATTACACTCCAAATGGCACTCTGGAACAGATGATTGTCTTTACAGGTGCGCCATCAAACTGTGACGATGCAAATTCTTTTAACTTATCTAAATTTTCATATACATGAGCATAACAAATTTCTTGCGTTTCAAACTGTAGTGGTTTGCCATTATTATGTGTGATTTCAAGTGCGTCCGTATCCGAACCAAGAGCAACCATCATTATGACAATAATCTGCCACATACTTAAACTCCGAAACTTTCACCACAACCACAACTACTTGTGCTGGTTGGGTTTTTGACTGCGAGAAACGAGCCACCTAATTCAGTGACATAATCTATTTCACTTCCTAATATATACATCTCTGCCAGTGGATCAACCACCAAAACATCGTCAATCGGCTCTGACCATTTTACGTCAGGGGAGTCATACATTAATCCCCAAACATATTGAAACCCAGAGCATCCACCACCTTTAACGCTGAGTGTTACCTTGTCTCCGTTGAGGATTACACTCTTCATGTAATTCCTCGCCTTTTCAGTTAGGGTAATCATACTCCTATTTATGAAGTTGGTTTACCATAGTTTGGCGGAAAGTAATCCTCACCTGGCTCCCAAAATTTTTGAGGGCAGGGGTCACCAAATTTCCTCTGCTCCTCTAACATGAAAAACATATCCATGAACTGTGACAGAAGTTCTGACGGCACCCTACTCTCAGTCCGTGGAATACAAGCGGTGCTTGCCACATCATTCTGTGATTCGACAGGTGCCCTCTCTGCCAGACATTGCTCCATGCTAGGTAATTTTACCTCGTATGTCGCACCTGTTACCATAGTGATAACCATTAACGCTTTAATCATGAACTCACTCCTTCCAATTCTTTAATCCGATTTTCCAACACATAAACAGCACCCCTCATTTGTGCTATATCACCGAGCCATCGGGGAGCCCCCGGCCGGGGATTGCCCGGACCCCCCGGCAATGTGTCCAACCTTGATTTCAAGACCTCAACCTCTGACTTCAGAATCTGTTTAGTCAGTATCGCAACCGAATCAGTGTTAACTTGCATCCTCTAACAACTCCTCATCTCTTGTTTCCAAAATCACATACTCACCGAAATACTTGTCAAAGGTTCTGACAAGGTTGGTGTAGTCACCAGACCTCATATTGTTGAGGATAGCCTCATCAGAAACATAACCCATATCCTTGGCAAAGCGACTTGCATAGGCCATCAATTGAAATGCGTTACCGTCTGGCCCATCCAGATTAATTACCGTTTTACCGCAATCATTTCTCCAGCGTATCATACTTCACTCCATCCAGTCATTTCACACTTGTACTTCTTACCACTCGACAACAACACCATGTCACCGACACTCGTACTCCGGCACGCCGTGCCGTCAAACATCTTGGTAATACCTTCATTAGTCCACCAAGCATCAGTGATGCTGTTAGTCTTCATGAAGGCAGTTTCCAACTTCTTCGTGTCAGTGGCGCTCTTCTCAACGTCAACCATTGCAACCGTGGTGGGCCGACCACCTTCACCGACATGAATGACAGCAGCAGTCTCATACAACAGATTTTTCATCAGAGCGTCTTTCTTACTAGGTTTCATAATAAACCTCTTCAGTGTAGTACAACCTCTTTTGTCATCATCACTATACATATAGTACCATTTGGTACAGGGTTTGTCAAGGGGAAAATGGCCCCTATTTACCATATAAGGGGCCAGTCCAAGCGATTCCATAACCACCATCAAGGATATTACCACGGGCAAAGTTCCGAGCAGGCGCATTGAATCCAGCAGGCAACAGAATATCACCCTTCTTGAACTTCTTATCGTTGTCAACACCAACGACAAACGCCTTGACGCCACCACCGTTCTCTACAATCTTGATGTACTTTTTACCGTACCGAATCTCAAAATTGTCAGCATAGGCGGCATTCATCTTCTTCTTGGTATCCGTGTCGGGAACCATGAACTTCGCATAGTCCTCAATCATGGCAGCCTTCATCTTAGAAAGACCAGACAGAACCGATTTAGAAGCGTCTTTTACATAAACAGTCATTAGGCATCTCCGTAAATTTTAATGTAATCCTTGGCACACTCTTCACCCAGCATCTTCAGTGCTGCGTCCTTAATCTCCCAAGGGAAGTAACCCAATGGGGCCATTCTCTTAGTGGCAAGTGCGAGTGCTTCTTCGTAAGTCATGTCAACCTCTTTTCTCATCATCACTATACATATAGTACCATACGAAATAGGGTTTGTCAACTAAAATCGAGCAGGAATCCAAGAAAAATTTTGGTCATCCAGCCACCGCTCTGCACCTGTCTTGACTGATTTGATAGGTGGGAAAGGGGGTTTGTGTGACATTTTTATCACACCTGTAGGGACCTCTAGGACTTCCCAGAGGTCACCATGCTCACGAATACGGTTCCTACCGTGATTCGTCTTACCTGTCAGTTTAATCATCATCTAAACTTTCATCCGGTCAATTTTCCAGTTCAAGAAAGCCAACCCCAACTTGGGAGAGAACTTCCACAACAACCGATTCAACTTGAAACCCAAAGTAGGAATCCGATTACCTCTTGCGTCGAAAGACATTTTAAAACACCGCACTATCGTTGAAAGTGAACTTTTTGTACCTCTTGTCGGCACCATTGGCAAAGATAATGATATCGTCATCACCAACCTCGCCACCGAAAATCACCCGATCATCGAAGACCCTGTGAAAGAAGTCGGGCTTACCCCAGACCTTAACAGCGGAGCGATACTCATCACCCCGAAACCCAACAAAGTGTACGTCTCTTTTCATCATGTTTATATTATGACATACCCAGAGAGATTTGTCAACAACTTTTTTTAGAAACCTTTGGGCGCTCTGGTGATACCTCTACGTTTCATCTCTTGCCTGACCCATTCTTTTGCGATAGGGCTCTTCACTGGTTTCTTGAGAAGACTCCTAATCTGTTTGAACACAGGGGTTAACACATCCTCGTCGGCATCATTGTTATCGACCACCACAAAGTTCTGTCTGAAATACTGACTGAACTTACCGATATTGCGCTGAACGGCATTCCATGACCTAGTTGCAACATCTGTTGGCACTGTGCGCTCTCTTTTTGCGTTCCTCTCAAGCGCAGTGTCCAGAGAGGTGTTTACAAATATCATATGAACGTCATACCCAAGTTGCTTCAGTTTTGTAGCCTGGTCTGCAATCTTCGCATAATCTTTACCAGTGCCATCAATAATCAGACCGATACGGCCCTCAAGGTAGTTTGCCTGACGTTTCTTTGTGAGTTGTTTTGCTCTCTTTCGCATCTTGTCACGCTCTTCTGCCTCACCCTCTGCTTTCTTTGTGGACATGTCCATGTCGAAACCAGCATCCTTGAGATATTTCTCAAAAAGGTCATCAGAGTTGACAATACGCAATCCAGTGCCACCAGTGGTGGTCCTGACAACGTATGACTTCCCGCTGCCAGGTCCACCCGCTAGGAAAAACGCTTTGAATATATTAGGGTCGTTGAGCCCCTCTTGCAAATCTTGGTATGTCTTCATTTGTCCCAAATCCTGTTAACTCTTTTTGTTGTCGCATAAGTGCTATCATGTATTTATGATCTTCTGACATTGGTTCGATTCTCCTATCTTGACTTTGAAAAGTTGACATTTTTTTGATACGTTGGCGTGCTTTACTCATTTTTTCTTCCTTTTTTTTATGATAGGTTTCTTTTTTCATGATTAGTAAGTTAACAGTCTCCTTTCTTATTCGTCGTAATCTGGAGTTTGACTATAGAACTGCTCTTCATTGTAGACCTTACCCGACTTTGTAGGTTTAGTCTCTATGAATCCATCCCTATCTTCAAGCTCAAATGGTTGTTTTACAGAATCTTTGTACAATACCAAATTCATCATGTGCCTTTTCGCACTCACATCAAAAGTATGTTTTAGTGTTTTTATGAGGTGAACTCCTCTGTAGAATCTACTAAGACCATCAGGTGAGGTCCCATTGAAAGATGCTTCTGGAAGATTTACGGTCACCGTGTCGCCGCAAGTTAGTGCGGTGTTACCAAAAACTTCAATCGCGAGTGCTCCACTAGTGTTTAAGTTTAACAAACTTGATCTTCTTCTCTGTAACCAGTTTGATGATTTTCTCTGATGATACAAATATCTTTTCTCACCGTTTGACCAACGATCATATTGTGAACTTTTCAAATCTGTAGAATTAAAATCCGCCTGTGAATCTTTCGTTCTAATCTCTGTATCTGGTGCTAAAAACGTGGTGTATGTAAAGTCCGAAATTCTTCTTTCCTCTTTATCTACAAACGCATGACTATATAGGGGATTGTCTTTTTCACCAGAGAAAAAGTTTATCATTTTTCTCTTATTATCAATCTTCCCCGGCTCGGGTTCATAGTCATCAAAATAATTAAATGTGGTCACCGTGTAATTTTTGTGGAAGATATTATGAGAAGTTAAGGTTGATGCAAAGGCACCCATCGGTGCGGTCACCATGAAATGTCTTCCAGAAGTTACCTTATGACTTTGGATTGCGGCCAAATCGCGTGTTAATTTTTCATCCATGACTTTACCGTCACTTAAACCAGGCTCTTTCCCTGTCTTCGCACCCGGCTCTACATCTGCATAGGTGTACTTCGATCCCTCTGCATACATGCTCTCCAGTGACCTAAAGTGATATCCTCTGAGATTTTCATAAAAATGATATGTGGGTGAACCGTGCTCTTTTGAAACTGCCTGTCTTGCAAACTCAGCAATCATATTAAACGGTGTGCGGTGTGGACGATTAATTCTTCTTCTTTTACTATGCACCAGTTCAGAGGTCACAAATTCCAAAGTGGTAAATGTAACGTTGTTTTGCTCCTCTTGTTCAACAATTGAGGTAACGTGTAAAAGATTTTTAGTAAAATCTACTTTTGATTTTTTACCTTTCAGAGAGGGTGTGCTAATCAAGATTTGTAAATATTCCTGACCAATAAGAGGACCAATATTCGTCGCACCCACACTGTCTTGTAGCACTATATAACCCGTGAGAGAATTTGCCTCTATGCTTTCAAAAAAATTTATCTCTATTGTAGATTCTGTTAGATCAATTACTACACCCTCACTAGTGATTATATTCACTATCTCTACGTCAAATTGTCCAGGCTCAGATAGTTTATTTGCTGTCGCCATTATTACTCTTCCATCAATCTAGCAAAATCACTAACAAATTGATTGACATGAGCAGGATCAACTAACCTTATCTGTCTTAAATCATCTTGTCTTGATTCTTCATACTCAAAATTTGTCACTGCTGTCGCGCTACCATGATCTGTGTTGTCTTGACCAATATCTATTTTAATTGTCGTATCGCCAGATGTTTGAGTTATTTCATAGTGATGCACAGCGAAAGGATCACTATACTTTTCATTTACATACGCCCGAAACTGATTGACATTCATAGGCCATTGGTGGTAACGATCATAGATATCATTTGTCAACAAAATTATCCAGTGTAGCTCTGCATCACCATAAAAATCAAACGCAATACTTTCTGGTGTTTCTCCACTTCGTATCGTGTGTCTAGTAAATACGGTCAAGTTTTCTTTTATCGCTTGTCTTACTCCCACACGCCGCATGATGTTAGTCACAGTCTTTGATGTGGTTTGACCTACGTTTATATAGTCCACTGTTGGAAAAAGTTCAAAAAACATTTTAGAATCCTAGATCAATATCTTCTTGAGTTATAATTTCGATCTCACTGAAGTTGAGTGTCACTGATGTTCTCTGTGGCGGTGCTCCCTCAGCGTTTCCTGCTGCTCTTTGTGTTACACTAGGTGAATACGCTACATATCTGTCTCCACCATAACTAACGTCCATGTCTGTTAGATAACATGTTGATATTTTGTTCAGATAGTTATTTCTTTTGCCACCTTGACCGCTATCAAAAAAATAGTCTATATCAATCGTGGTTGGTATTGTTAAAGTTCTATCATTACCACTACCAAATAAAAATCCTGTGGTATAAGACGGTAACATTGCCTTTTTAAATTCATAGATAATTTTATCAACATCTTGAGATTCTTGTTGAGATTTTGGAATGAATACAAAACTATAACTAAAAGTTCTTCTGGACACACCTTTGAACAACAACTCCATTTTTTCTGATCTGATTTTCCCCGCCTTTATTTGTCCCGCGGCAACTATCCCCTCTGGACCAACCGTGTCTGCGAGTTTAATTCCTGCTTTCTGTAACATATCACCCGCGCCCGTACCTACCGCATCCAAGGTTCCAGAAAAGGTGGCGGTGCCAGATAAAACTCCACCCACCACATCAGCGGCCGCTTCTGCAGCGCCACTTATTTCTACATCCTCATAATTTGATTTGTATGATACACTAACTGATGGTGGCATATAAAGGCCAATTTGCACTTTAGTTCTTTTTGTTGTTCCTTTTAACGCTAAAGACCTATTTTGTCTACCACCTGTCCCGCTAGAAGAATTACTTTGTTTTGCAACTTTGCCAGGTTTTAAATCATGTATTTTAAAAATAACATAATGTCCCTGACCTGCGGCGCCAATGTCGTTTGGGTAAGAGAGCAATTTAATCGCTTGTTTTCTCGCCGCTGGGGTGATAACTCCAGGCGTCAGTGAGCTGGATGTAGATGAAAGTGGATTTGGTGATGATGTGAATGCTTGAGCGGCCCTATTCTGTGCAACTTGAGTAGTTCCTTGTGAATTTCGGAATGGTACAAACGCCACTTTACATCTCCCTATAAATAATCAAAACTATTTATACATCATGTCATACAAAGGTCGATACACCCCACAAAATCCTGAAAAATATAGAGGGGATTACAAAAATATCATTTACCGTTCCCTTTGGGAACGTAAGTTTATGGTATATTGTGACCAGAGTAATAATATAATTGAGTGGGGAAGTGAAGAAGTTATCATACCATACATTTCACCATTAGATGGCAGAGTGCATCGTTATTTTCCAGATTTCTATATCAAGGTAAAACAAGCGAGCGGTAAACTCAAAAAGTTTATCATAGAAGTAAAACCTAAAAAACAATGCAGCCCACCTAATCCAAATCCTAGTCGCAGAACCAGACGGTGGATTTCAGAGGTTCGCACATGGGGAGTGAATGAAGCAAAATGGAAGTCAGCCGTGGATTGGTGTGATAACAACGGTATGGAATTTAAAATATTGACAGAGGACGATTTAGGGATTCGTTATAAATAATTATATGGCAAGAGATAATTATATACAAAGTGTTTTGGATGCAGCAAAGGGTAGGCCATACTCACAAGAATGGTATAGAGACAAGATCAGAGAGTTTGGCACACCTAAACCTTTAGACCTAATCAGAGATGGCAAAAGATCATCCCGTCCATTTTTTGGACGTTTGAATATGTTTGTGTACGGTCCTAAACACGCAAAGAAATTACCTTACTACGATACGTTTCCTCTGGTGCTTCCTCTGGAGAGATATAGTGATGGGTTCTTGGGCATGAATTTTCACTATCTGCCGATACCATTGCGGATGAGGTTATTGGATAGGATGTTTGATTTTGCTGGTGGTGATGAGGAAAATTTTGATGAGGACACACAAGTAAGAGTTACATATGATAAGGTAAAAAATATAAATTTGGTAAGGCCGACGATTAAACGTTATCTTGCCGGGTTCACCAAATCACAATTTCGTAGGATCGACGCTGATGAATTTGTTGTGGCAACATTGTTACCAGTGCAACGATTTAAGAAAGCATCAGCGGATGCGGTCTGGTCAGAATCAAGGAAAATGATCTAATGCCAGTAAATACAGCAACACTAAATCAACTATTTGATGGCGACCTTGGTCCAATCGCAGTACAAGAGGCAAAGGGTGCAGCAGCAAGAGCAGGCAGACAAATACTACAAGATGGAATATCTGCTTCCTTCGGTTCATCAAGTTCACAGATAGACAAATTTTTGACACAAATAAACAGTAAAGGTATTGCCCGAACTAATTTATTTGAGGTAAAACTGAACCCGCCTGGTCAAGTTAACAACGCCGACATTGGTGCAGCACTAATTTTACGATGTGAGTCAGTGTCGATGCCTGGATTAAACTTATCCACCACACAGGACACTAATATCTATGGACCCACTAGAGATATAGTTGAAGGCGTAACTTATGCAGATGAAATCAGTATGTCTTTTATCATGGACAAAACTCATGAGATAAGGAAGTATTTTCATTCTTGGATGGAGCTTGCGTATGATCCACATTCGTGGAACCTAAATTACTACAAGGATTATGCGAGTGGCACGGTTGATATATATCAGTTGAATGACCTACACCAACCTACATATGGTGTGAAACTATGGGAGTGTTACCCTAAAAATTTTGGTCCACTAGAATACTCAACTGGTAGTGCAAATGAAATAGTTAAAATGACAGTGAACTTTAATTTTAGATATTGGACAGATATTGGAAAATATGGCGGGGCAAGACCGCAAGACATTCCATCATTCCAGTTTCCAAACGTTGAAAATGTCATTAGTAATGCGATTAGAGATGCATCAGAGGTCGTTCCATTTGGTGGTGGTGTTGGAACAGGAAGCGCATCAGAAGGAACCACAACAATCCAAGACGTTACATTAGAATAATTTTTTTAAAGTGAATTGATAAAGGAGATTTACTATGGCATTGCCAAAGATTACTACCCCAACATACATGTTGGTTCAACCCTCTACAGGTGAAACTGTTGAATATCGTCCATTTCTAGTTGGTGAGGAAAAACTACTTCTCATGGCCATGGAGTCAGAGGACGAAAAACAAATCTATAACGCGATCACAAAGTTAGTTCAATCTTGCACCAGCGGAAAAATTGGAAACATGGCTGATCCAATGTTTGACCTTGAATTTGCCTTTCTAAAAATCAGAGGTAAGTCCGTATCAGAGTCCGTCGAGATAGAAGTTTTATGTCCAGACGATGAAACAACAAGGGTGCCTTATACACTAAATACTGATGAGGTTGAAGTTTTAATTGACGATAAGCACAGCACTGTTATTGAATTAAATGATGAGTTTACCCTAAATATGAGATATCCCTCTATAAAAGATACGTTAGATGGATTACAAGGTAAGAAGAAAACTGATGTGGAGAAAATTTTTGATTTAGTAAAATCTTGCATATCATCTATTGAGCATGGTGAGGATGTGTATAACAGAGTGGATTTGAGTAATCAAGAGATTGATGAATTTTTTGACAGTATGACACAACAAATGTTTGAAAAAATGCAAGAGTTTTTCAATTCTATGCCCACTCTCAGAAAGGAGATTGAAGTCACAAATCCTAATACAAATGTAAAATCAACAGTTACCTTAGAGGGCCTAGCAGATTTTTTAGGGTAATCCTTTCTCACATGAACATGGTAGCATATTATGAAACTAATTTTGCAATGGTCAATCATCATGGTTGGAGTTTAGAAGAGATTGAAAATTTGATGCCGTGGGAAAGGGATGTTTATAGCACATTATTAGTAAATTATTTAAGAGAGGAACGTGAGAGGTTAGAAGAAAAAAACAGGAGATAAATCGTGGTTCAAAAAAAATTACAACCAGAGAGTCAATATAATGAATACGATTTAGATGGAGATGGCGTGGTGAGTGATGAAGAGTTAAACACAGTGAAATCTATTCACGAAACAGAAATGCAAGAGGAGAAGGCAGATGCACAAAGACGCATGGCTTGGGTTTGTCTTATTGCTATGCTTGTGTTTACTGTTTTTGTATTTCTACCCGTATTTCCAGATTCTAGGATTAAGGCTCTCGCCGACCTGTTTGGGCTCTTCTATATCGGTATGGCAGGTGTGGTAGGCGCGTACATGGGTATGACCGCGTATATGTCGAGGAAGTAGTTAGATGGCCACCGCGACAGATTTTACTCAAGCAGTAGAGGCACTTAGACAGTCTCAAAACGACCTTGGCAGAGAACTTAAAGGTCAAGTCAAAGAGGGGATAATGAGTGGGGCAAAAGACCTTACCAAACCCTTTTCAGATGCACTTAGTTCAATCCCTGGCATGTCCACTTTGGGCGGTTTAGGTAAGACATTATTCAATAAAGGATTTGCTGCACTTAAAGAAAAAAGAGCGCAAGACCTTCTCCGTAAACAATTGGGTCTTAGTACAGAAGAATTTAAAAGAATTGCAGAGGAGAAAAAACTCTCTGATGCTAGAAAAAAAGTCAACGATCAGTTGTTAGCGGCATCTGAAAATATATTGGGATTTTCCGGTGATGAGTTTACGCGCAAGTTGGAGGGCGTCTTTCGCAATCCAGAAACTGGACGGTTTGAAGCAGAGATGCAGACTTATTCGCGGAGGCATTTGGCCGCATTGGAAGAGGGTAACGCATTATTGGAAAATCCAAGACCTACTGCGGCTGCAAGAGAAGAAGCAGATGAGGCAGCAGCAAGGGCCGCAGAAGAACGATCTGTATTTCGCGAAATTGCTGATGGTGTTAAAAGTTTGAACGAAACTTTCATGGCAAAGATAAAAGAAAAAGGAAAAGCGGGCCTGGGTCTGGTTGCTGCACTTATCGCCGCTCCCATAGTTGCACTATTATCATTTTTCAAAGAGTTAAGTCTGCAATTAAAACTAATTGGCATAATAGGTGATGGGGGTCTTCTTGGAAAAATGTTTGCCCCTATCGGTAGATTTTTTACTCGTTTAAAAGACTTCTTTAAAAGTTTTACACTTGTCCAAAAAATCGGTGCTTTTATTGATGATGTGATCAAAGGTGCTGGAAGAGTTCTTCGACCAGTTGGTAACTTCTTTAGTAAACTCGCAGGGTTCTTCAGAACTTTTGTAAATTATGTAAAAGGGTTGGTTGCTGCATCTGCATCAGCGACAGGGATATTAAGATTTGCTGCGGGATTTGGTAAAGTACTAGGTAAATTGTTTTTGCCTGTAACGATTGTCATGAGTGCGTTTGATTTTATTACAGGATTCATAGACGGTTTCAAAGAATCAGAGGGTAATAACATAGTCTCTAGATTTATTGATGGTGTTGGTGGTGGCCTATCTAAATTGG
>LULP01000573.1_pt1 | contig 18714 bp, 15 predicted proteins | sample 728111 | NCBI WGS metagenome assembly LULP01 (sample SAMN03860286, study PRJNA289734) | marine metagenome | biome: seawater column; feature: ocean; material: water; isolation source: Red Sea water column Station 149 - depth 25m | place: Saudi Arabia: Red Sea | collected 2011-10-15 | depth 25 m
TGGGTCTTTTGCTCCTACGGAAGCAGATGATGTGGCTAATCTGATTAACCGCAGGTTTTTACAAGCATTTAACGAGAGTCCAATCTGGCCTCGATACTTTGTCTCTTCAGAGAAGAGGGATATACTTGCATTAACATTATCTGGAGCAACGTCTAGTACAAGCACTAGCGTAAACCAGAACTACAAGCTACTGGGTGCTAACACAACTGGTGGTCTGAGTGTTTACCAGGGTGTTACAACAAATACTGTAATTATCTACAACACTGGAACGGCCTGGCGAGTGGACACTGCTGCATCTGCCGCAGAACAGACAGACGGTACATTTACAGTATCAGCTGGGACTCAACAATTTATTGAGGCTGATACTAATAAGAAAGACAATATTACAGATGTGGAGACCTTCACGCCTCGTGCAGGAGGTGATTCACTGCTAGTAGAGGGCAAGAACTTAATACCTTACACACAGACAGGTAAAACAAACATTGGTTCATTTAATCGTATCTTTCGGAAGCAAGCTTTTTTAAATCAGTCTGCTCTTGAGTACGAGTTCTTTGTAGATTTTACTGGGGCTAATATACTTAATATTTCTTCTACAACTGATAACACAGCATTTGTTTCTTACAAGAAGGAGTTCTCTCCATTTACTGTAACAGGCTCAACGGTTGCAGACTTTACTAGTAGCACAGTCGAGGTTCCGGCGGAGTTCTTTGCTTACCTTGCTCACGCAACCTATGCTGACTTCCTACGTATGGACGGTCAGACTGACAAAGCATTTGCTGAAGAAAATACAGCGTCTGTTGCCCTAGCACTAGAACTTGAGAAAATTGATATAATCTCTAATAATAATACCGTGAACAAGCGGTTCTCCACTTACGTAAATCGGCAGTCTCGATAATAACCCCCTATGATATAATACACAATTATGGCAAAATCAAGAAACAACGCACTGGAGTTTAGCTCCGCAGGTTCAGTTCTAGCAGATGGGATTACCACCACTACAGGTAGCTTTGGAGCTATACAAATTTTACAGGACACTACTCTGGGTGCTGTAGTATCTAGCAATGTAGATCAAACAACTAATACTGCTTTTACTGGAAAAACTTTTGGTGCTGGCACTATAATATACGGTCAATTTTCATCTGTTACCGTAACTAGTGGCTTAGTGCAACTACACAAGGTCTAATATGCACATTAGCCTTGATTCAGCCCTGGGTCGGCAGAGAAGGCTGAACCAAGTAGGAGAGAGCATCACGCAGATTGCTCCTAATCCTGCGGCGGCATACAGCCTCCGTAGCCTTACTGGTAGCGATCCTAGGGCTGTGCGTGTTCGCAGATCAAGTGATGATATCGAACAGGATTTTACTGTTTCTGAAATAAAATCAGGAGCGTTAGTTAGCTTTGTAGGTTCTGGCAATGATGGCTTTGTATCCAAATGGTATGACCAATCAGGCAGCAGGGATGCCGTTCAAGCAACTTCGTCTAAACAGCCCAAGATTGTTAATGCTGGGACTATGTTAAATGAATTAGACTTTGATGGGTCAAATCACCAGTTAGACTTTACTGCACTAAATGAAAGTGATATTTCTATTTTCTCAGTTCCAAGCTTTGATGATGCAGCTGGGCAGGATAGAATATTGTCTACAGTAAGTGGTGGTGATTCATCAGGTTTTGGAAAAGACAATCCTACAAAGGGATTTTTTAGGGCTGCATCAGGATCATCAAATAAACCTGCATTAAACGCTACTATATCTGCCGATCAAGATATTGTTTATTCCTTTATCAGAGCATCTAATACTGGTACATTTTTTACAAATGGAACGGCATCTAGCACTTTTTCTAATTCAACTAATTTTACCGCATCAGCGATTGGTGGACACGGTAGTAAAATTGATGGTTCACTCAAAGAATTAATTATCTATAATTCCGATCAAACAGCCAAACGCTCCGCCCTCGAAACTAACATCGCTACAGAATACGGAATAACCCTATCATAATGCTTTACTTAATATACGCAAGCAAGGAGGCTGCCATTGAGCGAGCCGACGAAGAAGGTAAGGAGATTGGTTACAGTTATTGGATCAATGGCATAGGCACACGCTGGCTTACCTACCCTGACGAAACCATTGACAATATGTGGGCGTTGGACGTAACGGACTACGACCTTGATGATTCCGAGAAGGCATCAACTGTTGATCATTACACACCCCTACCCAACCCTGACGAGGACTAAATAATTATGGATACCATGCTTAGAGGAACTGTAGGATCAACTGGATTTTTTGCCTGTATGGGCTTACAAAGTATTAACAGTGTTGTTAGTCTAGTTGTTGGTATAATGACCTTTATTTTTCTTGGACTTTCTATCTATAAACTAATCAAAGATATTAAATGACCACAGAACTCATAGCTATGCTAGGCGGAAGTGCTTCTGGCTTTATCTTCAAACTGATTGGACAGCTTGTAGCCAATCAGCAAGGCACTGTGGATGCTATGCTCAAGAAGCAGGCCGCAGCCGACGAAAGCCACCAGAAAGCCGCTACAAGGGGCGGTGAGTGGGTCAGGAGGGTCATAGTATGCACTGTCCTGTTTGCGGTCGTTGTAGCCCCGTTTTTGTTGGCTCACAGCCCAGAGGGAGTTACAGTGGGACAGGAGTCTAAGGGTTTCTTTGGATTATTTGGAGGAGTCAAATACCAAACTCTAAACGGTTACTTGATCCTGCCAGAGATTCGTCAAACAGTTTTAGCCATCGTTGGATTCTATTTCGGCTCCTCAACTATTAAATGAATGAAATTTTACAAATCATATCATCCCTCTGGCCCATCGGTATTGGCATTATTACGCTTATCATTGTGCTGGCTAGGATGCACTACAATATCGAGGCTCTTACAGAGAAGGTAAAAGTCCTGTTTGATTTTCACAACAAAAGAAAGAAATAATTATGAAGTGCTGCATCTGCAAAACTAAAGACAAATTTATCTGTAAGGTAAAATCAATCGCATCCAAGCTCGTAGCTTGGGTCAAATCAATAATCAAATAAACAAGGAGATAATACAATGCCAGGTCACTACGGAAAAATGATGAAGGGCGGTAAAAAGCCAGTCAAAAAAGTTGCTAAGAAAATGGGTATGAAAAAGAAGAAGAAGTAATGCCATTTAGCAAATACAGTCCAAAACAAAAAAAGTTAGCTAGGGTTGCACCCCCTCGTAATAAAATTACTGCGGCCGACTTCAAAGTATTAAGGAGTAGAAATGCACAGAAAAATACTAACCGTCGCAAGAAAGCTTGAGAAGGCTTCTAAGGCTCACGCCGGGCAAGCCAAGCTTCTTAAATCTATTGTAAAAAATGGCAAAGAAAAGAGCAAAAAGCGGAGGTAAGATATGCCCCGAAGGTAAGGCTTGGGCGAGGCGGACGTTTGATACGTATCCGTCCGCTTACGCCAACCTTGCCGCGTCTAAGTACTGCAAGGATCCTAACTATGCAAAGAAGGCTAAGGGTGGTAGACGAAAGGGTAGATAGTGGCTAAGATAGGTAAACGTCAAGAAGCAGCACTTAAGGCTCACTCTAAGCATCACACTAAAAAGCATATGGCCTTTATGCGTAAGCTAATAAAGGAGGGTGCTACGTTTACTGAGTCGCACAAGAAAGCAATGAAAAAGATTGGAAAGTAATGGCTCAACTAAAACAATGGCTCAAGCAAAACTGGGTAAGGATAGGAACGGATGGATCGATTAAAGGCCCTTGCGGAACGTCGAAAGATAAGAAAAACCCTGACCGTTGCTTGCCTAAAAGAAAGGCTCTCAGCCTCACGAAAGCGGAGAGAGCAGCAACTGCTAGAAAGAAAAAGAAAGCAGGAGCCAGAGGAAAAACAGTCGTAGCCAATACGCCTAGAGCAAAGGTCAGAAGCTAATGAGGAAGGAACACAAAAGTAAAAAGGGAGGACTTACTGCCGCTGGTCGTGCTTATTTCAAGCGAAAGACAGGCGCCAACCTCAAGCCCCCTGTTACTGAAAAGAATCCAAAGGGTAAAAGACTTGCCCGGAAGAAATCATTTTGTGCCAGAATGGCTGGTGTAAAAGGTCCAATGAAGGACAAGAAAGGTAGACCAACACGAAAGGCACTAGCCTTAAAGCGTTGGAGATGTTAATTAATGCAGGAGTACAGGTCATATGCTAGCTTAGATGATCGCATCCTTAAAGACGGGGATGTAGGCTTTGTTGGTTTCAACAATAGGCTTAGACCTGATCAGCTGCAAGGCGGACTGCTGGCTGATGCCCAGAACGTCCGCTTTGACCGCAACGGTGAAGCACAGGTCCGTAAGGGTATCGAGGTCATAGAGGCTCCGTTTGCCGTAGGTGGAGATGTACTTCGACTGCCTACTGATGCACAAATAGATGATGGAGTCACGGCTTTGCTTCCTACGACTATTGAGTCAGCAAACCTTGTTGGTTCCGCTAATCAGGTCAGCATTGTCATCAATGACCCAGCGGTTGACCCTGGGCATACATTTGTAGCAACTAATTCTGTCCAGGTAGAGGGTCTTGGTTTTACTACAGTTGACCCTAATGGCACGCATACACTGGTATCCGTGACTGATAACGGGGATACCAAGACATTGAAATACGCGTTGACGGGTAGTGATGAAGGCTACAGTGCAGCTGTTGCTTTGCCAGAAGACCTAATAACAACAGCAGGAGGGTTTTTAGTTGGAAAAACTTATACTATTGTGAGTGTAGGCAGTACGGATTTTACAGCTATTGGCGCATCTTCAAATGCCGTAGACGTTGTTTTTACTGCTACAGGAGCAGGATCAGGAACTGGAACCGCCTCTTTCAACTTAAATGCCAATACAACGCAAGCCATTATTGGATTCAATATGGTCCTTGACCAAGGGTCAGTCACCGAAGTTTATGCGAGTACTGAGTTCAGTGACCCAAATGAGAACGCAAGTCAGTACATACTCATTGCCTCTAATCTCAAGGTTGTTGCTAAGAACTTAGCGACGAATGCAACTGTAGATATTGCTTACCCAGCAGGCGAAACTGTGCCACCTGAGTCATCAATGCTCCAAGCGTTTAATAAGGTGTTCATCTTTCGTAAGGGTCAAGTAGCTTTGGAGTGGAATGGTTCGTTTAGCGGAACCCCTGCATTTACTAAGGTTGCTAGCGGAACCTATACGCAGCCAGTGCCTCTGTCTTTAACGGATATTGATTATGCAAGTGGAGTTGCTACAGCTACTGCAAGTACAGCAGCAGTTGCTACCTTGCTAGTTGGGGACACCTTAACTTTTACTGATGCGGGTAACTCTACTTATTCAGTAGGCGATACCATAACTGTGCAAACAATACCTAGCACAACTACCTTTACTTTTTCTACAGACAAAGCTGACGCTACCAACAAAAACGGTACTGTTCAAAAGCGAGTATCCGTAGGTCTTGGATTTACCCATATGCCAGCCCCAGAGTTTGCTGTCTACCATCAGCGCAGGTTGGTCATGCCCTTTCAGTTTTCGGTAACGGGAACGAACTCATATACATCGAGAGGTATTCTTGACGAGGTCATCGCTTCCGACATCTTGGACTCCGATACCTACGATCAAATCTATGCCCAGTATAGATTCAACGCAGGTGAAGCTGACTTTACCGTAGGCTTGCACTCCTTCTCCGAGGACAACCTAATGGTGTTCAACCGTAATAGCATTCACCTAGTATCTAACACGACATCTCTACAATCGGCTAGCACTAAACTACTGACTGATGAGGTAGGCTGCGTAGCACGTCAGAGTATTGAGCAGGTCGGCAATCAAGTCATATTCCTGTCCGATAATGGTGTTTACAGCACTCAGTTCTTTGATGAGTACAACCTACGTGGAACGGAGACACCTCTGAGTGAACCTATTAACGAGACAATCAAACGAATCAACAAGGATCAGCGAAGCCAGGCTGTAGCAGTTTACTTCGATAATCGTTACTTCATTGCCGTACCTCTCGATGATGCGCTTCGCAACAACGCTATCCTTATCTACAACTTTCTAAACAAGCAGTGGGAGAGCATAGATAATGTTGATAGCACGGACTGGGACATTCAGAACCTAATAGTTGCCGGTGAAGGAAGCAAGCGGGGTGTTTACGCTATCAATCGACTAGGTGGTATCCACAAGATAGACTCCAGGCTGCAGGGTGTTGACTTAATAAACGTAAGCATTGGAGGCTCTGACGAAACCAAAGATGTCAAGGGGAGCATTACTACTCGTCAGTACACCTTCGGCAACATGAACAGAAAGAACTGGAAGGAGTTCCAGATGCATGTAGAAAGCAGTGCGGACAATGTGAGTAATTTTAACCTATCTGCCGAAACAGAGAACCCGGATGGAATCTTTACTTTAGGAACCCTTAACAGCTTCAACGGTAACGCTGATTTAGCCGCAGCTGAAGATGTGTCCATACGTGGTAGAATAGGTAACCGCAGAGGTCACGGAATACAATTTACAGTTAATAATACACAAGGACGACCAAGAATTAGGTCTACAATAGAAGTAAATTCTAATGCGCTTCGATTAAAAGACAGTTCAAGCAAAACAACGGGCGTGACTTTTGCTAAAATGCAGCATATCAGCACGGCTAAAGTGCTTGGTCGTGTTACCGCTGGTGAGGGAGATGTAGAAGAGGCATTTGACTTCAAGGATGAAGATAATATGTCGTCAAATAGTGCAACTGCGTTAGCATCTCAACAAAGCATTAAGGCATTTGTAGATAACTTAATTGGAACAGCGGATAAATCAAGTGCCTCTGGGCTGCTTGCAGAAGGAAGCCAGGGTTCTTTAACCTTAGGCGGTGGATTAATTATTAAATTTGGTGTTATAGATAAAAACACTACAGCAGGAGTTTCTGTTACTTTTCAGGACTCATCTGGAAGCGCAAGTCCATTTCCTAATGCAATCTACGGGATAAATGTAACGCCTCAAGAAAACTCTGATGCACCTTCAGAAACTGCCAGTGTAATTTCACCAACTGTAAGTGGTTTTCAGTTAGCAGGATATCATGGCACTAGTAATTCTGCTATTGGTCGTTGTTTCTTTATGGCTATTGGATACTAAATAAAATATTATGGCAGTTATAACACCAGGAAAAACATTTGCTAACGGCGAACAGCTGTCGGCTGATAAACTTAATCAAGTAATTACGGCAGCAACCTTTAACGCAACCGATGCGGTTGATGGTAGTACTATGACTCTTATTGGGGGTGCTATGGCAGTCCGTGATAGTGGCATTACAAAATCTAAGATAGAAAATGTAGCCAACATGAAGGTGTTAGGCAATACCTCTGGAAGTGCAACTTCGCCTCAGGAGGTTGCTATTCTGGACGAAGACAATATGTCTACGGACTCAGATACTTCGTTAGCGACACAACAGAGTATTAAGGCTTTTGTAACTGCAATGCGACCAAAGTTTGTATCCCTTACAGGGGGGACAACGGATTTAACAAAGACAAACCAAGCTGATGGAACAACGGTAACATATAATATTGCTGACTTCACTTCTGGTGATTCTGATTTTGCTACTAGTAAAATTACTGGATTAATAGTTCAGGGGTTTGTATTTTCTAAGACCAACACAAATTTTATAACAGCGAGTCTTCCTGCTACTGGACTTTCAACGATTATAGCTAGATGCTTCACAAATGACGGCACTATTGCTATCTCGGACTCTGCTTCTACATTAATACCTATAAACTCAGACACAAGCACATTTAGTTTTGAATATACGGTGGGTAATACTTCGGGAGGAACTTTTAACGAATCCGTAATCAGAGGAGCAATTATTCAACCTGGTCTGTAGCACTAATGAACCCCCTCCTGCAATCAGTTCAAATAGCATTGCAAAATGCTACACAGATAGAAGCCATTGCCTTCATTGACAAGGTTGTGGATTTCTGCATTGAACACGAAAATGGGAAGGTATTTCCTGGATGGTCAGAGGAGTTAATCCGATTACTTGTTGGATACCATATGGCTAAGGAAACATTTATTGTAGAGCAGGACGAAGAGGGTAATATTACAGGTGTAGGTATGTGGTATAATTGTGATGAAAACGCTGACTGGGATTTTATTAAAAACTGGGAGCCAGACAATAAGGATGCTAACGGTATATTTCTTGGCTTTCTTCATGCCACCAGCACTGAACTATTTAAAAAAATGACTCGTAAATTTTTAGAGCTATGCCCCGAAGCTATGCACAAGAAACTTATTATGATGCGTCATAGAAGTCACGTACCAACACGAGTTGAAAGTAATTACAAATTATTTAATAAAATACTAGCAATATAAAATTATGGGAGGATCATCTTCACCACCACCACCACCGCCACCAGATCCTATTGATCCAGCTAAGTCAATGGGCGAATACTTATTCGGTCGAGGATTTACCAACTTTCGAGGAGTTACTGACCCTCGATTGCAGCAGCGATTACTTGCTGCAGAGCAACGGTTTCGTCCGCAGTACGCTGCACTTGAGCTTGCGGATATTGAAACGTTTGCTACTGGTATTCCTGGAGGTAAGAACAGCCCTCAGTACAAAAGACTTGAAGCCCAGCTTGCTGGACTAGAGGCAGGTAAAGGAGGTGTTAGCGACGAAGAGGCAATGAAGATTGCAAGATCGGTAGTAGGTCGTCCGCCTTCACCAACTAAACCCGCAAAAAAACTCCCTTTTCGGGGAACACCTCCATCTAGGTTTCCAAAAAGAGAACCTCGTCAAGTCCCAAATGAAAATTACGAAAAAGAATTAGCCGAATACAACAGAGAGGTTCAATCAATAGCCGACTCACTTGGTGGGAATCGTGCATCTCAGATTGCTTCTATTAAGGCTGAGATGGCGCAACTTGAAAGTTCGCCTGGACAAAGAGGACTTTTTGATTTACTGGAGGAGCAGTCAACCCGTGCGGGTGCATTACAGCGTGAGCAGTTACAATTACAACGTGAGGCTGACGTAGGTGCATTACAGGAGTTTGCTCCTCAAGTAGTAGAGGCTTACCGTGCAGCTGACCCACGTAGTGCCGCGCTAGCTGATGCAGCGCAACAACAAGCACTTGGTTTATTTTCAGAAGCAGAGGGTCCATTGTCTCCAGAACGTCGTCGCTTGGCAGAACAGGCTGCTCGTGCTGGTTCACTAGCTCGTGGTCGCCTCGGAGATGAATCCTCGGTTGCCTCTGAGATACTTAATCGTGAACAGTTCAGATCCGGTCTTCGTCAGGAGGCAAGACAGGCTGGTGCTGGTGCATTTGGTATGCAGCGTCAAATAGCGGGTGATCTGGGTAGTACTATTCTTGGTCGTCCTTCCGCTGCCATTGGTCTAGGCGGTCAAGTCTTAGGACAGGCGCAGCAAGGCGCAGCGGGACCTATGGGTCCTCAGCTATTTGATCCTAACGTAGGTATAAATCTAGCCTTGCAACAACGATCACAGGACGTTAATTATCAGGGTGCAATGGCTCAGGCTAATGCTGCACGCAGTGCCGGAAGATCAAATATGTTTGGTTCTATCCTAGGCGGGGTAGCAAGTGCTATCCCCTTCTGTTGGGTAGCCCGTGAGGTTTACGGTGTTGAGAATCCTAAGTGGCTAGAGTTCCGTTACTGGATGCTAAATAACGCACCTTCTTGGTTCCGTAACCTGTACGTGAAGTACGGCGAAAGAATAGCTAAGTTCATCTCCGATAAGCCACGCATCAAATCAATCATCCGCAAGTGGATGAATACAAAAATTAAATAGTATGGCATTTCAAGTAGGATCACAGATACGCCCAGAACTGGGTGACGCGGATTACAGTGGCTTTGTAAGAGCCGCTGAGATACAGGCTAATACCCAAGCACAGCTAGGCGCGCAGCTAGGTGCTGCTATAGGTGGTGCTATTGCTGCCAATAAACAAAAAAAACAAGAGAAGGTTTTAAGCGAACAGGCGGCTAATCTGGTATTTAGTTTTGCAAATGCTAATCCTGAAGCTGGTAAACAGCTTGGTATTGAAACTTTGGACGATGCAAAGGTAGCGGTCAAAACACTGGGCGGTGCAAAGCCTACACTTGCTTTACTCATGGAGCTTCAACCCTCTCAAGAAACAATAAAACCATCTTCCCCTAGTGCTTTGGCAAGCGCAGAAACTTACGCCAAAGCATTAGGTTTTGAATTTAATCCAGAAACAGGAAAAATGGAGAAGGTTGAAGGTCCTGGATTCTTGCGAAGCGTATTGAACATTCTTACACCTGGTCAACCGTTTGGATCTCCGCAAACCGTAGAGATACCTCAAGCAGTTATTGAAGGCACAACAGGATTGCCACAATTTATACAGCAGCAACAGGCTTTGACTGAGACAAGTGATGTTCCAGTAGTTGATGACAATGATCCCATGGGTATCCTTCAATAAGTGTACCTACGAGGTATTATGTCATTATGGCGATTACGGAAATAGAATTAGCCGAAAAGGTCAAGAGTAAGTATCCTCAGTACAGAAATATTGATGATACAGAGTTAGTCTCCCTGGTCCTTGACAGGTATCCGGAGTACAGCACTCAGCTAGGCGAGAAGGAGTACAGCAAGAACCTTCTTACTAACAGCGCAAAGACCTTGGTATCTGGTGGGGTCCAGGCCGCAATCAATGCAGGTGCTGGTGTATCTCAATCTTACTCCTTGCTGCTTGGAGATAAGAGCGACACATCAGAGGAAGCTGTCGAGGAGTACGCATCCCAACGTCGCGTAAAACAACGCAAAGGTGGTAGCCGTATGGCGAAAGGTAAGATCCTGGCTCATCGTAAGCGTAAGAACGAAGTCATTCAGTCACTGAACGAGAACGCTCACCGTCTTCGTACACTAGCTAACAGCACTGACGAAAGATTTAATATTGATCCGGAGTTTGCTAACTCGTTTGGCGGTCAGGTACTCAAGGGATTTGGTCAGATGGTAGGTAACATTGGTGCGGCTGTCGTAGGCACAGCGGTTGCTGGACCTGTTGGTGGTGTAGCTGCCGCAGTAGGCACGATTGCACCTCAAATGGTCAGTGAAGCTGTCAGTGACTCCGAGGCTACACTAGGTAAGTCTTACATGGACATGACCGAAGAAGAGAAGGAACAAGTAGCACTAGCTACCGCAGGATATGCGACACTTGGCACTGCCTTAGAGTTCGCACCTGTGGCCAGAATACCTTGGGTCAAAAACTTTCTTAGAGGTAAAACAAAGGTAGCAGCAGGGGTACTAAAAAGTCCCAGCGTTCGTCGTGAAATAGCTAGGGGTTTTGCTGCTGAGGGATTCACGGAAGCGGCACAGGGACAGTTGCTGGACAGTCTAGCAAGGGCTACGTTTGATGATGACCGTGAACTTATGTCATGGGACGTACTGCGCCAAAGATTCAATGAGTTCGCCGTAGGTGGTATCGTTGGTGGCGGCACTAGTGGTGGTATTGCGACCATACAAAAAGCAGCACAGGGTGAGCTATTCAAGCCGAAGGAAACAAAAGAAGTTCAGACGGACGGGATTACAAAAGAAGTCTTTGAAGTTACTTATACAGATCAAAATACTGGTCAGTCGTCAACCGTAGAGATTGACGCAGAAAACCAGGAGGAAGCGACAAGGATAGCAGGAGAACGTCTAGTTCAGTCAGCCGTTGAAGGCACTATCGTTGCACGGCCCAAGCCTGCGCCTGAGCCTGTTGCTGAAGAGGTTATACCCGAAGCAGAGCAAGCAGAGTTACAGGATGAGTTACAAGAAGAACTTCAACTAACTGAATCTGACTTTGCTCCGGACGAGGAAGTATCTGCAAGGGCTGCTCCTGTTGGAGTTAAACAATTTGATTTTACAGATCAAGAAGCGGAGGCTGCTTTACCTAAAAAAGAAAAAGTTAAATTCAACAAACATAAAACTGAACCAATCCAAAAAGGTGCAGTAAGGTTAAACTTAAACTCTAAGTTCAAGAAAGAAGGTGTGGCTGGTTCTCAGTTTGTTCAAACCTTACATCCTATTAACAAGGATGGGAAACCGAATTATGGCAAAGCTCACAGTTATGGTAGATCATTTACTTTAAAGAACGCTACGTTTTCAGTTAATCCATTAGCGCGTGCAGTTATAGGATACAAAGTAAAAAATAAATATCCCATGGCCAGTGTTGACGGTGAAGTTGTAAACACAGATGGTTCATTGGAAGGCGAGGTTCTTTCTTTCAATCCTTTTAGAGAAAATGCTTTTGTAGATAGTCAAGGCCGTCCGGTAAAATCAGCCGATGAAGTAACCGTGTATGGCACTAAAGCATACGCTAGAGGTAATATTCAATACGCGGACACAACTGAATCAGTTTCAAAAGATGAGTTAATTACATTAGCAAGACGTGGGAAAAAGTATGTTCATCCTAAGTTTCATCCACAGGGGGTAAAGGTAACTTTATCGCCAGAACAAATCAAACAAATTGAGTCATCTCCGGAGCTTCCCGTTATTGGCACACAGCCAGAAGTAACAGCCGGGACTGCGCCTTTTACTGCACCGCAAAAAGCCCCACTATCTCACGTTGAACAATCGGACATCATTGATATGGATGCCCTCATTGATGAAATTGTAGAGAACGATATACCGGTATGGTTTTGGTACGCAGACCAACTTGGCGAGGGTGACTTTAATTTACCAAGCGGCGGTACAATAAACTTAGATGCAGGTCCTAGTTATGCACTACAGCCAGCTAACAGAGCCGCTGGTCGTGTATGGGCTTCTAGCAAATCGGTGACAGAAATTAACAACAAGATTTCGCAACTTAAATACACGGACAAAAATGGCAAAGAGCAAACGGGTTACATCTTTTTGGTATCAGGAAGTCCCGATACGATGTTCTTGTTTAACAAGCAAGCGTTCTTAGCCTTTTATCAAAACGCCTTTCAAGAAAAACAGAAGGACGGCACATTTGAACTTCGTGACTTTTCTGAGGTAAAGAAAGAGATACTTGCAAGCAGGCCAACCAAGCTTGTTAAAGATACGCTAAACAATCACGGCACTCTAGAGAGTTTAATAAACAGCTCCGAAAGCCGTCCCTTCATTGAAGCGTTGCTAGCGCAACGTGGCAAGTCCACGCCTCTCGCTGAGTATTTAAAATCAAAGGGGTTCTTTGATATAGAGAACAGTCAACTTCGTGACGGCTTTTACAAGGATAACAACTTTCAACTTAATGACATACTGCTTGTAGTAAAACCTACAAAAGCGGTTAAGGAGAATATCGCCCACAAAACCTATACGACCCCCGTATACGGAGAGGTAGTTGGTGTCCCTGATAAAACCGTAGATGCTTACTTGTTGATTCCAGATTCGGTTCGTAAAAACAAGGATATTACAATGGATCCGCCACAGGCGGCTCAAGTTGTAGCACCATACGGAGCCAGGGTAACTACCATTAAAAAGGTTGTTAATAGCCAGCAGGCTCTTAGAGCCGTAAAGAGACTACGTCAAGTTATCGAAGACAGTCCCGATGGATTTACTGTAGACACTTCTGGTGAGTTTGCTACTGGAGGATACATAGTTGCTCCCGAGAAATCTACTGAACGAATTATTAACAAAGAAGATTTTAACCAAAAATCTCTTACTCAATACATAATCGACAACCAACTTAGCCTTAATAGAGAAGGAGCTATGCTTGGCGGATGGTATAATAGTGAAAACGGAGAGTATGTTTTAGACGTTGTGTTTGCTATTGACAATGAGCAGGACGCAATAGATATTGCCATCTGGGGCGACCAAGATGCTTTTTTTAACCTAGATACATTCACAGAAATACGAACAAAAGATGATAACAAAAATCCAAAAACCCCGCAAGGAGACACCCGCACAGCAAGTGAAATCCTCAGCAGGAAGCCAGCCGAAAATCTTGGCGAGTATTCCTCCCAAAGAAGACGAAACCCCAGAGGCGTTCGCCAAGCGGTTCCTGGACAAGCTGTCCAAGATATAACTGCTCAGGTAGCACCGACAGACCCAGGGGGTACATTTAATCAAAATACCCTGGATCAATTTATTACAAAGAACTTTTTACCCTTATCGAGAAAGATCAACGGGATCAACAGTATGTAACGGCTGCTATGCGTGAAGAGATGATTCACGCAGCAATGTCTAAGGTTATTTTAAAGAAATCTAAAGGCAAGAATGAAGGAGAAGCATTTAAATCCTTCATGGAGAGCCTGGGAAAGAGCCTTACTCCGGAGCAGCGTACAGCTATCTCACAAGTCTACCAAGGTCTAGAGACTGACGCGCAGTTCGGTGCTGAATACAGCCGTGCCGCTATACAGCAGTTACTTTATGGTAACGTGACTGAAAGTTTTATTACGAGAGGTCCAGCTTTCGCAAAGATCAAGGCTTTGCTAAAATCCGTACAAGCATACATAGCTAAGACATTCAAGGCTGACGTTACTACTAACCCAGAGGCAGCGGCGATTATTGTAGAGTCCGCGAGGCTTTTACAGTCAATAGATGCTAACGCTAAGTTCTTTGAAAATAATAAAAGGTTAGTAGACAATAATCAAAGGTTAGTGGAGCAGAAGATTGTAGATAAAGCTATGGCTTATTCGCAAGATGTAAATCCAAATGCTGAGGTTACCTCAGAGCAAGTTGCTGAGTCCGGCAAACCACCAAGCGAAAAGAAACTTAATGTTAATTTTGCTAGGAAGTATCTGTTCACGGTCAGTTCATTGCTGAACTCCATACACCCTAGACTAAAGAAACTTGTTAGGGATTACTACGGTGCTATACAGGGAGAGGTGCTGGACTACCAAAAGCGGGTAGCCCCGTTCTTCAAGAAGTATCGTGGCATCAAGAATGCAGATGACAGGAAGAGACTTAAGCAGTTACTTTCATACAGCCCGATAGAACAAGAGGGTGTGGATCCGCTGATCGAAGAGAGGGACGCGTTACTTCGTAAGTATGATTTATTCAATGACTATCAACTAGAGATACGCCCCGTCCTTAATGAGCTATACAATAGGTTAGGCAACGAAGGTATTATGATAGGTTTCCTTGAGCAGTACTTCCCTCGCTCAATCAAGGATCTTGACAAGGTAAAGAACCGTGCAGGTAAAGAACTCAGGGATGCCTTTCGTGAATTTATTAAAGCACGAAACGAAAGAATACAAGACGCACGAACAAGAATTGAAGAGGGTAATCCACAGTCCGGTGACGTGCAACTATCTAAGGAGACAACTATTCAAATAGGTAACCCAAAGACTGCGGCACTAGAGGCACAGCAGTGGGATCAATTTACACGGGGCTTTAATGCACAAGGAAGAAGAAATTTACCAGGAAACTTTCTCTCTAGGAGCCAGGAGTTGGAGATCATACCTGACAACCTACTGGACGCTTACGAGGATCCTGGTGCAGCCATGGAGCGATACATTTATAATGCTGTAACGGCTATACAGACTACTCGACTCATGGGAAGTAAATTTGCTAACGTGCCTGAGGGACTCAAGGTTCCACCAGCAAGTGAGCTAGGTTTACTTATACAAGAACTAAGGGCAAACGGAGAGATCTCCATGGAGGATGCCGATGGCACTGTGCCTGATATATTTGCCATGATACTTAGCCCGGTGCAGGTTGAGAATATTTACTTTCAATTAGCTCGATCTTTTGGATACGGAACATTGCTAGTGGAGTTCACATCAACCCTGTCTCAGCTATATGATCTACCGTTTATTATGTTGGACAACGGTATCTTTGGGACTGCGGTTGCGGCGTTCGGACCTAGACTCAAGGGCGATGATTTTGGTATTGATGTAAACCAAGTCAGCGTGGAGTTTGCGTCAGACAATAGAGTCCTAGAAAAGGCAGTCCGTCTTGGACTCAAGGCAACTGGGTTTACAAAACTAGATCAGGTAATGAAGGAGACTAATCTGACTGCTAACTACAACCGTTACAGAAAGTTAGCTCGTGGATACTTCAAGGATCGTAATTCTGCTAAATCTAAAAAGTTTGTAGCTGAGTTAACTTCTATGGGCTACAGCGAGCAGGAGCAGACAAAGTTGATTGCGGATCTCAAAGCAGGTAACAGGGACTCAGCCTACATTCGGACCCTGTTGTTCAACAAGTTATCTGAGACTCAGCCGTTGACAAAAGCTGAGATGGCCCTGGGTATTGTGAATAACCCGAATCTAAGATTCACGGTGGCGATGAAGTCATTTATGATCAAGCAACTTAATTTTGTTAAAGATCGTATGGTCAATGAATTTATTGATGGCGTGAGAACTGGTAACGCGAGGAAAATAAAAAAGGCATCAAGTGACCTGGCCTTGCTGATGACATTCATGCTACTTATAGGATTACCAGTAGACGCACTCAAGGACTTCTTGGCCGGTAGACTAGGATACATGAGCGACTACCTTTTCAACGGAGTGTTCCGCATCGCAGGTATCAGCAGATACACAAGCTACCAGTTCAGAAAAGAGGGTGCAGGTGCTGCATTGCGTGATTACGTGACTCCGGTTGCTATACAGCAGTTTGTTGATGCGACCAGTGAATTAGGTCGTGTCATGCGAGGAGAGCGTGCGATTACAGAAAGTAAGTTCGTTACACTGCTGCCGTTCTCTGATGTAATAAACAGAATCTTTGGCTTCCAGAAAGGGCGTGAAAGCAAAGAATACCTACGTAGAGTTAAGGAGGGCGAGCGTCCCTTGATAGTGCCGCCTGGGGCCTTATAGTAAAAGGGGCTGCTCCGAGAAATAGGGAAAACGGAACAGCCCCCAAGGACTAACAAAAGCGCGGACCATGAAAAAACCGCACTCCGCCTAGGATTACTCCTTCGGCTTACCTTGTATTTATAATATGAACCAACTAACACACGAACCTTTGTGTGGTAGAATAATTATAACATAGGTGTTCTATGTCTTCTGTCAAGAGGAATGCTCTAGCCTGTGACAATTTGCACAAAGAAGTTCGCACTTCTTTAGTTCATTAATAAATGTCTCTCGATTTCCTGTCCTCCTGAAGTGGGTGATGGGTCTAACTTTTTTATATTCAGGCAGGTGATGGCAGTCGAACTGCACTGCCTTTCCTTTGAATCCACACTTTTTGCAGACATATCCACCAAAAAACTCTTCAATGGTTTTGTGGTAAATAAGTGACCGCCTTTGGTGTGGCTTCATATCAAATAAACTGCGAGTAATCCTCCATCTGTTGAGTGCCTTTATTGAAGAGGATTCGGCCCTGAGTATATCCCATGCCCTCCCGCTGTTTGGCTAGAGTCCAGCGGACGTAATCGGTCCCCTGCTCCCTCTCTGATAGTGTCTGCCACAAGAATATGATACTGTCAGCATCCTGCTCCAAGGCTCCGCTTTCACGAAGGTCAGACATGATGGGTGACCGGTCATCCCTTTCAGATTCACGGTTCACCTGCGCCAGCAACAGGATAGGTATATCTAAGTCCTTGGCAAGTAGCTTTAACTCACGGCTGATCTCTGCAACCTGCTGCTCTCTGGATATGTTCTTAGACATGGGCTTTATAAGTTGGCAGTAATCAATAATGATTCCATTTAAGTCGTGCTTTCTGTGCATACCTCTGGCGGTTGCTAGAATGTGGTCCAGCCGATACACGTTGTCTCGGATCCAGCAGTTCCAACCCTTCACAGTTTCGGTAGTCTCCTGCAATGTCTGCATCTTGTCCTCTGGGGCTAGCCCGTCCTCAAACCTACGCATATGTAAGCCTGAGTTGATGCTAAAGATGCGCTTCATTATCTGGTTCACGCCCATCTCAAGATTAAAGAGAAGCACCCCGTGACCATTCGTACAGACGTTCTTCAAGAAGTTCAGTGCATAGGCTGTCTTGCCGCACCCTGGCCGTGAAGCTAGGACACAAAGCTGACCTGACCCGTAGCCGTTTCTGTATAGGACATCGTCAATGGATTGAATGCCAGTCCGTAGGTATCGAGAGTAGTCTACTTTTCCTATGACATCTTTATATGTTTGATCAACAATGGTTTGCAGATTCTCTTTGTTCGGAGTTAAAGAGGATATGGCATCGCACTGACCCTGTATAGAAGTAAGGATCTCCTCGGAGTCCTTACCCTCCTGTAGGCCGTCCTTGATTATCAGCGAGAGGCGGTGAAGGTTTCGTGATTTATAGGACTCCACCAAGTCATCTATAAGTCCCTTGTATTGTAACTCGCTGAGTCCTGCGTCATGCGTGGACCAGACTAAGCTGGCATCGAGTCCCTTTTGACCCTTGGACATATCCGTGAACAGGGACATCGTGCCAAGGATAACTCCCTTGGAGTCCAACTTGCACATGGTTTCCCACATTGTTCGGGTGTCGTGAGCCGTAAAGAAATCAGCATTAATGCCGGACTCCTTTGCTTCGTTTAGTAGCGCATTACAGCCATCGTTTATCTCAGCCTTCAGGATTGTCCCCAGAAGGCTCTGCTCTAATTCTTTCATGATTTTGATATGAGGAAGCAGGGTGTTCTGTCACCCACCCATGCTCCTATTTGGTTGTACTCAAAAAATTCTACGGCCTCCTCTTCGGTCATCCCATCGGCGATCATCTGGTCAATGACCTTTGCCTTGTCGTAGCACACAATAGGCTCCTGACCAAATCGTTCTACGACCCCTGCAATGCAGTCATCAAAGCCGTCCATCTTAAGAAGCGGTTCTCCCGCGTCAATGTATCCTTGTAATAATTCGTTCATAGTTGTTGGTTCATGTTAAAAAATAATAAAAAGGGGAGAGGT
>LULP01000965.1_pt1 | contig 18596 bp, 18 predicted proteins | sample 728111 | NCBI WGS metagenome assembly LULP01 (sample SAMN03860286, study PRJNA289734) | marine metagenome | biome: seawater column; feature: ocean; material: water; isolation source: Red Sea water column Station 149 - depth 25m | place: Saudi Arabia: Red Sea | collected 2011-10-15 | depth 25 m
AAAGGTAGTGATGAAAGTATATTAAAAATATTCTCAAAAATTCCACAGGATTTAACAGAAAAAGCAGAAAATCTTTTGAACTTCGTTGGACTTTATCAAAAAAGAAAATTAAGGGCTGGAGATTTATCTTTTGGTCAACAAAAACTTCTAGAGTTAGCAATGGCTCTGATGAATGAACCTGAAATGTTATTATTAGATGAACCTACTGCAGGGATCAATCCTACTCTTATAAATGGTATCATCGATAGATTAATTAAAGTAAATCAAGATTTTGGTATTACACTTTTGGTAATTGAACATAATATGAGAGTTATCATGCAACTAGCAGAAAGTATTTATTGTTTAGCACATGGTAAGATGCTTGCTAATGGGACACCTGACGAAATTAAAAATGATAAACGTGTAATAGATGCGTACTTAGGAGCACAATAATGTCAAATCAATATGAAGTTTTAGGAAAAGCTCCAGTAGCAGAAGACTTAAAAAAACTATCTCCAAATAATATTCATCTTACTATTAAAAATATGAATGCTGGTTATGGTAAAATGGAAATTCTTCATAATTTCGATTTATTTGTCAGTAAGGCTCAATCCTTATGTCTGATTGGACCAAACGGAGCTGGTAAATCTACTATTCTTCACTCTATTTATGGGTTTACAAATATTTTTTCAGGGCAAATAGAAATAGATGGAAAAGAAATCACAAATTTAACACCAGCTGAAAAATTGAAAACTGTTGGAATAGCATACATACTCCAGGATAATTCTGTCTTCCCAGATATGACTGTGGAGGAAAATTTATTAATGGGTGGATTTATTAAAGAAAAAACAGAAGAGTCATACGCGGAAGCTGAGCGAATTTTTGAGAAATACGAAAGATTAAGAAACAGAAGAAACCAACCTGCAAAAGTATTATCAGGCGGAGAAAGAAGATTAATTTTAAGAGATCTCCAAGAGAATGAAAAAAAGACAATTATTTTAGTCGAACAAAATGCTAAAAAGGGACTCGAGTTCGCAGATATTGGTTACGTGCTAGTATCTGGTCAGACTGCAATTGCAGGTAAAGGGGATGATCTTTTAAATAATCCGGATGTTGGTCGCCTGTTTTTGGGTGGTTAATGATTAGTACAAAATATTTTTTAAAAGGCTTCAGTGCTATAAAAGGTGTTGGTAGTCCTGCCATAGCTTTAGGTGCAAGTTTTATAGCTATAGGCGCACTATTAAAAAATTTAGGTTTCACAATCCAACAAAGTATTTTTTCAACTTTTCTCACATACGCTTTACCTGGCTCACTAGTGATGGCTGAGTCAATGTTAATCGGAGCATCTTTGATAAATATTTTTTTAGCCGTTTGGTTGGTTAATGCGAGATTATATCCAATGACTGTCGCACTAATGCCGTTGTTGATGCACCAAGACCAGCCAAGATGGAAATATTATTTATCCTGTCATTTTATAGCAGTTTCTTCGTGGCTGATAATGAAGGATAATTATGAAAATATAGAAAAAGAAAATAGAATTGATTTTTGGATTGGAATTGGAGTAGCAACCTGGTCAGTTGCGATATTTTCAACAATTATTGGCTATGTAGCTTCTGATTTTTTTAACAAAGACATACTTATTGGTCTAGCAATTATAAATCCAATATATTTTATATGTATGATGGTTGGAGCTATGAAAACTTTTCAAATAAGTTTATCGATTATTTTAGGTGCAACCCTTGGTCCTATTTTTTATTTTTTATCAGCTGAGTGGTGTATCTTGTTTGGTGGCTTCACGGCTGGAACTATAGCGTTTTTAATTGGAGAAAAAAATGGCAAGTAATATTTTAATTGTTATATTTGTCACATCTCTAGCTACATATTTATCAAGATTTAGAATTTTTGTGGTTTCTTTATGTATAATTATTTTCTTTTTAACTAAAAAAAATTTAGTTTACCCTACAATTTTCTCTGCTATCATACTATCTCTTATTACAAGTTTTGTATGAGCGAAAAGATTGATGGATTTCAAATAGAAAAACACGAACTGTCATCTAGAATTGTCAATATTGACATCAGCGATGAAGTTTTGAGTAAACTTATTTTTCCATTTAATAAGTTCGATATTACTGCTCTAGAATATAAACCTTTTACAAGATTCACTATTGCAAAAAGTTTAGACGACTTGAGTAATAATAAATTATCAAAATTTTTAAATGAAATTTTAAAAGATCGAAATACAGGATGTTTTATTATTAAACCTCAAAATTTAAATTCAAAAATTGATGATAATTTTTTAGTCAAATTATCAACTGCCATCTCTCATTTAGTAGGTATACCTAATTACGATGCTATGGCTGGTAAATATTATGCAAGATTTCATGTAAAGCACGTCGATAAAAGCGACTCTTATTTGAGGAAAGCGTATACAAACATGGATCTTCATACAGATGGCACTTACGTAAAAGAGAAAACTGATTGGTTATTAATGTCAAAATTAGAGGAAAGAAATGCAGAAGGTGGTGAAACTGCCATGTTGCATCTCGATGATTGGGAACATTGTGATGAATTGTTTAATGATCCAACAGGACAGGAAAATTTTCTTTGGGGATCACCAAAAAGTAAAAATATAGACTATAAAGTTGAACATCCTATATTTTCAACAGATCAAAACGGTAGAGCTCAAATTTCTTATATAGATCAGTTTCCAGAACCAAAAAATATGAAACAAGGTATTTTTTTACAAAAGTTATCTGACAACTTAGAAGAGAGTAAAAATAAGATAATCACAAAACTTCCAGTGGGATCTTCAATTGTAGCAAACAACTATTTTTGGCTTCATGGACGAAGACCTTTTAAAGAAAATAAAGATTTAAGTAGAGAATTATTAAGAATAAGGGGTTCTTTTTTTATTAATTAATATAAACAATTCTTTATAAGTATTTAAATTATGAAATTAGGTTTTATTGGAACGGGTAAAATTACATCATCAGTTATAACTGGTATTTGTAATTCATCTATAAAATATAACAGGATATTTGTTTCTTCACGGAATAATAAAATCTCCAAAAATCTCAAAAAAAGATTTAAAAAAATTTCTATCGAAAAAAATAATCAAAAAATAATTGATAGTTGCAGTTGGATATTTCTAGCTGTCACACCAACTGTAGGTAAAAAAATATTAAAGAATCTTAAATTTAGATCAAATCAAACTGTAATAAGTTTTATTTCAACAATCACGATACCCCAATTGAAAAAAATAATAAAAGTTAAATCAGACATAGTAAGAGCGATACCGTTACCTCCAATTTCCTTAAAAAAAGGACCAGTTCCAATTTGTCCTCCAAATAAAAAAGTAAAAAGTTTTTTTGATAAACTTGGCTCAACTGTAGAGATTAAAAATGAAAAGTTATCAATTAATTTTTGGTCAACATCGGGAATGATGGCTGCTTATTATGAAATTTTAAAGATCATGAGTGATTGGTTGGTAAAAAAAGGAGTAAAGAGACAAGATGCACAGAAATATATTACTTCTCTATTTGTAGCTTTGTCTGAAGATGCAGTCGTAAACTCAAAGAAGGAACTCAAATATTTAGTAAAAGAGTCTCAAACCCCTAAAGGATTAAATGAGCAAGGTCTTAAACTTATGAGAAGTAAAGGTGTTTATAATTCAGTTGTAAAAACTTTGAATGATATACACAAAAGACTAAACAAATAATTAATGTCACAAAATATTTTAGAAATTAATAATTTGTCAAAATATTTTGGAGGACTAGCGGCAGTATCGGAGTGTTCTCTTAAAGTTAAAAAGGGAACTATTACAGGTATTATTGGACCGAATGGTTCTGGCAAAACCACTTTATTTAACCTTATTGCTGGAAATTTAAAATCCTCTGCTGGCAGTGTGATTTTTAATAATGAAAACATTACTGATGTTCCTTCCTATGAATTATTTTCAAAAGGATTGCTAAGGACTTTTCAAATAGCTCATGAATTTACAAATTTATCTGTTTTAGAAAACTTAATGATGGTTCCAGGAAATCAATCTGGAGAAAAATTGGTTAATGCTTTGTTAAAACCTTCATTAGTTGCAAAAGAAGAAAGTCAAATAAAAGAAAAGGCTATGGAAGTTAAGGATCTTGGAACAGCTATTGAAAAACTTAATAAAGAAAAAGGTTACACTTTTTGTATGATCGAACATGACATGGATTTTATAGGAAGATTATGTGATCCAGTGATCGTAATGGCAGAAGGCTCAGTCCTTTTCGAAGGTTCAGTTGAGGATGCAAAAAAAGATGAAAAAGTTATTGAAAGTTATTTAGGTAGAGGCTCAAAATTAAAGGATAATTAAATGGCATTTTTTGAAGGGAATAACATGACCGGCGGATATGGAAATGGCCCAGACATAATTAATTCATGTTCGGTAAATGTTGAAAGAGGAGAAATAGTATCGATCCTTGGACCTAATGGAGCTGGAAAATCTACCGCGATGAAAGCAATGTTAGGCTTATTAAATTTAAAATCTGGTTCAGTAATTATCAATGGTAAAGATATTTCAAAACTTTCTCCACAAGACAGAGTAAAAGAAGGCATCTCATTCGTTCCTCAAACAAAAAATGTTTTTGCAGGTATGACGGTGGAGGAAAATTTAGAGATGGGTGCTTTCTTAATAAACACAGAATTTAAAGAGACTATTAATGAAATCTTTGACTTATTTCCAATTCTAAAAGAAAAAAAAAATCAATTAGTTGGTGAGTTATCTGGAGGACAAAGACAACAAGTTGCATTAGGTAGAGCACTTATGATCAAGCCCTCTGTATTAATGTTGGATGAACCAACTGCTGGCGTATCACCTATTGTGATGGATGAATTATTTGATCATATCGTAAAAGTAAAAAGAACGAACGTAGCAATTTTAATGGTTGAGCAAAATGCAAAACAAGCATTAAATATTTCTGATAGGGGTTATGTTCTGGTGACTGGGGAGAACCGGCACTCTGGCACTGGAAAAGAACTACTAGAAGACCCAAGAGTAAGAAGCTCTTTTCTAGGTGGTTAATATGGACTTTGTAAATGCAATTATACTTTTATTAAATTATATTTTTGTTCCAGCTTTAGCGTATGGATCTCAACTAGCACTTGGTGCTATTTTTGTAACATTGATTTACGGAATTTTACGGTTTGCGAACTTTGCTACAGGGGACATGATGTCTTTTGGGACAATGTTTGTGATTTTATTCACTTTCTATTTTCAGTCTGTTGGAATTAGTTTTGGGGTTTTACCTACAGCCCTTCTAGCAATTCCTTTTGGTATTATTTTTATGGTTGGCTACATGTTGATAATAGATAAATTAGTATTTAAATATTACCGAATAAACAAAAGTCCCCCCGTGCAATTAGCAATGGTAAGTATTGGCGTGATGTTTGTTACTCAGGCAGTGGTTCGTATAATTATTGGCCCTTCAGATAGAAGATTTTTTGATGGAGAAAAATTTTTAATTAAAGCTGGTGAATTTAAAGAAATGACAGGATTAAACGAGGGTCTTGCAATAAAATCTACTCAAGTTATTACGATTATTGTTACGTTGATTTTAGTTTCAACTTTGTTTTGGTTTTTAAATAAAACTAAGACTGGAAAAAGTATGAGAGCATACTCTGATAATGAGGATTTAGCATTATTATCAGGTATCGATCCCAAAAAAATTGTCATGATAACTTGGGTCATAGCAGGCATTCTTGCAACAATTGGTGGTGCTTTATATGGTTTAGATAAAAGCTTTAAACCATTCACCTACTTTAATAATATGCTACCAATATTTGCAGCAGCTATAGTGGGCGGCATTGGTAATCCATTTGGAGCCTTTCTCGGTGGATATGTAATTGCCTTCTCTGAAATATTGTTAACTTACGCTTATAAAAAATTTTTCATGTATGTTTTACCTGAAAGTATGGAGCCAGATGGTCTAATTCAATTACTCTCTACAGATTATAAATTTGCAGTATCTTTTTCAATCTTAGTCATCGTCTTACTTTATCGTCCATCAGGTATATTTAAAGGGAAGGTGTTGTGAGAAAAAATTTAAATGTAATTGCTGCATACAGTATAATGATGGGGCTGATTATCCTTGTTGGTATATTCCAGTCTTGGAACATAGCTTTATCAATATTTAATCTTTGTCTAATTTCAGCAGTAATGACAATGGGTGCCAACATTCAATGGGGTTATGCTGGTCTTATTAACTTTGGGATAATGGGTTTTACAGCTTTAGGTGGTTTAGCAGCTGTTTTAATCTCAGTAGATCCTGTTCAAGAAGCATGGAGTGCAGGTGGATTTAATATTTTAATCAGTCTTTTTCTTATAATAGCAATGGTATTAGCTGTTAGGTATATTTTAAAAAATTATAAGAAATCAAAAAACAGAACTTACATAGTAGCTGCTATTATAATTTTAGGAATTGTAATCATAAGATTTATTTCTGAACCAGGAATTGAAGCTATTGAGGGAGTTAATCCTGCAAAAACTGGTTTTCTTGGTGGATTAGGTCTTCCAATTATTTTTTCTTGGGTTGTTGGAGCTTTTTTTGCAGGTGGATTAGCTTTTGTTATAGGAAAAGTTGCCTTAGGTTTAAGAGCTGATTATCTTGCTATAGCAACTTTACTAATATCAGAAATCTTGTTGAAAAATTTAACTCAAGTAAGTTAAATCTAATTACTGATTTAACCGAAAGACAAGCTACACTAAATCAACTTGTAATCGAGGGATCATCAGTTTTTGTAAAACTTTGTTACTCTGGATTATTTTTAGTTGTAGTAGTTATTTTATTAATCTTAACTCAAAAAGCTCTCTATTCTCCTTGGGGAAGAATGATGAGAGCAATTAGAGATAACGAGGAAGCAGCTAATGCAATGGGTAAAAATGTAGTTAAACAACACCTTTTAATTTTCGTTTTAGGTTCAGCCATTGTTGGTATTGCGGGTGCCATGTTAGTTACTCAAGATGGCTTGTTTACCCCAGGAAGTTATAGACCTTTGAGATATACTTTCTTAATTTGGGTAATGGTTATTATTGGTGGAAGTGGAAATAACTTTGGTGCAATTCTTGGAGGTTTTGTTGTTTGGTTCTTATGGATTGAGGCCGCACCAATTGGTCTTTACTTAGTAAATTTAACTACTGCTGGATTAGATGACACACACTTTTTAAAAGTACACTTAATTGAAAGTGTTCCATATTTTAGATTTTTAATGATGGGAGTAGGTCTCTTGGTCATAATGAGATATAGACCAAAAGGTATACTTCCTGAAAAAATAGAAATAAAATAAAATTATGAAATATATCATTACAGGTGCTGCATTGGCTTGGGCTTTATATATGGCTGATAAATATTTATTTTTTTAAAAAAAACCCCCAACAAATTAATGTTAGGGGTTTAAATTTTAAGATAAATTATCTTTGTTTTTTAGTTTTAAATTTTCCGCCTTTAACTTCTTGTTCTAAGAAAGAACCTTCAGCTTCACCGACGCTAGTAAAAGTAACTCCAGTTGCACCTTCGTAGTCAACTTTTTTACCTTTAGCTAATAAATCTAAACCTTTTTTTAGTTCACCTGGATAAATTTTTGTTCCAGGGCTGTTAGCAACATCCATTACATTTTTTGCAATTGATGCCCTATCAGCTGAGTTACCAGCTTGCATTGCTAAAACTATTAAAGCAGCAGCATCGTAAGACTCACCAGTGTATGGACCAGAGCTATCTATGTTTGCAGCACTTGCAACTTTAGAGAATACCCCAGCACCTTTTCCTGTTGATCCTGGCATTGAACCAAAAGATTTTCTTAAGTCTTTTCCAAATGCATCAACTAACGATTGGCCGATCATTCCATCCGATAAAATAAATTTATCAAATGCACCAGAGTCTAAAGAGGCTTGTATTATTCCTTTACCACCTTGGTCTAGGTATCCAATTACAGCTACTGCATCTCCGCCTGCTGAGGCAAGAGTTGCTACTTCAGAAGAGTAGTCTGCTTTTCCATCTTCGTGAGCAGTTACAGTAGTAACTTTAATTCCGTGTGCCTCGACAGCTGCCTTATAAACATCTGCTAAACCTTTTCCATAATCATTATTTGTATAGGTAATTGCAACACTTTTAACTTTTCTGTCTTTAGTAATATCAGCTAAGATCTGACCACCTCTTGCATCTGATGGCGCAGTTCTAAAGAAATATCCTTTATCATCAAGAGTTGTTAATCCTGGTGATGTTGCTGAGGGTGAAATCATCACAACACCATTTGGAACCGCAACATTTGATGCTATTGCGCCAGTTACTCCTGAGCAATCAGCACCCATTATTGCTGCAACTCCTTGTGAAATAACTCCTTCAGCGGCTGCAGTCGCAGCAGCAGAGTCCACACATGTTGAGTCAGCTCTTATCACTGAAATTTTTTTTCCACCTAGTAGAGATCCAGAATCTGAAGCTTCCTTGAAAGCAAGCTCGGCTGATGCAGCCATAGCGGGGGTTAAAGATTCAATAGGGCCAGTGAAACCCAAAATTACACCCATCTTAATTTCTGCCAAAACATTTGTTGAAAAAGTTGAAACAAATATGAAAGCAGCAACAATTAGTCTTTTCATTATTATCCTCTATATTTAGTTAACAATTATTTTATATAAATTTAATTAAATCCGATTTGTAAAGATTTTCAACAAGCAAATTATCTTATTTTATAATACGTTTAATTAATCTAGACTTACTTCATATTAATTTAGTATGAAATTAAACAAAATAGAACCTCGATTTAAAAAAATCTCTAATCCTAGGATTGGATTAATTGCTTTAGCCACTGATTTTATGATTGAGAAGGATTTTATAAACGTTATTAAAGATAAAGAGATTGATTTTTTTGTTAACAGAATTGAATGTTATAATCCCTTAACAAAAGAAAATTTAATAAAAATGTCTGACAAAGTAACTGAAGTTACAAATAATATTTTACCCAATGAGGATATAGATTGTGTTGTTTATGGATGTACCTCTGGAACAATAGCAACAGGTCATGATGTGATTGAGAAAAAAGTAAGGGCAGCAAAACCTAAGGCTGAGTTAACAACTCCTAGCACAGCCGCAATAAAAGCGTTAAAAAAATTAAAGGTAAAAAAATTAGCGATCTTTACTCCATATAGTAAAAAACTAAATAATGAGGTTGTTGAATATTTCAAAGAGGAAAAATTTGAAGTGGTCTCCAATTCATATTTAGATATAGCTGCAGATTATGACATTGGAAAAGTTGATCAAGATTTTATCTATGACTCTCTAGTTAATATGAATATTGAAGATGCTGATGCTTTATTCATTTCTTGTACAGCCTTGCCGGTTTTAAGCATTATAGATAGATTGGAAAAAAAATTAAACAAACCTGTTTTATCTAGCAATCAAACATTGATTTGGGATACTTTAGAAAAAATTGGAAAAAATAATAATATCAAAGGTTTTGGAAGTTTGTTTACCAATTATTAATTATGTTTTTTACAAAAGAAGAATACAAACAAAGATTATCTAAAGTTCAAAAAATGATGCAAGAAAAAGGCATTGAACTTTTGATTTCTCATGACACAAATAATATCAATTACCTGACTGGGTATGATGCTTGGTCATTTTATTACGCTCAATGTGCAATGGTTCATATAAATGCTGATGAACCTATATGTTTTGTAAGAGATCAAGATGCTGGAGGGGCTTACATAAAAACATATTTAAAAAAAGAAAACATAATTGTTTATGATGAACATTATATTCATAGTTGGCCAAAACATCCTTACGATTATTTAGTTAAAGTTATTAAAGATAAAAAGTGGGATAAACTTTCTATAGGATTAGAAATGGATGCTCATTATTTTACAGCATTTTGTTATGAAAAAATTAAACAAGGTTTACCAAATACAAATTTGAAAGATTCAGAGAGACTGGTTAATTGGGCGAGGTTAGTAAAATCTGACGTTGAAATAAATTATATGAAATCTGCAGCAAAAATTTCTGAAATTGGAATGAAAACAGCTTTTGACGTAATTAAACCAGGAGTTAGACAATGTGATGCTGTTGGTGAAATTCAAAAATCTTTATTTTATGGATCGCCCGAATTTGGTGGAGAGTATTCAAGCATCGCTACTTTATTACCAACCGGAAAAGGCACTTCAGCTTCACATTTGACTGCATCACAAGACAAATTTGTTGAGGGTGAGGCAACTATTATTGAATTATCAGGTGTTTTGTTAGGAAAACCTGATCAATTAAAAATCGATACAATGAAAAAAACTATTGAAGCAATTGATGCAGGTATAAGTGTTACTAAACCAGGTAATACTGCTGATGATGTGGCGCAAGCTTTCTGGAAAGTTTTGGACAAGTATGGAATAGAAAAGAAATCAAGAACTGGTTATTCAATTGGTATTGGCTATCCACCAGATTGGGGAGAGCATACATTAAATATTTATAAAGGTGATATGACTGTTCTAAAACCAAATGTTTGTTTTCATATGATCGCTGTTATGCAATTTGGAGATTGGGGTGTTGAAGCTTCAGAAGCTATTAGAGTTACTGACAAAGGATCAGAACTATTTTGTAATATGTCAAAAGAACTTCACGTTAAAAGCTAATTATTTAAGGTTGATATTTTTTCTTACAAATGTTTTATAGTTACTTAATTTATGTCGGTTAATAAAGAATTCGTTAAGTTTGACAAAGTAGACAAAAGTTACGATGGCAAAGTTTTAGTTGTCAAAGACCTCCAATTAGACATTGCAGAAGGTGAGTTCATTACCATGTTAGGTCCCTCTGGATCGGGTAAAACCACTTGTTTAATGATGCTAGCTGGATTTGAAACACCAACTAATGGAGAAATATACCTTGATGGAAATGCGATCTCCAGTATTCCTCCACATAAAAGAGGCATAGGAATGGTTTTCCAAAACTATGCTTTATTTCCTCATATGACAGTATATGAGAATTTGGCTTTCCCTTTGAGAGTAAGGAAAATTCCAAAAGATGAAGCGGATAAAAAAATTGATAAAGCTTTATCCATGGTGTCCTTACAAGGATTTGCACAACGAATGCCAGGTCAATTATCAGGTGGACAACAACAGAGAGTAGCAGTAGCAAGATCTTTAGTTTTTGATCCACAATTAGTTTTGATGGATGAGCCTCTTGGAGCTTTAGATAAAAATTTAAGAGAAAGTATGCAATATGAAATCAAACATATTCATGAAAGTATCGGAGTGACTGTTGTCTATGTAACACATGATCAAAGTGAAGCACTAACCATCTTTTGTAGCAGAATTTATTGGAGAGAATAATACTTTTGCAGGAGAAGTTTCTGATATTTCAGGTGGAAAGTGTAAAGTTAAGTTAGCGAGTGCAGATATATTAGCAAACCCAATCTCGGTTAAGGGAAAAGGTGAGAGAACGACAGTTTCATTAAGACCTGAAAGAGCTTTAATTAATCCAAGTGATAAAATGGATAATATTCATAAAGGAAAAATTGAAGAAGTAATTTACCATGGAGATCACACAAGAGTTAGAATTAATTTATTAGGTAATTCTGAATTTATTCTTAAAGTCCCCAATAGTTCGTCTAATCTTGATATTAAATTAGGAAATGAAATTAAGATTGGCTGGAACAGTGAGGATGCAAGAGCACTAGATCCAAAATAAACACCAGAAATATCTCAATTAAACAAGTAAAAAAGGGCTGTTGACTCTCATTATCGATCTTGTTGTAATAGTATTTATACAAAACGTTTAAACGGAGGAAAAATGAAAAAAATTAGTAAATTATTACTAGCCCTATCTTTTTTATTTTCTATAACTACATCAGCATTCGCAGTAACAGTTGCGTCTTGGGGTGGAGCTTATACAGAAAGTCAAAAGTTAGGTTATGGTGATCCTACTGCTAAAAAGTTAGGTATACCGATCAATTGGGTCGACTACTCAGGTGGATTATCAGAAATTAAAGCACAGAAAGAAGCTGGCAAAATTACGTGGGATATAATGGACGTATTTGCTATGGATACTATCAATGGCTGTGATGAAGGTTTATTTGTTAAATTTGATTTTGACAAAGACTTCCCAGCAGCTCCAGATGGAACTCCTGCAAGTAAAGATTTCTTTACTAGCATGCCAAGTGAATGTGCTGTAGGAAATATTTTATACTCTTGGAACTACGCTTATAACTCAGATAACGTTAAAGGTACTCCTAAGACTATCAAAGATTTCTTTAACACTAAAAAATTCCCTGGAAAAAGAGCTATCTACAAAGGCGCTCTAACAAACTTAGAGATTGCTTTAGCTGCAGATGGTATCAAACCAGGTAAAGGTGGAGCAAAAATCTATAAAGCTTTAAACACTGACAAAGGTGTTCAAAGAGCTATGGATAAGATCAAAAAACTTTGCACAGACCCAAAAGGTGGATGTGTATTTTGGTCTGCAGGTGCTCAACCACCAGAACTATTAATGAGTAGTGAAGTTGTTATGGCAACTGGCTGGAATGGTAGATTCTTTAATGCTGCTGTTGGAGAAGGTGCTCCAATCGTACAAGTATGGGATGCTCAAGGTCTAGACTATGAGTATTTTGTATTAGTTAAAGGTTCGCCAAATGAAGCTGATGCTAAAAAAGCTTTAGCTGAGATGACAAGTACAGAAGGTTTAGCAGGAAGTGCAAAATATATTGCATACGCTCCTTGGAGAAAATCATCAATTGCAGTTATGGAAGCAGGAGAGCCGTGGTATAAAGATGGAAAAACAAATATGGTTCCACATATGCCAACAGCGCCAAAAAATCTAAAAAGATACTTCTTAGTAGACGCTGAGTACTGGGCTGACAATGGCACAGAGCTTGGTGAAAAATGGGAAGCTATGAAAGCTAGTATTAAATAATTAAAGTTTTAAACACTTTAATTTTATATTATATTAAGGGCGGTTATTTTAACCGCCCTTTTTTTATGAGCTCAGAAACAGGAAAAATTTTAACAACAGATGGAATTCCCTTAGAGGAAAGTCTTAAACAGGCAGAAAAGAAAAATAAAATTAAAGCTTTTCTACTAGTTGCGCCATTATTATTGTTTTTAATAATTACATACATGATTCCAATTGGAGATATGTTTTCTAGAAGCATAGACGATAAGATGGTTACCAATATGCTTCCTAAAACTTATAAAGCAATGGAAAATTGGGATGGAAAAGAATTACCACCAGAGGAAGTTTTTGAAGCATTTTACTTAGATTATAAAATTCTAGTTAAAAACAAAACAGCAGGAAAATTACAGACACAATTAAACTATGAAAAAAATGGATTTAAGAGTGTTTTAAAAAAACTAGCAAGAAAACAAAAAAAATTTGAGGAAGGAAATTATAAAGAACAAATTATGAAAGTTCATAAAAGATGGAGAAATGTTGAATATTGGAGAGCAATTAAAAGAAGAGCTCCATCTTATACATATTCAAAATACCTTAAAGGTGTAGACATGTATTCCAATGAAGATGGAAAAATAGTTCAGGTTTCTGAGGATAGAAGAATTCATAGAATATTATGGATAAGAACAGTGGAGGTAGCTTTTTTTGTTACTTTATTTTGTTTTTTGATGGCTTACCCAATTGCACATTTACTGGCAACTTTGCCAATGAAATATAGTAATTTACTAATGATTTGTGTTCTTCTTCCTTTCTGGACTTCTTTACTTGTAAGAACCGCCAGTTGGATGATTTTGTTACAGCAACAAGGAATTGTGAATGATTTCTTTGTTTGGACAGGTCTTGTTGCGGACGATAACAGACCTGAGATGATGTACAATAAAACTGGAACTTACGTAGCAATGACTCAAATACTTTTACCTTTTATGGTTTTACCTTTGTACAGTGTTATGAAAACGATCTCTCCAAGTCTTATGAGAGCTGGTAAGTCTTTAGGTGCAACTCCAGCGGTTGCATTTTTTAAAGTTTATTTTCCACTAACAATTCCAGGAATAGGTGCAGGTTGTCTATTAGTGTTTATTTTAGCAATTGGCTATTATATTACACCAGCACTTGTTGGAGGTGCATCTGGAACACTAATTAGTAATCAAATAGCATATCATATGAAAAGTACTTTAGATTGGAGTTTTGCATCTGCAATGGGACTGATGCTTTTAACAGGCGTATTAGTAATATATTGGATCTATAATAAACTTGTGGGAGTTGATAACATCAAATTAGGTTAATTATGGCATTACCAAAGTATACAGAACCGCATTATAGAATTTGGCATTACTTTTATTTATTAATATGTGGTTGTGTCTTTTTCTTTTTGATAGCTCCTTTATTTGTAATTTTTCCTTTGTCTTTTAATGCCGAGGAGTTCTTGGTTTTTTCTGATGGAATGAAAAGGTTAGATCCTGATGCATTCTCTTTAAGATGGTATAAAGACATGATTTATGGAACAAAAAATCCATGGGGTTTGGCTGCAAGAAATAGTTTTATAATTGCAATTTTTGCTACATTGGGATCAATTATTTTAGGTACTCTTGCTGCATTAGGCTTAAGCAGTAGACATATGCCTTACAAGGGTTTGATAATGGCAATTTTAATTTCACCAATGATAGTTCCGCTAATTATTTCTGGGGTAGCGATTTTCTTTTTCATGGCAAAGGTAGGTTTTGCAGCAACTCATTTAGGTATTATATTGGCACATATAATTCTTGGAACTCCGTTTGTTGTAATAACTGTAACTGCAACACTCTCAGGTTTTGATCATAGTATTACACGTGCTGCTTCAAGTCTTGGAAGTAGTCCATACAATACATTTATGAAGATTACTTTACCTTTAATATTACCTGGAGTTATTTCTGGTGGTCTTTTTGCTTTTGTAACCTCTTTTGATGAGGTGGTCGTTGTATTATTCTTAGCTGGCTTAGATAATACTACAATTCCAATACAAATGTGGACTGGGCTTAGAGAACAATTAAGTCCGACAATATTAGCTGTTGCAACCTGTTTGATTTTATTATCAGTATTCATTTTCTTAACTGCTGAACTTTTAAGAAGAAGATCTGAGAGGTTAAGAGGAATAAGTAGATAGTTTAATTGACACTCTCAATTACTGTCGCAATTCCCATTCCTAAACCAATACACTGAGTAGAAAGAGCGTATTTTTTATTTTCTCGTTTTAATAAATCAGCTGCTTTACCAGTGATTCTTGCACCTGTTGCACCAAGTGGATGACCAAGAGCAAGAGCCCCACCATCTAAATTAACTTTATTTTTATCTATACCTAAATCTTTAATGCACGCTAATGATTGAGAAGCAAAAGCTTCGTTCAATTCAACAATATCAATTTGATCAGCTGTCAAGTTAGCTCTCTTTAAAGCTTTTTTTGATGCACCAATTGGACCTAGACCCATATAATCAGGGTCACAGCCTTCAACAGCAGTAGATACTATTCTTCCTAAAATATTTAAATTATTTTCTCTTGCATAATTTTCCTCACAAATTAAAGTTGCCGCAGCACCATCTGTTAAAGGTGATGAAGTTGCTGCTGTAACTGTTCCATTTTCGTCAAATGCAAGTTTTAATCCATCTAATTTTTCCATTGTACTATTCGGTCTGATGTTTCCATCAGTATCACAATCACCAATTGATACGATTTCATTCTTAAAATTCCCTTTGGTCTGAGCTTCGTGTGCTTTTTGATGACTTGATATAGCAAACTCCTGTTGTTCATTTCTTGAAATGTTATATTTTTTAGCAACATTTTCTGCAGTTGTTCCCATTGAAAAATAAACATGTGGATTATCTGTCTTACTTTCAGGGTAGGGGATTGGTTCAAAACCAGTGTTTACTCTTGTCATACTTTCTACCCCTCCACAAACAAACACCTTTCCAGCACCCAAAGAAATTTTACCTGCTGCAATATGAATAGCCTCCATTGATGAACCACACCATCTATCTACTGTCATGCCTGAGGTTTTAACATTCATACCACTTAGAAAAGTTGTCAACTTTCCAATATTAAAACTTTGTTCTCCTGTTTGAAATGCACAACCAACTACGATATCTTCAATGTCATCTTTTTTAACATTTGATTTTGATACTAAATCTTTAATTACTTCTGCTAATAGATTAACTGGTTTTGAGTCTATTAAGGCACCTTTTCTAGCCATAGTAAAAGGTGATCTTGAAAATCCTGCTATAACGGGTTTAAACATAATTTAAATATAAGGTTAATCAGGAAATGGTAAAGAAGTTATAATGCCTTTTCTGTTTTTTCCATTAAAAGTGTTTATAAAAACTTCATTCCCCAAATCCCAAAAATCTCTATTTATCATTGATAAACCTATATTTTTCTTAATTCTTGGGGAATAAATTCCGGAAGCAATTTGTCCAATCTTTTTATTGTTTTTTGAGTATACCGGCAAAGGAACTCCTGTTGGCTTACAGGGTTCGCCATCAAAAATTATTCCTCTCATCTGTTGTTTAATTCCCTCAGATTGAATTTTTCTCAAAGCATCTTTTCCAATAAAATCATGATCATCTTCTTGTTTACAATATTTCTCGAGATTGCATTCTAGTGGGTTATTTTCTCTAGTGAAATCATTGCCATAGGACATAAGTCCTGCCTCAATTCTATCAATGAGGTTTGGACATCCTGGAGATATATTAAATTTTTGACCATGATCCCAAATGATATCCCAAAGCTTTTCACCAAGTTCAATTTCATTAAAATGAGTTTCAAATCCTTTGAAATAAATTTCAAAACCATCTTGCTTGCTATATCCTGACCTTGCGATTATTTGTTTTGTACCTAAAAAGTCAAAAACTTTAAAATTGAAAAATTTTAATTTTTTTATGTATATCCAGAACCTAATGCAATACCTTTTGCCCATAGAAGAATATCTGAGTCAGCTATTGAAATCCAAAACATATCATCGTCTAGTTTAAGTAAAACAGGATCATTAATCATTCCTGCGGTCTCATCTATTATTGGAATATAAAAACATTTTCCAGTTTCCATTTTTTTTATTGAGCGAGGTGTCATTTTTTGTACAAGTTTTGCTGCATCAGGACCTGAAATTTGTACTTGTCTTTGGCAAGATACGTCCCAGACTTGAACTTCCTCTCTTAAATGCCAGTAATCTTCCTCAACTGAATTTTTAAATCCTTTTGGTAACAACATGTGGTTTACAACGGTAAAATCTGACACGCCACATTCTTCAACCTTATTAGTAAATGGAGTACGCCTTATACGTCTTGACATATTTAATTTAATATTTTTTTGATGTATTAAATTTTCACCACTCATTCTATTTTGACCACCACACAGTGTAGCTATTTTTAGAAATTATTATGGGTATATGATATTTTTTATTATTATCTTCCATTTTAAATTTAATATTTATTTCAGAAATAATTCTTTTCTCAGAAAAATAATCACCAGTTTTGCAAATCATTTCATATTCGCACTTGGTATCATCATCACTTAGATTAAATTCTTTATGTATTCTACCACCATCATCAGATTTACTTTCACAGAAAATTTCTTTATCTCCATTTTTTTTTATTTGATAAATTATTACATCAATATTCCCAGCATGAGATCCATTAGTAGCATCTAATAAGTGTGATGAAAATATTGCCATTTTATTCTATTGATGATTTCTCTCTTTTACTTGCAACTGCAGAGACTATTGGACTTAATACTGGTTTTGCTTTAACATTTACACATGCAGGTTTTCCACTTTCCATTGCCCTTTTAAGTGCCGGTGCTAGCTCTTCTCTTTTATTAACTAATTCTCCATACCCTCCAAAACCCTCAAAAATCTTATGAAATGGTATGTCTCTAAAATCAGTTGCAACGCTTTTGCCACTTTTAAATAATCTCTCTTGTTGTTGTCCAATTGAGGCTAATCCACCATTGTTATCAATTACAACAGTAATAGGTTTTTTTTCATAAAATACACTTTCAATAGACATACCTCCTGATAAAAACGCACCATCTCCACTTATAAGAACAACATTTGAATCTGGATTATGATTTTTGGCAGATAAAGCAAACGAAACACCAACACCTAACATACTAAATGTTCCAGGATGTAAGATACCTTTTAATTTTTTACCTTTTGCGCCTGCAATATTAATTGCAATTTCTGACCAGAAATGTGTATTCCCTCCATCTATAACAAGCCAGTCATTTTCACCCATTGCTTCTTGGACATCTAATGAAAGTTGTAGAGGATGAATTTTCCCTCCATTTTTTTTTGATGCCTCAGCCTCTATCTCTAAATCTTTCAAGGATTTTTCTACCCATTCTTTTTTCTTTTTTTTGTTTTCTTCGAACCAAGTTGTGTCTAAAGTCCACTTATTATTTTTCTTTAAATTAGATAATGTATCTAGAAAAACACCAGGATCACTTAATAAACAAAAATCAGCTGCTCTATTAAGTTCTACTTCCTCATGAGAACCATTTATACAAACTAACTTTGATGATTTAGGTATAAAAGGTGGATTTCCAAAATTCATTTGATTGTCTAAACGCGCCCCAACTACAAGTACTAAATCTGAATTTTGTAGTGCATATTCTGAGGGAGGATATTGGTGTATATC
>LULP01000408.1_pt1 | contig 18499 bp, 31 predicted proteins | sample 728111 | NCBI WGS metagenome assembly LULP01 (sample SAMN03860286, study PRJNA289734) | marine metagenome | biome: seawater column; feature: ocean; material: water; isolation source: Red Sea water column Station 149 - depth 25m | place: Saudi Arabia: Red Sea | collected 2011-10-15 | depth 25 m
GTGTATAAGTATTTAAAAAGATCTTTTTATTTATGTTTAATTTTGCTTTTTATTGGATTACTACCAATAAAACACACTAAACAAAATAAAAGATCATTTACTAAAATACATGCCAACTACTTTACATTTATTCCATTTTTTGCGCTTTATTATGCATTTAAACTCATAAAAAAAGAATTGGAATAACTAAACAACACTAAACAAAAAAAGCCACTTGAAAAAGTGGTTTTTTTTTGCTCAAAATTGCAATTATACATAATCTTTTTTATGCACATATTATTTTTTGATCCACTTTTTTTGCATTTTTGATCGATTTTTGAACACTTTTTTTGAGTCATATTTGGCTATTATATTTTAGGCGCAGGGTAATTTTTGTTTTTTGATTTGTCGGTTGCGCCATGACAACTTGGCGCGATTCTTAATTTTCAAAAAACACTTATCTAACTGGCTAACTCTGGTGTCATGCCACCACTCCAAAACCAGCGCACAATGAGTCTCGCCACGTATGTTTTGAGCAAACTCGCAGTAATTCTCTTTCTTATCCGAAAGTACGCACTTTTCAGGGTAAATCATCGATACGAAGAATATGCAGAATATGAAGAATATGAAGAATATCTCTCTCTCTCTTCTCTATAAAATGCGTAATTCAAATTCTGCTTTTTAGTGTTGACCGAAATATCAAATTCTGCATATTCTTCATTTTCTGCTTTTCTGCTTAATCAAGAAAATCATCTAATTCAGTAGTTACTTTACAATAATGCCCATGTTCAAGTTTACGAATGAGACCTTGACTCTCCATTTTTCTTAACCAATTATAAACGGCTGCATTGCTTGTTAACTTCATCACACTTTCCAGCGCAGACGCAAACGCAGTGGTACTAAAATTATGACCATCTGTCATAACCGCAGCAAGCACGCGTTCTTCATTCGACTCCTTCGGATCGCTATACCAATACATCTCATTTTTAGGAAGTGGCTTCATATATTTAAAATACAATTCACGCCGATCTTCTTCATCAATATTAATCATCTTAATCCCAACTGGTACATTATGCAATTCGTTATGACTGCGCACCTTCGTTATCTTCATTACCTTTAATCCAGGAACACGCCTAGCATCGGCCATCTGCACCAAACAATCCAGAAAGTTAGAATACGCAGATCCACCTAGCAACTGCGATACATCCAGTGGAGTCATCTCACCAATCTTCTTATGATGCGACACCAACACGATGGCCACCTTATGCTTCTTCTTTATATTTACAATCTTACGCAGTAACTCCATTATATCTGAGTTCTTAGACATGGAAAGCTGCGTACTGGTATACAAGTTATCCACTACCAACACATCATATTCTTCATGCACTAAATTTGCGTCAATTATATCCCATTTATCCTGAAACAGATTCGACTGCCCATCACCAGTAAAGCGCAGGTTCTTATCAAGATTCTCCGACTCAATCGGATACTGGTCCATCAACGGCTTACTTACATTCCTGATTAGGCCACTAAAACTTTCATCCTTCAACTCAAACTGCACATGTAACACACGCTGCGCAGTAGGAATCCGATAGTTCATAAACGGCACACCCATAGCAAGGCACATCGACAACTGCAAACTAAACACCGACTTACCTACATTCGTACCGCCTGCAATACCCATAATATCACCATCATAAAACAACGAATCAATGATCGGTTTAGGTAACTGATTAAATGTGGTCCGAAACTGCGACATGCTAAACGACTGCATACCACCCAGATCCACCGCGCTCTCCCCATACCTAACACACCACTAAACCAGTCAGTTATATCATAACCAGAAGGTTTATCTTTCCAATCAACGGCATACAACTCCAATTCCTTAGAAAACAGCCGTTTTGCTACCTTTTTCGAGCCTTCTATACCTTTTTCATCGTTATCGTATATGATATATAGTTTATTATATCCTGTAGGCATGGTTAATTCAGCAGGCAGCGCACCTGCACCAGACGTAAACGTAATCGCAGGTGCGCCTTGGCAGTAAGCGGTGACTACATCTTTTTCACCTTCGCACAATACAAGATAGTCTTTGGAGAGTTGCGGAGTTCCAAACATCTTACACTGCGCATCACCGAACTGCTTTCCTTTATGATGCTTTACATGATTATCATTGATTTGAAATACTAGCTGTGGCTTGCCATCATCATTCTTTCGCACGCCTACAGGCATTTTAAGACATTGATCATTCCAAGGCAGGTCCATAGCCTTTACAAACTTTTGCCATCCATTTATAAATGCATTCCGCGCATCTGCGTAGCCACCTTTGTCTACAGATACAACAGCTTTAGTATTACTTAGTACGTATTCTTCTCTCTTCTGTATTTTCTCATCTTCATCAAAATGCCATGTTTTTTGACACTTATGACAAAAGGCATAGTCCTCATTAATAGTTACTGTACCTTGAGGACGATTAGAGCCTAGATCACACTCAGGACACCAAGCTCGTAACCGATTATTTGATATGCGAGTAAATACATCCTCTAAGCGAATCACAGCGCACTGCGCAACTTATTTAGTGCGCAGCAATGCTTAAAAACCTGCGCACCAGCGTCTAGCTTTTTGCGATCAATTACATGTTGATGAAACTTGCCATCTTCCTTACCAAAACGCATTATAATACCATGAGATACTTTGGCCTTTGGCTGCGCAGCTTCGTACATAAATGTGTACGCGCCTAATTGCACAATCATTTCTGGATATGGCCCACCTTTTGAAGTTTTCCAGTCCACCACAATCAATTCATTATCTTTCTTCGCAATGGCATCTACTGTACCACCAACCTGCAACTCTTCATTTACCAGGACAAGTTCACTGGCTAATATTTTCATGCCTGCGCCTTCGTACCATTCTTTAAAACCAAAGAATGCTTTGAGTGCTTTTTCTTCTTGATTAGGTGTAAAATCACGTGTGTCAACATCAAAACCTTGGAAAAAACCTTGTATTAATAGGTGTGTCAACGTTCCTATGCGACCTGCTTCACGCATCACTGCATCTGCATCCTCACCCTGCGCAGTCATCCGCTTTGCCCACGCAATCAATGTATTCTTATTCCATCCTAACATAGCGTTGATGATTGTAGTTACAGAACTAGCACGATTGCCATTCTGAAGGACATAATTCTGTCCATGTAGCTTTGTTTTACTCATTCTCTTTCCTTTTATATGTATTAATTAAAAACAATATATAATGCACTATAATGAGTGCCAATATTCCATTTAGCAGGTATTCTGATATATCAATCAAGATCATAATATAAATCCATCAACATTTCTTTTATTTCTGCTAATTCTTTATGTATATACCAGCGCATCAAGTAATGATACACAATAAGCAGCACTGCGATATACACTAAGGTAAATACATCAAATCCATTTTCGGATAATGATTGTAGCCAAAAACTCATAATAACTCCTTTATTTTCCTGGCTACTGCTGCAACTACATCCACAGTCACTGCATTACCAGCTTGTTTATATCTTTGTGTATCACTAATAGCAACCTTCTTGCCATCTAACAATCCAAACTCATTGTGATTATCTGGAAAGCCTTGTAAGCGCATACATTCCACAGGCGTAAGTCTGCGTATGGAAGTTTGATTAACCATTGGAAGATTATCAGATGTTGGATTAGAAGCTATAGTTTGCGTAACATCATCTTCGTAATAATATCTGCTTCCATCCTTATTACCTGCCGATCGTACAGATTTTACCATAACGCCATGCTGATCTTGTTGCGTAAGCGTAAACATATCTTCGCCATCTTCTTTTATTAAACAACCATTCTGTGATTTATTGTGCCTTCGTGGATCGATTACTGGTTGAACTGTATCTTTCCACACAAACGGCGGCATGGTGCTTATATCTGTCTGAGAATGCTTACGCGTAGCCAACGTAGGTGACACACTATCTTTACGTACACGCAGTCCTTCATCGTTGCGATAGTCTGCAATTTTAATTTGTTTAGGTTGTTTATAATCTGTTGCTGATAAAGCACCAGTAATACCATCGCTATCATAAACCCAATGTCTAGAATTTGTTCCTTTTGCTCCAGTGCTTAAAGTTGATCCCACCACATTAATCATTGTTCTTTTTCCATCTGGTCCTTTGTGGTAGGATGCATCAATACAGGAGACGGCATTCCTCGATTTGCGCTTACTTGTAATTATCGTCCACCTCTGTCTCCAGTATATCCGACAAGGTATAACCGCTCTCTATTTTGGGGTAGAAACCAGCGTGTATTAAGCAGTTGCCATTCGAGTCGATAGCTCCCAATGTTGGTAAAGGCTTGGATAATTGCCCAAAAGTCTGCGCCATCGTTTGAGGAGAATGTTCCTTTAACATTTTCCCAGACAAAAACACGTGGTTTGCACTCAGTGATGAGCCTAATTGCTTCCCAAATAAGAGAACTGCGCGTTCCTTCAGTTGCCCCAGCGCGCTTTCCAGCGATACTAAAATCTTGGCAAGGTGATCCAAAAGTGATAATGTCGATTTTGGGAAGGTTTTCTGATCGAATAGATTTAACATCTCCTAACTCCTCTGCAAATGGATTGTTATATTTATATACTGCACTGGCATATTTGTCTACCTCGGCAAATCCAACGTAATCAAACTCAAAGCCTGCACGTTCAAAGCCTAAATGGAATCCACCTATGCCACTAAATAGGTCTAAAAGTTTCACACCTGACATGGCTGCCTCAACCATAGCCAAACCAAGGAATATACATATGTCATCCTTTTAGACATTTGCGTCAGGTGTGCATTGATTACAAATTTTTTTTTCTTTACCATATGTCACAAAATCTTCGTAATACTCTATATGGTACTTTGTTGTTTGTTTAGATCTCTCCCAGCACCGATTGCAGGCAGTACAGTGATATATATGCTCATCTGCCTTAAATGCATCGGTATTCTTGCGATCTTGATTCTTATTATACTCAAATATAGTTTTACTCCAGTTGAATACATCATCCATTTATCTCTCTCCTTACTTGGTTAGTTATATCTACTTCAGAGCCATCAAACAATATCTGCGCAGCAAACAATAGCTCTCCACCTCTTCTTAAATTTTTTAATTTTTTAAGGTCTTTAATTAAATCTTTTAAGTCTAGCCTTGTAATAACCTCATCGGCTGTTTGTAAATCATCAGTATCATACTGGATACTTCCTGCGTAATATTCTATCATCAGCTAAACTCTGGAAATCTTTCGTAAGAATAAAACCACTTCCTGCCTTTGCTCTGATTATTCTTACCTGTCGTTAATGCTAATGTTAAATGATGTGTGTTTTCGTAAGGCACATAAGCAATTATGTCTTTTGGACAATAATATACTGCAACCACATCCACTCGATTTGTATTTTTATATTTACTCAAGTTTACCTCAACTGCTGTTCGTTTTGTTTTATGGGAAACTGATTTTATCTGCACTCTCTTCATTGATCCATTGTTCATTTCAACTACCAGATCTACTTGGTCCGCATCTACAAGTGGCTGATAAACATTATATCCTTGGATTAATAAATCTTTTTGCACTGCAAGCTCACCTATTGCACCTTTAAATTGACTTAGCATACTATTTTAAAGCCTCATATATTGAATCAAATTTATTTCTTCTATCTACATATCATGCACTAATATAAATGCATCACAGTCTTTTACGTTTTTTTTCAGCTTTGCTTGTAAATACCCAGGATTATACTTTGTAGTCTTAACATCAATCTTTACATCATTAATACTAAGATCATAGCCACTGTAATGTGGTCCAATTACAAAGTCAGGATAGGCATTATATTTTTTACACACAGCGAGTTCTCCGCACACTCCACGCATATCTATGGTTAAATCACGCTGACCGCGAGATGTCACTCCATTGCGTTGATTCTGATTCATTTTTGCTTGTGCTACGCCCTTCGCTATGGCTAGTTCCATTTGACTTAGTCTTATTTGCATGTGGATTTTCCTTATCGATAGCAGCCAAAAGCACCATGTAATTAGACACATCGAGACAACGATTATATGTGGTTTCATCACTATGGGTTTTGCCTGTCTTTGCATCATTAGCCAGCGCATCAACATGTTTCAATACATATACCATTAGTGCCTGCTTTGGTGTAATTCCAAGCCGATCCGCTACGTGCTTAAAATTATACAGTTTATCATCATTACTAATCGTATATTCGATTGATTTGTTATCACTTACCTCAGATGCAGTTTTAAAAAAACTATCTCTTAATTGATTAAATTCGTTGTATTTCATTCCTCTCTCCTGCGTTGTAACGTTCTTAAAATATCATCACATACATCCAGCGCAACATCAACACGCTTATCTTCATCTGGTATGTGCTTTTCTAGTGCTTTTAATACACTCTTTGAAACTATGCTAACCATAGCTGCTTTTGCGTTAATTTTCTTTTTCATTGGATATGGCATTAGTAGTTTTGATGTCCATGTAATTCCATGTGACAATTCGCACACAAAACAATACATTTTTTTATTTCTTGAAATATCTTTCTTAGTCCAAATCCATCTCGCAACATATTACCTACGTTAGCTTCCTTAGTATGGTCATGGTGATGAAATTGTAATGCCCATGTAGAAAACTTTTTACCTCTTGATTCTTTTGAATAATTACATTCAACACAATGTAATTGTTCTTTATACTCTCTTATCTTTTTTGCTTTTGACATCCTACCATTTGGTGATTTCTTTTTATGATCCCAATAGCAACCATACTTCGTGCAATAATATCTTCTATATGGTTTACCTGCTTTGTCATACATTCCTGTTTTAGCAAACTCAGATAAATCCATACTAACGTTGCAACCTTTACATGTTCTTGTTGTTGTCATTTTCTCTCTCCTTAAATTTCGCGGAGTCTTGACTATCACGATCATTAGACACGCCATTTTCTTGGTTATGGGTTTCTACGACTCCGCGTTTAAATAAATTTTTCATCCATGAATGCTTTGCAATCCATAACCAAGGCTTTCTATCTTGCCTGACCATCACTACATCTGCATTCTTAAAATCTAAAAATCCTGCGATCTACTTTCTTCTCTTTACTTGTACGAGCAATTCTACGACCTCGACTTCACCTTTGTAGCCTTTTCTGGATGCGGAAGAAGGCATATTTAGAAAGGTAGCTCTTCTTCTTGGGTAGCGGCGTTTCCTTCAAATACTGCGTTTGGATCATAGTCGGCTTTAAACTCTTTGTAAGCCTTCGTTATTTCATCGGTCATCGGTGACTTAGGACATGGCGTTGCAGTGTAGGTAGTATCCATACCATCGCCATTTCTATTTACAATTACATCGTATTGTGATAGGTTTCCCCACTCACTATTACGATCTAATTCTAGCAACTGCTTCTGCACAGTAGCCTGCGTAATATCTAGTATCTTAACTTGACCACCAGACCAAACAGGCACTTGCCAAAAATGCTTTGGCTTCTCACCAGCAGGTGCTTCGTTAGCTAGTTTAATACGAACTGGTGTCCTATCATCCTGCCAATATTGATAACCAACTACTGGTGTATCTAATATTCGGAATCTATTTTCACCTTTTACAAACTTCATATAACTGCTTTCACCACTGGAAGGCACGCTATAATCAGCATTAAGTAAACCACTCATCGATTACTCCTTAATTAGTTTATATGAATATCCGCGTCTTTCTAATAAGGCGATCACTTTTTTATATTGTTTTTCAGTTATTTCTGCCTGAATACCAATATCTGATTCCTTAGACTGCGGTTTGTATGTATTCGATTTATCGAATATTTTGCGACAATCATGTGCAAACTTGAATCGCTCATCACTGTCTTTAATTGTAATTTTAAATTTCATGGGCAGCACCTAATAGTGTTAAGAGAGAGAGAGTAGTTGTGGGTACACTATTAAAAGTGGTACTGCCCATGTCTTATGGAGCAAATCTAATAAGGCCATTTAATAAAATCCATCTTAATACCAAGTACACGCGCAATGCGGACTTTATGTTCATGTCTAAATTTTCTTTTGCCATTCATCATTAATGATAACATGGACTTATCGAGTGCAATATGTTTAGCTAATTGATTTTGTGAAAAGCCACACTCTCTCATATGTTGTTTTAATTCTTTCATAGTGTTGACAGAAACTAAGAAACTTTGTCAACACTTGGCAAGGATTATTTTAGAACTCTTCTGCGATACTCAAGCTAATGTTATATACGTCTGGAGCAACTTGCTGCATATCAAGTGCGTCTTGATTAAATCTAGCAAACATATGCTCTGATTCTGCATTAGAACCAGTGCTGGTTTTATCAATACTAAAAATAAATGGTCTATGTGGTCCATCTGTTAGATTCCAAGCATCAGATATAACAGAATCATTTGCAAATTGATACACTGTGGTTTCATTGGGTAATAAATCACTTGCCTGTAGAAAACTAAAATTCATGTCATAAATAATCCTACCACCATACGTAGTTTGACCATATGTACCTAATGAAAATGGACTTTTTGATGTACTAGATGCTGTGCGACCAAAACTAGTTGCATTCGCAAATCTTTGACCACCTAATGATTCTTGAATATCTACCTTATCATAATGAATGCGTCTTGTAAGTTGTAGATCTGGTGATTGTGGCATGTCAAAATGCTCACCAATCATCACACCACCTAATTTAAAATCAGTGCTAGAATCCCACGCAGTATCACCTTCAAACTGTATTGCCCAGTATCGTAAATTCGTTTCATTAAAGGTTAAAATTGTAGATCCATCACTTGCAGGTGTTACTGTAACTGTTTTATTACTATCTGAAGCTGCAATAGTATCGGCATTTACTATTTCAGTTGCTCCTGCACTACTCCAATTTATGTCACTAGTTTCTGCATTAGCACCATTTAATGCTGTAATGTCACTTGATGCATTACCTGCAAATATTTTAAATCTACCATCGCAACTGTTTAAATTATGATTAAGAATAGCGACATAAGTTTAAATAATACATGTCCATCGGTATCTGCGCTGGTATCAAACGTAACTTGATTTAGTGGTCGTAAATCCAACAAATCACCAACATTATTACTAGTTGGTAATCCAACAAAACCATTTGATGCGTTAGTAGCTGTCACGCTACCAATTGCTGATCCTCTAGCTCTATGATAATTAATTAAATCAGTATAAAATCTTGGTGTACGTATGTTTTGATTAGCCATTAGCCTACCTCTCTTGCTGTAATACTTACCTTTCCAGGTGAGCGTTTATATTCTACAATCATAAAAAATATACTATCACTAAAGCTAGTATTAAATAATTCTACTGGCATATCTGTAAATGTGATTATATCTCCTGTCTCTAATTGATAACCTTTTGCTGAATTTACTATATCACAGGATACAAGCATTTTTATATCACCAACAATATTGTCATAGTATGAATAAAAATCTGCGTTGCAATCATCCGCTGCGCTAGTAGGTATTGCTCCAACATGCGCATCAAGATTAATAGTTTGAATACCTTCTTTATCACCTAAATTATATTTTATCCTTGAAGTTGTATTTTTAGCAGTTACTGTGTCATAATATCTATTTGATATTGCTGGATGCAACTTATTAGATATTTTCATTTCTGTAATAACATTATTAATACCAGTAGTTGCAATATTTACATTGCTTATGTCATTTTTTGTTAAATTCAATGTTGCACTTAGCTCGGTAGATTTTTTGACATAAATGTATTTTAATTCTTCTGTAGCAGTATACTTTGCTACAAAACCAAACTCATAAGCTAACTTATCTAGCTTGTCTTTTAATTTAACTGGTTCTAGTTGCCAATATCGTATTTTCCAATTATCTATTGCTCTATCTGTATTTAAATCACTCCAACCAACTGGATCAGAACTAGATACACCTGCAAAGCGTTGCAATAAATCTCTATGTGCATCATGGCCATGACTTATTGCGCCACTATCCCATGATGCAGGTAGTCCATTTATAGGCAAATAAAGATGTTTTAAATTCGATAGATTTGAAATGCTAACATTTGTATTTGCCTTATCTTCATCATAAGAATGTTGCACATCTAAATATAATACACAATCGGTAATTGTAAGTGTCAAACTTCTATTAGAACCACTGCTTGATATTGTACTACTTAAATTTATTGTATTTATATTATTGTTTGTGATTGAGCCTAATCCAATACTAGAATAATCAGTATCTGAAACTGCTGTGGTTGCATCTACATTAATTAATGATGAATGCACAAACTGAACTGCAGTAAAACTACCACCTACATTTTCAACTATATAATCTCCAGATGCTCCGCTATAACTAATTCTTAACAATAATGACACATTTCCAGATTGTGGTGGTGTTGTTACTGTGCCTTTAATGTCTAAATCAATATCATTGATTTTACCAAGCTCGGCTGCAAAATTAGCAAAAAAGTTTTTTACTTGCTGCGCTTGTGTATTTACAAAATCATGCACCATACCTTGTGCAGCATAAGAATCCATTAATAAATTTTGAGGAGTAGAAAAAGTTGTACTACCATCTTGACTAAATGAAACTGGATTTATTCTAAAACGCCTACGCATTTCGCGTTTTACTATACCAATATTAGTGTTAGCATCAAAATCGCTATCTAAATCTTTTGTAGCCGCAGTATAATTATCTGCTTTAATTCCTAAAAAAGCATCTGCGGTAGCATCATAGTAACATGGTCTTATATTAGTTGAAGCTACTGGAGCAACAATTAAAAAATCTGTAGTGCTGCTTTTATGTTTAAAAGGTACAGGAAAAACAGCGTTTGCATGTTCACGTACTAAATCTTTATCTCCATGTATTGTATAGTCACCATACACAACTGGTTGATAGATGCCGTTAGTAGTTTGTGTTTGTGGAAATGAAATACCATCCCAAGGTCGTTGAGTATTAACCTGAAATGTTACGTTGCCATTTTGATTTAATTTTAAATCGACTAGTTTACCAATAAATATTTTTTGACAATCACTTAATGTGCTTTCATTATGAAACTGCGAATAAACAATTACTTTTCTATTAATAAAATTTGACTCTGCGTAATTAAATAATGTTTTATAAAAATCAGTGCCTTTTATACTAAAATTAGCACTAGTAATTGATATGTTGGATGTATTTGCTGTGCCTTTAGTTATATCAATGCTATCTCTTATAGATATACTGCGATTTACAACTGATCCATGATAAAAGTTGCTATCTACTTCTGTATCTCTAAATGATAAACCAAATGCATGTATAAATGGTGTAAAACTGCCATTTGCCCACACTGTAGCATCACCAGGACCTGCAACTTTATTGTTATTTTTTACTGCGCCATTATTACTATTTGCACTACTATCAAATACAGTATCTCCAAAACCTTCATCTAATTTCCAATATGCCACTAAACCAGTTGCTGTATTATCAACATATCGATTGTAATTAAATGCTATTTCATCATCACTTCTAGCTACTTCCCAAATACGTACATGAGCCATCTTACCATTAAAAAAACTTGGACTAGCATAGTTTTGATTTCTTCCAATTAGCAATGCTAAAGAAGAAGATGTTCCACCAGTAGGATCTTCTGTAGCATTGCTTGTGTGTACTAGTACTCCATTTTTATACATTCTTATTTTATCATCTGCATCATTTCTAGTTGCACAAATATGTGTCCATGTAGATGTACCCATGCTAAAATCAGTATCTTGTTCATTTACTGCATCACCATCTCCATATTCATATGAAACAGTTAGATCATCTCCTGAAGGTATAGATAAATTAAAAACAGTATTTGTTACTTCTGCTTCTGGATTATCTTTAAATCCTAATGATAATATTGGTTTTTGTCCTGTGCTATCTAAAAATATCCATAATTCAATAGTAAAACTAGTGTATGTAGCTAAAATATCACCAAAGTCTAAATAGTTATTATCACCATTCAAAAACTCCATTGCATTATTATTATCAGCCGTAAACTGAAACAACCAGTTTTCATTTATATTAGATACAGTTGGTGCGTTGGTAAGAGACATTACGCTAGATTTTGATCAGAGACTTGTTTTAACTGTGGAATTAAATTGTCACGTACAAATTCATCATTACCAATCATGTTGCCTTGTATATTCACAGTCACACCACCTGCGCTACCAGTTCTGTTCATATCAGCTAGATTTTGCACTCCAATGTTTTGCACTGCGCTGCGTTGCATGATAAACTCACCTGCCTGCGCAAGTATAGGTACATTATCTTGACCTTGGACCATACCACCAGTCGCAAAGCGTTGGATACTGCCATCTTGCTTAATATATCCACCTGTATGTCCTATTGCTGCACCAAATGCAGATAAAACTGCTCCCACGCCACTGATTGGAGTTCCTGCGCCCAAAGTCATCATTAAACCGCCCATTGTTTTTAATAATGCAGCATTCTTTTCTGCTGTCGTTGCTGATTCATCTCCTAATGCTTTCATTGAGGATGAAAGCACATTAATTGATCCAGCTATTTGGGTAAAAATATTATTTAAATCAATATTTTTTTCACCTAAATTTTGTAATTCATCACTTAATGATGCAATTACTGATTTAAAGTCAGCTTCACTGATATTGTTTTGACTAATAATTAATTGTTTATTTGCTTCCATTAAAGCTATTGTGCTTTCAATATTCCTGCGCTGGCCTTCATCGGTTTGAGTAAATAATGAATTAAATGAAGATAATATATCTAACCTTTCTTTTTCTGAATCAGTAAGTAAATCATTTAATTCTTTTTGCGCAGCTAAGTTTAATCTTCTGCGCTCATCATCTTCATTAAAAAATTCAGCAGCAGATTGTTTTTTCTTTTCTTCTTCAGCAAGCATCTTTTGTAATTCTGCTTGAGCTTTAATTAAAGTTTCTCTGCGCATTTCTTCAGCATTAGCTTCTGCTGTTGCAATCGTTTGATTTTTTTGTGCTAACTCAAGTTCCTTTATTCTTTCAGTATATAGTGCAACTAGCTCAGTAGCGCGGTTTGTGGTGTTATTTGTTGTTTCTTGAATATCGGTTTGTTGCTCTGCTGCTTCTGTAATTTTTAAAAAAGATCCTGTAAGATTTGCTTGTTCTTCTGTTTGCTCTTTTATTGTTAATGTTCCATCTTTTAATTTATTAAAAAAGTTTTCTTGTGTTTGACTGCCAGTATCGATTGCTAATCTGTATTCACCAGAAAAAATATCTCCAGATCTTTGCGCTGCATTTGCTTGATCATCAAGAGACTTTTGAAACCTTGTAGATTCTTCTTCAGCCTTTTTTAACATTTCTCTAAGTGTAGGTAGATGCTTTACAGTCATCATACTTAACTCTCTTTCCACTATAGAAGTTTTCTTACCAAACATATCAAAATTGGTAATCGTATTAGGCGCAATAATATTTTTTGTAGCTTTTGCAAAATCAGTAACTTTATTGACTGCGCTAGTTAATGTAGGTAAAAATGGATCTGCTAAAGATGCAGTTAATCTTCCTAACGCATCAAACATATTACTTACAGCACCAGTAAATGTTTTTGACATTCTTTCTGCGCTACCTGCGATACCAATGGAAGGAGCTTCTAATGCATCAATTAATGCATCTCTAAATTCTGGTAATGTTATCTTACTTAAATCTTCAATTCCTTTAAAAGATTTGATAATGTTAAGTACGCCTTTTTCGCGTAAAATGTCAGCAGCACCTGCTCCTCCAGCATAGGCACGACCAAAAGCGTTAGCAGCTTCTGTTGCAGTTGTACCCATAAACGCAGCCAAATCAGTTATAGGTTGTATTGTTTCAGTTGCTACACTACCAAAGGCTTGTAACTGCGCACCTGCATTCACCACATCACCTAAATCAAATGGTGTTTGAGATGCTACTGCATTAAACTTCTGAAATGCAAACTCAGCATTTTCTACACTTCCTGTAAGACCAACTAATCTTGTTTTTACATCCTCAAACTGTACAGCAGTGCGAAAAAATACTTGAAAACCTTTTGTAACAGCAGCAATCGCAAATGCATTTACTAATAATCTATTTCTTAAAGAGCCTAAAGATGCTTCTAATCCAGCAGTAGATCTACGCATTCTTTTTGTAGTCTCTACATATTTTTTGCCATCTGTATTTAATTGCTTAAAATTTCTATTAGCTCGCGCAAAACCTTTTGTGCGAACCTCAATGATAAACTTTTTTTCAGCCATTGCTTTGCTTCTTTATATCTTCTGATTGGAGTGCGTTAAATTCTTCATCTATAGCAGAAAAGATGACTAAGCGATGATAATCTGCGTCATCTATAGTTTTTGCTAATGGTAAGTTAAACCTCTTCATGGACATATACTCCTCAAGCGCAAAAACAGTCTTAGGCGTTAAGAAATATGTTGAGTCAGCACAAAACACTAATGAGTAATATAACGCTGCACCAAGCGTAAATTTTCCATCTTTGCTTTCATCTACTAGCCTTGCTATCTCTTCCCATAATACCTCTTCTGTGTAGGTAATCTTTTTCTTTAGCGTAGGAGACTGCGCATCGTATGGAAACTGGAGATTGCGGCTTGGTTGCTGTTTATATGACATCCAAACCGCAACGCGGTGCATTAAGACTTTTTTGGATTTGGCTCTTTGTATGCATTATATACTGACATCAATACTGAGTCAATAGCATTATCATCTAACTTGCCAAGGTCCTTTTCTGGATCACTAAAACCAAAGTTAAGCACCCAGTCTAATACATCAAAAAACTTTTCAGTATTAATTTCGCCATCCTTAGTGATTGCTTTGACTTCTAGCTTATGTAACTCTCTACGAGCCTGAAACGTTATATCACGTACTTCAAAAGTACCATGATCTGTTTTTACTTTCATATTTCATCCTTAGATGAAAATGGCGTGATTATGCGATCGTGATTGAAATTATATTGCCTGCTTCATCAGCTCCAAAAGCTCTAAAAGGTATTGTTTGTAGTAAAAAATCACTTACTTCTGGTTTAGAATTATCTATCATCACATCTGGTAATGATATTGTTAAACCACTTGATTCTGCAATAGACAATGCAATCCCTGCGCTATCACCTTTTATATGAGCTATTAAATCATGTATGGAGTCATCACGCTTTGCAGTAATTGATCCAGTTACTTCATATGGTCCTGTTTGCACATAACCAAATGGTTTATAATCAGTTGTATTTTGATGATGCACTCTTGCAAGCGGTCTAGATATAGTTATTTCAAAATTATTTAATACTAATGGTTCACTATCTAATGTAGATGAGTTCAAATTAAAAATATTCTTTGGTGCAGCTTCATCCAAAGTTGGCGTACTACTTGGAGTTAGTACTGTTTCAACTGGTTGATATGCGCTGATAAATGTAGTTTCTACAACCATTTCACCACCATTAGTTCCTACATCTTCTCTTATGACCATTTGAGTAGCTAAACAACCTGCCATAACTACATCGTCATTTGCTGGTGATTCTGATGAATCAGAACCAGCATTTGCAAATAAAAGTGTGACTTGACTTGCATTAGAAACACCATCTTTCATTGAGCCAGTGTTACTTGCACTAGTAAGTTCGCATGCACTTGCTCCATCACCAAAAAGAGCTAAGCAACTTTTTAACACTGCTGTTGGTGTTCCTCGCATTGTTAAAGTTACTTCATAAATTTGTGTATCTGGTCTGTGATGACCTTGTGATTCTACTTGACCATAAATACCACTGCGTGATGGTGCAACTTCAACAGGTGCGCTTGCATGCTCGATATTGTAGTCTACTACTTGCAATTCATTCCATGTGTCATCAGCAGCGTGTGCAGTACCTAATGCTTTAGCACCACTACCCATAATTACTTTTACATCACCGCGAGGTTGAAAATTAGTCGCCATTATTTAACTTCCTTTTTTGATTTTTTAGGCTCTGCACTTTCCAAATGCTTTTTTAGTGACTTAGGAACAGATGTTATTTTTACTGCTTCGCCATTAATTAAACGATTATGTTTTGTAGGACTATCAAATCCATTAAAATTTTCTTTATCTTTTAGTTTTAAATACGATTCTTTTGCTTTGTAAATCATCCTATTATCTCCAATGCTGATACTACAGCAGTCATTTCAGAACGTAATAGATCTGGATTATCTTCATCACGTTCATATACAGTAGAGTCGATGACAGCGTTGTAAAACTGTCTAACTCCTGAGACACTATAGTTTCTATTATTATAAAAAAGTCTTTTCATTCTCTCTGCAATCAAACTTACTTGCCTAAAACTTTCTTTAGTATAATTACCTGCGAAATCTACTTGATAACTAATAAGAATTGTATAATCTCGCACAATACCAGTATTGATTTGCTCATTTAAATCATCGGATACTGGTTGTAAAAGAAAACTTTGATTGCCTTTGTGTTCATCGTAGAAAATCTGTATACCAAACTCATTTGCAATAATATCATGTAAGTTGTCAATAACTCTATCATAAATTACATTGGTAAAGGTAATGGCCATTATCTATAAATCTGTCCACTGCGCACAGTTCCCATCTGTACATCATCGGATTGAAATGTAATGGACCACTCATCTGCTGCGGTATACACACCTGCCTGAAAACGAATTAGCGCACCATATGCAAGTGCTTGATAATCACCATTCATTACTTCTGCGTCTACTGATTTATGCCTGCGTAATCCAGTGTCATCCTTAGTAAAAACATCATACTTAACTGTAGATGCAGTTCCAGGACTAAATGTACCTGCTGTACTAATAACCACACGCACCTCATCATAATCTGTGCTAGGTGGTCCATACATTTTAATATCTTCGATATATCCAGTAGTTGATCCATTGACACTTACCTCACGTATTACACCAGATTCACTTCTAAATGATGTTTCATGCCACATGACATAATCACGTCTTTTTAACTTAGTAAGTAAACCATCGTCACCTAAAACCAATTCATCAAGCTCCGCAGCTTTCTCTGAATCCTGACTTCGTACCAAATCAGCGCAGGCTAACAAAGCATTGCATCGAATAACTATAAAGTCATATGGCCTATCTGCTGCGCCTTGGTAATTAGAATTACCACGCTTATATATAGGACGATTCAAAAAACTACGCATATGATCAGCTTGTTCTTTTACTACGCGTGTTTTTAAATCTTCCCAGTCTTGTCCTGCTTCAAATACACTGCTATTAAGCGCAGCTACTGAGCTAGATGCTAAAAAGAAATCAACAGAATCAGTTGATTCGCTGTATTTAAATTCGTTATCTGCGTTAGGAGTATCAGTGACTTTTGTCATTTCTACTCCATCTTTATATAAATTTTCTATATATCCTGTGTTACTTAATCGATAAAGATTGCTACTAGGATTGCTCCAATTAGACATTAAAACTCTTTTACGATCGTAGCGATCTATATCACTAACAATTGCTTGTAAATCGGTTGTTATATTACAAAATGCGGTTAAATAACTCATGCTAATGCAATTCCTATGTTCATATTATTAGGTAAAATGGTGACATCTGGTATATCTACGCAGATAATTAGTGCAAGCATTGTTGCTATAATCGTGTCTTGATCATTACGTGGATCATCTAGTGATACTGCTAATTCTTTCAGCTCTAACATTATTTCAATTAATCGATCTATTTTCTGTGCATCATCCATATTTCTTAACTATTTCAATAAATTTCTCTGGCGTACCAGCACCTTTTGCAGTGTTATAAAATATCTTCCATTGTTGTGCTTGTTCTTCCAAAGTTCTTGGTAATGACTTAGGTACTCGCCAGTAATGTAATCTGCAAAAAACAATTTGCGCGGCAATATTAACTGTTAAAATATAACGCCAGTCCTCTTCTTGTGGATCAATAAAATACTTCCAATCTATCTTGCATACATCCGCTACCTTTTTCATTAATTTCTCTCTGTATTGCAAATAGTCCTGAATCATAGAAATACCCACCCAAGGTTCAATCTGTGCAAAACCAACAGCAGGACCTTTGATCTGCTTTAAATAAACGTATTTTGACTCCACTAAACCAGTATTATATACTAGGTCTAAGGCTTTAGGATCTGCGTATTTATCACCTAGTTTTTGTAGGACATCGTTAATGATGCCGCGCATTTGCTTTTTATCGACCACGTTTCATTCTCTTCATTTTACCGATTTTATTTTTCTTCTTCTTTTTCTTTTTATTACCTTTATGATACGGCATTATCTTGCACTCCTTACTTTTGATCTTGTTCTCTTGCTGTATTTAGCGCGTTGCTTACCTCGTTTGCTTGCAGCACGCTTTAACCTGTTCTCATAAGCCTTTTGTGACTTACTCAAACCTTTACGTACACTCTCAGGTAAATACCTACCACGTTTCCTACGCGGTTTCTTCTCGTCACCTTTTGTGACATATCCCCACTTTTGTTTGGTCCACTTCTTTAAACTTCGCTGTGATTTTTTAAGTGCCATTACTTATATCC
>LULP01000682.1_pt1 | contig 18235 bp, 19 predicted proteins | sample 728111 | NCBI WGS metagenome assembly LULP01 (sample SAMN03860286, study PRJNA289734) | marine metagenome | biome: seawater column; feature: ocean; material: water; isolation source: Red Sea water column Station 149 - depth 25m | place: Saudi Arabia: Red Sea | collected 2011-10-15 | depth 25 m
TCTTGTCTCAAAGTTTTCCTTAAGGGCTTTTCCAAAGCTTAAAACTGAAGTAAATGATCTTCAACGCTTCGCCAAGCGCAAGGGAGATAAAACAATGAAATTTTTTGTTGATACGGCAGAAATTGATCAAATTAAAGAGCTCAACGACCTCGGAATGGTGGACGGTGTAACAACGAACCCATCACTTATTAAGAAATCAGGAAGAGATATCATTGAAGTTACAAAGGAAATTTGTTCGATTGTAGACGGCCCTGTGAGTGCTGAAGTTACTTCGACTGAAGCTGATACTATGATTGCGGAAGGTCGCAAACTTGTAACAATTGCAAAAAATATAGCTGTGAAAGTCCCATTAACCTGGGATGGGCTGAGAGCATGCAAAACCCTAAGTTCTGAAGGGCACATGGTAAACGTGACGCTTTGTTTTTCGGCAAATCAAGCCTTACTAGCAGCAAAGGCGGGCGCCACATTCATTTCACCATTTATCGGAAGGTTGGATGACATCAATCTCGACGGCATGCAGTTGATTGAGGATATTCGTGAAATTTATGACAACTACGATTTTGAAACTCAAATTTTGGCTGCCTCGATCCGTACCGTTAACCACGCACTAGAAAGTGCTCGTATAGGCGCCGATGTGATGACCGCACCACCAGCTGTCATAAAATCCATGATAAACCATCCACTTACCGACAAAGGGTTAGCCGCATTCTTAGAAGACATAAAATTTACAAAACAAAAAATCCTGTAAATTATTTCAATACCATGCCATTGTATTGATAAAATTATACGGGCAAAAATATGGAAGAAACTACTCGCGCAGAACTGCTCGCTGATCCATCAATTATTCTTGATGACAAGGAATTGATGGAGAGCCTTCTAACGGCAACAGATATCAAATTGGGTAATAACGTTGTTGATTTACGTAACGTAGCTATGAGCCGATTAACTCATAAGTTGGGAGAGCTTGAAGGGACACATAAATCAGTCGTTGCTGCAGCATATCAAAATCTTTTAGGAACAAAACAGATCCATCAAGCAGTTATTGAGCTTATGAGCATGAACAACCTAGATCAGTTTGTTCTCAGTTTAAAATCTGACTTATTAAAAATTTTAAATGTTGATTGCATATTTATCTTGGTTGAGAGCCCAGTTGGTTTGGAGAGCGACTTACTACCAACCCACTACAATCCTCACGTACAATCCGTAATTCCAGGCTTTGTAAATACTTATATAAATCAGGGAAATGAAACTAAGGCATCAAAAATAAAATTACGACAAGCAACTAGTGCCACGGATCAGTTATTTGAAAATGTATCCGTTAAGATTGCATCAGAAGCATGTATTGAGTTAAATCTTAATAATAACGTAACCATAGGGATGATTGCATTTGGATCTAGTGATGCAAATTTCTTTGAACCAGGACAAGGTACCGATTTATTGAAATTTTTTGCCTGTGCCTGTGAGAAAATGTTGGAGCGATGGATAACTTAAAACTCAAATGCCAGAAAGTTATCAAGTTTAAAGTCATATATACGATGGCTTGCCAAGCATCGAGGATTTGATGCTACCCATATATTGTCAATAAAGTCTCCAAAATTTTCTAATAAATTACCACGTCCCCTAGAACCAATGGAGGCAAAAGCTGTTTTGTCAGAATGCGAAAGTACATCGACTGAGCCTTGGGTGATTGCGCGAGATAGCGCCGTTTTAATATTGCTTTACGGTTGTGGCTTACGCATATCAGAGGCACTAGACATACGGACAAAAGATATACCACTAGGCAACTCAATGAGAGTTACTGGAAAAGGCGGCAAAGTGCGGGTCGTTCCAGTGTTAAAAATTGCACAAAATGCTGTTCGTCATTACGTAGAATTATGTCCATTTCAACTATCGGCAAATGATGAAATTTTTCGGGGCGTGAGAGGTAAGCCGCTATCGCCCAAAATAATTCAAAACAAAATGAAGTTAGTTCGAAATCTTCTTGGCCTTCCAGCATCTGCTACACCGCATGCTCTTCGACATAGCTTTGCCACGCATCTATTATCAAATGGCGGTGACTTAAGGACCATTCAAGAACTACTTGGGCATGCAAGTCTCTCGACTACACAAATTTACACAGCGGTAGATAGTGTGAGGCTAATGGAAGTTTATTCTAAAACTCATCCTCAGGCTTAGCAGTTGCGCTCAGACTTAATATAATCGTATAGAATGAAAATGGATCCAAGAATTGCCGCTTTATCTGTCCACTTATTTACTGCCTCAGGAGCAGTATTTGCAATGCTTTCAATGCTTGCGGCAGCAAATCATCAATGGAGTTTAATGTTCTTATGGCTCGTAGTTGCATTTGCAGTAGATGGTATAGATGGTCCACTAGCAAGAAGATTTGATGTCAAAAATTATGCCCCAAGGTTCGATGGAGTGTTGCTTGACCTAATTATAGATTATTTAACTTATGTGTTTATACCAGCATTTGCACTGTTTCAATCTGGCCTGTTACCGGGTTGGACCGGATGGGTTACAATAATTATAATAACATTTGCATCAGCGATGTACTTTTGTGACGGAAATATGAAGACTAAAGACAATAGCTTCCACGGATTTCCTGGGTGTTGGAACATGGTAGCTCTTGTGATGTTCGCGATTCAACCAAACTTTTGGATCATTCTGTCGCTGGTTACTACATTAGCTATAGCTATGTTTCTTCCATTGAAGTTTATCCACCCCGTTCGGACTGAGCGCTGGCGTCATGCCTCTTTACCTATAACACTTCTATGGATTTCATTTGCGGGGTGGTCTGCTTGGGTTGATTTTTCCTCAGACCCAATAATTTTGTGGGGACTAACAATCACATCACTATATTTAATTAGTGCTGGTCTGTTTCAACAGCTCATATCAAAAAGATAATTCAATATTAAATCTTGGTGTTATATGCCCTTGTAAGTCTGTTACTAAAGTTTATGATAATGGGGTCAAACTTATGGGAAATTTAAATGTCTTGGACTGATGAAAGAGTAGAAATTCTTAAAAAATTATGGGGCGAAGGCCAGTCGGCTAGTCAAATAGCTAAAGAACTCGGTGGCGTGACTAGGAACGCAGTAATTGGGAAGGTGCATCGTTTGGGATTATCAAATCGAGCCACAAGTTCATCATCAAAATCTGATGCCAAATCAAAAGCTTCCGTCAAGTCTCTCTCTGAAACAAAAAGAAATTCAAATAAGGCTAATACATCAAAAGTAACCACTGCAAATTCTCCGTCAGAACCAAGATCAAATGTAACAAGTTTAAGACGGCAGATTATACCTGCCGGCCAACCTCTTCCTCCTCAACCATCAGCAAATGAAATTAGCCCAGAAGCTTTAGCGCGCGTAAATGAGATTGAAAAGAAGGCGAAAAAAATCTCTCTTCTTGAATTGACCGAACGAACATGCAAGTGGCCAGTCGGGGACCCAGCTACTGAAGATTTTTGGTTTTGTGGTCTACCATCTCAGGCGGGCAAACCATACTGTGAGGCTCATGTCGGCGTTGCATTTCAACCGATGAGCCAGAGACGTGATCGTCGTAGATAGGTTTAGATAGAAGTTTGAGTTTGGATCCCAAAAAAAGGCTATTGTTAAACAATTACTTGCTTAAACAATGGTGAAAATGAACATAATGCGCCGTCCAGATCTAGCAAACCCAAGAATTCCCAACGATTTACAAAAAAATCAGCCTACTGTTGGAATGGTCTCATTGGGTTGTCCAAAAGCCTTGGTAGATAGTGAACGCATACTAACAAAACTTCGTGCAGAAGGTTATCAAATATCTAGCGATTATGCTGGTTCTGATGCAGTAATAGTAAACACCTGTGGTTTTCTAGATAGCGCAAAAGCCGAAAGCTTAGATGCAATCGGGGAGGCATTGGCAGAAAATGGCAAAGTAATTGTTACCGGCTGTTTAGGGGCCCACCCAGAGTACATTACCAAAGAGCATCCCAAAGTACTAGCCGTAACCGGACACAACAGTATGAAAATGTACTAGACGCAGTTCATCAAATTGTGGCACCGAAACCCAACCCTTTTGTTGATCTCCTTCCACCTGCAGGTATTAAATTAACTCCAAGACACTATAGCTATCTTAAAATTTCAGAAGGTTGTAATCACAAATGTAAGTTTTGCATCATTCCGAAAATGCGTGGTCGTTTATCAAGCAGACCAGCCCACCACGTAATCAAGGAGGCTGAAAAACTAGTAGACAATGGCGTAAAAGAATTATTAGTTATCTCTCAAGACACATCAGCCTACGGTCTAGATTTAAAACATTCTATTGTTAATGGTCACAGAGCACATATTTTGGACTTAGCCAGAGATTTAGGATCTTTGGGAGCATGGATAAGGCTGCACTATGTCTATCCATATCCTCACGTAAAAGATTTAATTCCATTAATGGCAGAAGGAAAAATTCTATCATATCTAGACATACCATTTCAGCATGCTCACCCTGAAACATTGAAAAGAATGGCCCGCCCCGCAGCTGCATCACGTACGTTACACGAAATCGAAAATTGGCGAAAAATTTGCCCAGACATCACTTTAAGGTCAACATTCATAGTAGGTTACCCAGGCGAAACAGAAGAAGAGTTTAGCTTTCTGCTTAATTGGTTAGAAGAAGCCCAATTAGATCGCGTTGGTTGCTTTCAATATGAAAATGTGGAAGGGGCGAAATCAAACCAATTATCAAATCAAGTACCGAATGACATAAAGCAGGATAGGTGGGAACGTTTCATGTCAAAGGCTAATGAGATATCATGCAGTAAATTAGAGCGCAAAGTAGGTACAAAGGTCGAGGTAATAGTTGACCAAATAGATGAAGACGCTGCAATATGCAGAACCAAAGCAGACGCACCAGAAATTGACGGTAATTTATTTATTGATAAAAATTTTTCTCATTTAAACCCCGGCGATTTACTTACGGTAAAAGTAGATGAAGCAAGTGATTATGATTTATGGGGTGCAGAAGTTAGGTAAAGGTTTTTCAAATTTAATAATCATTTTATGAGTAATCTATATTTTGAATGGAAAATTGTCGCGCTTCGTTGTCTAAAGTAGGATAACTACTATCTGTAGAGGATGAGTGATCACAATATACCTTACACAATAGTTCTTTTTAATGGCGACTGTAAGATTTGCAGTAAAGAGATTTGTGTCTATCAAACTTACGGCGCCGGTAGGGAGCTGCCTATCGATTTTAAGGATATCAATGCTATTGATCTGGCTCCATTCGGGTTAACAAGGAATGAAACCGCTCGTCAACTTCATGTGATCAAGAATTATGAATTATTCAAGGGCGTTAAAGCTTTTGTTGTCTTATGGAACGAAATGCCAAGATATCGCTTTCTTGCAAAAATTTTTAGTTTACCCGGGGTCACAGACGTAGCACAATTTTTTTATTACCATATAATCGCTCGTTATCTTTATGCACGTGACATAAAAAGATTAAAAAACCAGCGCTCTATTTTATAATTACCCCAGGGTTCATAATGCCATTCGGGTCAAATATATTTTTTAGTTTTTTCATTAGATCTAATTTTACAGGGCTACTATACTTGATTAAATCGTTTACCTTAGATCGGCCTATACCGTGCTCTGCACTTATAGATCCTTCAAGCTCCACGGTTAAATCATGCACCACACTTTCAATAATTTCTCGCTGCGATGAATATTGATCTTTTGTTTTTCCAGCTTCAGGAAATACATTGAAATGTAAATTACCATCACCCAAATGTCCAAAGCAGTTTATTCGAAATTTTCCAACTGACGATAACTGAAAGTGAGCCCTATCTATAAATGTTGGAATTGCTGAAAGCGGTAATGAGATATCGTGACTGGCGATAGCACCAACTTTTCGGTTTGCTTCAGGTATTGTTTCTCTAAGACCCCACAACGCGTCACTTTCCTTCTGAGATTTTGCAAGTACACCATCATAGGCTAACTTCATGCCGCAAATTTTTTCATAAAGTTTTATCATAGAGTTTTCTGCGTTTCTATTCGATCCAAAACCTAAATGAATAAGTATTGCCCAATCAGGTATTTTAATAAATGGGAAACTTACATCAGGCATTTTTTCTTGAATGAAAGAAAAACCCTGCCCTGATAACAATTCAAATGCACTTATTCCTTCAGCAAAAAAATCTTGAGCAATATTAAGAACAGCTAGCGCATCCTTTGGGCAATCTACGAATAGGAGAGCAGTACTTTCCGATTTCGGCAAAGGAGCCAATTTAAGTGAAGCAGCAGTCACAAAACCTAAAGTACCTTCGGAGCCAATCAATAAGCTTTTTAGATCATAGCCAGAGTTATCTTTCCTAAGGCGGCGAAGATCAGACCAGATCTCCCCACTGGGAAAAGTTGCTTCTATCCCTAAACATAAATCTCTGGCATTACCGTATCTTATGACACCAATGCCGCCTGCATTAGTAGCTAAATTACCTCCAATTCTCGCAGTACCTTTTGATGCTAAAGATAATGGAAATAAACGGTCAGCGGCTCTGGCCTCCTTTTGAATATCTTCCAATGTGCAACCTGCTTGACACACAATAGCATGTTCTTTTGGGAATATATCGATAATCGATGTTAATCGTTCAGCAGACAAAATAAGGGGTGCCAATAAGTTTTCTCCGACTTGGCCACCAACGAGGCCCGTACCACCACCGTAAGGTATCACGGGCACACGAGCATCTGAGCAAATCTTTAGAACTTTTGATGCCTCTGTAACATTTCGTGGAGCCACAACTGAACCAATATTGCCAATCCATCTACCTCGAGGTTCTTCAGCATATGCCTGCGAAGCTGGGCGAAAAACCTCATACCCACAGGCATTTTCTATTTTGGCTAAAAGCTCTTTATCAACAGGATTGAAAGTCAAAATAAATATACCGAACTAAACTAGCAATATCTTTCATCTGCATTAATCTCATACAACCCCAGTATCAGTCTTTCCTCTTCTATCGTGTCTTAAAGAGGCATATAAAACATGGGTACGCCACCTACCATCAATTTGAATATAGGCCTGGGCTACTCCTTCATATTTAAATCCACATTTTTCCAATACTTTTCGCGAAGGGGTATTCTCCGGCAAGCACGCCGACTCAATTCGACTTATATCTACTGTATTAAATGCATAATGCACCAAAGCAGTTATTGCCTCGGACATAAATCCCTTTCGCACGTATGGAAGACCAATCCAATAGCCCATTGTAGCAGTTTGATTTGGCCCCCTGCGAATATTATCTAATGTTATAGCTCCCAGAAGTGCACCATCGACTCTCTTAACTATAAACAAAGGTATAGCAGTTCCATTTTGCATTGAACGCTTTGCCCAATTAACTCTATTTATAAAAGGTCTTTTTAGTAGATGGTCATGGGACCAAACTGGCTCCCAAGGTGTTAAAAACTCTTTGGACTCTAGACGCAATTGTGACCAATTTTTGTGATCTGAGAGCTGAGGTAACCGTAAGTCTAGTCTATCTGTTCTAATCAGTAACTGGCGCTTACTAAATAGCATTGTTAGGCTGCTCGTCTTATTTCTAACTCACTAAGATCTGGCGCCAAACCTACTGGGCCATATAATGCCATTGCAGTTTTAGATGAAACTGCAATTTTTTCTGCATAACTACGCATATCATTCAAATTTATTGCATCAATTTTCTTAACGGTTTCTTCCAAAGTTGGAACCCGATCCCATATTGAGATCATTCGAGCAAGCCGCTCAGCACGTGAAGACGCGCTTTCAAGCCCCATTAGCAAGCCAGCTTTCATTTGAGCGCGTGCGCGATCCAACTCAGACTGACTGAAATTATCCGCAGCTCTTTTTAGCTCATCGAAAGTTAGTTCACTTAATTCCTTCAACCTTTCCTCACTGGTGCCTGCATATATTAAAGTGCTACCACCGTCACGATACGCTACTGACTGAGCAAAGATAGAATAACACAAACCGCGCTTTTCGCGTATTTCTTGGAAGAGACGGGAGGACATTCCTCCTCCTAGTGCTACACTATAAATCTGGGCCGCATAAATTTCGTCATCCACGTAACTAGGTCCGTCAAAGGCTAAGGCCATATGAGCTTGTTCTAATTCCTTCTCTCTTCTAAACTCTCCACCCTCAAAATTAATTGGATCCGTCGAATATTTAATTTTACTTGATTTTAAACTGCCGAATTGTTCTTTAGCCAAAGAGACAATTTCCTCATGCTTAACTCCACCAGCAGCAGCTAAAATTAACCTGTCCGGGGAGTAATTTTCTGACACAAAGTCCGAAAGATCTCTCCTATCAAACTTTCTGACTTTTTCTGCCGGACCTAAAATTGTTCGTCCCATTGGTTGATCGGGATATGCTGTTTCCTGCAACCAATCGAAAATTATATCATCAGGAGTATCTAATAGTATCTAATGATTGACCAATTTCCTGCAAAATTACATTACGTTCAACTTCGATTTCTTTTTTATCAAAAATTGAATTCTTCAAAATATCCGCCAAAATATCAATTGCTAATGGTATATTTTCTTTTAACAACCTAACATAATAAGCGGTCACTTCCCTTGATGTGTAAGCATTTATGTATCCACCTACGTCTTCAATTGCTTCAGCAATATCTAGAGCGGATCTCTTGGAAGTTCCCTTGAATGCCATATGTTCTAAAAAGTGAGCAATGCCATTTTGTTCTAAGCGCTCATGTCGGCCACCAGCATCAACCCAAACCCCAACCGAAGCTGACTGCAAACCTGGCATATGCTCAGTGACAATACGAAATCCATTTTCTAATTTTTCTGTTTGGACTGTCAAATTATATCCTGTCTTTAATAAATCTTTTTAATTCACCCGGATCATTTGCAACTTTAGAAATCCTTTCGGATCTATCAAAAAGATCACTCATCCTATCTGGAAGACTTGGATTTACGTCAGAAGCATTCTTAACTGCTGCCGGGAATTTTGCAGGGTGTGCTGTTGCCAGTGTAATCATAGGCACAGCATGATCACGAAAGTCGTTTGCAACCTTAACACCAATTGCTGTATGTGGGCACAGCAGTTGGGCAGATCTACTCAAACTGCGCCCAATTGTACTAGATGTTTCAACTTCAGTAGCCATACCAGATGAATAATGTTGCGATAAAGCGCTTAAAGCAGCATTTGTAATATCGAAACCACCATTCTGCTTCAATTGGTCCATAAGCTTTGCAATTTCATTTGCATCTAGAGCATACGCATAAAATAGAGCACGTTCGAAGTTTGAACTGATTTGTATGTCCATTGATGGGCTAATTGAGGCTGCAACTTCAGTTGTGTGATATCCATTACCACTCAGGCATCTGTGCAAAATATCATTTTGGTTAGTAGCCACAATCAATCTATCAATTGGTAAACCCATTTCTTTAGCAATATAACCAGCAAAAATATCACCAAAATTACCAGTTGGAACCGTAAAACTCACCTTTCGCGATGGGCCCCCTAAAGAAACCGCAGATGAAAAGTAATATACAATCTGTGCTAAAACACGGGCCCAGTTAATGGAGTTAACACCAGCAAGCTGTACTTCGTTTCTGAATTTGTGGTCATTGAACATGTCTTTTACACGAGATTGACAATCATCGAAGGTCCCATCTACTGCAATCGCATGAACATTGCTTTCTTTAGCAGTTGTCATCTGTCTACGTTGCACATCGGAAACCCGGCCATCTGGAAAAAGAATAAATACATCTACTGCATCTAAACCTTTAAACGCCTCGATAGCAGCACTACCAGTATCACCACTAGTTGCACCAATTATTGTAACTCTTTTTCCACGGCGTTTTAACGCAACTTGGAATAATTGGCCTATCAGCTGCATCGCAAAGTCTTTAAATGCAAGAGTGGGACCATGAAAAAGCTCTAATAAAAAGTGATTAGCTTCCAATTCAACAAGCGGAGCGCACGAGATATGACTGAAATCCGCATAGGCTTTTTCAATAATTTCATGTAACTCATCATCTTCGAATGCGTTACCCATGAAAGGTTTAGTTATTTTGAAAGCAATCTCTTGATAACGTAAACCCTGCAGAGACAAGATCTGGTTCTTTGTTACTTTGGGAATATACTCTGGAACATATAACCCACCATCCAAAGCCAAGCCCGTAAGCATCGCCTCTTCAAAAGTGAGCGCGGGAGCCAATCCACGGGTCGAGATATATTTCATATTATAGCCTTTTTCGTCTTGTAGTCCAAACAAACAGACAGCTCATCAGAGCCCAGATTATGGCTAAAGAAAACCATGTAAGCGCATACTGCAAGTGATCATTTGGAATGTGCGAAGTGTCAATAGGCATTGGAGTTATATTTTTATCTTTAAGTGATGAGTCTTTAAGAATTAATAGAACAGGTTCTGTCCGTAAGAAAGATGCTATACGCTCGACGTCGCGTGCAAACCAAATATTATTTTTGAGATCAGGTGTCGGAGTAAATGTGTCTACCTCATCGGGCCAATGTAAATTCCCAAGCAAAGAGATATCACCTGCCAAACTTACATCATAAGTATTCTCAAGCCCCACAAAGCCTTGATCTACGAGCAGCCGACGTTGATTTGTTTGAAAAACACTGATTATACGATAGCCAGCTCCATAGTGCTTTCTGCTAGCCAACACTCGAATGCTTTCTCCCGTGTATTGACCAAGAATTTCTACGGATAAATATTTATGATCATCTTCATTAGGTTTAGCCGGCAAAATTACAGGAACTTCAGTAATTTTTTGATCTATCTTTTCTAAAAGATCTGTTTTCCAATGAAGCCTATCTATCTGCCACTTTCCAAGAGAGAGCAAACAAGCTGTGCCAGCAAAACCAATAAAAACTATAAACCAAACGCGTGTCATTGGACCAGCGCTTTAAACATCAAATGCATTAGTAACAAGTATTGAATATGCTAACTATTATAGCTCTTATTGGTACATGGGCGTAAATATCATCCACCCCATACATAGACAGCTGCAAACAAGAATAGCCAAACTACGTCCACAAAATGCCAATACCAAGCCGCAGCCTCAAAACCAAGGTGGCTTTCAGGTGAAAAATGACCACGCATAGTCCTCAATAAACAAATAAATAAAAATATCGTACCTACGATCACATGAAATCCATGGAACCCAGTTGCCATGAAAAAATTAGCGCCATAAATATTTCCACTGAAACCGAAGGCTGCGTGACTATATTCGTAGGCTTGGAAAACAGTAAAAATAGCTCCTAGCAAGATTGCAATAATCAAACCATTTTTAATGTCTTTGCGATTATTTTCATGTACTAAAGCGTGATGTGCCCAAGTTGCAGCAGCTCCAGAACATAGTAAAATAAGTGTATTTATCAGAGGTAGATGCCATGGGTCAAAAGTTTCAATTCCGACGGGCGGCCAAACTCCATCAACCATCGGGGACTGCTCTGACATTGGATACATGGCGTGCTTAAAGAAGCTCCAGAACCATGCCGCAAAAAACATGACTTCAGACATAATAAAAAGAATAAAACCATAACGAAGTCCAATTAAAACTACGGGGGTGTGATCACCCTCTTTATTTTCGGTAACGGTATCTGCCCACCATCCAAACATGACATAAAGAACACCGACGAAGCCTATAAGAAGAAGCCAAGGACCGTTATCATGGAAAAACAACACAGCCCCAAACAGCATGACGAAGGCTGCGACTGCCCCAATAAATGGCCATAATGATGGATTTAAAATATGATAATCGTGATTTTTTACATGTGCCATAATTGTCCCTCTTTGGCTTGGCCAGTGAACTCCGTACTCAAATTTCCACCGCTAATTTTTGCTTCATCGACCGGCAGATCAATTTCATAAAATGTATAAGACAACGTAATCGTTTTAGCAAATTTGGCGTCCCTATCGTTAACCAACTCAGGATCTACGTAGAATGTCACAGGCATTTGCACTCGCTCACCCGGTTGCAGGACTTGCTCTTGAAAGCAAAAACAATCAATTTTATTAAAAAACGACCCAGCATCGTAGGGGGTTACGTTATAACTGGCTGAACCTGCAACAGGCCTATTTGTAGGATTGTAAGCTTCATAAAATGCTAGAGCCGTTTCACCAATTTTAACTTTAACCTGTCGTTCCACAGGCCTGAACTCCCATGGCATATCTCGTTCCAGGGATGCATCAAACCTTACAGTTATTAACTTGTCTAAAATTATATCGGATTCAGATTCTGAAACGTTAGTATAACCGCCGTAACCAGTCACTCGACAAAAGAGATCATATAGAGGCACTGATGCCCATGCCATTGCCCCCATGAATAAAACGATACCAAAAGCGAAGAGAGCAGTCTTCTGATTTGCTTTTTTACTCATTACTTGCTGCTCCCACGATGGCGCCAGAAACATCGCCTTCGGTAACTTTAACAACTGTTAAACCGAAAATCAGCGCAACGAAGGTTACAAGAATTATGCCTAGGCCAATATTTTTGCTCATGCGACGTTTATGTAGTTCATGCTCAGCCCCAAAATTCATAAGAACCCCCATGAGAAATTTGTACCAAGTCCCAAGTCGACGAGAATTGATCCAAATTGTAAGAAAAGGTACATTAATGAATACCTAAAAAAATTACGTTCTACTTTAAAGTTGTCCGCGTCTGCTTCAGGCTCATCTCTAACCCAAATCTTGAATGCCATCGTGACGAAAATCGCGTTTAAGACGATTGCGGTTAAGAGATATACCCAACCACCTAAAGACGTACTTGACGTAAACAATGCAAACATTGCCAGTACGATTGTATAAAAAAATATGTGATTTCTGGTAGACCGCCGACCATGCGTAACTGTAAGCATGGGAACGCGTGCAATTTCGTAATCACCACGCATAAAAAGCGCTAGAGCCCAGAAATGTGGTGGGGTCCATAGAAATATTAACGAAAACATTAAAACGCTTTCCATCGATATTCCGGAAGTAGCAACGGCCCAACCAATCATAGGTGGAAAGGCACCAGCGGCGCCACCAATGACAATATTCTGTGGCGTCCATCTTTTCAGCCACATTGTATAAACGACCACGTAAAAGAAAATCGTAAACAATAAAAATAATGCAGCAAACCAGTTTGCTGCTAATCCCAACATTACAACAGATATACCAGCCAATGCAAAACCAAATGCTTTTGCTTCATCACTTGTAATTTTTCCAGAGGGAATTGGGCGATTTCTCGTACGGCGCATCAAGCTGTCTAGATCCCACCGGCGCGGCAATAATCCCAACTAAAGCCGTAAAGACAACTAGTATCATCACTCTCGGTTTAAGGAGAGCAAAATAATCGCCAATATTTGGTTCGTAATTTATTTCAGCTTTTACGAGAGTCGTATCACTCATGATAATTTTTAAAACCCAATAAAGTTACAAATCCGACCTTCAAGCTTGGTTGAACTGCGGAAATTCAATTGGCCAATGCTAACTCAATCTTACTATCAATCTCTTCCAAACCAGCAAATTCTTCAATTGCACCGGATAACCAAGCTTCATAATTTTCTTGGCTTACTACTTTCACAGTAATTGGCATGTATGCGTGATCCTTCCCGCAAAGCTCAGAACACTGACCAAAATAAACGCCCTCTTTTTCAGCCTTGAACCATAACTGCCCTAATCGGCCAGGAACTGCATCTTGCTTGACACCAAAAGCTGGAATGGTCCAACTGTGAATAACGTCAGCGCCGGTTACTTGCATTACAACCACTTTGTCTACAGGAACTACGACAGCAGTATCGGTGGCTAATAAAAACTCATCTTTTGAATAGCCAGCTTCTATTAGCTCCTCTTCCACCTCGGGTGTAAGAACTTTGCCGTCACCAATCAGCATACTATCAAATCCAAAACCATGATCTGTATACTCGTATCCCCAGTACCACTGGTAGCCTGTAACCTTTATGTTAATATCACCATCTGGGATCACCTGTTGCTTAAAAAGCACCGGAATAGAGAATGCGCCAATAAAAACAAGAATGACTATCGGCACCACCGTCCAAGCCACTTCAACTGGTGTATTGTGCGTGAATGAGGAAGGCTCAGGATTGGCTTTACGATTAAACCTGAAAATTACATAGCCTAACAGAAAAACTACAAAAAGACTTATGGCAGTGATAATGATTAAAAGCATACCATCTAGCCATTGAAGGTCTCGTGCTAACTCTGTAACAGCTGGCTGGAAGCCGGTACCTGATGGCGTTGGCACCCCAATTAACTCCAAGTTTTCTTGCGCGTTGGTAGAAGCTCCAAGCAGAGTGGCTGCTGCACTATATTTGATAATATTCTGTCCCATAATATAACCTAAGTAAGTAGTGTAATTGGCTGTTGTCTTATTACAGTGTAAAACCATATTCTAACGGATAGTTAAAGAAGAAAACTTGCGTCAAAGAGACGCTTTCTATCATTTTGGCCAAATTTGGAAAAAAATCGGATAAAAAAATGCGAAACGAAATATTTCAGCCCTTCGAAGAGACCTTGGACGAGACCAAAACCCAGAAATTTTTGGCTGACACACTTAAATCCGCTGACGATGGTGAATTATTTTTCGAAGAGAAGCGTTCCGAGTCGCTTGTGTTAGATGATCAAAGGTTGAAGTCTGCTAATCTAGACGCTGCAAAAGGTTTTGGGCTCCGCGCTGTTAAAGGTGAGACAACTGCTTATGCTCACTCAACGGATATAAGTGAAAAAGCATTAAAAAGGGCTGCAGAGACTGTTAAGCTACTAAATTCAAATGGGACTCCACAGGTTAATCAACCTCCTTCAAACTTAATAACCAAACTCTACCACGATATAGACCCAATTATTGAAGCACCATTTTCATCAAAAGTGGATTTACTTAAGGAAATTGATGAGTATGCCCGAAACTTAGATCGAAGAGTTGTTCAAGTTTCAGCATCAATTTCAGCTTCGGTTCAAAATATATTAATCATGCGGCATGATTGTGATCTCAAACGAGATACAAGACCCTTAACACGAGTAAACATTTCTATCAGTGTTGAAGAACTAGGACGCCGTGAAACCGGTAGTGCCGGTGGCGGAGGTAGATACGCGCTTTCCCTAATCACTGCCCCAGAAATTTGGCAAGGTTTTGTTAAAGAAGCCTTGAGAGTTGCAATTTTAAATTTAAACGCAGAACCAGCTCCAGCAGGGGTTATGGATGTAGTACTTTCAAACTTAATGGGGAAACGAGTTGCGGCAAAAGGTGTTACAGTTTTGGATGATGGTACAATCCCTGATCGAAGAGGTTCTATCTCTTTTGATGATGAAGGAACTCCAAGCGCAAAAAATACCCTGATCGATGATGGGATACTAGTGGGTTATATGCAAGACAGACAAAACGCTCGCCTAATGGGCACATCATCTACCGGAAACGGGAGACGACAGAGTTATGCTCATCCTCCAATGCCTCGAATGACAAACACATACATGCTCAATGGCACAGAAAATGTAAACAATATGCTATCTTCATTAAAAAATGGGATATATGCCGTTGGGTTTGGCGGAGGACAGGTTGATATAACTAATGGTAAATTTGTTTTCTCATGCACTGAAGCATACAAGGTTAAAGATGGTAAAGTTGGTCCTCCCGTAAAGGGTGCAACTCTTATAGGAGATGGTGCTTCAGCTCTTAAGGAAATTCGCGCGATCGGCGATGACATGTCGTTAGATCCAGGTATGGGTACGTGCGGAAAAGCGGGACAATGGGTCCCTGTAGGGGTTGGTCAACCATCACTGTTGATAGGGGGCTTAACTGTCGGTGGATCACAAACCTAAATAAAAAAATAAGTTAAATGCGATCAACTTGTAGGATTATATTTTTATTTAAGGATCTATCGCTTATGGGTTTGTAGTTTTTGCAATAGGAAACCAAATATTTTTGATTAAAGTTCAGACAACGGATTGACAACACCCAGTTAGTCAATTCATTAAACGCCGCAATAAACTGTTCGTCGAGTCGGAAGGAAACATAATGCCTGTAGTTGTTGTGGAGTCTCCAGCTAAAGCAAAGACGATCAATAAATATTTGGGGACAGATTATAGCGTATTTGCATCATATGGTCATGTAAGGGACCTACCTCCAAAAGATGGATCAGTTGACCCGAAAAACAACTTTGAGATGTTATGGGAGGTATCTACTGATAGTAAAAAACACATCAAAGCAATATCAGATGCCTTGAAGAAAGATAATACTCTTATCCTGGCAACTGACCCAGATCGCGAAGGCGAGGCGATAAGTTGGCATTTAGAGGAGGCACTTCGTAAAAGACGTGCAATCAATGGAAACACGCAAATTCAACGCGTCGTGTTCAATGCAATCACAAAATCAGCTGTTTCAGAAGCTATGAAAGCTCCAAGAGAAATAGATTCGCCGCTTGTAGAAGCCTATCTCGCGAGGAGAGCTTTGGACTATTTAGTAGGTTTTAATTTGAGCCCAGTGCTGTGGCGGAAATTACCTGGGGCGCGATCTGCGGGACGCGTCCAATCAGTATGCTTAAGATTAATTGTAGAAAGAGAGATGGATATTGAGGCATTTAACGCTCAAGAATACTGGAGTGTTCATGCATCTTTAAAATCCCCAAGAGGGCAGATTTTTGATGCGCGCCTCGTTAACTTAGCCGGTGATAAGTTAGAAAAATTTGATTTACATAATGAAACGCAGGCCGAATTGGCTGTTGCAGCAGTTGAAAGTCGTAACCTTCACGTCAAGGGTGTAGAAGCAAATGCAGCAAATAGAAATCCTTATGCACCATTTATGACGTCGACCCTTCAGCAGGAGGCAAGTCGTAAATTTGGCATGGGGGCTAGGCAAACAATGAGTGTAGCGCAACGTCTCTATGAGGCAGGCCACATTACTTATATGCGAACTGATGGTATCGATATGGCACCAGAAGCCGTTATGGCAACTCGAGAAGAAATTCAAAGGCGTTACGGAAATAATTACGTCCCCAAAAGCCCACGTATGTATAAGAATAAAGCAAAAAACGCTCAAGAGGCTCATGAGTGTATACGGCCCACTGATATTTCTAAAGACGCCTCAAACGCAAAAATAAATGATGTAGATCAAAAGAAATTATACGATCTTATTTGGAAAAGAACGATTTCATGTCAAATGGAAGCCGCAAAACTTGAAAGAACTACAATTGATATCACCAGCGAGGACCAGCAGATTCTTCTGAGAGCTAACGGCCAAGTGGTAATTTTTGATGGGTTCTTAAAAGTATACGAGGAAGGTCGAGACGATAATGATAGCAAAGAGGACGGTAAGAGTTTGCCAAAACTCTTTCAAAATGAGCAATTGGAAAAACTAGGCGTAAACAAGGATCAACACTTCACACAGCCTCCACCTCGATACACCGAAGCAACTCTTGTAAAAAAAATGGAAGAGTTGGGCATAGGTCGACCATCCACATACGCCTCTATTGTAACAACAATTCAAGAACGCGAGTATGTACGTAAAGAAAAAAACCGTCTTTCGCCGGAGGATAAAGGCCGGATTGTAACAATCTTTTTATTAAACTTTTTCAAAAAATATATAGAATACGATTTTACTGCAGGTCTTGAAGAAAAACTTGACATAATCAGTGCTGGTAAACTTGAATACACAAATGTTTTAAAAGACTTTTGGCAGGACTTTTCTTCGGCGATATCAGAAACTTCAGAACTTCGTATTACTCAAGTTTTGGATGTTTTGGATGAGGCTCTATCACCGCAGCTCTATCCGCCACGAAGCGACGGATCAGACCCCCGATTATGTCCAAAATGCAAGAGCGGCAAGCTGCATCTCAAATCTTCAAAAACAGGAGGGTTTGTCGGTTGTGGCAACTATCCAGAATGTAATTTCACTAGGCCAATTTCTGGGGATAATGGCGATAATGCAGATCGTACTTTGGGCGAAGACCAAGGGGATATTATTCAATTAAAATCTGGACGCTTTGGTCGCTACATTCAACGCGGCGAGGTCACCAGCGAAAATCCCAAACCTCAGCGAGCTAGCTTACCTAAAGGCTGGGAGGCATCAGAGATGGATCTTTATAAAGCCCTCCAATTACTAGGGCTGCCAAGGGAAATCGGGAAGCACCCCGACGATGCTGAAATAGTGGAAGCCGGTATTGGACGGTATGGACCATTTGTTAAGCATGGACGGCTGTATGCCAATCTCAAAGAGGTCGATGAAGTGTTTACAATCGGCATGAATCGAGCCGTCGAAGT
>LULP01000182.1_pt1 | contig 18228 bp, 16 predicted proteins | sample 728111 | NCBI WGS metagenome assembly LULP01 (sample SAMN03860286, study PRJNA289734) | marine metagenome | biome: seawater column; feature: ocean; material: water; isolation source: Red Sea water column Station 149 - depth 25m | place: Saudi Arabia: Red Sea | collected 2011-10-15 | depth 25 m
CCAGCAGAGGAAGAAGCTCCAGCCGAAGAAGCAGCTCCAGCTGAAGAAGAAGCTCCAGCAGAGGAAGAGTTTGCTGAAACTGAAGATCAAAAATCGTCTGATCAAGTCGATGAAGAGAGTTCTTCAGAAAATGAAGAAAAATAATCACACCTGTATAGGATCTGTTGGAAGGTCTAAAGGACTCAACGGTGAATTTTATTTAAATTCGTTTTGTAATCCTAAAGAGAATATTATTGATTATATAAAAGACATAGTATTTCTATCTGATAGCAAACTAGAAATTGAATATATAAAGAAAGGTGCTAACAAGCTTTTTTCAAAAATAAAAAATATTAATGATGTAGACAGTGTTAAAGAATACACTAATCAAAAACTATATCTGAACATGAGCTCTCTTCCGAAATTACCAATGAATGAATTCTATTGGAATGAGTTGATTGGTATGAAAGTAGAAGATGAAAATGAAAAAAAAATATTGGGGATAGTTAAAGCTCTAGAAAATTATGGAGCCAATGATTGTTTGGTTGTTAAACCTTTTGATGATTCAATTGATAACAAAACAAGACTTATTCCATATATAAATGAAATTTTTATAAAATCAGTTGATATAAAACAGAACATAATAAAAGTGGATTGGAGAAGCGATTATTAGATGCGAATAAACGTAATTACAATTTTTCCTGAGATATTTGATATTTTGAATGTTGGTGTAATATCTAAATCATTAAAAAATAAAATTATTAAGTTAGATATTCGCGATCTTAGAAAAAATGCCACTAATAAACATAACAATATTGATTCGAAACCATATGGAGGTGGTGAAGGTATGGTTATGATGGCAGAACCAATAGTAAAAACTCTCAAACAAATTAAAAAGAAAGAGCGCGGTCCAGTTATTTTTATGTCACCTCAGGGTGAAAAACTAGATCAAAAAAAGGTTAAATCTTTTTCAAAATTAAAAAACATAACAATCATATGTGGAAGGTACGAAGGTATTGATCAAAGAGTTATTGATAAATATGTAGATGAAGAAATTTCAATAGGAGATTTTATTTTGAGTGGGGGAGAGTATGCTGCAGTTTGTTTAATTGATGCAATAACAAGACACATTCCAGGTACACTTGGAAATGAAGACTCCTACTTAAAAGATACATTCTCAAATGGGCTTTTGAAAGGCGATGTTTATGCAAAGCCTGAAAGTTTTGAATCTATGAAAGTTCCAGATGTTTTGCTTTCAGGGAATCATAAAGAAATTGATTCCTGGAGAGAGCACAATTCATTACTTAAAACTTTCATAAAAAGACCAGAATTGTTAAATGATGTAAAATTAACAAAAAAACAAAAAAAACTCTTGGAAGAATGGGCATCTAAGGATATCCTATAGCCCTTTTTAGGCGATTATTATGAGTGAAAATAAAGAGAACGAAAAAAAAGGTTTTTTTTCCAGATTATTTGGTGGCTCAACTGCGTCTAAAGATACTGAAGTTGCAGCAGAGAATCCTGTAGAATCAATTGAATTGCCTACAAAATCTGCTTTAAATAAAATGAAAAAGGCAGATATTGTAGCCTTAGCTAAAGATAATGGACTCGAATTAGATATTGGTTTAACTAAACCAAATTTATTGAAGGCATGGGACGAACATTTTGCTGACACCACTGATGAAATTATTTCAAATGAGGAAGCACCAGTCGAAGAAGAAGCTGCTCCAGTCGAAGAAGAAACTACTCTAGAAGAAGAGAAATCATCTGAACAAGAAAAACAGATCTCACTGAATGAGAAGTCTCCTTCACAAATAATAAGTTCTTTTGAGTCGCAACAAATGAAAACAGATATACCAGATTTTAGGCCTGGAGATACTTTGGTTGTATCTGTAAAAGTTAAAGAAGGTGAAAGAACCAGACTTCAAGCATTTGAGGGCGTAGTCATGGGTGTAAAGAAAGCAGGTTTAAACTCTTCATTCATAGTTCGAAAAATTTCAAGTGGCATTGGAGTTGAAAGGACATTTCAAACTCACAGCCCAATGATTGATTCTATAAAAGTAAAAAGAAAAGGTGATGTTCGTCAAGCTAAGCTTTTCTATCTAAGAGAGAGGTCTGGTAAGTCTGCTAGAATAAAAGAAAGACTAGACTAACATAATGTTAAATCCAACAAATGAAGATTCTGATCTCAGATCTTTTTTTAATTATTTATTTGTTGAAAAGGGGCTATCAAAAAACACAGTAGAAGCTTATAGAAATGATCTAAATGAGTATCTTAAGTGGATAAATCTCCAACAGATTAGTGACTATAAGTTAATTACAGAACCTCAGATAAATGATTTCATAGCAAGTCTTTTCAAAAAAAATTTAAAAAGCACTTCTGTAAATAGAAAAATCTCTTCTTTGAAAGCTTTTTATTTATTTTTAGTTAGAAAGAAAAAAATTCAAACTACTCCATTATCTGAAATTATCACGCCAAAGAAAGAACAGCATCTACCAGTATCAATGTCTGAAGATGAGGTTGAAAAGTTACTTAATAGCCCAGACACCTCTATTCACATAGAAAATAGAGATAAGGCTATGATAGAAATGCTTTATGCAACTGGTATGAGAATATCTGAGCTAGTAAATCTTAAAATTACTGATATTGATAATGAGAGGTCTGTTTTAAAGGTATTTGGTAAAGGATCAAAAGAAAGATTAGTTCCATTTGGAGAAAAAGCTAGTGATTCATTAAATTCCTATCTTTCAGAAAGAAAAAAATCTTTATCCAAAGAAGTTTTTCTATCCAATAGAGGTACAAAAATGACAAGATCTGGTTTTTGGCAGAGAATAAAAATTTATTTATCAAGATCTGGATTAAAAAACTCTATCTCACCACACACTTTGCGTCACGCTTTTGCAACACATTTATTGAATAGGGGAGCTGATCTTCGATCTGTTCAGTTACTTCTGGGACATAGTGACTTATCAACGACTCAAATATATACTCACATTGCAAAACACAGATTAGGTGAGGTACTAAAAAAACATCATCCTAGGGGATAAAATGAAGTTAAAATCATATTATTTATTAACAATATAATTTTCTTTGAATTTATTATCAAATGAGAAAGATATAAAAGAAAATATTGAAAAAATTCTTCCACCTGAAGCCAAAATTGAGTCTATCGAAAAATCAATTTTTCCTGGAATTTACAAAGTTTTTTATGGAGATCTTCAACCATTGTATGTATCTGAGGATGGTAAATTATTTATATATGGAGATATGTTTCAGATTTCAGAAAATGAAATCTTAAATATTACTGATAAAGAAATTGCTTATAAAAGGAATGAAATTCTTAAAGAGCTGGATCAAAATACCCTCATATCTTTTCTTTCAGATAGTGAGTCTCATCGAATAACAGTATTTACTGATGTCGATTGTGGATATTGCAGAAAATTGCATGACCAGATAGGTGAGTATAATAAATTAGGAATATCAATAGATTACGCTGCGTATCCAAGATCTGGAATTGGCACTAATGCCTTCACGAAAATGGTAAGCGCATGGTGTTCTGTAAATCCACATAAAGCTTTAACCGATCTCAAAAAAGGAAAAGAAATAAACGTTAAGTCACCAGCCATAATTACATCAAGTGGCGAGCTTTTGCCTGGATATATATCTCCGGATGAATTATATGAAAGGTTAAGAGGATAATATGAGCACTCTAAAAATAGGAATCTGTGGATGGGGCAATGTTGCAACTGGACTCTACAAGATAGCAAAAAATAATATCGAATCTATAAAAAAACAGGGTAATTTGGATATAGAAATTGTTGTTATTGGAGCCAGGAGGGATAATCCCAACTGTAAACCAGAAAATGTAATCATTGAAAGAGACATTTTCAATGTAGTTAATCATGATATTGACGTGATGGTTGAATTGATTGGAGGAGTTGATGTTGCTAAAGATTTAATTCTGAAAGCTTTAAAGAAAAAGAAACATGTTGTAACTGCAAATAAAGCAGTTATCTATAATCATGGCGATGAAATTTTCGCATTCGCAAAAGAGAATGGTGTAAAAGTCTTATTTGAATCATCTGTATGCGCAGGCACACCAATAATAAAATTACTAACCGAAGAGCTATCTGCAAATAAAATTTCAAAAATTTCTGGAATGCTTAATGGCACATCAAATTTTATATTATCAAACATGGAAGATGGTGCAGAGTTTCAATCAACATTAGAACTTGCTCAAAAAGAGGGATATGCAGAGCCAGACCCTTCATTCGATATTGAAGGCATGGATGCAGCTCATAAAATAGGTATTTTATCTTCTTTAGCCCTAGGAACCCCTTTACCACCTGATGATTTTTACGTACAAGGCATAACAAATATTAAAAAGATAGATTTCAAATATGCTGATGAAATGGGATATACCATTAAACATCTAGCAGTGGCAGAACAAAACAGTAAAGAAGTTGTTTTAAGAGCACATCCTGTTCTTATCGCAAAGGACTCATATCTTGCAAATTTAAAAAGTGTTAGAAATGGCATAGAAGTAGAGACCGACTTATTGGGTACTCTTCATCTAGCTGGATCTGGAGCTGGACAAGAATCAACAGCATCTGGAATAATCTCTGATCTTGTTCACCTGGCTAATTCTTCAGAAGAGCATTTAAAAGCTGCCTCAAATGAGAAAGTTATATTAAGTGAATTCCTTAATCTTACGTTTCAATATTATTTTTATATTGAAGCTGAGGATATTCCAGGTGTAATGGCATCAATAACATCAGTATTTGCAGATAAATCAGTTGGCCTAGAGACAATTGTTCAAAAAGAGAATTTAGACGAAAATTTTGTACCAATTGTCATCATTACTGATCCTTTTAAAGAGCAAGATCACAGTAATTTGATAGAAAATCTAGAAAAATTAGATTCAATTAAAAGTGTGAGAACTATTAGAATTGAACAAGATTAAATATGTTATTCCACAGCACTAGAGGTCAAGATAAAGACAAGACTTTTGAACAAATCCTAATGCAGGGTCTTGCAGATGATGGCGGGCTTTTTATGCCTGATTATTGGCCTCAAGTGGATATTGAGTATCTTAAGAATCTTGAGAGTTTTATCGATGTTGCAAAGTATATTGTGCCTCTATACACAGGATCTTCATTTAAAAAAGAAGATGTGATCGAGCTTTTAAACAATACTTGGCATAACTTTGAAGAGCAGGATTTAATAAAAATAACTCAAATTAAACAATCAACCTCAATACTTGAGTTATACCATGGGCCTACAGCCGCATTTAAAGATTTTGGCTTACAACTTGCTGCAGCATTTTTTAACAAAACTCTTCAAACGCAAAATAAAACAGCTATTGTTTTTGGAGCAACATCGGGAGATACAGGCTCAGCAGCCATCGATGCTTGTAAAGATTTCGAAGTCATTAAAAGTTTTATATTAATACCTCATGGAAATATGTCTGAAATACAAAGAAAACAAATGACAACAGTTCAGAGTCCAAATGTTCATCCAATTATTGTTGATGGAACATTTGATGATTGTCAGGACATTGTTAAAAATGGATTCAAACAAAGATCGTTTCTTAAAAAAAATCAATATCTTTTAGCAGTGAATTCAATTAATTGGGTAAGGATTATTGGCCAAATTTGTTATTATTTTTATTCAGCTATTAAAATCAATAAACTTTCTAAGCCATTAAACTTTTCTGTGCCTACTGGAAATTTTGGAAACGTCTTTGCTTGTTATGCAGCCTCAAAAATGGGCATGCCTTTGTCTAAAATAATAGTTGCAGTTAATTCAAATGACATCCTGTATAGGTTTTTCAAAAATAATGATTATTCAAAAAAAACTGTCAGTGAAACTATATCTCCAAGCATGGATATAAGTGTTGCTAGCAATTTTGAAAGATTGATTTACGATTTTTTTCTTAACAGTAATAGTGAATTATGTAACAAGCTATACAATAATTTTCCTGAGGTAAGCATCAAATTGGAAGATAGTATTTGGAAAAAATCATCTGAACTATTTTTAAGTCATAGTGTCGATGATGATGCTACTATCCAATGTATGAAATCTTTCTATGAACAACATGGATTTATAATTGATCCTCATACAGCTGTAGCTGCGCATGCTGTGAATAGACTTGAAGAAGAATTAATGAATGAAACCGTTATTTTATCTACAGCACATCCAGCTAAATTTCCAAATATTTTAAGAAATGCTGATTTAAAGCTTAAAAATATTCCTAAAAGACTTGATGAAGTTAAAAACAAGAAAGAAGTTGCTGTGAATATTCCATCATCCGACAAATCAATCTTTGAATATATTATTAAGCATAATTAGCAATGGACGCTCAAGAATTAAAAGTTACTCTCTTAGATTTAAAATCAAGACTTGAAGATATAAAAGTTAATGTTTTTCAGATTGAAGATAAGAAGAAAAGACTTGAAGAAATTGAAAATGAACTTTCACAGGAAAAGGTTTGGTCTGATTTGGAGTTATCGCAAAAATTAAGTAAAGAGAAAACTAATTTACAAAAAATTATAAGTAAATACGAAACAGTTGATCAAAAAGTTTCTGATTCAGAGGTTTTAATTGATATTTCAATTGAAGAGAAAGATGATTCAGCCATTAAGGAGGTTAATCAGGAAGTGCTTGAAATTTTTGAGTTAGTAGAAGATTTTGAATTTAGTAGAATGTTTAATAAAAAAATGGATGGTTCTTCAGCTTTTATAGAAATTCAAGCTGGTTCTGGTGGAACAGAGGCTCAAGATTGGGCTGAAATGCTTATGAGAATGTATTCAAAATGGGCTGAAAGCAGAGGGTTTAATATTAAAGTGGTAGAAATATCTCACGGAGATGTGGCTGGGATAAAGTCTGCCTCTATCTATGTTGATGGAGATCATGCTTACGGATGGCTAAGAACTGAAACTGGAATTCATAGATTGGTGAGAAAATCACCATTTGACTCTGGAAATAGAAGACATACTTCGTTTGCATCAGTTTTTATATCTCCTGAAGTTGATGACTCAATAGAGATTAATATTAATAAAGCAGATATTAGAACAGATACTTATAGAGCTTCAGGTGCTGGAGGTCAACATGTAAATAAAACAGATTCTGCTGTGAGGCTTACTCATATTCCAACGGGTCTTGTAGCTCAATCGCAAAGTGATAGATCTCAGCACAAAAATAAAGAAAATGCTTTAAAACAATTAAAATCTAAGCTTTACGAGTTAGAATTACAGAAACAAAATGAAGAACAACAAATGCTTGAAGATAGTAAGTCAGATATAGGATGGGGTAGCCAAATCAGATCCTATGTATTAGATCAATCTAGAATAAAAGATTTAAGAACTAATCATGAAACAGGTAACACTCAGGCCGTTCTAAATGGAGATTTAGATGATTTTATGAAATCATCTCTTAAAGCAGGCATATAAATGGATAAAGAAAATTTAAGTGGAGAAAAAGCTCTCATAGAAGAGAGAAGAAAAAAACTTGAGCAACTTAGAGATAAGGGAGATGCTTATGGTAATTCTTTTAAACCTAAAAACAATGCAAGCAAACTTCATGAGGAATATGGAGTTTTTTCAAAGGAAGATCTAGAAAAAAAAGACATTAAAAATATTTCAGTAGCTGGTCGAATTGTGCTTAAAAGGGTAATGGGTAATGCAAGCTTTGCAACGCTTAGAGATTCTTCAGGAGATATTCAAATATATGTAACTAAAAACAATGTTGATGAGTCAGTGTATGAGGATTTTAAGACTTGGGATCTAGGAGATATTGTTGGTGTATCAGGTTCTCTGTTTAGAACAAAAACAGATGAGTTAACCATAGATGTATGGGATCTAGAAATGATTACAAAATCATTACGGCCTATGCCTGAGAAGTTTAAAGGCCTGACTGACATAGAGGCTAGATATAGACAAAGGTATCTTGATTTAATGACTAACAATGAAACGAAAGAAGTTTTTGTTAAAAGAACCAAAATTATTGATTCGATGAGAAAAAAAATGAATGAATGTGGTTACTTAGAAGTAGAAACACCAATGATGCATCCTTTAGCTGGCGGCGCAGTAGCTAGACCATTTGTGACTCAACACAATGCACTAGGACAAGATTTGTATTTAAGAATAGCTCCAGAACTATATTTAAAAAGACTTTTAGTAGGCGGTTTTGATAGAGTATTTGAAATTAATAGAAGTTTTAGAAATGAAGGCTTATCAACTAAACACAATCCAGAATTTACAATGATGGAGTGGTATCAAGCATATGCGAGCATGCAAGACCAAATGGATTTAACTAAAGAAATTATCACAAATGCTGCAGATGCTGCTGGATGCAAATCAAAAATACAATGGGGAGATTTAGAAATAAATTTAGATAATTTCAAACAATCCACTCTTTCAGATTTAATATTAGATTTTAATACTGATCTATCAAAAGATGACTTGAGTAATCAGAAAAAGCTTGAAAAAATTCTAAAAGATAAAAAAGTAAAAATTGAAAAAAATTGGGGCATTGGAAGGATTCTTCTTGAGGTTTTTGAAGAGACAGTAGAAGACCAATTAATTGATCCAACATTTGTAACAGAGTATCCAGTAGAAGTCTCTCCATTATCAAGACGCAATGAAACTAATCCAGATTATGCTGATAGGTTTGAATTATTCATTGGAGGAAAAGAATTTGCTAATGGTTTCTGTGAACTAAATGATCCTGATGATCAGGCATCTAGATTTGAAGATCAGGTTGCTGCAAAAGACTCCGGTGATAAAGAAGCAATGGATTATGACCATGACTATATAACTGCTCTGGAACATGGAATGCCTCCAGCAGTTGGAGTTGGGATGGGAGTTGATAGATTGGTGATGCTACTCACAAATCAATCGTCAATAAGAGACGTTTTATTATTTCCTCAACTCAAATCGTAAGGAAATTATTACCATCTAAATTTATCAAAATTTTCAGGATTTGCCCAACCCTTAGGATTATTCCAAGTTCTTTTATTATTGTAAGTTTTGAGATTATATGAAAAACATTTTAATCCATTAGTCTTATCAAGCAATTCAGTCTCAAATCCAAGTTTTAACATAGTTTCATTAATTAAATTGTTATTTTTAAAATTTGTAAAGATAGCAATTTTGTGACTTATTAAATTTTTAATCATGCCAATGTAGGGTTCTGATGTCTGAATATCATCTAGAATTATGAATAGATCAAAATTTTCATTTGATATCTGCTCTATATCTGGCCCAATTTGCAGAGATTGAATATTTAATTTTTCAATTCTTTTAATAAGTTTTGAAATATCTTGTGTGGTATTTACAAAAATAGTATTAGGATTTTCATCCTCAATAATATTACTTAGGTAACTGTATAGAATTTTTTCTTTTTTTATCATTGCATAAGATGTTTCACAGCTTCTCTTTCTGAAAGAAGCTCATCTATAGATATTTGAAATTTATTTTTTGCAAATTCTGATAAAGAGATATCTCTTTTTATTTCTATTGAACCATCTTCTAAAGTCATTAAAGGATAGCCGCATATGATTCCTTTAGGCACATTATACGAACCATCACTTGCTATAGCTGCACTAAAGCAATCGCCAGGGTCTGTTGGATTCTCACAAGCAATTACAGTATCAATTGCTGCTTTTGCAGCAGATGTAGCAGAGGAGGCGCCTCTTGCATCAATTACTGCCTTTCCTCTTTGTTGAACTTTTGGAATGAAATCAGATTCCACCCAATTGATATCATTTATTACTAAACTGCCTAATTCTCCTAATATTTGAACATTTTCTGAGTCTGGATACATCGTAGGACTATGATTCCCCCAAATTATCATATTTTTAATATCAGAAACATTATTATTTGTTTTCTTTGCAAGAATTGATTTTGCTCTATTAGCATCAAGCATCGTCATAGCCATCCAAAGTTGGCTATCATTATTTGCTGCATGTTTTCCAATAAATGCATTTGTATTGGCAGGATTACCAACTACTAAAATCTTAGCATTCTTCTTCCCATATCTTCCAATCGCTATACCTTGGTCAACAAAAATACCACCGTTAATACTTAAAAGATCCGATCTTTCTTCAATCTTTTTACCGTTATAAACAATTCCTCTCGGAATACTCCCTACTAATAAAAACCAATCGGCGTCTTTAGAGGCTTCTTCAAAGTTATCTGTATAAGTAACCTCACCCATGTTTGGAAAATATGAGTCTTCTAGCTCCATTACTAAACCTTCTAACTTATCAACTACTTGAGGAATTTCAACCAATGCAAGATTGACAATCTTATCTCCAAATGTCTTACCATCTACAAGTCTTGGTATTAAAGAATATGCGATTTGACCAGCTGCGCCGGTAACAACAACTTTTATAGATTTGCTCATTAATTATCCTCAAAAAAAATGATAGTACATTATATTCTTAAATTGATTTGTAATCCTCAATTTTATAACGTAGTAAATGAGTTTTTTTTTGATTAAAATAACTCCAATTCTTATTCAATGTTAGAAAAATATTTTGGAGAAAACTATGACAATTAGATTCGATGACAAGGTTGCAATCGTTACAGGTGCTGGAGGCGGTATTGGTAAAGAACATGCTCTTGAGCTTGCAAGACGTGGAGCCAAAGTTGTTGTTAACGATCTTGGCGGAACGGTAGATGGAAGTGGTGCAAGTGACGCTGCAAATGAAGTTGTTGATCTAATAAAATCTGAGGGTGGTGAAGCAATTGCTAATGGTGCAAGTGTCACAGACTTAGATGCTGTAAAAGCAATGGTGAATCAAGCTATGGATGAATGGGGGAGAATAGATATATTAGTTAATAATGCTGGTATTTTAAGAGATAAAAGCTTCCATAAAGTTACTTTAGATGATTTTAATCTTGTAATGGATGTGCACTTTCAAGGAAGTTTAAATTGCACCCATACTGTATTTCCAATTATGCGTGAGCAAGAATATGGAAGAATTGTTTTTACTAGTTCATCAAGTGGCGTATTTGGTAATTTTGGCCAAACAAATTATGGTTCAGCAAAAATGGCAATGATAGGGCTTATGAATACTTTAAAATTAGAAGGACAAAATAAGAATGTCTTTACTAATTCAATTACGCCTGTTGCCTATACCAGAATGACAGAAGGCTTAATTCCTGAAGACTTTGGTAAAAACCTTCAACCAGAATTTGTTACACCTGCAGTAATATATTTAGCAAGTGAGAATGCTCCAAATGGAGTAATAATGGCTGCAGGTGCTGGTGTTTTTTCAAGGATATTTATTCATGAAACAATGGGTATTTCTCTTGGTATGGGAGAAGATATGACTCCAGAAAATATACAGGCCAGTTGGGATAAAATATCTGATATGGAAGACGCTCGTGCTCTTCAAAACGGAGGCGAGCAGACTCTAAAATTCTTTGAACTTATAAATAAGTAAATTTATGCTGAAAAGCTTGGTCTAGAACCAATATCATTTGTATATCTTGATAGATTTTCATAATCTTCAATATTAATTTTGTTTAATCTAACCAGAAACTGTAAAGATGTAACTGCTTGTATGTCCGCGTATGAGAACTTGTTGCATGCTATAAAGTCTTTGCCATCCATAACACTGTCATAATATTTCATTGATTTAAGAGCTAACTCTCTTTGTGCCAGACCAAATTCATTATTTTGATCTTCAAGAGCGCTCATGTGAGGGTGGGTATGCCTAAAACCGTGCATTAGAGGCATCATAAGCTCAAATGAGATACGTGAGTACCACATTTCAATCTGAGCTATTTCATCAGGATTAGTTCCAAAAAGATTTGGCTCGGGATTTAGGCACTCTAAATACCTACATATTGCAGTTGTTTCAAGTATTACCTCTCCATCGTCAAGAACTAGAGCAGGAATACGAGAATTGGGCGCAATTTCTTTGTATTCAGGAGTTTTATGCTCCATTTTTCCAATATCAAGGTTCTCAACTTCAATATTTTCAATGCCTTTTTCAGCTATGAAGATAAGAACCTTTCTTGGACTTGGAGCAACTGGGCTTGAATATAGCTTCAAGATTTATTCCCAGTTTAGTGCGCCACCAACTTGATATTCGGTTACTCTTGTTTCAAAGAAGTTCTTCTCTTTTCGTAAATCTATAATTTCAGACATCCAAGGAAACGGGTTTGTAACACCTGTAAACTCTTCATCAAGACCTAATTGAGTTAATCTTCTATTGGCAATGAATTTAAGATATTCTTCCATCATTGCAGCGTTCATTCCAAGAACACCTCTTGGCATTGTATCCCTTGCGTACTGTATTTCTAATTCAGTACCCTCAAGGATCATTTGTGCTGCATCAGATTTCATTTGATCATCCCATAGATGAGGATTTTCTATTTTGATCTGGTTAATAACATCAATGCCAAAGTTAACGTGCATAGACTCATCTCTTAAAATATATTGAAACTGTTCTGCTGTTCCGGTCATTTTATTCCTTCTTCCCATAGAAAGTATTTGAGTAAATCCACAATAAAAGAATATTCCTTCAAGAACACAGTAAAAAGCAATTAGATTTTTAAGAAGTTGCTTGTCTGATTCAACTGTTCCTGTCTTAAAATCTGGATCAGAAATTTCCTGTGTATATTTAAGCCCCCAGGAGGCTTTTCTAGCAACGCAAGGCACTTCTCTATACATGTTAAAGATTTCACCTTCATCCATTCCCAGAGACTCTATACAGTATTGATACGCATGGGTATGAATAGCTTCTTCAAGACTTTGTCTTAATATATATTGCCTACATTCTGGGTTAGTAATTAATCTATATAAAGCAAGAACTAAATTATTAGCAACAAGAGAGTCAGCTGTAGAGAAAAATCCAAGATTTCTTTTAACAATAACTCTTTCATCTTCTGTAAGCCCATCTTCAGATTTCCATAAGACAATATCGTTTGTCATATTAATTTCTTGCGGCATCCAATGGTTAGCACTACCGTCTAAATATTTTTGCCATGCCCAGTCGTATTTGAATGGTACAAGCTGATTAAGGTCAGCTTTGCAATTAATCATCATTTTTTGATCAACCTGAACTCTGCCAGCATTAGCCATCATTTCATCAAGCTCTTCATTGCCAGCTGTTTCATCTAACGCATTCACAGCTTTTCTCGCTGCTTCTGCTCTAGATCCTTCGCCAATGTTCGTATTGGCTTGTGGTGTTTCTTCTTTTACAGCTTGTTGAGTCACTGATTTTTCCTCAGCTACTGCTTCAGCTGTTTTCTTAACAACTTCATTGTCTATCTGAGGTGATGATTGAGGAGTTGTATTGTCCTCTTTTCCATAGTCGTCCCAATTTAACATATTATTTCTCCTTAGTTTATTGACATGCCTCACAATCTGGATCATCCAGAGAGCAGGCTGTTGGAACTGGAGCAGGTGCTCCTAATTCTTGCGCAGCTGGCTGTGAAACTTCAGAGCTCACTGCATTTAATTTTCCCTGTTGTACGGTTGATTTTTCTGTTGATGTAGCTGCTATCGATCTTAGATAATAGGTTGTTTTTAGACCAGAATACCATGCCATTCTATAAGTAATATCTAGCTTTTTACCATCAGCATTTCCAATATATAAGTTTAATGATTGAGCTTGATCAATCCATTTTTGTCTTCTGCTTGCAGATTCTACGATGTATTTTGGCTCAACTTCGAAAGCTGTTGAAAATAATTTCTTAACATCATCAGGTATTCTGGATATTTCTGAGAGACTGCCTTCAAAATATTTCAGATCATTAATCATTACGTCATCCCATAAATCAAGTTCTTTTAGCTTTCTTACTAAATGGGGATTAACAATAGTGAATTCTCCTGATAAGTTCGATTTAACGTATAAGTTTTGGTAAGTTGGCTCAATCGATTGAGTTACTCCAGTAATGTTAGATATTGTAGCTGTTGGAGCAATAGCCATGACGTTTGAATTTCTCATTCCATCTTTGATTACTTTTTTTCGAAGTGTTTCCCAATCTAGCGTCTCAGATCTATCAACGTTAAGGTATTCACTACCTCTGTTTTCTGAAAGTATGTCGATAGAGTCTTTAGGTAATATTCCTTTACTCCAGAGGGAGCCTTCGAATGACTCGTATGCTCCTCTTTCCTTTGCAAGTTCAGTAGATGCATATATTGCACTATAACTTATAAGCTCCATGCTTCTATCTGCAAATTCTACTGCTTCATCACTGCAGTATGGAATATCTTGGAGGTAAAGTGCGTCTTGAAAGCCCATTAGGCCTAAACCTATTGGTCTGTGTTTAAAATTCGAGTTTTTAGCAGTATCTACTGAGTAATAGTTAATGTTAATTACATTATCTAGCATTCTTATTGCTGTAGAGACAGTTTGTTTCACTTTTTTTTCATCTAAACTTCCATCCTTCATATGATTAGCAAGATTCACAGACCCAAGATTACAGACAGCAATTTCTTTATCAGCACTTGTGTTCAAAGTAATTTCTGTACAAAGATTAGACGAATGAACAACACCTGAATGTTGCTGAGGCGACCTTAAATTACATGAATCCTTAAAAGTTATCCATGGGTGGCCAGTTTCAAAAAGCATTGTGAGCATTTTTCTCCACAACTCTTTTGCTGGAATTGATTTGAATTGATTCATTTCTCCTTTTTTTGCTTTATCTTCGTATTCTTCATACTTTTCTTCAAAAGCTTTTCCAACCAAATCATGAAGTTCTGGTGCCTCACCAGGAGAAAACAAAGTCCAGTTTTCGTCTTGTTCGACTCTTTTCATAAATAAATCTGGCACCCAGTTTGCTGTATTCATATCATGCGTTCTTCTTCTTTCATCTCCAGTATTTTTTCTGAGCTCAAGAAATTCCTCTATATCTAAGTGCCATGTTTCAAGGTAGCCACACATTGCACCTTTTCTTTTACCGCCTTGATTTACTGCAACAGCTGTGTCATTTGCTACTTTAAGGAATGGAACAACGCCTTGACTCTTTCCATTAGTTCCTTTTATATATGAATTCATTGCTCTTACAGGAGTCCAGTCATTTCCGAGACCACCAGCCCATTTTGAAAGCAATGCATTATCTTTCATGGCTGAAAATATTCCGTCTAAGTCATCAGGAATAGTTGTGAGGTAACAGGATGATAGTTGAGGTCTTTTAGTTCCAGAATTGAAAAGAGTAGGCGTTGAACTCATATAGTCAAAACTTGATAAAAGTCTATAAAATTCTATCGCTCTATCTTCTCTATTTTCTTCTTCCAATGCCAAACCCATTGAAACTCTCATGAAAAATACTTGAGGTAGCTCATACCTAACATCATCGCAGTGAATAAAATACCTATCGTATAGAGTCTGGAGACCAAGATATGTGAATTGGTTGTCTCTTGTGTGGTCAATCGCTTGTGATAGCTTGTCTAGATCAAAAGTTTTTAGCTCAGGATTAAGAATATCTAACTCAATTCCTTTATCGATATATGCTTTAAATGCTTCTGGATAGTATTTCTCCATTTCTTGATATGTTGACTCTTCAGCAATATTTAAAAAATTAAGCGCCTCACTTCTTATTTGGTCCATTAGTATTCTTGCAGTTACGTAGGAATAATTAGGTTCTTTTTCAACTTTGGTCCTTGCTGACATGACAAGACTTGTTCTCATGTCGGCTATAGATACGCCGTCATATAGATTTTTTAGCGCTTCGTCCAAAACCTCGTTAATTGATACTTCATCAAGATTCTCACATGCATCGCTTATTAGTCCTGCAACTTTTTCAACATCAAGTGGTACGACTGTTCCATCGCTCTTTGTTATATTAATACTTGGTGTATCGGGCAGCTCAATCTCAAGTTTTTCTTTTTTTCTTTCCTGAGTTCTTTCAGCTCTGTATAAAATGTAGGATTTTGCTACATCTAATTCTTCTGATCTCATTAATTGAAGCTCTACCTGATCTTGTATTTCTTCTATATGCAATGTTCCGCCTGACGGCATCCTTCTTTGAAAAACTTCAACGACATTTTCAGTAAGCTGATTAACTTTTTTATGAATTCTTTCACTTGCAGCAGCATTACCAGACTCAGTGGCCAAAAATGCTTTTGTTATTGCAACTTTTATTTTATCGTCTTCAAATGCAACGACTTTACCATTTCTTTTAATTACTCTTAACTTGCCTGGTGCTGTTGTTTCAATATCTTTGATATTTTGTTGATTATTCTCAACTTGTTTTTCTTGTTGTTGTACTTCCATTTCTTACTTCTTGCCCACTAATACATAAACTAACATGAGTTTTTACTTTAATTTCATCTGGAAAAATTTAAGTGTGTCTGCAGTAACGGTAACTTTTTTCTCCTAAGGAGTAATATACTAGTTGTGGACAAAGAATCAAGTAAAAAAACACAATATATTGTGACAATTTCATTTTTTTCCACTATATAGTGTATATATCGTGTTTTTTTGCTGTTGGAAATAAGTGTATAAATTGTGGATAATTATTAACTTGGAGTATTAATATGAAAAATTATTTGTCTATTGATCAAGGAACAACAAGCTCAAGATCAATAATATTTAACTCAAACTTAGAAAAACAAATAGATTCCCAGTTGGAATACAAATTAGACTATCCTGATAACGGTTGGGTAGAGTTACGTCCAGACGATGTAGTTAATACTGTTAAAAAAACCATAGCAAATGTTTTAGACAATTTTAATGGTTCAATTGAAGCATGCGGGATAACTAATCAGAGAGAGACTACGATAGTTTGGTCAAGAGATACAGGAGAGCCAATATATCCTGGAATAGTATGGCAAGACAGAAGAACGAACGAATATTGCCAAGAACTAAAATCGAATGGATATGAGAAGAAAGTAGGTGAAAAGACAGGTCTGGTTCTTGATCCATATTTTTCAGCTACAAAGGTTAAATGGATACTTGATAATGTTGAGGGCGCTAAAGAACGTGCTCAAAAAGGCGAACTAGCCTTTGGAACAGTCGATTCGTACTTGATATTTAAATTGACTAAGGAAAAGAATCATTTAACAGATGTAACCAATGCCTCTAGAACAATGCTTTTTAATATTCACAACAAAGAGTGGGACCAAGAATTGCTGGATATTTTTGAAATACCAAATTCTATGCTTCCAGAAGTACTATTTTGTGATGGTGATTATGGAACTATAGTTCATTCAGATAAGAAAATACCAATCAGAGGCGTTATAGGTGATCAACAAGGTGCTTTAGTTGGACAAGATTGCTATGAATATGGAGATATGAAATCAACATATGGTACCGGTTGTTTTTTAATGGTGAACACAAAAGATGAGGCAGTTAAGAGTGATCAAGGCCTTTTAACGACAATTGCATATGGTTTAAATGGAAATGTTTCATATGCATTAGAAGGAAGCATTTACTCGAGTGGAAATATTATTCAATGGCTTAGAGATAAGATGAAAATTTTTGACGATGCAAAAGAAAGTGAGAAATACATAAATGCATCTGGAAATTCCAATAACGTACTTTTTTTACCAGCTTTTAATGGATTAGGAGCTCCATTTTGGGACTCAAATATAAGGGCAGGATTTAAAGGAATTACTCAAGATACCTCAATAAACGATATTGTGACTGCTGCATTTCATTCAATAGCATTCCAAACAAAAGAAATTACAAAAGTATTAGAAACTAATAACATTAATATTAATAAACTTTTAGTTGATGGTGGAATGGTTGCAAATGAATCTTTTTGTCAGATGCTTGCTGATACTTTACAAAAAAATATAAAAAGACCTGCAAATGTTGAATCTACAGCTCTTGGAGCATGTAAAGTGGCAATGATGGCATCTGGAGAAAATATCTCAGAAATTAAAAGTAATTCATCAAACTTCGAACCAAATAAATCATTAGAGAATATTTATTCAATTAATTACAACAATTGGAAAGAGTATATAAATAAAAATCTTTCAAAAAGTTAATTAAGAATAATATTTTCAGATATGTTTATTTCTTCAAACATATCAGTATCATGGCTAACTATTAAGCAAGGTATCTTTTGTGAAGATACATATTCCTTTAATAGTAATTTAACTTTCTCTGAGTTTTGTGCATCTAAGTTTGAGCATGGCTCATCTAATAGAAGAAGATCTGGCTTCATTAAAAGAGCTCTTGCAATTGCAACCCTTTGTTTCAAACCGCCTGAGAGTTGGTGAGGCTTTTTTAGCAAGTGACTTTCTAATTTAAGTTCACTAATAACTTCAAAATATAAATC
>LULP01000270.1_pt1 | contig 18182 bp, 20 predicted proteins | sample 728111 | NCBI WGS metagenome assembly LULP01 (sample SAMN03860286, study PRJNA289734) | marine metagenome | biome: seawater column; feature: ocean; material: water; isolation source: Red Sea water column Station 149 - depth 25m | place: Saudi Arabia: Red Sea | collected 2011-10-15 | depth 25 m
ATTTTGGTTTTGGATTTGCCGAAAGTGGCTAATGTGGTGGACTTGGGGACAGGTACAGGTGCGATTGCACTGGCACTCGCCTCAGAAAAACCATTATGGCAAATCACAGCAACAGATATTTATGCACCAAGTCTTGACGTGGCAAAGTTTAATGCAGAGAAACACGGTTTAAATAATGTTAATTTTGCGCTCGGCTCGTGGTATAAAGCGCTAATGACGCGACAGCACAAAGATAAGTTTGACTTAATTGTCTCGAATCCGCCGTATATTGATCCTGATGATGTGCATGTGGCTAAGCTCGAATATGAACCGCAACGTGCTTTGGTCGCTGAGAAAAAAGGCTTATCAGATTTAGAGCTCATTATCCGTGAAGCGCCAGAGTGGTTAAATCCAAAAGGCTGGATTGTGCTTGAGCATGGCTATGATCAGGCGACTGCTGTACAGGATTTATTAAAACAACAGGGCTTTGAAAATGTCCGTACTGTGCAGGACTATGGTAGTAATGATCGAGTGACTTTGGGGCAGTTTGTTTAATGCAAAAGTCAAACGACTTGCAAAAGATCGGTATACGACTGTCTGCATTTTATTTTTTCTACTATGCGATCGTTGGCACTTTCATGCCGTATTGGAATTTATATTTGGAATTCCAACAGTTTAGTCATTTTGAAATTGGTTTGCTCAGCACCATTGCGGTGATCACTCGATTTTTTGCGCCATTTATTTGGGGATGGCTTGCCGATTTGACAGGCAAGCGCATGCTGTGGATTCGCATTGCGACTTTTGTTGAAGCGGTGATTTGGCTGACCATTTTCTTTATTGATAAAAAATTTCAAAGCATCGCTATCATCATGCTGATTTTTAGCTTTTTTCAGAATGCAATCTTGGCGCAGTTTGAAGGTGTCACGCTATTTTGGCTCGGTGATCAACATCAGACTTTATATGGCAAAATCCGTAAATGGGGTTCGATCGGCTTTATTGTTGGCGTGTTTGTGATTGGGGCGATTTTGGATTGGATTCCGATTACTAATCTGCCGATTCTTTTATTGTGTATTTCCGCTTGCGCATTTCTATGTTCATTTAGCATCGCTGAGCCAACGCAAGCACCGACTGCACAGCGCAAACTTGAGCCGATTCTACCGATCTTAAAACGTCCTGTGGTGGCGTGTTTTTTTATCATTGAATTTTTTCTTTTGTTTTCGCATGCGCCGTTTTATAGCTTTTATAGTAATTTCCTGCATGAATATCAGTTTTCGACCACGCAAACAGGGTTGTTATGGTCGATGGGCGTGGTGGCGGAAATCGTCATGTTTGCCTATGCAACATGGTTTTTTAAGCAATTTTCATGGCGTAGCCTTGTTGCAATTTGCTTGGTTTTAACCAGTCTGCGTTGGATCATTGTCGGCGTGTTTGCTGAGCAGTTTTGGATACAGTTTTTTGCACAGTGGATTCATGCGTTTAGTTTTGGTTTATTTCATTTGATCGCCATGCGGATGATTTTGCAACACTTTAGTGCAGGACAGCAGGGACGAGGGCAGGCGTTGTATAGCACCATGTGGGGACTCGGTGTGGCACTCGGTAGTTTACTTGCAGGAAAATATTGGGATGTGTTGTCTGGGCAATGGATATTTATCATTGCAGGGTTGATATGCTTATTTGGGCTAGTTTTTATCAAAGCATTGCCAAACAATAAGATGGCTTAGAACTTGTCATTAAAGTCTGCAGTGAATCAAGTCACCATAAATAGTGAATATTCATCATTAAAATACACAAAGCTGAAAGAAGCGGTATGCTAAAAGTATCAACAGTCATTGAACTTTAATCCTGCTACAGCGTTCCCCTTGAAGGGTTGCCTTGTATCAGAAATAAATTTCTTTGACGATATAATGGCATTTATGAAGAGAGTTGGGTGGTCAAATGGATTTATTACAACGCTTAGGAATTACACATCCTATATTTGTTGCACCGATGGCAGGTACGTCTACACCTGAGCTTGCGGCGGCGGTATCTAGTGCAGGCGGTTTGGGCGCATTGGGTCTAGGTGCGAGTAATGCCGAAACTGCAAAGCAAGCCATTCTCAAGACACAGCAACTCACCGACAAACCTTTTCAAGTGAATTTCTTCTGTCATCAACCGACTGCTTATGATGCGGAAAATGCACAACAATGGATTAATTATATTCGTCCACACTTCGATGAATTTGATGCAGCAGTACCAACACAACTCAATGAAATTTATCAAAGTTTTATTTCCAATGATAAGCTATTACAGGTAGTCTTAGATACTCAACCTAAAGCGGTGAGTTTTCATTTTGGCTTACCGACGGCTGATCAGATTTCAGCTTTAAAACAAGCAGGCATTATCACCATGGTGACCGTGACTCAGCTCAGTGAAGCCTATTTGGCACAGCAGGCGGGCACTGATGTGTTGATTGCGCAAGGTGTTGAGGCGGGCGGTCATCGTGGCACATTTAATCCAAGCTGTGATGCAGGACTGACGACTTTAGATTTGGTGATTATTTTGAATCAGTATTTTGATCTGCCGATCGTGGCTGCGGGTGGCATCATGACGGGTGAAGATATTCGATTGTATTTGGAGCTGGGTGCCAGTGCGGCACAGCTAGGGACAGCATTTGTACAATGTAAAGAATCCGCTGCCAACGACGCTTACCGTGAGCTGTTGTTTGAACAGCCGATTACGCAAATCACTGACAATATCTCAGGTCGTCCTGCACGTGGTCTGCTAAATGCGTGGCATCAATTCGTTGATTTACCTGATCGCCCATCTCATGCGGGCTATCCATTTACTTATGATTTGGCGAAACAACTGCATGCAGTCGCATCAAAGCAAGACGAGCAAGGTTTTGGTGCCTATTGGGCGGGCAGTAATGTGGCGAATATTCGGCGTTTGGATGCGAAGGAATTGATGGAAAAATTGGTGCAGGAATTACAATAATTTTTGCTCAGATTGCAGAAAATCAGCATCAATATATGGTGCTGATTTTTTGATAAATATTTATTGCTAAGTTTGCTTGTTCAATTCATCCTTAGAAATGCACGTAGGTAAATAATACGCCATAGATCAGCGCCGCCGTTAAGGTCGCCAAAATGATTTTTTTACTCAGCGCATAAATCACGATCAATGCCAAAAAGCCACAACTCATGGCGAAAATCCGATCATGATGTTCAATCAACGGTGGTAATGTCGCAATCGTAAACATGGCACAGATCGCACTGACGCCAATACTTGACATCGCTACACCAATCCACGCACGTCCTTTATGTTTCTGTTGTTGCAGTTTTTTATGTACCAGCCAAATTGGCACAAAACGGCTAAAAAAGTTGGCTATGCCGACAAAAAAACCAATCAATATAATCTCAATGCTCATGGGATTGTGCACCTTGAGATGTATTTTTATCAATGCCAAAATATTTGATTAATGCGACGACCATTCCTGCAATAATTCCTGAGAAAATTGCAAAAGATAAACCCAACCATAAATAACCAAGCGCACTGAATAGCAAAGCAGTGATGATAATGTATAGGTTTTTCTTATCAAACGCTGCCAATAAAAAACTCAAAAACAGGGCAGGCAATAAAAAGTCAAAGCTGGCTTTTAAAAACTTCGGCATCAGATTCATCTGATCGGCAAACATCGCACCGATAAATGAACCAAACGCCCAAGAGGCCCATGAGGTAAAACTCAATCCGAGCATCCACGCCTCAGACCAGTTTTGATTGCGTTGACTGAGTTCAATCAAACCTCGTGCAAACACTTCGTCGGTCAATCCCCAAGCCCAAAATCCTGTTTTTTTCATGCTTAGTTTTGCTTGGACAGGTTGCGAGATTTGCTGATACATCGCAGGACCATACAGCACATGGCGCAAATCTAAAATAATCACTGTGATCGCAGCCACCCAAATCGAACTACCCGATGCCAAAAGCGCGATGACAATAAACTGACTGGCACCTGCATAAATGGTCGAGGACAAAAATAACGCTTCCCAGGCATTAAATCCAAATCCAACCGCAGCCACACCAAAGGCGAATGCCACAGGCAAATAGGTAAAGACAATCACTAAAGCATCTCGTGCACCATCTAAAAAGGTACTTTGCCTGTGTGTACTTGGATTTGAAACGATATGCGAGTTGGACATGAAAACCTTTGGAAATACAGCGCAGAAATCACAAAATACTTATCGCCTTAGTATAATATGGGAATAGCGGTTGAGTATTTTAATATAATTTTTTAATATGCGAGCCTGTCAATTGATTAGACTATGGTGGCGTTGCATGAAATTTCAATCATCCCTTTTACTGATAAGTGTGCTTTGCGTTGCTTGTGGCAATCCACAAAATACATCCAATCAAAACGACACACCTACCAATTCAACTCTAGAAATTCAACCTGCAAAAAAGTTGACTAATGATGCCTCTGCGTTCGCCAATGAAGCATGGATTTTGATTAATCAATTGGATCAACTACTTTACGCTGAAAATGCGAAAAGCAATCCTGATCTTGATGACATGGTGCGAGAACCACTACGTGAACTTTCAACACGTTGGCGTATCGAAGTCAAAATGACAGACTCAGTGACCGAAGGGAAGTATGCGCTTTGCCGTAAATCATTGAATAGCTTAGATGCTTGGGCAAGAAGTATTCAAGAACAGAGTAGTGATCGTGGACAAAAACAGTTGGATTATGAGCGTGATAAACAATATTGCAAAGATGCGATTGAAAATCCAAAGTATGGCAATACACCACCGAAGATTAGCCAAGCACCGATTTAAGATGCGTTTTTATTTTCAAACGTAACGCATCAAAAAAGCTGACCTAGAGTCAGCTTTTTTTGATGCAGAAATTTATGAATTATTGCAAAGCAGGTTGAGCGGCTTTCATTGCTGCTGCGACAGCATCGTCTTCTGTTGCATCACCAGAGAGTTCGTATTCATCATTAACAACTTCATCGCTTACTGTGCTAGCACTATTTGCAGATGAGCTATTATTTGATGACGAGTTGCTCGAACGAGCACTGCTTGAAGATGCACTAGAAGAACTGGTTGCTTCACGACTTGGCGCAGGTGTTGGATCAACATATGCTTCCTCTTCGCTTGCAGTGATTTCTGCGGTACCTAAGTTGTCATCTATCTCTTCAAAATTGGTGTATTCAGCTTGTTCTCGATCATTATCCAATTCTTGAAAGTCTGATTCTTGCACTTCTTCAGTTTGCGTGGTTTGCGCTTGCTCAGCATCTTCAGGCTTTTCTTTTTTCATGCATGCAGTAAGCAGTAAAGCACTTATTGAACTGACCATGATCAATTTTAAAAAAGTAGATTTCATCATCGTTTTCTTCATTTCACAAAACAGAAAATTGCTAGGATTATATCAAAGCCAAGCGTTAAATTGTAAAAATTAATGACAAGAATTGTGACTTTATAGTACGCAGATGCATTAAGCACCATTTCAACAAAATTATTGCGTAAAAGATGCGATTAGTTTTGCTTTATGAGGGAGGTTTACAGTAAAATCGCCAAACATTGTATGCCGTTTTTCGGTGCCATTGTACGAGAATTCGAATGACTCATTTTATTTTTGTCACAGGTGGTGTGGTTTCATCACTTGGTAAAGGTATTTCTGCTGCTTCTGTTGCTGCACTTTTGGAGGCGCGTGGTCTTAAGGTCACGATGGTCAAAATGGATCCGTACATTAACGTCGATCCAGGTACAATGAGCCCATTCCAGCACGGTGAAGTTTTTGTTACCGAAGATGGAGCGGAAACTGACCTCGATCTAGGCTATTACGAGCGTTTTCTTAAGCGCTCAAAAATGACAAAACTCAATAACTTCACCAGTGGTCGTGTTTATCAAGAAGTGCTCAACAAAGAGCGTCGTGGTGACTATCTTGGTGGTACAGTGCAAGTGATTCCACACATTACAGATAATATTAAAGCACGTGTCCTTGCTGCGGGTAAGGGCTTTGACGTGGCGATCGTAGAAATCGGCGGGACAGTCGGTGATATCGAATCATTACCATTTATGGAGTCTGTACGTCAGTTGATGGTCGAACTTGGACATAAGCATTCGATGCTGATGCATTTGACATTACTGCCTTACATTAGCTCTGCGGGCGAACTTAAAACTAAGCCTACACAGCATTCTGTGAAAGAGTTGCTGTCGATCGGTATTCAGCCAGATATTCTCATTTGCCGTACTGAGCATGATGTTGATGCAGATACGCGTCGTAAAATTGCACTTTTTACCAATGTTCGCCAAGAAGCCGTTGTGGTCTGTAAAGATGCCAAAACCATTTATGAAATCCCACGTAATTTCTATGAGCAAGATGTTGACGATCTCATTTGCGAGCGTTTTGGTTTTGACAATTTACCCGAAGCAGATTTGAGTGATTGGGATCAAGTGTGCGATGCATTATTTAATCCTGAGTTTACTGTGCGCGTAGCAATGGTCGGTAAATATGTGGAGCTTCCCGATGCCTATAAATCTGTCAATGAAGCGTTGCTTCACGCAGGAATTCGCAACCGTGTTAAAGTGCATATCGATTATATCGATGCAGAACAGCTCGAAAGCCTAGATGTTAATGAAGCCTTAGCTGATGCCGATGCGATCCTCGTACCGGGTGGTTTTGGTGAGCGTGGTACAGAGGGCAAGATGAAAGCGATTCGCTTTGCTCGTGAAAATAAAATCCCATATCTTGGTATTTGTTTGGGTATGCAACTTGCGGTGATCGAATTTGCACGTAATGTTGCAGGCATGGCCGAAGCAACGTCTACAGAATTTAATCGTAATACCAAACAACCATTGATTGGTTTGATCACTGAATGGTTAGATGAACGTGGCGAGTTGCAACAGCGTAGTAATGAATCGAATCTCGGCGGTACCATGCGTCTTGGTACGCAAACTTCTGAGTTGGTTGAAGGTACGAAGATTCGTGAGATTTACGGGCTTGCGGAAATCAGTGAGCGCCATCGCCATCGTTATGAGATGAATAACCGTTATATTGATGATCTTGAAAAAGTAGGTATGAAAATTTCGGGTTATTCTGCGGTGCAACATTTGGTTGAAACAGTGGAAATCTCTGATCATCCGTGGTTTATTGCGGTACAGTTCCATCCTGAATTTACCAGTTCACCTCGAGATGGACATCCATTATTTGCAGGATTTATCGCTGCGGCAAAAAATCAGTTTCAAGCAAAGGCGTGAGGCTTTACAAAAGCTGATTCAAGTTTAGGAAAAGAGTTTAAGGAAATTTCATGACAGAGCTTAAAGCAAAACAAATCGTTGAGTTAGGTGACATTCAGATGGCGAATCATTTGCCATTTGTACTATTTGGTGGCATGAATGTACTTGAGTCGAAAGACTTGGCGTTTGAAATCGCTGAAACTTATATCGACATTTGTAAACGTCTTGAAATTCCTTATGTTTTTAAAGCAAGCTTTGATAAAGCAAACCGTTCAAGCTTAAACTCTTTTCGTGGTCCAGGTGTGGAAAAAGGTGTTGAGTGGCTCGGTGAGATCAAAAAACACTTTAATGTGCCGATCATTACCGATGTACATGAGCCATACCAAGCTGCGCCTGTTGCTGAAGTTGCGGATATTATTCAATTGCCTGCATTCTTAAGTCGTCAAACGGATCTCGTTGAAGCGATGGCGAAAACAGATGCGATCATTAACATCAAAAAAGCGCAATTCCTCTCACCACGTGAGATGGGGCATATCCTGCACAAATGTTTAGAGGCGGGTAATGATAAGCTGATTCTGTGTGAGCGTGGTTCTGCATTTGGCTACAACAATCTTGTAGTGGATATGCTCGGCTTCGATATCATGAAAGCGATGGATGTGCCTGTGTTCTTTGATGTCACTCATGCATTGCAAACGCCAGGTGGTCGTGAAGATTCGGCGGGTGGCCGTCGTGCGCAGATTACCACACTTGCTCGTGCAGGCATGGCAACTGGACTTGCAGGGCTGTTCTTAGAAGCGCATCCTGATCCGAATAAAGCAAAATGTGATGGACCGTGTGCATTACGCCTTTCTCAACTTGAGCCATTTTTGGCGCAATTGAAAGAATTGGATACATTGGTGAAAGGTTTTAAACAACTGGATACGCATTAAGTAAGACTTTAATGAGTCTTAGGTGTGTGTTTTTAAAAATTGAACAACGATTGAGGAAAAATAAATGAGCCAAATCGCTGACATTCGTGCCCGTGAAATCTTGGACTCACGTGGTAATCCAACCATTGAGGCTGACGTGATTCTTGAGTCTGGTGTAGTTGGACGTGCCTGTGCGCCAAGTGGTGCATCTACAGGTTCACGTGAAGCATTAGAGCTTCGTGATGGCGATAAAGCACGTTATTTTGGTAAAGGCGTTCGCCAAGCAGTACAAAACGTGAATAGTGATATTCGTGAGTTGCTTCTTGGTCAAAATGTCTTTGAGCAAAAATCACTTGATGACAAGATGATTGCTTTGGATGCAACTGAAAACAAGGCAAAACTTGGTGCGAATGCGACTTTGGCAGTATCACTCGCTGCTGCACATGCTGCTGCGACTGAGCAAAAAACGCCATTATTCCAATACATTGCAAACTTGCGTGGTCAAACTTCATTAACTATGCCAGTGCCGATGATGAATATCCTAAACGGTGGTGCACATGCAGATAATACTGTAGATATTCAAGAGTTTATGATTGAGCCAGTGGGCTTTACGTCATTCTCAGAAAGCTTACGTGCAGGTGCAGAAATTTTCCATGCCCTGAAATCTGTATTGAAAAAGCAAGGTTTGAATACTGCCGTAGGTGATGAGGGTGGCTTTGCGCCGAACTTACGCTCAAATGAAGAAGCAATTACTGTGATTCTTCAAGCGATTGAAACTACAGGCTATAAAGCAGGTTCTGACATCATGTTGGCTTTAGACTGCGCATCGTCTGAATTCTACAAAAATGGTCAATATGTGCTTGAAGGTGAAGGCAATAAAGCATTCACGAGTAATCAATTTGCAGACTATCTTGCAGGGCTTGTGAATCAATATCCAATTATCTCGATCGAAGATGGTTTGGATGAGTCTGATTGGGAAGGTTGGGCGTATCTCACTTCAATCTTGGGCGATAAGATTCAATTGGTCGGTGATGATTTGTTCGTCACCAATCCGAAAATCTTACAACGTGGTATTGATGAAAAAGTCGGTAACTCGATCCTCATCAAGTACAACCAAATCGGTACTTTGACTGAAACGCTTGACGCAATTTATCTTGCCAAAGCAAATGGTTATACCACGGTGATTTCACATCGTTCAGGTGAAACGGAAGATTCAACCATTGCTGATCTTGCGGTCGGTACAGCAGCAGGTCAGATCAAAACAGGTTCACTATGTCGTTCTGACCGTGTGGCGAAATACAACCAATTGCTTCGTATTGAAGAATTGATCAAAGCACCTTACCGTGGTAAGGCTGAATTCAAAGGCTTAAACTAATTTTATAGTCAGGCACTTTGAATATGTTCGCTACGGCAACAGGTCGAATCATCATCGGACTTGCGATACTCATTGTCGCAAGTCTGCAATACGCTTATTGGTTTGGTGAAAGTGGTTATTTCATGCATGAGAAACTCATCAATGACATGACCACGCAGATCGAAACCAATCAGGAATTGTCTGAACGAAATCGCATTCTCGCAGCGGAAGTCTACGATCTGAAAAATGGTTATGAAGCGATTGAAGAACATGCGCGTTTAGATCTTGGTTTGGTGAAACCACATGAAACTTTCGTACAAATGAGTATGATTAGTGGTGCATATCAACCGATCTATTTGAATGATCGTGAAGAAACTGCCTTAGAAAGGCAAACCAATGAATCAGAATAATTCCGAGCCTGTGCAACAGCTCAATTCACAAAATAACAATCATCAAAAGCCAAAATTGTTGGGTGTCATTCCTGCTGCAGGTTCAGGTCAACGCTTTTCCAAAACCGAGTTAAAACAATATTTAAAGATCGCAGGGCAGACTGTGCTTCAGCATAGCGTCAATGCTTTGTATCAGCTTCCACTTGAAAATTGTGTGATTGCCATCAGTGCAAATGATACCTATGCGAGTCAGATTCAATATGCGCATCCTGTACAGTTTTGTATTGGTGGCAAAGAGCGTATGGATTCGGTATTTGCTGCATTACAGCATTTGCACGGTTATGCGGACAAAAATGACTATGTTTTAGTTCATGATGCTGCACGTCCATGTTTGCATCAAAATCAGATTGAAGCGATTGCTAATTTTTGTGAAACAGGTCAAGACGCAGCGATTATTGCTGTGCCTGTTCGAGACACTTTAAAAAAGTCAAAAGAAAACCAAGAGATTGAAACGACTATAGATCGTAGCGCATTGTGGCAAGCGCAAACACCACAGATCGTTAAATATGGTGTGCTCTATCAAGCTTTACAACATGCGATTCAAAATCATTTATTGGTGACTGACGAAGCAAGCGCATTAGAACACTTAGATATCCCAGTTAAACTATTAGAAGGGCGTAGCGACAATATTAAAATTACTTATCCCGATGATTTAGACATCGCTACACTCATTTTGCAACGGTTTTCAACGCATACAAATTAACTCAATTTTGTAATGACGATGAGGTGGCTGATTCACATTGCATCCATCTTTAGTCTTATTTTGTTATTTTTTTGATTCCATAATGATTTTTTTTTTGCTAGACTCTCAAAGTCATGTATTCCACATTACTTTGTAATGACGCAAATAAAACATAAGTCAACTTAGCTATTTTTTGTCATCACAAAAGAATGATGATTTTAGAGGAAAACTAAGGTGTAGGGATACAAATAACTGGAGATTATTAGGGATTCTTGTCATGGCAAAGACTGAGGTTTATCAAATTCGCTTAGATAGTGACGAAAAAAAACTGGCATTTGCAGTATTCCGTCAACTGGGGCTAACACCTGCGCAAGCGATTCGAATGTTTTTTCGTCAAGTTGTACTTACGCAATCTATTCCATTTCAGATTGAGAGCAAGAGTATTCAGCCATCTTTATTGCATACGTCTGCACGTGATGAATCAGCAAAGACCTCTGAAAGCGACGAAAATCATCTTGATATCTTTACAGAACTTGACCAAATTTTAAATTCTGACAAAAAATAATATTGCTAAAATCTTGTTGCATTTTGATCACTAAATTACATATTTTGTGGTGCTTTTTTTGTATATGCTAACTGACAATACAAGGAAATTTAGTCGTTTTAACGAGCGGTTTGATTTAATCGTTTTTTAAATTTTGGAATAAAAATTATGATTGTACGTCGTGCCACAGAAGCAGATTTAACTTTATTAACTGTATTATTTGATGAATATCGCCAGTTCTATGGCACGAGCTCAAATTTGAGCGAAACCCAAGATTTCTTAACTAAACGTATCCAAAACCAGCAGACCATTATCTTTGTCAGTCAAAAAGATGATGTGATTACAGGATTTATTGTCTTATATCTTGGCTTTTCTACGGCAGACTGTCGTGAATATTATATTTTGGATGATACTTATGTCACGCCAAAATATCGCCGTCAAGGTGCGGCACACCAGCTGATCGATACTGCGATTTTGTTTGCACGCCAACAACAAGTAAAGCGTATTAGCTTACAGACGGAAGTGGATCATGTTGAAGCTCGTCGTTTGTATGAAAAGCTTGGTTTTGTCAAAGATCACGAGTTCGAGTCGTATCACTGCTTTATCTAATAAGCTGTTTTACCTCAAATATTTATTTATAAAATTAAATAGAAAAGCAATTAATCTGTAATGTTTTGAACCGTTGCAGATTGATATTCTGCCTCATTCAAATAACACCATTCGCCTGATTGTATAGGCAATTGTTCCAATTTTAATTCGGCAATTTGATCACGATGCAATGCGTCTACATGATTGCCAACCGCTGCGATCATCCGTTTTGAAAATGGCCTAGTTCATTGCGTAGCTCTACACCATTTTGCAATTGTGCAATCGCATCTGTACTCAGTGGCTCTGCAGTATGGATTTGATAATATTTTAAAACGTGTTTCTTTGGATGAGTGAGTTTGTGTAAATATTGACCATCGTCGGTCAGTAGAAGCAAACCAGTTGTGTCTTGATCCAGCCGTCCAATGCTTTGAACATTACGCTCAATCAGATGGTCGGGGAGTAGTTCAAATACACTGTGGTGATGTTGTGTTCGGTGTGAACATTCAAAGCCTTGCGGTTTATTCAGTGCAATATAGACTTTTTCTCGATAGCTAAATTCTTCACCATATACTGAAAATTGAAAATTTTGTGTGTTGCAACGAAATTTGTGATCACGAACGACATCATTGTTTATGCTGACGTGTCCACGATGAATCAAAATTTGACATTGTTTACGTGTACCAAAGCCTTGAGATTGCAGTAGTTTATCGAGTTGCACTGGTAAAATAATCAATAAAAATAAAGTTTAAGTATAAAAGAATTGAGCTGTCATTAGTAGTTTAACAATTTTACTTTGCATGAAAAAACCACCAATTCAAGTGAATTGATGGTTTCTGTTAAATCGCTAAATTAGCAATTTAAATCATGTGATTTGCAGAAATTACTTCTCAACGATCGCAACGACGCCTTGACCGCCTGCCGCACAGATAGAGATCAATGCACGACCTGAACCTTTTTCATTAAGTAGTTTCGCAGCAGAAGCCAAGATACGACCACCAGTTGCTGCAAATGGGTGACCTGCTGCAAGTGATGAGCCTTTGACATTCAATTTGCTACGATCAATTGAACCTAGTGGTTTGTCTAGACCAAGACGTTCTTTACAGAAAGTTGGATCTTCCCAAGCTTTGAGTGTAGACAATACTTGTGATGCAAATGCTTCATGAATTTCATAGAAATCAAAATCTTGTAAAGTCAAACCAGCACGCTCAAGCATACGTGGCATTGCATACGCAGGAGCCATCAATAAGCCTTCTTTTTTGCCAACGAAGTCAACCGCAGCAGTTTCAGAGAATGTAAGGTAAGCAAGCACTTCATGACCGTTCGCTTTTGCCCATTCTTCAGACGCAAGTAGCACACAAGATGCACCATCTGTGCATTTTCACCCTTACCGAAAGCTGGTTTTAATTTTGCCAATTTTTCAGCAGTAGAATCTGGACGTAGGTTGTAGTCACGCTCAAGACCCATGAAAGGTGTCATTAAGTCATTGAAGAAACCTTCTTCGTAGGCTTTTGCCATTTTTTGGTGAGAAGATGCAGCAAGTTCGTCTTGATCTTCACGTGCAATATTCCACTCAAGTGCAGTAATTGCTTGGTGATCACCCATTGACATACCAGTACGTGGCTCGCCATTTTTTGGTGCATCCATCAAATCTTTAACATTGATTTTTGACAATGCTTTTAGACGATCTTTACCAGTTTTTGCGATGTTGAGCTCAAGTAATACTTTACGTACACCATCACCAAGAGCGATCGGAGCATCAGAAGTTGTGTCCACACCGCCTGCGATACCGACTTCGATTTGACCAAGCGCAATTTTGTTTGCAACTAAGAAAGCAGCTTGCAAGCCAGTGGCACATGCTTGTTGAATGTCATACGCTGGAGTTTCAGGGGCAAGTTCAGTGTTTAGAACACTTTCACGAGTCATGTTGAAATCACGACTATGCTTTAATACTGCGCCAGAAACAACTTCACCAAGACGTTGACCTTGTAGGTTGTAGCGAGTGATCAAGCCATTTAATGCAGCAGTAAACATGTCGATGTTTGAAGCAGTAAAATAAGCACCATTTGAACGTGCAAATGGAATACGGTTACCGCCAATAATGGCAACACGGCGAACTGTATTTTGGCTCATAGATTGTTCCTTTTTTACAGGGGTTGAGGTAGTGGATTTTCGAGTACGTGTACTCGGTGATTTTGTCGCTGTTTGTCTCGCAGTTTTAGCTGGAGTTGCCTTCGTTGTCGCTTTAGTTGCAGTCGATGTGCTTGTACGGCGACGAGTTATACTTTTTGTCGCTGTGGTTTTAGCTGTAGCTTTCGACTGAGTTGATGTTTCTGACAGTGAAGACGAATCGGTTGATGTCACTTTCGATGGATCTTGAGGTGTTTTGCTCATCGTGGTTTCCCAAGTGTTTTATTCATTTTCAGTAATGATATTATCACAAACAAGACTTGATCAAATTGACTGTATAGACAGGATAAATCCAATCGAGAGGTCAAGACAAGTCTATCTAAACTCAGTATGATAATGGTATGTAAAATCATTTTTATCAATAGTGATTAAAATTTGGTGACAATATCGATGGATCATTGGTTTTTTTACCGCTGAAACTTTGATATACATCGAAGCATTCTTATTGTTTGTAATTCATTCAGTCCAAGTTAACCCTTGGTCCGAATTAACCTTAGTTTAAGAGAACAATCATGTCTGATCAATATCAAGCCTTTGCAAAATCGCCAATCGGTAAGTTTGTCATTAAAAATTTGGGTCTACCATCTCCAACCCCTTTAGATCGTTTTCAAGCGGGTGCGCCTGTGATTGACGGTGCGGTGCTTCTTGGTGCTGCTGTGAATAGCACACTAACTGGTGCAATTAGCCAAGTATTGAGCAATATCCATGCAGATACTTATGCAGGCAATAATGCACAGCTTCAGCAAACTGCTGCAGAAGTGGGTTTGAATCTTCGTGCCTTCAATAGCGGTGATAAAGAATCTAAATTTAAAGCATTGGTATTTGATGCATCAGGCATTGAAAATGCAGATCAGTTAAAAGATTTATACAACTTCTTTAATCCAGTTGCTCGTCAACTTGAAGCCTCTGGTCGTGTAATTGTAATTGGTACGACACCAGAGAAAGCAGGCTCTGTATCTGCTGCGATTGCACAGCGTGCACTCGAAGGCTTTGTAAAATCAGTCGGTAAAGAATTTAAAAGGGGTGTGGTTGCAGAACTTGTTTACGTAGACAAAGGCGCGGAAGCAAATCTTGAATCTACACTTCGTTTCCTACTTTCTCCACGTTCTGCTTATGTCTCAGGTCAAGTGATTCATGTGTCTAAAGGCAAAGCGGTTAAAATCGATTGGGCTCAACCACTGGCAGGAAAAACAGCTGTTGTGACTGGTGCAAGCCGTGGTATCGGTGAAGCGATTGCGCATGTTTTGGCACGTGATGGTGCACACGTGATTTGCTTAGACATTCCACCACAACAAGCTGATCTTGAGCGTGTTGCAGGGGAAATCGGTGGTTCTGTGTTGGCACTCGATATTACAGCTGCTGATGCAGGTGAAAAGATCAAAGCGGCAGCAGCGGACAAAGGCGGTCTAGACATCATCGTCCATAACGCAGGTGTAACACGTGACAAAACTTTGGCAAATATGAAGCCTGAGCTTTGGGACATGGTGATTAACATCAACCTTGCTTCGAATGAGCGTGTAAACGATTACTTGTTGAATAATGACGGCTTAAATGCTAACGGTCGTATTGTTTGCGTATCTTCGATCAGTGGTATTGCAGGGAACTTGGGTCAAACCAACTATGCAGCATCAAAAGCAGGTGTGATTGGTTTGGTGAAATTCACTGCACCAACGCTGAAGAATGGTATTACCATCAATGCAGTTGCACCTGGATTTATCGAAACGCAAATGACTGCTGCGATTCCATTTGCCATCCGTGAAGCTGGTCGTCGTATGAACTCAATGAGTCAAGGTGGTTTACCAGTAGATGTTGCAGAAACGATTGCATACTTTGCATCAACTGCGTCAACAGGTCTAAATGGCAATGTGGTACGTGTCTGTGGTCAGAGCTTGCTTGGCGCTTAATCAGCTAGAATTTAAATTAGACTTATCTTTTGTATAAGTTAAGAAAAGATAAAAAGGGTGCAAGTCACCCTTTTTTATCATGACTATGTATGAAAAGCTTTTGAGATAAAATTAGAGGATAAATCAATGAGAACACGTCATTTTGACCAATTGCCAAAAGCGTATGCTGCTTATCCAAAGGTCATTCAAGGACTGATTAAAAAAGGTGGTAGCAAAGAAAAAACATTGCCACAAGTGGAATATGTGGTTGATCGTTTAGAGATTGACGCTGAACATCTGCATAAATATCAAAAAATCTGTAATTTCCCTGCGAATAATGAAGTGCCTGCAATGTATTTAGCGGTATTGGCGCAAAGCTTACAGATGCACATGATGACCAGTGAGCCGTTTCCATTTGTATTACTCGGTTTGGTGCATATTCGCAATCAAATTAAACAATATCGTACCATTCATGCGACTGAAGAGTTGCAATTAAGCTGTAAATTCGGTGAGCTTAAACCACATGATAAAGGTGTACAATTTGACTTTATCATCAGTGCAAAATCAGGTGATGAATTGGTTTTTGAAGGTTTAACCACCTATTTATCACGCCAAAAAGTCACTGAAAAACCAAGTGAAAATAGCAAAACTGAGAAAAAGCCTGATTATCAGCTCAAGCAAACTTGGCGTTTGGCTGAAAATACAGGTCGTCGTTATGCGTTGATTTCAGGTGACTTTAACTTGATTCATATCCATGCACTCACTGCAAAAGCGTTTGGTTTTAATAATGCAATTGCGCATGGCATGTGGAGTAAGGCACGTGCTCTTGCTGATTTGGCACCACTACCTGCAAGCTATAGTGCAGATGTATGGTTTAAATTGCCAATGAAGTTGCCATCGCAAGTTGAGCTTTTAACTGCAGAACAAGAACAAAGTACCGATTTTCTTGTGCAAAATGTTAAGAATAAAAAACCACATTTGTCAGGTGAATTAAGCAAATTGGTTTAAGCAGACAGTTTTCGAGCAATTCATTCAAAGCATAAGTTCACTCTGAGCTTATGCTTTTTTAATCTGGCTTAAAGACTTCGTTGATTGACACGTTTAGAGAGTTGTTCTGCTGATTCACAACGTTCGGAGTAGCGGTCGGTAAAATAGTCGCTTTGTCCACGAGTGAGCAGGGTAAATTTAAACAATTCCTCCATGACATCGACGATGCGATTGTAATAAGCAGACGGCTTCATGCGTCCATCTTCATCAAACTCTAAAAAAGCTTTGGGAATAGATGATTGGTTTGGAATGGTGATCATGCGCATCCAACGTCCCAATATTCGCATTTGATTGACGCTATTAAAAGACTGTGAGCCGCCGCTAACCTGCATTAATGCTAGTGTCTTACCTTGCGTTGCACGAATTGCGCCATTGGCAAGTGGAATCCAATCTATTTGTGATTTTAAAATCGAACTCATCGCACCGTGGCGTTCAGGTGAACACCAAACACTGCCTTCCGACCAACGGAGTAATTCATGAAGTTCTGCGACTTTGGGATGATCATTTTCGGCATCTTCGGGCAAAGGTAATCCTTTGGGATGAAAGATTTTGACCTCAGCGCCGAGATACTGCAAGATTCGACCTGCTTCTAATACAGCAAGACGACTGTATGAGCGTTCACGATTTGAGCCGTATAGCAATAAAATTCGTGGCGGATGATCTCGCTGAACTGCTTGAATCTCATTAAAACTCGGCTTTTGCAGTTGCTCAATATTTAGGTTGGGTAAACTTGGGTCAGAAATATTCATAAAGTCTCAATTGGGTTTTTCATATAAACGATTTATTCAATGTATTTGCTGTCATGGTAAACTCCTAGCCTCAATGACTCGTTCTATTTCGATGTCATGCGTTGTCCTAGTGTATCAATGATTTGTTCGCCATCTTCTTTTTGAAATGCACCAAGCTGTGGAAGCGGTAAGATGTCCAGCACGACTTCTGACGGACGACATAGGCGTGTGCCTTTTGAGGTGATCACAAATGGGCGATTGATCAAAATAGGAAGCGCCAACATAAAATCTAACAATTGATCATCTGTCCAGTGGTCTTGTTCAAGTTGTAATTCTCGATAGGGATCAACATTTTGACGAATAGCATCCCGAACATTGAGACCTGCATCACGGATCATATTGACCAATTGATCACGTGTAGGTGGATGAACGAGATATTCAATAATGTTTGGCTCAACACCAGTATTACGAATCAATGCCAACGTATTTCGTGAAGTGCCACATGCAGGGTTGTGATAGATTGTCAAGTTGTTTTGTGGATTCATGGTGATCACCTGTTCAATGTTGTGTGTAGTATATATGGAAAAGCATATATATTGGATGACAGATTTCTTACAT
>LULP01000272.1_pt1 | contig 18158 bp, 16 predicted proteins | sample 728111 | NCBI WGS metagenome assembly LULP01 (sample SAMN03860286, study PRJNA289734) | marine metagenome | biome: seawater column; feature: ocean; material: water; isolation source: Red Sea water column Station 149 - depth 25m | place: Saudi Arabia: Red Sea | collected 2011-10-15 | depth 25 m
TGAACAGTATGATACCTCATCTTTATTAATAAATTTATTTATAGCAGCTATAGTTTCTCCACCTCCAGCAAGTGAAAAAGCCTCAGACCCTGCAATAGTTTTAGCTAATTGATGTGTGCCTTTCTGAAAAGGCTCTTTTTCAAAAACTCCTATTGGCCCATTCCATAAAATAGTTTTTGAGTTCTTAAGGATTTCCGACATATTGCTAGTTAAATTAATGTCAAAAATCTTATCCGAGCCACTAACAGAATCTATATTTTTAGTAGTTGAGGAATTGCTATTAATTGAATCAGCAACAATGACTTTATTAGGTAATATTATTTTGCCGGAATTAAAAAGCTCTTTAGCAATTTCAATCATGTCATTTTCTACCAAAGACTCTCCGACATCAAAGCCTTGAGATTTCAGAAAGGTATTAGCAATCCCGCCGCCAACAACAATAAAATCTGCTTTTGAGTTTAAATGAGCTATAAGTTCAAGCTTTGTTGAAATCTTTGAACCTGCGATTACAGCAGTGAATGGGTTTTCAATAGAGGTTAAAGCTTTATTAAGTGAATTAATCTCTTTCTCTAAGAGAAGTCCAGCACATGAAAACTTTGCTTGTTGAATAGCTGAGTGTGTGGAAGCCTGTTTACGGTGAGCAGTCCCAAAAGCATCAAATATATAAACATCTCCTTTATTTGCTAGCTGATTGCCTAGCTTTTCATTATTGTCTTTTTCACCGATAAGAAATCTTAAATTTTCTAATAGTTGTATTTGAGTTGTATTAAAAATATCGCTGCTGTCTAGGGAATCAATAAGATCAATTTCATGATTTAAGATTTCAGATAATTTTTTAGCGACCGGAGACATTGATAAATCTTCATCAAACTTTCCTTCCTCAGGTCTGCCAAGATGTGATGTTAAAAGGACTTTACAATTTTTATTTACGAGATATTTTATTGTAGGTACTGAAGAAATGATTCTGGTTGAATCTATAATTTGCTTGTCCTGAATGGGAACATTTAAATCTAATCTCACAACCACATTCTTATTACTAAGATCTTGGTCTTTTAGTAATCTCATTTATTTAAAAGTTTTTTTGCCTTTGAAACAATATTCCCTGCTGTAAAGCCGAACTCCTCAAAGAGCATTTTTGCAGGTGCAGACTCCCCAAATGTTGTCATCCCAATTACAAGGTCATCTCTTCCTAAAATTTTATACCATGAGTTTGGATGGGCAGCCTCAACCACAATGGATGGCAAATCTTTTTGGATAACTTTATTTTGATATTCTAAATCCGCCTCAAGAAATCTATCTAAACATGGCATCGAAACCACATTTACCTTTATACCCGACTGATCAAGATCTTTAGCTGCTTGAATGGCTAATTGCAGTTCGCTTCCAGAGGATATAATGTTTAGCTCTGCATCTTCGTTCTTTTGAACTAAATATCCACCCTTAGAGATATTACTAATCTTGTCCTCACTCATTTTGACCTGTGGAAGACCTTGTCTGCTGAGGATAAGGCAGCTTGGAGATTTTGATAAAATTGACTCTTTCCATGCTACTGCTGTTTCTTTAAGATCAGCTGGCCTCCAATTGTATAAGTTTGGCGTTGCTCTGAGAGTAACCAAATGTTCGATAGGTTGATGTGTTGGACCATCCTCACCTAAGCCGATTGAATCATGAGTAAAGACATATATATTTGGCAGACTCATCATTGCAGATAAACGCACTGCATTTCTTGCATAATCCATAAAAACTAGGAAGGTTCCTCCATATGGCCTAATACCACCATGGAGACTCATTCCATTCATGATAGTAACCATGCCGAACTCTCTTACGCCATAGTAAATATGTGATCCGCTAGGATTGTCGGGAGTAAGTTCAGTATTATGTTTAGAAAAAGTATTATTAGATCCTGTTAAATCGGCAGAACCACCAATTAGCTCAGGTAAGTCAGCACAAAAATGATCAAGACAAATTTGAGATGCTTTTCTGGTTGCGATCGGATCTTCTTGTAATGAACAATCTCTTAAAAAGTCATCGAATCTTTCATTAAATTCATGAGTCATCTCTGAATTAAATCTTCTCTCCAGTTCATTGGATTCCTCTGGATATTTTTGTTTATAAGCTTCCAAAAGATCTTCCCAAGCTTTTTCTTTTTTGGCACCCTCATCTTTTGCATTCCAGGCATCGTAAATATCTTCAGGTATTTCAAAAGGGGCATGCTCCCAATTAAGCTCTTTCCTGGTTATTTCAATTTCGTCGTCGCCTAAAGGACTTCCGTGAACTCCAGCAGTTCCTGATTTATTTGGCGAGCCAAATCCAATAGTTGTCTTACAGCAAATCATTGATGGTCTTTCAGTTTCTTTCTTAGCTTCTTCAGTAGCTTTATTAATTTCATCTATATCATGGCCATCAATTTCAACTACATGCCACCCATAGCTTTCAAACCTTTGTTTTGTATTATCGGTAAACCATAGATCAATTTCTCCATCTATGGATATTCCATTTTGATCATAAAAACATATGAGTTTTCCAAGTTTATGTGTTCCTGCAAAAGAGCAAACCTCATGAGAAATACCTTCCATTAGACAGCCGTCGCCAAGAAAAGCATAAGTAAAATGGTCTATTATTTTTATATCTTCTTTGTTAAATATTGCTGCAAGATTCTTTTCGGCAAGAGCCATTCCTACAGCATTCCCAATCCCTTGTCCAAGCGGGCCAGTGGTTGTTTCAACTCCGATATCGATATCATACTCGGGGTGACCCGGTGTTTTTGATTTAAGTTTTCTAAAGTCTTTTAAGTCATCGATGTTAAGGTCATATCCTGTTAAATGTAAAAGACTATAAAGCAACATCGAACCATGTCCATTTGAAAGAACAAACCTGTCTCTATTAATCCATTTAGGATTAGAAGGGTTATGCTTTAAGTTATTTTTCCAAAGAGATACTGCAATATCAGCCATGCCCATTGGCATGCCGGGATGTCCACTTTTTGCTGCTTGCACAGCATCAATAGAGAGAAAGCGAATTGCATTTGCTAGCTTATGATTTTCCAATTTCTAGATATCCTCGAATAATGTAATCATAATATGAAGTTGAGGGTATTTATATAAGTAATTAGCATTAAATTGCTTTAATTTACGCATGCTTATAAAATACACATATAAATAGAGATTTCAGTTTCTTGCAAGCTTAATCTGCTAAGAAACAAGGATAAATTATGGGTTATATATTTACATCTGAATCCGTTTCAGAAGGGCATCCTGACAAAGTTTGTGATCAAATTTCTGATGCTATTCTGGATTCTTATCTTGCACAAGATCCAAATAGTAGAGTTGCTTGTGAAACACTTATTAAAAATAATACAGTGATTGTTGCTGGTGAAATAACATCCAGTGGCACGCCAAATATAGAAGAGGTAATAAGAAATACCGTTAATGAAATTGGTTATAATCATGATGATTTAGGCTTCAATGGAAATAACTGTGAAATTCAAAACCTAATTTCAAAACAATCACCAGATATTGCTCAAGGTGTTAATGAGGGTGAGGGCGAAGACTTAGATCAAGGCGCTGGTGATCAAGGGCTAATGTTTGGATATGCTTGCTCTGAAACTCCAGTTCTGATGCCTGCTCCAATTAATTTATCCCATGAGCTAGTCTTAAAACAATCTGAAGTAAGAAAGAATGATGAGCTAGGCTGGCTTAGGCCAGATGCTAAAAGTCAGGTTAGTGTTGTCTACAAAGATGATAGAAAAACTGTAGATTATGTTTCTGCTATTGTTTTATCAACTCAACATGATGAAGATATTTCTCAAGATGAAATTAAAGCAAAAGTACGCGAGAAAATTATTAATCCGATAATTCCAACTGAATGGATTAAAGAGGATACAAAAATATATATAAACCCAACTGGTAAATTTGTAATTGGTGGCCCTGTTGGTGATTGTGGCTTAACGGGAAGAAAGATTATCGTCGATACTTATGGTGGAATGGCAAGACATGGTGGTGGTGCATTTTCAGGAAAAGATCCTTCAAAGGTAGATAGATCTGCTGCTTATGCTTGCAGATATGTTGCAAAAAATATTGTTGCTGCCGGCCTTGCTGAAAGATGTGAAGTACAAGTTTCTTATGCGATAGGTATTGCTGAACCGACATCAATTACTGTTGATACTCTTGGAACAGGTAGCTTGTCTGAAATTGAGATTTCACAGATTGTTAGAGACAATTTTGATCTAAGGCCAAAGAACCTAATCAATCTTCTTGATTTAAAGAGGCCAATATATAAAAATACTGCCTCCTATGGGCATTTTGGTAGGGAAAATAAAGATTTTTCATGGGAAAATACTGATATCTCAAGCCAAATTAAATAACTATAAAAGGAAATATTATGAGTAATGACTACAAAGTAGCTGATATCGAACTTGCTGATTTTGGAAGAAGAGAAATTTCTCTTGCTGAAAATGAAATGCCTGCACTAATGGCTCTAAGGGAAAAGTATAAAACAGAGCAACCTCTTGCTGGTGCAAAGATTATGGGCTGCATTCATATGACTATCCAAACTGCAGTATTGATGGAAACATTAGTTGATCTTGGAGCTGAGCTTCGATGGTCAGGATGTAATATTTTTTCAACTCAAGATCATGCTGCTGCAGCTATGGCAAAAGCTGGTATTCCAGTTTTTGCATGGAAAGGACAAACCGACGAAGAATTTGATTGGTGTATTGAGCAAACAATCCTAAAAGATGGGAAGCCGTGGGATGCAAATATGATATTAGATGATGGAGGAGATCTTACACATATGGTTCATACAAGATTTGTAGAAATGCTTGAAACAATCCATGGAATATCGGAGGAAACTACTACGGGAGTTCATAGACTCAAAGCAATGCTTGAAAATGGTGAGCTTAAGGTTCCAGCTATAAATGTAAATGACTCTGTCACAAAGGCAAAAAATGACAATAAGTATGGTTGTAGACATAGTCTTAATGACGGAATAAAACGAGGAACTGATATGCTTCTTTCAGGTAAAAAAGCACTTGTCATTGGCTATGGTGATGTTGGAAAAGGATCGGCGGCAAGTCTTGCTCAAGAAGGAATGGTGGTTCGAGTTACTGAGTCTGATCCAATATGTGCTATGCAAGCTTGTATGGATGGCTTTTCAGTAGTTTCATGTTATTCAAATGGAAAAGTAACAGGAAATACAGACGATATTAATAAGGATTTGATGCAAGATACTGATGTATTGGTTACTACAACGGGCAATGTAAATGTCTGTGATTCAGCAATGCTTTCAACACTTAAGGATGGGGCTGTTGTATGTAATATTGGCCATTTTGATACCGAAATAGATACAAAATATATGCAGGAAGAATGGTATTGGGAAGAAGTAAAGCCACAAGTTCATAGAATATTCAGAGATTGTTCGCCTGATCAGGAACCTGACTTATCAAGCAAGAATTATCTAATACTTTTAGCCGAAGGAAGACTGGTGAACCTTGGAAATGCCACAGGTCATCCAAGCAGAATTATGGATGGCTCATTTGCAAACCAAGTTCTTGCCCAAATGCATCTTTATTCAGCTGGTTTTGCAAATGTAAATGATGAAGATAAAAAGAAAGAATTAATTCAAGTAGAGGTCCTTCCTAAAAAACTTGATGAGGAAGTTGCCTCCCTTATGGTTCAAGGTTTTGGCGGTGTTGTTACAAAGCTTACCGAAGAGCAAGCTGATTACATAAATGTCCCACAAGATGGTCCTTTCAAAGAAGATTCTTATAAGTACTAGAGGATAAAAGGCTTATATCCTAAAATTGCTTATAATAAATTATGAGCAATAAAATAAATGATAAAGATGTTGAACTTTATCTTTTAAAAAATACTGATTTTTTTCTTACCAGAGAGTCAATAGTTAGTGAGCTTAATTTTAAACACTCACCTGGAAAAGCTGAATCTTTACTAGAGAGACAGGTAAGGAAACTTAGAAGTGAACAAAAAGATCTTCTGGATAACCTCTCCGTTTTCTTATCGAATGCTTCTGAAAATGAAGACTTGTTCTCAAAATCAAAAGCTTTAGTTTTAAAAGTAGTAACTGCAGAAGATGAAGATACATTAATTGAATTAATGTCCAAAAGTTTAAAAAAAATATTTGATGTTGATGCAGCCTATTTAAAATTTTTTACTAATAGTGAAATGAATGGTCTTGAGGAAAGCACTGGAATGAATTTTTCTGTGGGTGAAACAAAACACGGTAGTTTTGCCACTGAAAAAATTCAAATCCTTTTCGGCGATGATTCTATTAATTCAGTTGTGATAAGTGTTCTTAAAAACAAGAATAAAATTGGGTTGCTGCTTATTGGCTCGAAAGACAAAACTAGATATCTAGGAGATGAGGATACAACTTTTATTGAGTTTATTAGAGATATAGCAGAAGCCAAACTAAAAACTTTTCCAACTTAATGTCTAAAAAATTCTTCATTGATAATCTTATTGATGACTATTTAGTTTTTTTAAAAGATATTAAAAATCTTTCAGATAATTCCATAAAAGCGTACAAAAGGGATATTTTGAAATTTAGGAACTTTCTTATATCTAACAAAATTAATAAATTAAATGATATATCTGAAGAAATATGCAGTTCATGGATAGGCTCTCTCTATTCTATGAATATCGGTGCAAGAAGCATTCAGCGACACCTGTCTTCTATTAAAGGTTTCTTTAAATATCTGCAAAAGAATCATCGAATTAATCAGTCCCCATTTGAACTTATCTCTGGACCAAAGATGGAAAAGAAACTTCCTGAGACTTTGACACCTGAACAAATTAATAGATTGTTAGATTTTAAACCTACCTCATTTATAGAAATAAGGGACTTAGCGATAATAGAATTAATGTATTCCTCAGGATTAAGGGTTTCTGAAACAGTTAATGTAAATATCCATGATTTTGAGGAAGGTAAGGATTTTTTAAGAGTCGTTGGTAAAGGATCGAAGACTCGGTTGGTTCCTTTGGGAAGATTTGCCATTAGTGCGATTGATAACTGGTTAGAAGAAAGAAAGAAAATAACTAATAAAGATGGAGCGCTATTCGTTAATAAAACTGGGGGCAGACTAACAACGCGTAGTATCCAACTTCGCTTAAAAAAGCTTGCAATAAAACAAGGACTTCCTCCTATTAATCCACATATGCTTAGGCATAGCTTTGCAACTCACATGCTTGAATCATCTGGAGACCTAAGGTCAATACAAGAACTATTAGGCCATAGTTCTTTATCAACCACTCAAATATATACAAACTTAGATTATCAACATCTTGTTAAGATTTATGATAAGTCACACCCAAGAGCAAAAAAATAAACATGAGTGAAAAAATTAAAGCCATAACTTTTGACCTTGATGACACATTCTGGGATGTAAAACCAGTATTAATAAATGCTGAGATGAAAACCAGAAAATTTATAGAGGACAAGATTGGAAAATTAGAGTGGGGATCTTGGGAAGAATTCAAACTAATAAGAGAAAAGCTTATTATTGAAGATGCTTCATACGAATTCGATGTTGGGAAACTCAGAAAAAAATTATTATTAATGAAAATACAGGAGCGTGTATCTGATGAAGAAACTGCAAATGACCTATCAGAAAGTGCTTTTCAATTATTTTTTCAGGAAAGAAATAAAGTAGAGTTTTTTCCCTCTGTTTTGGATGAAATTGAGAAACTTTCTCAAATATATAAGTTGGGATGTCTAACAAATGGTAATGCTAATATTGAAATAATTGGTATTAGTAAGTTTTTTAATTTTAATATTTCTTCAAAAGATGTAAGTGCAAACAAGCCGAGTGAAAATCACTTCCATAAAGCAATTGAACTATTAGGAGTTAGTAAAGAAGAATTGTTGCATATTGGTGATCACAAAATTAATGATATGCACGGAGCAATTAGTTATGGCGTTCAAGCTCTTTGGTTTAATCCAAATAAAGAAATTTGGGATCTTGAGGGTGTAGAAAAACCTCCGGAGTTCAGCATATGGCAAGGGCTAACGGAAAAAATCGATAGTCTTTACAGTTGATTTAGATAGCCTTGAAGTCTGTCATTATTCATTAAGAAATTCGCACTATAGCTCGAAGCTGCACTTCTAATCTCTTCCATATTGACTGCCTCGCCAACCTGAATAACTCCAACCATTGCCATAATAAGATGAGGGTCACACTGGTAGACATAAACGCCCTCGGTATCCAAAGTAACACTTATATCCTGACTCAATTGACTAGCCCAACTAGCTGCACCAGCTGGCACCATACCATCAACAGATACAGAGTTGTGTGCTGCATCTGTAGCTTTAAAGTGAATAGTATCTCCAACAGAAACTTTTATTACAGCAGGTTCAAAAATCATTTGTCCGCCCTCACCTGAATTAAGCATTTTTACAATATGCTCTGAACCTTCAGATAACTCTACTTTTACAACATCTTCTGCAGCAGTTTCTTCCATCATTGAAGGAATCTCAATATCTAAAGTTTGACCTTCTTCACATTTCTGGGTTGGGCAGGTTATTCTTTCAATTACTTGATCTTCGTATTTCTTGCCAGCAAAAGCTAATGTTGCAAGAAAGAATAAAGAAAGGAAGAAAGTATATTTCATTATTTAGGACTCCGATTTTTGTATTTCAACTAAATAGTCAACTGTTTGTAGTGCTGTGTCTCTAGCAGCTACTTTATATTTACCATCGACAATTATCATTGGCACTGAATCAACTCTAAGTTGTTTGGTTAGCTCAACAGCTCTATTTACTCTTTGTTTAACACCAAAAGAATTTAAATACTTTGATAAATCTGGAGAAGGAACACCAACTTTTCCGAAAAACCTTGTCACAGCCTGTTCGCTGGATAATATATTTCTCTCATTGTGCATTGTTGAAAATACTGCTGCGTGTAGATCTTGTTCAGAGCCAATAGACTCAATTGTATAAAACATAGCAGCATGGAGACGGTGCACTGGCCCCCATGTAACTGGCATCTTTTTAAAGCTCACATATTCTGGAGTTGTTTTATTCCAGGCTTTAATTTTCGATTCCATCGCATAACAATGACCACATCCGTACCAAAAGATTTCAAGAACTTCCACTTTCCCATCTTGTTTAGTGGGCAAAGGGTTTTCAAGCAAGCTGTAGTCTCTTCCAAGTACAGGCTCAAATGAGTATGCAAGTCCGCTAGTTACTAGTAATAATGAAAGCAGTATTTTTTTCATGATTTTGTATCTTTAATAAATATTTTATGAATATACGAAATATTTTAGAAACGGTATTATAAACCTAAGAGAGGCTCAAACAAACAGAAAAATGCAAAACATTTTCACTAAAACTACCTTCATGCAAGGTGTATTAAATATAAAGAAAGCTCCGCCAGATGAAGGTTTTGAGTTTGTTTTAGCAGGGAGATCAAATGCAGGAAAATCAAGTGCTCTAAACTGTTTAGCAAAAAACAAAAAGTTAGCAAGAACGAGCAAAACACCAGGGAGAACTACAGAAATTAATTTTTTTAAAGTCACTGACGAAATCAAACTTGTTGATTTACCAGGATATGGATTTTCTAAAATGTCCGTTGATAAAAAAAAGAACCTGGATACTTTGCTGGATAATTATTTTTCATCAAGGCAATCGTTGTGTGCTGCCATTATCTTTATGGATATAAGACATCCTCTAAAAAATAGCGATATTCAAATGATGGAGTTCTGTCATAAATATGAAGTCCCATTTATACCTGTTTTAACTAAAAGCGATAAACTAAATAGCTCTGCAATTTCTAGATCTATTAAGGATGTTGAAAAAAAGCTTAATTCTAAGCCTGTCATTGTAACGTCATCAAAAGATGATGAGGGTTTTGACAAGCTTTCAAAGAAAATACTAGAATTTGTAGAATAATGCTGGAATATCAGAAACAAGAATGTGATTTAACTCTCCAAGAGGGCCTAGAGCGCTATTACAAATCATTTCCTGAATCTACAGAAATACTTGAAGATAGTAAGGAGACCGGCACTCTTCTTAGAGATCATGACTGTACACATGTGATCTTTGGTTTAGACATATCTATTGAACAAGAAGCCATTCTTGATAGTTGGGTTCTTTGGGGAAGTAAGTGGAAGCTTAGCTACCTCCTTTCATACCAAAATCTTCCGCAGCTAAAGCAACTTTATAAAGACTTATATAAAGAGTTTGGTGTTTTTGGTTTTATAAAAATATATTGGAAGATTGGAGGTATTAAACGCAAGGTTATATATAGAGCTTTAAGAATGAAGAAAAAATGGCCCTTCAAGATGCCTGAAGATTATCTTTCAATGAAAATTAGTGATCTTAGAGAAATGCATGGAATTAAAATCTTACTTCCTGAGGAAATGCAATATATTCCAGTTGAAAGAGCGGCTTAACTAATGCGCCTCATTCCAGTTTGAGCCAACAGCTGCTTCGGCAATCAAAGGTATTTTTAGTTCTACGGTTTGCTCCATAGTTTCTTTCATTTTCTCCATCACTAAGTCAGCGTTTTCTTTTGGGCATTCAAACACTAGTTCGTCATGAACCTGCATTATCATTTTTACATCAGGCATTTCATTTAAAATAAGTTTATCAATATCAAGCATTGCCTTTTTAATTATGTCTGCTGCAGATCCCTGAAGTGGAGCATTAATAGCTGCTCTTTCTGCAGCCTGTCTTCTTAATCCATTTGCGGCATTTATTTCATTAAGATAAAGACGTCTTCCCATAATGGTCTCAACAAACATATCTTCCTTCGCTTTGGCTTTAATATTATCCATGTAATCTCTTACCCCAGTATATCTTGCAAAATAAGTATCTAAATATGCTTGCGCTTCAGCTCTGGTAATTCCCAGCTGTCTTGTGAGTCCAAAAGCGGACATGCCGTACATTAAACCAAAGTTTATAGCTTTGGCGCTCCTTCTTTGATCTTTATTTACCTCTTCAATTGCTACGCCAAAAACCTCTGCAGCGGTTGATGAATGAACATCAATATTATTATTAAAAGCATTTGTGAGGTTTTTATCTTCTGATAAATGAGCCATTATCCTCAGCTCTATTTGAGAATAATCAGCAGAAATTAGTGTGTTACCTTTTTCTGGAACGAAAGCTTCTCTTATTCTCCTTCCTTCAGCGGTTTTAATAGGAATATTTTGTAAGTTAGGTTCTGTAGACGAAAGTCTTCCTGTTGACGTTACGGCTTGTTGATATGAGGTGTGAATCCTTTGTGTTTTAGGATTCTCAATATTTATTAAGCTATCTGTATAAGTAGATTTTAGTTTTGCCAATGTTCTATATTGAAGAATTATCTTTGGTAGTTCATATTCCTCTGATAGCCTTTGAAGTGTCTCTTCATTGGTAGATGGTTGTCCTTTAGGTGTTTTTCTCAATACTGGTAATCCCTGCTTTTCATATAAAATTTCTAAGAGTTGTTTTGGGGAATCAAGATTAAATTCCTCTCCAGCTATTTTGAAAGCTTGGGCAGATAAGTCAGCAATCTTGTCGCCAAGCTCTTTGGAGTGATTTCCAAGTTTTTTCTTGTCTATTTTTGCTCCATTTTGCTCTACTCTTGAAAGTACATGCACAAGAGGATATTCAATTTCTTTTAATAGTTTCTCTTGAATTGGTTTCTCTTTTAATAACGCAGATAAAGTATTAAAAAGTCTTAGCGTTACATCAGCATCCTCGGCTGCATAATCTGTTGCAACATCAATTTGTACCTCTGCAAAACTAATTTGCTTAGAGGCAGTCCCTGTTACATCAGTATATTTTGTAGTTGTGTAGTTAAGATAATAATCAGCGAGTCTATCCATTCCATGGCGGGTGGCGGTACTATAGAGCACATATGACATAAGCATCGTGTCTGCCAAAAACGCAGAGAGATTTATGCCATGTCGAGATAAAATTGGAATATCAAACTTTAAGTTTTGGCCGAGCTGCTCAGGACAATTTTCATATGAGTGCCCTATAGGGATGTAACACCCTTCATTTTCTTTTACAGAAATTGAAATGCCTATAAGATTTGCTGAAACAGTACTTACTGAATCGGTCTCGGTATCGATTGCAAATGCTTTACATTTGTCTATCTTTTTTACCCATTTCCCTAAGCTTTTTTCAGACAAAACTGTTTCATATTTTGAATCTTTCTTTTGCTCCTTATTTTTTTCGTCATTATTTTTTACTGTTGCGAATTCTAACTCCGAGAAAATCTTATTAAGTTCATCATCATCGGGATTTAGTGTTAACAGATCGCTAAACTTCACCTTTATGTCTACATCTTGTTTTAAAGATACAAGGTCAATATTTCTATCTAAATCATCTAAAGAATTTCTTAGATTCTCACCAACAACCCCTTTGATTGATTGAGCGTTTTCTTTAATTGACTTTAAATCTCCAAACTCATTTAACCATTTAGCAGCTGTCTTCTGTCCTACTTTTGGAACACCTGGAATATTGTCAGATGAATCTCCGACAAGCGCTAGCATATCTCTGATTTGATTAGGCTTAACTCCAAATTTTTCGATTACATCTTTTTCATTAAATTTTTTATTGGTCATTGTGTTTATCATTGAAACAGCAGGATCTTCAACTAACTGCATTAAATCTTTGTCTAATGAAGAAATAACACAACTATATCCCTCTTCTTTTGCTATTTTTACGATGGTAGCTATTACATCATCAGCTTCTACCCCCTCTATCTCTACTATTGGAAATCCTATTGCCTTGCATATTGATTTAATTGGATCTAATTGAAGCCTTAGCTCGTCTGGCATGGGAGGCCGATTGGCTTTGTAATCAGAATAAATATCGCTTCTAAATGTTTTTCCCTTGGCATCAAACACTGTGACGATGGAAGAACCATCGTTCTCATTTTTAAGATTCATCATCATGTTCGATACACCTTTTATAGCACCAGTGGGTCTGCCTGATGATGTTGTTAAAGGTGGCATTGCATGGAAAGCTCGATAAATATACGAAGATCCATCAACAATATATAAATTTTTTTTCATTTAGTTATTTATTATGACATTAGGATTTTTTTATTAATACAAAAGATTTATCATATGTCACAAGTGTTACATTTTATTGAAAAATTATGGGAAATCTATGTAAAAAGATTTCATCTAAATAATGCTATCTTGTCTTTTGGCATAATAATTCTTGCCTGGATTATGGATATTGTTTTGGCCTTATATGCATGTCCTTTGTGTATATTAACAAGATATGTTTTTGGCACATTTGGTTTCTTTTCACTTATTGCAGCATTTAATGATAGTTTTAAGAATCTCCAAAACATTTTTATTTTTGGATCATTATTTTTTGGCGTTGGTGAATGGGGCTTAATCTTCTTCCTAATATTTATATTTGTTAATCTTCTTAACGTATTTAAAGTCTTAAAAAAGGTATAATTTAAGGACAAATTTTAAAAAAATCATGGTTTTTGAACTTTCAAATAAAGATCTTATTTCCAAAGCTCTAGAGAGAGAAGAAGGAGTGCTTGCTTCTAACGGAGCGCTAACAGTTGTAACAGGGAAAAGAACTGGGAGAAGCCCACTTGATAGATATATTGTAGAAGAGGAAACAACCAAAAATGATATTGAATGGGGAGAAATAAATAGGCCATTTGATGAAGAGAAGTTCCACTCTCTCTGGTCAAAAGTTGAGTCTTATTTAGATGACAAAGACAGGTTTTTAACTAAAGTCCATGTTGGGTCTCATCCTGATCACTATCTTCCAATTGAGGTAATAACTGAAACAGCTTGGCAGAGCTTTTTCTCAAGATTAATATTTATTGATCCTGATGAATTTAATCCAAAAGGTAAAAGTAACTGGAAAATACTTAGTGCGGCAAATTTTGAATGTGTGCCTGAAATAGACGGTACTAACTCAGATGGTTGTGTAATTATAAATTTTAAAGAGGAAAAGGTCCTTATAGCGGGCATGAAGTATGCTGGCGAGATGAAAAAATCAATGTTCTCGGTTCAAAACTTTCTTCTTCCTGCCAAAGATATCCTTCCAATGCACTGTTCTTCGAATATCAATGATAAAAATTCAGTAGCACTATTTTTTGGTCTTTCAGGTACTGGAAAAACAACTCTCTCTGCAGATCCAGCATGTACATTGATAGGTGATGATGAGCATGGATGGTCTCCGGGCTCCGTTTTTAATTTCGAGGGTGGGTGTTATGCAAAATGTATAGATCTCTCTGAGGAAAATGAACCTGTAATTTGGAAAGCTATTAAAGAAGGGAGTATTTTAGAAAATGTTGTATTAAATGATGGAGTTCCTGATTACTCGGATGTTTCTTTAACTCAAAATTCAAGATGTTGTTATCCAAGAACACATATCGAAAAGGCAGTCCCTGAAAATTATGCGGGTGAACCAAAGACAGTAATCTTCCTAACTTGTGATTTGACTGGCGTCCTGCCTCCAGTATCAATACTGTCTAAAGAAGCTGCTGCCTACCATTTTTTAAGCGGATATACTGCGAAGGTAGGATCTACAGAGATTGGATCATCTTCAGATATTGAATCAACTTTTTCAACCTGTTTTGGAGCACCATTTTTTCCTAGACCTGCCGGTATTTATGCAGACCTTCTAATGAAAAGAGTCGAAAATTTCGGCTCAAAGGTTTTCCTTGTAAATACAGGCTGGACTGGAGGACCTTATGGAGTTGGAAAAAGATTTGATATTCCAACCACTAGAAGAATCGTTAATGCAGTTCAAAACGGGGAGCTTGATGATGTTGAAACTCAAATGCTTAATGGTTTAAATCTTGAAGTTCCTCTATCGATTCAAGGAGTTGATAGCAACTTGCTAAATCCACGCGAAACCTGGGAAGATAAAGGCGCTTATGATGCTGCCGCTGCTGACTTAATAAAATTATTTCAAAATAACTTTGAAAGATTTGATGTCAGTGAAGAAATAATTTCTGCCGGCCCTTCTGATCAATAAAAATACGAGAATGACTTTTAGCAGTAGAGTTGCTGAATTAAAAGATAAGGGGTTTTTTGAAAATATAGAAATTTCTAGAGGTATCGAAAAAGAGTCCTTGAGAGTAAAAAACAATGCTCAACTGTCTCAAAGCAATCATCCAAAAGAACTTGGCTCTCCCTTAACTAATAAATTTATTACAACAGACTTTTCTGAAGCACTAATAGAGCTTGTAACTCCAACCTTCAATAGTATTGATGAAGTTTATGAATTCCTTTTAGATCTTCACATCTTCACAGCTAACGCTATGGAGTCAGATGAGGTTTTGTGGTCAAATTCCATGCCCTGTTTTATTGGGGATGAATCAGAAATAAGAGTTGCTGAGTATGGCTCTAGCAACATTGGTAAGCTAAAAAATATCTATAGAAAAGGTTTACGGGTTAGATATGGTTCGATCATGCAATGTGTAGCTGGTATTCATTATAATTTTTCAATTGATGACAACTCCCTGAGATTATTCAATAAGGATCTTAATAAAAAAATTAAATCAGATATTTATCTAGGCCTTATTAGGAATTTCAAAAGAAATTTTTGGTTCTTGCTTTACTTCTTTGGTGCTTAAATATAACTCTCTTGATAGTTTTATAGAGTCGCTGAAAAAAGGAATATTCGAAGAGTATGAAGTTTTTAAAAGCCTAGGTTTGTATGATGAAAATAATGAAAGGCAACAAATATCATCAGGAATTCTCCAGATAGAGAATGAGCTATACGATTCTATCAGACCAAAGCGAAAAGGTGCTTCAGAGACTAGGCCAATAGAGCTTCTTTCAACCCAAGGCATTGAATATGTTGAAGTTAGAGGAATTGATCTATCCCCAAATACTCTTACAGGAATATCTAAATCAGAAATGCGGTTGCTTGATGTGTTTCTTATTCATTGTCTGATTACTGAGTCAGAATCAGTAAGTCAGTCTGAATATGATGAAATGAACAAAAACTATGTGACTGCAATTCATTCAGGCTCAGATCTAGATCAAAAACTTTCATTTAATGGTTCAAAGTTAAGTATAAGAAATAAGATCTCAAATATTTCTAATGAGCTTTTGATGATTGCTAAGGAATTAAATTCAATTGATCCTGAGTTTGAAAAGTCAGTGTCTGATTGCTTAAATATGGAAAATAAGAGCAGGCAGTTACTAAATAATATATTAGGAAGTGATAATAGTTTTACAGAAAATATTTTGCAAGAGAGTATAAATAAAATGAATTCATTGAAAGGTGCGAAGCTTAAAAATGAAACTATCTTAGAAAATGAAAGGTTTAACTCTATTGAGTTACATAAAGAAATAGAGGCTAAAAAGGGTGTTGAATTGAATAAGTATGTGGAACAATATAATGACAAAGTAAGGGGATAAGTATGAAAGCATTACAGTGCGTTGAGCTTGGAGGGGTAGATAAACTAGAAATTAATGAAGTCTCAAGTCCAGATGTAGGACCTGGACAGGTTTTAATAGATGTTAAGGCCGCAAGTGTAAATTTTCCTGATGTATTAATGATACAAGGTTTATATCAGTTTCAACCTCCACTTCCTTTTACGCCTGGCGGTGAAGCAGCTGGAATTGTTGAAAAGGTTGGTGAAGGTGTAGAAAGTCTCAAAGAGGGTGATAAGGTTTTTGCAATGACTGGTATGGGTGCTTTTGCAGAAAAGATTGTTGCACCTGAAGGGTCAGTAATGCCCATTCCTAAATCAATGGACTATGAAACGGCAGCTGCTCTCTCAATGACATATGGCACAACTTTATATGCACTAAAACAAAGAGCAAATCTTAAAGCAGGAGAGACATTGTTGGTTCTTGGAGCAGCGGGTGGGGTTGGTCTTGCCGCTGTTGATTTGGGCAAAGCTATGGGAGCTAGGGTTATAGCTGCTGCATCATCTCAAGAAAAAATTGATATGTGCATCCAACATGGTGCTGATGAAGGATTCATATATCCAACTGGCGACCTATCAAAAGATCAGCAAAAAGAACTTTCAGGAAAGATTAAAGAGGTTACAGGAGGTGTTGGAGCCAATGTTATTTATGATCCGGTAGGCTCACATTATTCTGAACCGGCATTAAGAGCTATCGCATGGGAAGGAAGATATTTGGTAATCGGTTTTGCTGCCGGTGATATACCGAAAATTCCGCTTAATTTAGCTTTGCTGAAAGGATGCCAAATAGTTGGTGTTTTTTGGGGCGCTTGGACTGGGATTGATCCTGCAGGCAATAAAGCTAACTTTATGGAGTTATTTAAACTTCATGGTGAAGGAAAAATCGCTCCTGAGGTTTCCGATAAATTCACGCTTGATAAAGCTGCAGATGCTATAGCCCATCTGCAGAATAGAAAAGCAAAAGGAAAAGTAATAATAACTATATAAATTATGTCTTTAACAAAAGCTGACGATTATCCAATACATCAAATTTCAAAACCTGTTTCTGAGGTAGGGTCCGAAAGAAACTTTTATGACAGATATTTTTTTAATGGTTATTCAAAAACAGATGATATCTACTTTGGTGCTGTGCTCTGCGTTTACCCAAATCTAAATATAATGGATGGAGCATTTACTCTTGCTTATAAAGGAAAACAATACAACTCGAGAGCTTCAAGGGTTTTAAATTTAGAAAGACTTGAAACCGAAGTGGGGCCTCTAAAAGTTGAGGTTATTGAGCCACTAAGAAAACTAAAAGTCTCTTTAAACGATGTTGAAAACAATTTTGAGGTTGATTTAACTATCACTGGCAGATTTGAGCCAATGAGAGAGCCTCAAATGCAATTATTCAATGGCCCTAGAATGATTATGGATACTTGTCGGCTAACGCAGCAGGGTAAATGGTCTGGAAAGATAAAAATAAAAGATGAGCAAATTGATGTAACTGAGGATATCTTTGTTGGAACAAGGGATCGGTCTTGGGGAGTTAGGCCGGTTGGAGCTTACGATAGTCAGCCTGTGGTTCCTTTTAATATGCCTCAATTTTATTGGTTATGGGCGCCCTTCCATTTTGAGGATCTTTCTGCTCATATTTACTTTATCGATAAAGCTGATGGTGCTCCTGACACCGTCCTAGCAATTATGCAAGGTCCAGAATTTGAAGGTGAGATAGAGTTACGTAACGTAAAAAAGAAAGTGTCTTATGTACCTAAATCTAGAAGAGTTGAGTCCATGATAATTACTGCAA
>LULP01000257.1_pt1 | contig 17980 bp, 32 predicted proteins | sample 728111 | NCBI WGS metagenome assembly LULP01 (sample SAMN03860286, study PRJNA289734) | marine metagenome | biome: seawater column; feature: ocean; material: water; isolation source: Red Sea water column Station 149 - depth 25m | place: Saudi Arabia: Red Sea | collected 2011-10-15 | depth 25 m
TCTTGTTTAACATCCTCTACCGCACCATCTACAGCAAGATTAAAAACAAATCTTTTATCATCAACATTCATTATTGATTCTATAGTTGTGTTCCCTCTTATCTCACTAATTAATTTTTTAATAGTAGATAATTGTAGTGTGGTGTACTGTAGCTTCGGAATATTCAAAAGATTATTATTTTGATTATTAATAATCGCTTGGTGATCCTTAACCTCTATCAACTCACCATTTACACCTTTATAAAATAGGGGTGCTTTGACTGCTTCAAAATCTAGCCCGTTATTTTTCCATATAATATCTAAATCATTTTTAAAAGTATCATCAATAAATTTTGACCCTTTAAAAATAGTCTCATTAGATGAGTTTTGGTAACCTAACTTTTCCGCAGTTAGTTGGTTGTTGATGTTGTTAGAAAATTGCTCATTAGAAATACTTAATGTATTTTCTAATTGATTTTTGAAAAGTTCAATTTGATTGTTCATTTTAATTTTTGGGTGTAATTGAAAATCAGCACTATATAGTACTACTAAAATATTACATTATAAATAGATAAAAGTAAACCTATATTGACTATTTTTCTATATAAATTATCTTGAATTACTAGCATTTTTGACTAGGTATTTTTACTCATACAATCCACTGTGCGTCTTTTGGTTTTTTCGTGGTGTCTACTGCGTGGGGTCAGATTTCGCACGATTTCGCACGGATTCTTGAAAATAACTCGATTTTTGGCCAAAATCTTCAAAAAACAAAAAATACACGAACCAACAAAATAGCTCCTATGAATGGCCGATTTTCAAATTCTCAGAATTCTTACTAAAAATAAAAAGTGAGAAAAATTTTTTGCAAAAAAGCATATAGTGTACTACAATAAGAGTGTTCACTAATCCACAATTAATTACTGAGGTGTAACTTATGCCAAATTGGACATTCAACCGAGTCCGAGTTAAAGGTGACGACTCCAAAACAATACAAGAAGTCAAAGAACTTTTTGAAGGTGAAAATCCTTTTAATGCTCTAATACCCGAACCAGACTGGACAGTAACTCCACTTTCTGAACTACACGAAAACAACTCTATTTCCGTAAAAAGGGGAGAACTTGGAGAACTGCCTGTGCAGCCCGACCCAAATGTAAAAGGGTGGGATTGCCCAAAATTTGCCTCTACTGGTCAGCAAGATGATAGATGGTATGACTGGAGACTGAAACACTGGGGTACGAAGTGGCCAGCCTGTGAAGTAAAAATCACACAAGACGACACAGACTTCCTTGAAGTTACTTTTGATACTGCGTGGTGTCCACCAGAAGAAATCTGTCAGGCATTACGATCCAAATATGAAAATAAATCTGAGCAATCTTATAGCAACGGTTTGTTTATTTCCGTCAACTGGTTTTACGAATTAGAAGGTGAAGAAGGGTGTGGTTACTTATGAACAAACAACAGATTTATACCGCACTGGACAACATGGACAGATTCGGGGGTAGCTTTGTAGCTTCCCTCGCTTTTTGCTATTCACAGGCCGATCCAGATAATCAAACCATACTGTTTAATGCGTTTGAAACCACCTTTATTAAATACGCTAATTTCAAAAATGAAGATTAAACCGTACTATATTCTACTCAAGTGGAATATGAAGCACCCCGAAAATAGAAATCGTACCAGCTTGTACGAAATATGGAAAGAATACTGGGAAGATTACAACTTTGATAGTGTCTTGTATGAAGTAATCGAATTTCACGACTCTCTTAGTGAAGCTAGAGAACATAAAAGGAGATTATTAAATGGATAAAAAGAAAGCAACTGATTTTATTCAGAAGTTACTTGTTTCTAATGAAGATAAAAAACCAGAAGAGCAACTACAAAGAAAAGACATTGTTGACATTCTTGTAGTAGATCACAAGATACCCGAAAGTACAGCTTACAGGTATTATGCTGATTCTCTTAGGGAATACGAATGGGAACAAGAAAAGTCAGGCGATCCAACACGAATAGATAAGAACAAAAAAGTTCTCGACCAAGTGTGGGATATAGCACAAAACTACAAGTTAGTTGAGGAGGACAACGAAAGATACCTCGCAACGATCCAGATATGGTCAAAACTATCCACCCGATTTAGAAAACTATGATTTTCAACGAATCTGAAACCGATACAATTCTTAGTGGATTGTACGAATTACAAACAAACCATGAAGTTAATGATGCTTACTGGTTAGATATACAAAAACTTATTAACAAAATTAAGGAGGAAAACTAATGGACTCATTTATGCACAACCATCAATCCGCACTGGACAGCCAGCGTGAAGATGATGCGATCCAATATTTACAGGACACTGGGGTTTACCCCGATCCTGATGATAAATTTTTTCCTATGGAGACTGATTATGAAATGTAAACAAGTTGATATAGGAGACAAGTGTATCGAATGTATGCGATCCACTGTGTTTGGTACAGGTCTATTTGTTAATAGACTCCCTGCCGATAACGATAAGTATATCGGTTATTTATGCCCCGAATGTAATTTTCACGAATGTGATAGGTGCAATGAAAAAATTTATTGTGATGAAGATGTTACTGCTTATGACGTTTATCAAGAACATAGAGATTTTTCTGATGGGGCATATCGTGTACATGAAGAATGTCTAACTGAAGAAGAGAAGAAAAAGTTTGATGAACTTTGGATAGAAGAAGAGTCAGACTATGAAAAATATAAAGATGACCCTAGAAATCTTGCTAACGATCCAAGATTTAAACATTTACAAAAGGAGGATAGTAATGAAGATTCTTAAATTTTCTGATGAACAATTTGACAACTTACAGAAGTTTGTCGAAAAAGAGTGTGATTATGTAAGTGAAATTGCTAGTGAATATATTGATAGTGAAATAGGTAATGAATTAATAGAGGATAATAAACCATTATTTGACCTACAACAAAAATTAAATGATGCTGTGGAGGACAGTACAAATGACTAACGATCCAAAACAAAATAAGGCTGATATAAAACTCAGTCTTAATAAAGAACAGTTAGATTACTTAGAGCTTATACTTCATAACCATGAGTATGAAGAAAAAGATAGGTCTTTAATAGATCAGCTTGAATATAAGTTTTATGAAGTAAAAGAGATTTACTATAAAAATCAGTTACTCAGATTAGACAACAGCTAATTCTTTTAGGTTTTTGTGGTAACGATCCACTCTATCTAGAAAAATACTTTCTGATCCTCGCAACTCTAGGTTGTTGAGGATTTTTATTTGAGGTTTTCCACTCCTACGAGCTACTACGACTGCTCCGTACTTTGGTTTTATGCCTGTTAGATGGTGCAAGCCAAGACTATACGCTCCAAGTTGATGGCAAAATTGCTCAATCATGTCATCTGAGCGAATTTCTTTGGCAGTTTTCCAGTCCACTATGAATGGGCCGTCTCCATCAATATCCAGTAAAGCGTCTGCTGTGCCAGCAAAACCATAGCCTGGTTTGTACACAGAGAACTCAACTGCATGAATGGCGGTTACACGATCCAGTATGAATGATCGTAGACCTCTGGCGTAGCCTGACGCACTCCAGCTAACACGCGGTGCGGATTCAACTGCTTTTTGTAAGCCCCATTGCGTGACTTTTTTCGGACAGCGTTCCAGTCCATCCGATCCAGTTCTCCATAAACCTCTCTTGTTTGAGTTTTGTCTTGCAAATTTTGCTGCAAGTTTGAGAACAAACTCTGCGTGGCTGTGTGCGAGCTTGCCTCTTTCGCAAGCAATATCACGCTCCAAAGGAGAATCGGACCTTTTAAGCCAATTTTCAAGGGCATCTTTTGTATGTTGGGGTGCAGTTTCTTTTAAAATATGTGTAACTGAGTGATATACGTTGTTCTTTTCGTCACGGTAGACTCTATACGGTCCACTATTATCTTGAATTAGAGTCCACTTTCGCAGAGAGGCTAGTGCGTTTTGTTTGTCTAGCGTACCCATAAGTGGTGAATAAATACACGTTCCCATAATTAATATACAGCAAAATAAAAGAGGGTCAAGTGACCCCCTCCTATGAATGGCGATTATTCCTCTTCTTTGAAAGGATTACCACCTGATATGAGTCTGTCTAAATCAAACTCTTTTTCTGCTTCCCATGCTTCTTCTACAGCTTTAGCCATAGCTTTTTTCTTGGGGGCAGCTTGTACAGTGTACTTTGTGTCTGTGCCTTGTCCTTCACGAGATAAGTAAAAGTCACAGTCAGTCATAGAGTCTGCGTAATCTTCTAATTGGCTGATTACGTCAAACTGTTGAGTGATTGTTTTTTGAACCCAAGAGAATACTTGTACACGTTCCAGGTCGTAATTATACACGGGAACTGCGTGGGCTACTCTGCAAGGTTCTGGTCCTGTGCCATCTCGTTTGAGAGATCGTATGAAATCTTCTCCTAGTTTCTCAGTGATGTCCTCTGGGGTAGGCTCCTCTGCGAAACGGAATGGCTTACGCTTTTCTGGGTCATTAACGTGATTACCCCATAGTTCGTAGAACATGAAAGGTTCTTCAGCTAATAAAGTAAAGCGGACTTTTTGACCACCTTTAATACTTGAAGGATTAAGATAGTCGTCTTTTGTGCTACTTGAAGATGCAGCATCTTCTCTAGCGATAGTAGAAATGAAAGGCATAATGCGTGTTGGCTATGAAAGCCTGAGTTGCATTATTATTGTAGTACATAGACAAATCAATGTCAATGATATATAATAAGAAAACCCTAAAGGGTGGAGTTCCTTCAGGGTTTCAACATATAGTCTACAGTAGGTATTGTAACACATGAGTAATAAAAATTTCATCCCAGAAATGCCATTGTCTTGGCTGACCTGTCCAGTATATGCAGAGGGTGTGCTGTTACCAAAGAGGGATAAATCTAAACCAGATGTATATTCTGATGGAAAAGTACCCTATGGGAAAGCATGGAGGCAGAAGTTAAATGTAAATGATTCTGCATTGATGATTGAAAAAGAGCCAGATATTTATAAGGCAATCGGAGTATTTACTGGGCCTAGATCAGACGGTCTTGTGATGTTTGATGTAGATAAAAACTTAGGTGCTATTGAAAAGAAATGGGGTAAGGATCTTAAAAAAGCTCCAAAGATAACTTCACTTAAAAAGAACGCTGCAAAATTTTTATTTAAAGTTCCACAAGAGCTATGGTCTGAAATAGAATCTGTCAGTCATACTGCTGCTGGACACGAAGGTTGGGAAGTTTTATGGGGTGGACAAGGTGTAGTAGCTGGTGAATATTACAAAAAAGAGATAGGAAAAGGTACATATAAACTAAAAGGTGATCTGTTTGACGTACCAGTAGCACCAGAATGGTTGCTGACTCGTATGAAAGAGCAGTACACAAAGAAGAATCAAAGTATTGATGTTAAATATGTTGATAACAGGTGGAGCAAACGAACCAAAGAAGAAAGAATAGCTATTGTTAGTGGCTGTTTAAGTGTCATTAAATATACAGGACCAAACAGTGAGAGATACTGGTGGGAGATAGGGGCAATGATAAATAATGAATTGCCAGGGATTGAAGGACTTGAATTATGGAGAGAGTGGTCGAAGAAAGATCCAGATTATGAACACTGTTGGGAAAGTGGTTCAGATCCATGTGAAGCTAGATGGTATGCAACATGGAGAAATGATGGTGCACAGTACAATATGTCGCACTTGATAAAACTTGCAGATGAAGTTGATCCCGATAGAAAAAGATTTAAGGAAACTGGATTAGACAAACTAATTGATGAAGTACAGGCTATTCCGCTTCGATATGCGATAGAGGTGCTAGATGGTGAGGATCTCATCAAGAAGTACATGGATATTGACAATGATCCTAAGAATGAGAACCCTGCATTACACAACCAAGCTGTTCATAAACTAGCCATTGAAGCTAAACGTAGTAATGCTGCTGAGATTGAGCGATTAATTGATGCTCACGAAATGTTCAATAGAACTAAGGGTCAAAAACCTTTAGCCATTGATGAGCTAGACGATACACCATTCGACTATTTAATTCCAGGATTACTACCAAAACCTTGGACTTTACTTGTTCACGCAGATGGTGGTACAGGTAAAACTGCAATGTGTCAGACAATAGCCAAGCATATTGGACAAGGCCAAGCATTTAACGTGTATGGACATTTGGTAAACGTACCAGTTGGTAAGGTTCTATGGTTGAACGGAGATCAGAACGAACGGATACTACGCAGACAGATGAAATTAATCGGATGTGATAAAAACGTAAAAGTTGTAACTGAGTGGGATATGCAGTGGTATTCCAGATTCAGAAAAATGATGAGTAAAAGTAAGTATGATCTTGTAGTTATTGATAGTTTAGATGGTTGTAATGACCACAACCCATACGAAGAGAATAGAAGAGAATATGCGTTGCCAATTAAAAAACTTGTTAGACGTAATGGACAGGACTTCCCTGCTTGCTCAATAATTATTATTCATCACAACACTAAGGAAGGTAAATTTAGGGGTACTTCAGCTATCAAGAACGCAGTGGATGAGTCTTGGAATATGAGAAAGTTATCTGCTAATGACGCTGCTGAAATGGGTCTTACCGCAAATAGTAGGTTAGTAACTGTTGAGAAGTCCAGAGAAGATCGTGAAGGAGAGCGTATGATATTTACACTCAAGGCAGACTTTACATACGATATAAGCCCTGCTCCAGAACGTGCAGATGAAGTTAGGCTGGACACTCCAAATAAACATACTTTGGATATTCTTAATTTGATGAGAAGAGAAACTAAAGCATGGTGTGTAAAAGATTTAGTTGAGCACGATACAGTAGGTGGAATACATAGAAAAAGATCAATAGTTTATAGCCTTAACAAATTGGAAGGACAGAAACTTATCGAAGAAGTTGACGTTCCAAGGGGTAAAAGTAAAGGGGGTAGACCATCTAAATTTTATAAAGCAGTTGGGAAGGAACTACCTAGATCATTTAGTTCTCTCACGCGTGATATACCCCATAATGAAGTGTATAAACCTAATAATGTAGACACTGGAACGGATTTGAATAACAATGAGATTGGTAAAAACCCTAATTTTGTAAAAACCCCAGAAGAAGAGGGAGGTTTATACAAAGATGAGGTTAATACAAAACCGATTGTTAATGAAACTCCTTCCACTGGAACGGAAGAAGGTTTATACACACCTGGGTCTAGATATAAGGAAGATGAAGATGATAAGTTTTGGGATACCGAAAATCAAGTAAAGAAAATATCCACACTGGATTCTGCAAAAATGATTTATGAATCATGTGTAGATGATGATAAAAAGATTATTGATATTGATTAACTTGTATGTATAATATATGTAGCTTATATGTATTATGTCCGATTTAACTCAATTTAATTCTGATTTAGATAACTATGATTCTGATTTTATGGCTTTAAGTCAGATACAGAAAAAGATGCTTGCTAGACAACAGATGCACCAATTACAAATAGAAGAAAATAAAGGTATAGCTACTTACAGTAAGAAGATTGCAGAACAAGCTATTAAAAGAGTACAAAAGCTAGAGGGTGAAGAAGGTTATTACACTGTTAAAAAGTTAAATGTATTAGTAGGTGATTTATGGAAAGAAAATGATGAAAAGAGTGAAATAAGTAAAAAACTTGGCAAACTATGTACGAAATACGGAAGAATACGAATACCTGTAAAAGATTCAAACTGGGGAACTGTATGGGGTTACGATCCATATATTATTCGTATATTTTTAGAAAGTCGGAACATACCTGTACCTGAGGAAATATTATATGCCCAGTAAAATTAACTTGTTAATTCCTGACTACCAGCGTGATTGGTTAGAAAGTAAGAAGAAACGCTTTACATCTATGTCTCATATAATTAGAGTATTGATTGATGAGAAAATGGAGGAAGAAAATAGTGAGTAATAAAACTATAAGTGTCACTATTTACGAAGAGAAATTTCCTGCTGACGATAGCCCACTAGCCACTGTGCGTTATACAGAGTATTCAGATCACTCAAGAAAGAAAGTTGAAAAAGTAAATCAGGTTGAATACTTTGATAAAGAGTATTTTCACAGTCAAGTTTTAGAGGCAGTTCGCTATGGACTTGATGTTTCGATATGCACACAACTTAGTGTTAAAACTTTACAAAAAAAGTTAGATCTCTGGACAAGATAGTACTACATTACTACAATATTAAAACTAGCGTATCCTTTATATGGAATTTAAAGAAGAGGAAGTAGTAACTAAAAAATCTACTATTGATGTGCAATCAGGTGAAGTACATAAAGTTACTGAAAAGGACAATACTGTAAGTGTTGTATTTCAAGAAGAGAAAAATGACGTTCTTATGAAATGTGTCATAAATCTTACAAAAGATCAGCTTGCACATATTAATAGAGAACATAATATAAAACCTTTAGCTAAAGAACAGCTACAGGCAATACACGCAAAGAATGATGCAGCAGAGATAAAAGAAGCTGCGTTAGTTCCTGCTGATCCTGTAGTGGAGATTACAATTCCAGCTAAATTAAATTCACCTGTAAAACACTTACCAACAGAGACTTATCCCCCTTTAAATTGGAAAGATAAAACTCCAGAAAGGGAAGCTAAAATATATCGTTCCAAAATAGACCCTGATAAAATTACATACTTACTTAACTACATATTTAGGTGGCATAAAAAGAACAAATATCATAGAGCCAAAAAAGATAAAAATTGCAACCTAGCTCATTTCTTAAAAACTTATTTACCAAATAACAATGGTATGGACTTTCAAACTGCTAGACGTATATACCTTGCACAGACTTACAAAGATATAACAGAATCTTATAGATCACAGTGGGTCGCATTAGTCCAAGATTTAGACACAAGAGGTTATCACAACGAAGTTCCCGATTACTTACGAAAACATTACAAGTGTTGACAAATGTGCTACAGTAGTAGAGCACATATTTAAGGTTCTCCCATGACCTCAACAATAACAAAACAAGAATATTCCGTATATCAAGGAATATCAGAATTACACAGACTGCATACTGCACACAGTATTGCTTTTGATACAGAAACACTACAATTACAGCCAGAAGAAGGTAAGCTCCGACTAATTCAGTTGGGGTCTTTTTCTTCTCGAACCATAGTAATTATTGACTGCTTTGAGTTAGAGAAGATTGACTGGAATTACTTAGAAGATTTTTTTAACAGTATGGATAGATACTGGATAGCTCATAACGCTGTATTTGATCTTGGATGGCTTCAAGAACATGACATACACCCTAGAGGAAAAGTTAGGTGCAGTATGTTAGCCAGCAGATTACTTACTAATGGTATTCCACAGACTAAACATGGTCTTGACGCATTAGCTAAAAGACAACTTGATATGAATATATCTAAGGAACAACAGAAGTCTAACTGGGGTGCTGAAACTTTATCTAAAGAACAGTTAATTTATGCTGCTAAAGATATTGAAGTGCTTTTGGAATTAGATCAAGTATTAGATCAAAAGATTAGAAACGCACAATTACATAGAGCATACAAACTAGAATGTAGGGCACTTCCAGCTATGGCTCAAATGTGGAGGACTGGGCTACCCTGGAATAAAGAAGAATTAGATCAGTGTCGTATAGATTATGAAGATGACATTAAAGAGTTGGGTAATGAATTTATTAGAGAACTTGATAATGACCTACCACTTGGAAAAAAGTTACCTAGAAATGATGATGGCACGTTCAACTTACGAGCAAAAGATTCAGGATCAAAAAGACTAGGCACTAAACAGTACGCAGGATTCAATATAAAAAGTTCTAAACAGTTACTAGAAAAACTTGAATTAATACTTGGTTATACCCCAGTAAATAATGATGGTAAACCTAGTGTTGCCAAAGATGCTTTGAAAAACTGTGCTGCTGATTCACCTACGATCCAAACACTTATGACTTGGAAGCGTAGAGAAAAACGTAGGCAGATGGTTGAGAGCATACAAGATAAGATGTCTTTACATAGAAAGTTTAAGGATATTTATTTTGTTAGAGCATCTTATATGCAACTTGGGGCAGATACAGGCAGGATGTCCAGTATTAAACCAAATAATCAACAGATACCAAGAGACTCGGAGTTTAGACAATGTGTACAAGCTCCTTTGTATTGGAAGATTGTAGATGCTGACTTTTCGCAAATGGAGTTACGTCTTGCTGCTGCTTTAGCTAAAGATAAGAACATGACTGCTGCATTTCAACGTGGAGAGGATTTACATGACTATACGGCTAAACAAATGGGATGTGACAGACAGATTGCCAAATCCGCTAACTTTGGCTTGCTGTATGGTGCTGGTGCTGAAGGTTTACGAAAGTATGCTGGAAGCAGTGGTGTCATCATGTCCACAGAAGAGGCTGTAAAAATACGTGACAACTGGCTCACTACATATAGTGGTATTCGGGATTGGCAGAGGGAGATGAACTATCTTTCACGATCTACAGAAGATGATGAATGGCCTGAAACACGAGTTCCAGTGTCTAATATGCGTAGGTTTTTGAAAGGTGATCTTAATAGAACTACTGTTAGATGCAATACACCAATTCAAGGTGCTGGTGCTGCAATATTAAAGTGTGCATTAGGTAATTTATGGCCCAAAGTCAAAGAAGCAGGGGAAGATAAAGTAATGATCGCAGCAGCCGTTCACGATGAATTAATACTTCTTGTTAAAGAAGATTTAGCAGATGAGTGGGCTGAGATTCTTAAAACTACAATGGAAAAAGCTGAAGCAAAATGGTTGGGCGATGTTCCTGCGTTAGCTGAAGTATCTATTGGTGATAGATGGAGCGAGGTTCATTAATGACAGAAAAACAGTATTACCAAGCACTAGCCAATTTGTCTGACAGATATTTGTTTGAAAATATGTCAAACAGAGAATATGTAAAGCAAAGAGAGGCTATTGAAACTGACTATTTAAAAACAATTTACAAGAAATAACTATGATTGGTATTTGCAAAAATGAACACGGGTGGTATATCTCCAAGCACAATAAACAGCTTGGAGTAAAATACTACAAGACTCTTACGGAGGTTATGCCTGTTGCTTATGCAGAAGAATATAAGAGTCGACCTAATGAAGGATCTCTACAAAGAGATACCGAAGGCGACCACTAAAGACTTAGCTAGTATCATTGATTTTTTAAAAAGAGCCAGAGAAGTTCGTACAGGAAAGACCAAAAAGCGTAGAGAGGCTAGAAAAAAGTATGTGGAAAAGCAACTTGATAAAGCCGATTTGCCTTTTTGGTGGTAGAGTAGTACAAGAACAACATTATAAATGGCTCTCAAACACGGAAACAAAAGTTATTATCAGGTGTTAATCGACCCAAACAGGGCAGAACTTATAGAAAAAGCTGCTGATAGACAGGGTATGCGTGGTACTGCATGGGTAAGAAAGGTAGCTTATGAGGCTTTACAACGTGAATATCCTAGTTCAGAGTACAAAATTGCTGAAGCTAAAGATGAGTTGATGTGGAGAGAATCTGTACAAAGACGAATCGAGGGAAGGAAGCAGAAAAACTAAATTAATCGAAATGAAAAGAATATCTTGGGTCGCTTGTCCTAAGTGTCAGGAATATACTGACCAAAAGGTAAGAAGGTCTGATCGAAACTCAAAACACGTTATTGTTCGTAGAAGGCAGTGTTTTAAATGTGAACATATTTGGCACACGATCCAGTATCCAGAAATGATAGTAGATGATATGAAGGCTCGTTATATATTGTGTGAATGACCTATATTAAAAAACTTCTTTAAAATTGCTTTTGCTGTTTTAGGGTACTTCGGCTTTTCTTTTCTCATTTCTTTCACTACACGATCAGCTTCTAACTCTATAAGTCTGTTTAGTAATGAAGCCATAAAAATATCTTGGTCAAACTTTTTCCTGACCATGTGAGTACAGTATCTTTTTACATTATCTAAATTATTACTTTTCATAATTTCTCTACACTGCATTTCTATCTCTAGTTCCAACTCTGGTGGTGCTGGTTCTATATCAATGTTGAGAAATTTGGTAACTTTCATTTACTGAAGAGATGTGGTAGATCCTGGAAACATCCTGGCCTCGATAAAAGCAACTGCTTGATCGTCTATTGTATTGTCGGTTTGCTTGGCTATTGCCTTTAACAAATCCACTATCAATCTCTTCATTGCTTTTGATTTTATAAAAACTAAAAGAATAGGTTTTAGAATTTTTACCATCGGTTTTATGTGTTACTTCCCAAACATAGCTACTTTGCTAGTATTAGACAAGAATCTTTACTTTTATGGCTGAAGAGAAAGAGGAAAAAGAAGGCATCGAATGGGGTGAACTCTTTGGTCACGCTATCCGATTTATGATTTTGACCTGGAGTTTATCAATGATGACTTTGGGGTACATGGGCAAGGTAAGGATTGATGGAGCGTTCACGGCTGGACTCGTCAGTGGAGTGCTCGGCTTGCATCCGCACCAGCTTATGCGGACATGAATCATTCCATATCATCCAGTGTAAAGTTTGAATCGCTTTCGGCTGCAAGTACAGCAGATAAGATCGGATCTAGTTACAGCATTTCAGGTAACAATGTAACAACTGTGGATTCAAACTCAGCAGCCACATTAGGCGGTTTTGGTGACGCAACTAACGGAGTGCCTAGTATTTCATTCCCTTCTGCTACACAAGCTACTTCGGGAGAAGCGTTTAGTTTTGCACAATCCTATGTGGAAGGTGATGCCACACCAGGTAGTGCAGTTACAGTTGGAACAGTTCCAAACTTCAGTGATTTAACTTCAACTTCTGCTGGAAGTGTGGGAACAGCAGCAGTGGCAATAGATAATCACACTATTACGATGACACCAGGAACAGGAACGGGTATCGTAATGACAGGTCAGTTTGTCGTTGATCTCACTATCGAATGAGGAGGCTTCTTCTTCTTGGCTTTGTTATATCTGCTCCTTGTTACGCTGTGCCAGTTATACCTAATTTTACGCAGGGTAGTTCCACCAGCCGAACCGAAACTACCACAAATATTACAGAGACTATACGAACAACAGAATATAATTCTGGGTTTCTTTATTCCGTCACAGGATCAGGGATTCAGCATGACGGATCTTCTATTACTCCAGCAGCTACCTCAGTTAGTGAAACAATAAACGGAACTACGCATACATGGCAGGGATTAAATCTAGATCAAAGACCAAACTGGACTCAATCAAATCCTGGAGATGCCTTTCAATTTACAGAAGTTTATCAAGCACCTGGAATGGAATCTGTAACCGACATAACACGCACGATCCAAAGTACAAGCGTAACAGATACCACAACTATCTTCTCGCAATAAGTCTGCTAGGTAATCCTGTACTAGCTAACACAAGTAATACGGCTGCTCCAAGTGCATCGGCCTCTGGATCGGTTTCTAACTTTGCAACCCAAGTATTAGGAGGACCAATGGTAGAAAATACATACGGAAATAATATCAAGTGTTCTGGACCACAAATGACAGTAAGCCCATTTGTCACTACATCATTTAACCAAAAACGACCTCAAGATTACATTTATCATACGCCTGTGTACGATCCAACAGACGCAGATGACGATGGTGTGCCTGATAATCCAGGAAATATACTCTACTATCAAGAGAACTATAGTGGTAACAAGGATTCTCTAGGATTAAACTTTGGATTCGCATTAACTTTTAATATTCCACTAGACAACAGATTTCAAGATTCTTGTCTTGATGCAGCTAACACACAAATAAATTTACAGAAGCAAGAACTAAACGCAAAGCTACTCAATTATGAAATTGCAAGATTAAAAAATTGTGGAGAGCTAATGTTAAAGGGAATATATTTTTTTACGAGATTAAGTAATAATGGAGTAGTGGCAGCAACGCTAGCAATGAGAGCAGTGCTAACAAGCTGTGGAGGATTCGGTATGTATTGCTCGATGAATTTAGTACTTTCATACAAGGTTATACATTCAGTACCATCTTCGCTTCTTTCATGCCCGATGACACGCTCCAGTTTAAATTCGTTACGATAATCTCCAACTCTTTGATCTTTTTTGCCAGGACAAGCAACAAAAAGCGGATCATCTTTCTTTTTCTTTGGCTCGTATTTTGGAGGTTCTACTGTAGGTTGGACAAATTCTTGTTCCTGATTTTGGGGGGTTTCTGATTGTGTATATACAAATTCGTTGGGGTTGTACTGTAAAGGTTCAAAACTAGGAATACTAAAGTTACCGCACTCTGTATATGTGCCATATTCATCTTTATCACTATCAATAAGACTTGTTAAATTATTCCTATGTACTCTTACACAACCAGGAATATCAACTATAGGTTTACTTATGTTATTTATTACTGGTACGTTAGTTTTCCATATTGGTATTTCATGTATTTCAATCTTATTTATTTTTATATTTGGTATGTCAATCGTAGGCATCTCTTCGTTTATAGACTTCTACATATGAGTCGCATTTAGGACAGCTAAGATTTGTAACTATTGAGTACTCTTGGTATAGCACAGGTTGGAAATCCTCTTCAATATCATGGTCTCCACCCCAGATCAATTCAGTTTTACAATGCCAACAGTTCATTTAATAATTGGCATAGATGGACCTGTCATCTTAGGTAAACCATTATCTAATAATTTAGGCATCATGCCTTGTACATTAGCGAGAATCTCATTCATAACTTGAGACTTAAAATTTTCAGATGTTACATATTTGTAGCCAAGGTACGCTCCACCACTCATGGAAGCTACCATAACAAATGAGATGATACTCAAAATTTGACAAACACGATTTAGCATATGATTAAGGAAATACTTAATAAAATGGTAGCACCACTTACTCTGATGGTGCTGTTACTTCTTGTGGGGTTGATGCCTCTGTATCTGATGGCTGGCTTGCTTCGGGTTCAGCTTCAAGAATCTGCTGCTCAAGAATCTTCATCGCACCGCTAACTTCATACAAAGCAATTTGTAAGTTTTGCCTTTCAATAGCTAGCTGTTGTAGTTTTTCTTTAAGATTCATAATTTAGTAGAGTTTTTTACCAGCAGTGATAGCAGCATCTATGTCTGTAAAATCTTCAGATGTCCAAATAGAAGTCGTTTCATCTAGTTTTTTGTAGGCCTTGATAATTTCAAGATGCTCTACATTTCTTTGAATCATTGTTTTCCATTCAGCTTCAGTATCAAGAGATGCTGTTCTTGTTACATAAGCTGAATAGTTTGCATCTGCATTAATCACAGTTACGCTATCGCCAGCAGCAGAAAAAATTGCTGCGATTTCATCTGAGGTTCTTTCTACCATAATTAAAAATTGGTTACTTTAATTTTACCCTGCTTCGAGGGCTGTGACTTTAGTTGATAACTCTTTGATAGCATTTACAAGCATTGGTACAAGTCGTTCATAACCTATTCCATAACCCATGCCATCATTATTAAGAGTAACTAAAAGAGAATTATCATTATTATCACCGTAGCCGTTTGCTTTTTCTATTTCTAAAACTTCTTGTGCTAAAAATCCAACATGAGTCCGACTTTGTTTTTTTGATCCGTCTGGAGTTCCATAAGGTTCTTCCTTTGTTCCATACCAGCTTCTTCTATCCCATTTATAGGTTACAGGTCTTAAGGAGTTTATCCAACTTAGACCTTGACTAAAATCTTGAACATCTGTTTTGTCTCTTGCATCAGAAGTAGTAATTGTACTGGTGGCTGCACATAAAAACTGAACATTATTATCTCCTAAACAAACAACATTACTACCTGTTACTTGATTTCCTGACGGTGAATTAGCTGTACCAGCATCATGCCCTATTAAAGTGTTGTTATCTCCTGTCGTAAGATTATATCCAGCCTCATGTCCAATAACAGTATTTATTGTTCCACTGGTCAAACTCCTCGCAGCATTATCTCCAACGGCAGTATTATTACTTCCAGTAATAGTTCCATTTCCCATACAGAAATTACCAATCGCTGTATTTCTATTTGCTGTTGTTAATCCATCTGCTGCATTAGCTCCTACAGCAACATTTTTTTCTCCAGTTGTGTTTGCATATAAGGCTTGATATCCAACTCCAACATTATCTATAGCAGTTGTATTAAGATGCAAAGTCTGATATCCGACTGCTGTATTCTTACTAGCTGTGGTGGCGGTAGTTAAAGATCCATATCCAATCCCAATATTATAATCACCAGTTGTGTTTGCATCTAACGCAAAAGGTGCTATACCAACATTTCGTGTTCCTGTAGTGTTCGCACCCATAGCAAAACGACCAATAGCTGTGTTGTAATCTGCTGTAGTGTTTGCTGTGAGTGCCTTATGACCTAGTGCTGTGTTTGAGTCTCCAGTTGTATTAGTTAATAGTGCTTGCATCCCAACAGCCACATTATCATTGCCTTCTGTATTTGCAGATAAAGCTTGATAACCTAATCCTACAAGACTTGTACCAGTTGTATTTGCATCTACGGATAAAGAACCAACAGCTACATTTTTTTCTCCAGTTGTGTTTGCCCCTAGTGCTGACTTACCTACTGCTGTATTATTTGCACCAGATGTAGTATTTACTAACGTAAAAGATCCTACGCCTGTATTGTTTGCAGCAGTATTTACTAAAAGAGAAGCATATCCCACTGCTGTATTGTCATTAGATGAAGTGTTATCTTCTAAAGCTCTTGTTCCTACGGAAGTATTTTGTGTTCCAGTTATATTATCTGCTTGAGAATTGATACCCACTGCGGTATTGTTTGACGCAGTAGTATTCGCACCTAAAGCACTATTACCTACAGCAAGATTACTACCACCAGTAGTATTGGCATCTAAAGCATTTGATCCTAAAGCGGTATTTGTTGATCCAGTTGTGTTTGATTTTAGTGCATCAAATCCAAAAGCACTAATATTAGAAGCAGTTGTATTACTTTGTAAAGCTTGTTTACCAACAGCCGTATTGCTTCCTCCTGTTGAGTTTGAGATTAAGGCATTTGATCCCATAGCAGTATTATCTGATCCAGTTGTATTTCCATTCATACAATCGAAACCAATTCCTGTATTATTTGTACCTGTCGTGTTACTGCGGACAGTACCTTTACCTAGTGCAGTATTACTTGATCCTGTGGTATTAGCTGCTAAAGAAAAATATCCAATTCCTGTATTACTGTCTGCTGTGGTATTTGCAGCTAAAGAACTTCCACCTACCGCAGTGTTGTTAGCACCAGTTGTGTTCAGTGTCAGTGCAGCTTTTCCTACAGCAGTATTATTACTAGCTGTTGTATTTTCCCTTAAACAGTCCGATCCAACTGCGGTATTAGATGCTCCAGTCGTATTTTTTTCTAAACCATGATGGCCTACCGCAGTATTAAAACTTGCTGTAGTGTTACTTTGTAAGGATTCATTACCAATAGCTGTGTTACTTGCTCCAGTTGTGTTGAGCTTTAAAGCTACATTTCCAACAGCCGTATTTTGACTAGCAGTCGTATTAGCGTCTAAAGCATTAAGACCAACTGCTACGTTTGAACCACCAGTTGTGTTTGCTTGTAAAGCTGCTGCACCTACAGCCGTATTGCTACTAGCGGTGGTGTTTGCTGTTAAGGCTAAATAACCCACTGCTACGTTTTGACTACCTTCCGTATTAGCGTCTAGTGATTGTCTGCCTAAAGCTGTATTATTGCTACCTGTTGTGACTGACGCCATTGCATTAGAGCCTAAACCACTATTACCAGCACCAGAAGTAAGTGCCGTCAAAACAGAATTACCTATCGCTGTGTTATGTCCACCAGATAAAGAACCTGAATCTAAAGCACTTTCTCCAAGAACAGTGTTAGCAGCAACAGAGTTTGCACCCTTACCAATATTTACAGAATTTATTGTTGCATCAGCACTAGAAGTTACACCACCAGTAAGTGTTCTTAAATCAATCCAGCCATCATTTGCTGAATTACGCATTTTTAATAAATTATTTCCTGTATCTGCCCAAAATGTATATGC
>LULP01001756.1_pt1 | contig 17934 bp, 25 predicted proteins | sample 728111 | NCBI WGS metagenome assembly LULP01 (sample SAMN03860286, study PRJNA289734) | marine metagenome | biome: seawater column; feature: ocean; material: water; isolation source: Red Sea water column Station 149 - depth 25m | place: Saudi Arabia: Red Sea | collected 2011-10-15 | depth 25 m
GCAGTGTTATTAGTTCCAGAAGTTAGTGAAGATAAAGTACTTTTACCAATAGCAGTATTATTGTCACCTGTAACAGCAGCATCTAAAGCACTTGACCCAAGAACAGTGTTCGAAGCAACTGAGTTTGCACCTTTACCTACATTTACAGAGTTAATTGTTGCATCTTTAGAAGTAACTGTTAATCCATTACCATCTATATTTACTATTTCTGTAGAGTTAGAAACAAAACCAATATCACCAGATCCTCTTCTGTAAATACCGGTGTCTGTGTCCGTGGTGAACGTGATGGATGGAGAACCAGTTGACCCTGCAGGGAATGTACCACCTGCATTTAGATAATCAGCAGTTGCATATATTATTCCAAAAAATGAATGACCTGCTGTTGGAGCAGAACTAAAAACTATATTTGTTCCAACTAAATTAAATCCTGAAGCACCTGTAGGATCAGGTTCTTGAATAACACCATTTACTGATATTAAAACTTGTTGAGGTGACTTTGGAAAAGGAACTGGAGCAGAACCAGCAACTTGTAATGCAAAACTTGTTTCGCTGCCATCAAACCCACTACTTATGTCATCAATTAATCTATAATCGTCAGCAGCACGAATAGTATTTCCAATATATGGCATAGCAGTTTAATCCAGAATCGTCTTAGTATCTCTGTTTATTTTAAGCTCAGTAAATATGAGAACTTTCTAAGAATTAGGTCCAGAAGTAGATGGTTGACTCGGCCATACAACATCTGTAATTACTGTAAAAGTTTGTGGAATATCTCTTAAATTTTGTCTATATGCAGACCATTGAGCTTGATCAACACTACATCCTGGAACTACAGTCCAATCTGTAGATTTTAAAATATAATCTCTTTTTTTTCTAATATTTTCCCAAGTAGAATCATCAAGTTCTAAAACTTTTTCACCATATACAATAATTTCAATTGCCTCAACTTTGGCTTTGAGACTTTCAAAATTAGCAGATAAAGTAACAAGATCATTATTTGCTGTTAGTGCCATTTTAGGTCTGCTCTAAATAACTTACTGAAACATCGATTGCACTAGCTGTGTCAGTTCTAATTCTTAAAACATCACTAGATTCCATAATTATTTTTGATCCACTTATTATTTCTAAAGAAGAACCTGCTGGTACTGGTGCATTTCTTAAAAGAAAAACACTATCTCCTGAATTAGGAACTAAGAAAACATCTACATCTGCACTAGCTCCTGTCTTATTTGAAACAAGAATACTTAAAAGAACTAATGTAGCAGAGCCTCCAGCTGATAGGACATTTGCATTTGTACTAGTGTGTGCATCTGTCACACAACTTGATTTTGTATCGACTTTGAAGGTGTTTGCCATATTATCCTAAAGCAATAATTAATGCTAAGTTTTCTCCGGAATCAAACTTACCTGTTACTGATAAATCTCCATTTACTTGGACATTACCTGTAAAAGTAGCAGCTCCATTAGCATCTATTGTAAGACGGCTAGACCCACCAGTAACTAATGCTATTTCATCTGCAGCAGGTGATATTAATCCAGTATTTGGATCTCCAGCAAATTTTAAGGCACAGTTTGTGGTACTTCCCCTTTCAAATTGAGAATTAGAACCATCTTGTCTTAATACTGGAAAACCACCATTTGTTAATGCATCATGGATAACAACAGTTTTTAAAGAAGTATCTACAGTTACTTCACCATCCGCACCTTTAAATCCTGAGTGCTCAGCTGTTGTTCCTCTTCTAAATTGAACTTGGGTTGCCATAATACTATCCTAACGCTACTGCTATTGCGGTAGCAAAACTTTCTGTACTTATTGTCCCATTACTGTCTGGGACAGTCATGGTTCTAGTTGTACTACCTGATATTCCTGAACATTCAAAAGCTAATTGTTTTGTATTATCAGAATTATCTCTTACCCTAAATCCATTATCATCAGTTACTAAAGCACTTGAAGTTAAAGATGATAATCCAGTTATTGTTGTAGCACTTGATCCTAAAGATATAGCTGTAGATCCTACAGTCACTGTGCTATTAGCTAGTTGAGAATTAGGTATAGAACTAGTTCCAAATTGTCCTGTTCCTGAGTTATAAGTTAATCCAGAACCTCCGGCAACACTCAAAGATCCTAATAAAACTACAGTACCAGCTGCATCTGGAAATGTAATTGTTCTGTCAGCAGTTGGATCAGTGACAGCTATGGTTGTTTCAAAATCATTTGCAGTAGAACCTTCAAAAACTAAAGTTCCACTTACAAGTTTTATTGAATTAGCAGCATCAGCAGAACCAGATATTAAAGTAGTTCCAACCAGTGTTGTAGAAGTTAAAGATGATAATCCAGCTATCGTAGTTGCTGTACCTCCTAAAGATACAGAAGTACTTCCAATTGTTAATGAAGAATTAGCTAAATTACTGTTAGCAATCGATGATGCATCTGTTAGTATTGTTCCTGTCTCATTAGGTAATGTAAGTGTCTTATCACTACCTGTTGCGTTTGCTGCTGTCAGTATTGTTTCGTTTGCATCAGCTGACGAACCTTCAAATGTAATATTTCCACTTGCTATTGATATTGCATTAGCTGCATCTACTGCTCCAGAAACTAAAGTTGTTCCTATAAGAGTTGTAGAAGTTAATGAAGTTAATCCTGTAAAAGTTCCTTGAGTAGCACCTAAAGAAACACTTGTCCCACCAATCGTTACAGCTGAGTTAGCTAGTTGAGCATTAGGTATTGCACTAGTACCAAACTCTCCAGTTCCAGAGTTATAACTTAGCCCAGATCCAGAGGCAACACTAAAATGTGCCCTAGCTTCTGAAGCTGAAGGTCCTGTATATGTAATAACTCCGGTAGAACTATTGTAAGCAAGACTTCCATCCCCACCAGAATCAGTTACTGATACAGCTCCTCTAGCTCTTGCATTTGTAAAATATTGATTTGAACCTTCACTTAAATCAGTTGTACTATTTCCAGCAAAATCTAATTTATCAGAAGAAGAATTTAACTCCTGAAATAGACCTGAAACTAAAACAAGTGCCTTTCTTGTTGCCATTTTATATTCCGATACAATTCAAAATTATTGAATTGCTAGTTATATTTATTTTACGTCTAGTAAACCGTCAGCTTAGAAGGATTGGTCGTTCCGCATTAATTATAAATTGACCAGTACTACCAGCTTCTCCTACTCTAGTTACATACTGACCAGCAGTAGATGGAGGTGTTTCAACAATTGCTCCTGCAGAAGCTGCTGATAAAAAATATTGATCGCCTGCATTTAAACCCGAAGTCGAAACTATACCTGCAACTATTACTTTGACTGATTGACCAGCAGGTTTTGTTGTCTCAGCAATTCCAGCAACTAAAGCTTTGTCAAATGTATCACTTGCAATTGCTTTACCAACTTAAATACGGTCTGACTAGGCATTGTAGATTTTAAATCAATTAAAACCTCTGTAAGACCTTGTGCATTAGGTTGGTATGGTGCGAGAGCTTCTACACTTGCCATTAGCTTAATTTAATAGGGGGTTCAATTCGAATTGCAAACTTTGTTGCAGTAGATGCCTCTCCAACTCTTACTACAGCTTGCCCAGCAGAAGAAGGTGGTGTTAAAGTTATAGCTCCTGCAGTTGATGGAGAAAGAAAATATAAATCACCAGCATCCAAACCAGACATTGTTTTTAGTCCAATAACAATAACTTTTACTGTTGCATTTGCAGAAGCATCCGCATTGGCAAATCCAACAACTTGAGCATTTTCTTGTAGACCATTTGATGCACTAGCTTTACCAACTTGACCATCACTTGTTCTCATATATAAAGCATCTCCTTCACTTACATTTTCAAATGCAGTAGCATCAAATCCAACCTGTAATGGAGCAAAAGTTGGAAATCCTTCTTTTAAATCTATGACAGCATCAACCAAACCTCTATAATTAGGCTCATATGGTTCACGAGTCATCGTAAAACTATTTGCTATCATTAAGTCTCGTAAGACTGCAATAGCTCCTTGTATATTAGGTTCGTAAGCAGTTGACATAATTTACCTCTATTAATATCTATTTTAAACTGTGCCTACCATTATAATAAAAGTATGGAACCCCAAGTAATTGCTGCAATCATATCAGGAAGTATCGGTGCATTTGCTGGTATCAGCAGAGCTCTAGGTAATTTTAATAAAAAAATAGACAGAAAATTTGATAGAATTCAAAGAGAAGTAGATGATTTAAAAAATAGTGTTATCCATGATTATGTTTTAAAAGAAGATTTTTTAAGAGAAATGCAAGCTGTACATACTAAATTAGATAGAATTCTAGATCATCTTTTAAATCATACAAATTAAACATTAACCCAACTAGAACTAGAAGCTAAATATATTTTTAAAACACCACTTCCACCACCACTCGTATCCCAATGTAATTGACCATCGACAGGATTTGCTGGCTGTCCTGCAGATACAGATGCAACTGCTTTTACAGATAAAAATGATGAACCATCATGAACTTTAAATATTTGAGTACTTGCTGTATCAAGCCAAGTCTCTCCTTTACTAGAAGAGGTAAATCCAGCAGCAGAACTATTTGGTGCTGTGCTACCAATATGAACAGGTCCTACTTTGATCAAACCTGTACTTGGAGAAGCTGTATCATCAGCAAAAAATAATCCGGGACTTACATTATTGTTATTTAATGCAAGTTCTCCAGCTCCTAATCTTGTGGGAAACGGTCTATCATTAGCCACACTCGATCTTCTTGTTTGAATTTGTACTGCCATAATTAACTCTCTACATTTAAATATAGTCCTGCATCTATTACTGTATCTTGAGCAGTATCTGGACCATACGTACTCGCATCAAGATTACTAGTATTAATAGCAGAATCTACTAACTCTCCATTAATATAATCTCCTGCATTGACTAAACCTGATTCAAATGCATCGGTAAATTCAATTAAGGGTTTATTTACAATTCCAAATTTTATATCATCTAAAACAGTTGGAGCTTTATTAAACAATTTATTGACCATTGCTATCAATCTATTTGTAGTATTTAATGACCTACCATCTCTATCTAAATTACCTGCTGCATCTCTTTTCAAACTATCTGTCTTTTCTTTTGCCCATCGCTTCTCCCAATTTTCTAATCCTTTACCTATAGGTTTATCATTTGGTTCTAGTAGCCATGCCCCTACATATTCATGTTTTTTTAAATTTTCAACTGTAACATAACCACTAGTAGTTTCAGCAAAAGGATATATAACTACAAAACTATTTGGATTTGGTACGTCAGTAATTGTATATTCTCCGGAAATAGCATTACCACTTGTAAAATTTAATTGAATTTTATCGTTTTTATTTAAATTATGATTTTCAAAAGTAACCGTAATATTTATTCCAGACTGAGTATATTTTGCTGCTAACTTCAGTGGTTCATTACCTTCATCATGAACAAGTGACCACATAGCTGCGTAAATATGCTTGCACCAACGTAACTGATAATAAAGTAAATTTTGAAAAGAAAATTCTTTTTCATCTTCATATTCTGGTAATTCATAAAAATTATTTATAGTTACATATCCTAAGTCTCTAAAAGTACCAGGAATATCTCTTTCTTCTGACAAAGTTCCATCTGGTTGTAATACGTTACCTGGCTTTGTATCTCTTAAAGCTGTGACCGGAAACTTCTCATGATTTTTGGTACTGAATAAATCATAACTATCCCTTCTTGAAAAATCTTGACAAGAACAATTCCATCTTAATTCTGTAGTTAAAAATCTGCCAACAGCAAATCCTCTGTGAGCTGGTACTGTTGTTTTAGCAACTGTATCTACAGTTTTTGCACCATAACTATCTGCTTTCTGAAATATAATTTCATTAGTATTTGCATCAGAACCAGTAACTGTATATCCAACATAATCGTCATATCTAAATCCTCTTAATAATCTACTTAAAGTTAAATTACCTGAAGTAGTTCCACTAGTTAATGTAGTAACTTTAAATTCAGTTGTTGAAGTAACCTCTATTGTGTATCTTCCAGAGGGAACATTACCTGTACTTACATCCAAGAATACTTTATTTCCTGTAGATAAACCATGAACTGAACTGCAAGTAATAGTAACTTCTGATCCCGATCTAGAATATGTAGAAGCAATTCCGGGATCTTTTTCAATAATTCTGTCAGCCATTCTCTCACCAGCTAAGAATGCAACCTCTGTTGGTAGAGTTCTTAATTTAACTCTCACAAATCTCCATCGAGTATCATTAAATACTGTTGAATTATGATAAACAACATTACCTGAAGTTGTTAAAGAATTAGAAGCTGTAACCGTAAATGTATTCTGTGTTTTACTTACAATTGTTAATGTTTCATCAATACCAGTACCAGTAGATATATCTAAGAAAACAGAATCTCCGGGAAATAAACCATGATCAGATTTTGTTACTACTAATGTTGTACCTGTTTGTGAATAAGTTGCATTTACAGATGGTGCTAAATATCTAACTTCTAATATTGGTAATCCAAATTCATAAAAACTAAAACCATCTGTGTCTCTCATTCCACATATGTGTTCACCTAGTTCTTGATTTGTAGAAGGAAAAGTAAATATTCTTGCTGGAATAAAAACTCCGGGAAATTGTTGAAATGTAAAAAATAATCTATAGTCTCCTCTCCTGTCTCTTTCTTTAGAAGTTGATCCTAATATTTGCTGTGTAAATGTATATAATTCATATCCCCTTCTCCATCTTGTCCATAAAGAATCTTGATTATAAAATTTAACTTCACTTTCTAATGCATAACCATCAGATCTCAAATGCCATTCTATTTAGTAGAAACCACCTTGAACATTACAATAGAATCCATTTGTTAAAGCAGTGGCTCCACTTGCAGCTACATATAGAGCTTGACCTCTCTTTAACATTAAACCTCTTTGTTTTGGTGCTATCTCGTTATTTGCTGTTCCAAAATTAGATCCGGCCTGCACTGTTGGATGATTAATTAACGGAAGTATCTCATTTAAAGTTAAACTATAATATTGCTGACTAGAATCAATACTTGCTACAAACAATGGGAAAAATTGATTTATATTTGTGATTGTTCCTGCATTTACAAGATAAAAACAAAAATCAGTTGGTAAAGATAGATCTACATTTCCTGTAATAGCTGAGCCACCTACTGATGGAACTGTTACATCAAAAGTAGTGCTAGTGAAATTAACTGTATCTTGAACTTCAAAAGTATCATCTTTTGGAACTGTCCCTGAACTATAAGTTTTAAAATCTAAAAATACATTCTGACCAATTTCTAAATTATGTCCAGTTCCTAATGTAACTGTGCAAGTAGTGTTAATCGCTGAATATGTTGCTGTTGGTGGTGTTACTGCATCTATTGTTTGTAAAACTCTTTTTGTGTATCTAAAAAATATTTCATCTACATAAGCACCACTAATAGCAGTATCTGTTAAAGCTGAGTCAACATCAAATACTTTTGTAGCATTACCAACCGCTGTAGGAATCAAACTTGTTAAGAAAGATTGACCCGATGAAACCGTACATAATGTGGAGGCGGTTGCTGGGCGATCCACCATTAATGGTTGTTTGTTTGAACTACTGCTTGACACTTTAACTTTCTAGAAGACTTAGTTTAATTATATAGGAAGGTTTTTTTCCTTATTTTTCTTCTTTTTTCATTTTTTTAGACTTAGCATCTTTAGCCTTATCTAAAGCCTCCTTACGCTTTTCTTTATCACTCATTTTCTCACCATCTTCTTTCTTTTTATTTTTGTTCTTAAAATATTCAAGAAGTTGGGGAGGCATTTTTCCTTTAGCCATCAGAATTCTCCAATCTAGATACAGGTACGGAAGCTACGAAACGATTAGGCAAGAAGTCTCCTCTAACAGTTGGGGCTCTCATGTAATCCCTTTCTGCAGTGAAGATATCCACTCGTCTATCTCCTGCCATTCTAGTACGACCTCTACTTTGCTCAAAAGGATTTTTTGCAAGCTTCTCACCTTGTCCATAGATATTTTTATCTCTTTTTATACCTAAAGTATATCCAAGTTGTGTTCTTGGTAAAACAGACATTTATAAAGCAGCTAAATTAAATAATACTGTTGCAGAACCATCTCCTCCAGACTCACTAACAAACACTGCTTTTACAAATTTTACAGGTCTGTCTGAAACACTATAAACAGTAGTACCATTGTTAGTAATAGTTTGAGCAGCAATAATAGGAGCATAATTAGTTCCATCAATACTTCCATCTAAACGAACAACTACATTAGTATCAATTTCAGCAACTGTTACTGTCAAAGTATAATTTTTTGTAGCAAAGAAATTATTAGAAGCTACTTGTAATACTGTTCCATCTCCCGGTGCAGTTAGCGTCGTATCAGTAAAAAATATTGTGTCTTGAAAGTAGGTTACTGCCATTGCAAATTTACAATCCTTTTCTTAAGAATAACAGGGGGAAATGTTCTTACCTGTGATTAGTTTCTAAGAATAAACGTGTTCCTACAGCAACATCAGCCGGTCCTGGCAGTGCTTGTATAAACTCTGCACCTTCTCTATTAAATCGATATCTAGCTTGTTCAGGATTACGATAGTTAGGTACATAAAGATGCATTGCTAACCTATCTGTCTCATAGATATAAATTTGTGTCCAAGTTTTTAATGTTTCACGAAAATCTGATGTTGAAACTGTCCTGTCAACGTCACCAAGAATACTTTCTACTCTATTTTTGGGTAGTGAATCATTATTGACACTACCAGTCATATCAGTTCTTTTTTCTGCTTCATCGCATCTACTAACCTGTTCTACAATCTTACTTACCCAAAAAGAATCCTGAACATTATTAAGAGCTTCTTCTAGGCGAGCTTGGTCACCGGCTGGTATAGAAGTTATGTTATAACCTAAATGCCAACGTACTTTTGATTGTAAAAAGGTATCGAGCTTCATTCAAACAAGTAAAATTTACCTGCTATTAGTCTACTCTCACTAAGTTCTCGTTAAAAATTGCATCCCAATCAATTCTTTTAATACCTCTTAGCTGTTCAAGCTTTGTATATCTTTCTCCTGTCATTGTTGTTTGAAGATCTTTAATGTCTCTAGCAGTTTTCAAACCAACACCGGGAAGTGTATCAGCAATTTGTCTTGCACTGGCAGTATTAATATTTAAACGTCTATCTAATGGGAAAGTTTCACGATTAGTAGGCTTTGCACTTTTATCTCCGGAAGATTGAAGTTCAGCTGTTAATCTCTCTTCAGTTTTAATTTTTTCATTAGTTGCATCAATATGAGGTATTAGATCATCTTCATGAACATAATCAACCTCATCATTTGCATTTACGACCATGTAAATACCTTCACCATGCTGAGATATTTTTTCAACTAGTCCACCAGTTATTTTGTGTTGATATAACATAATAAAAAATGTTTTCCTAAATTTAGCTTACCTTAATTAATTTTTCTTGACAATGAAAAAGCGAGCCATTAAGACTCGCCTTTCCAATTAACTATAAGGATATAGATTATGAATCTGTTCCGCCTACTTGTGAAGCAAAGTCCACGAATGAGGAAACATCATCCCAAGTTACAGCTTTTGCTGGGCGTAGGTAGTTAACTCTACAAACGATGTAAGCTGCTCTACCAGCATCACTATCGTCAGATGAGATAAATACACCGTCGCCACTAACTGTAGTACCTGTGACAGCATCGACGTTATAAACTTTGAAAGTTGTGTCTGCTGTTACTTTGTACAACATAGCGTTTGCAGCATCCTGATCATGAACTAGCACAAGTTAATGTACTTGAAGCTGCTGCATTACCTAATGCCTGTGTAGCTGGAACACCAATTGGGTTACCACTATTATCAGGACCAAGGAGTAGAAGCTCAGTAGTTGTACCACCAAGATCTGCTGTTATTGGAGATGCTGGGAAGCTAGGTAGACCACCAGAAGGTGTGTCCTGTGCAATTGCTATGGATGCTCCATAAACATATGCAGGTCTGTCTGTACTAGCTTTGACCACTAAACTTGTGCGGTCATCTCTTACTCTGTCACTAACTCTTCTATCTGGAGAAGGTACAGTGATGTTGAAACTTTTGTTACTAGCTTTATCAGCTGCTAAGTTAGTTACTTTTACATAACCAATCTGTTCAAAAGCTTCAATTCCAGGCCAACCGAATACACCTTCATGGTTGAATGATGATAAACCGTTGATCTGATTACCGGGTTGTAGGATTGCTCCTGCGTCACTCTTGTAAGTTGCCATTAGTTAATACCTCCTATTACTCTGTAATTGTGAAGGCAGTGGTAATGAAGTCCTTATTCAAGTTTGCAAAACCAGCATATAGCTGCCATATAAGGATGATGAATCTTGAGAAGTCATCATTGTTATTGATTAAAACTTGAGCGTTAGGACCACCGATACCAACACCGATAGCTTGAGGACCAAAGAATAGTCCTGCTGGAGTTGTCTTAGATGCAGCTCCATTTCCATCTCCAATATCGACCGTAATTGTTTTAGATGGGAAGTTTGTAGATTCAAAGAATCTTACTCCTTCAAATACGAATCCAGAAGGCATAACTGGTTCACCAGCTACGAACTGAGCTTGTCCATACTGACCACCAGCATAGATTGCTTGGTTAGGACCCATTGCACCCATTAAAGGTGAACCTTGTCCCATTCCTGGATATCTAGCTACCTCACGGAAGCCTTGATCTGCTCTGAGATCTTTCATGAATGAAGGATCTGCTATGCAGCGATAGTAGCCATCACCAAATACTGGTACGTGACGCTTTCTTAAACTCTTAACTACCTCAAGAAGGTCAGTCTTTACATTGAACTTGAAACGCTCAGAAGCATATTCTGTAGCAGAGTATGAGTTCAAAGTTGTTGAGTTAGACTTTGTCTTTGTATTTGGATAGTAGTAACCACCCTGTGTATCAGATGAAGCACCACGAGATTCAGATTTGAATAGTTCATCAATGAATACTCTATCTCTCCATCTTCTATAGTCATCTAATAATGTCAGTGAGCCAATTGATTGATGGAACATATTAAGGTTCCCAGTATCAAGCAGCAAACGCTGAGCAGTCATTAGAGTTTCTCTAGCAATTTTAAATGTGCTAGGAAGAGTTGTATTGTTAGGGTCAGCTGGACCTGTATACTCTCTAAGAGATACAAGCACCTTGTCCTTCACGATAGATCTGCTATTCGCTGTTCCGATAGTCTGGTCTTGAGTCCTCTCTCTAGAAGTCTTAGTACCAGGATTACCAAAGAAACGATAACGGTCTAACTGAACGGTCTGCCCTGGCTGCTTAGTGAAATCATGTACGACCACTGGCTCGGAAGCCATTTCTACGATATACGCAGGATGAGGTCTATACAGCTCTGCACCAAGCAGCTTCGGAAAATCGTTATCTATAAACATTTTTAGAAGTCAGCTAGGTTTGCTGATAGTGAACACTGGAAAATAAATTCCAATATATAAATTATAAATTGACTTAATATTCTACTTATTTAAGTTTCTGGGTTTATTACTGATTGAGTTGTAGTCCCATTTAACATATTTGCAGGTGAATAAGTTGTTGGAGGAACAGTACCAATTCTACCCATTGGATTAATATATCCATCATCTGGCTGAAGATCAGGCTGTGATGCAGCTTCCATTTGCTCTTCTAAAGCCATCATTCTTAAAGCAGTTTCTGCCATATTTTTAGCTTTTTTTGCTTTTTTGTGTTCCATTTACTTTTTACCTTTCCCTGATTCTAATGGAGGCTGACCTACAGGAAGTTGACTTAATCCTGCAGCCGGTAAATATTGTGCTAAAAACATTTGCTCTTCAGACATAATCATCTTTTGAGTTGCCTCAGCAGCATTTACATTTTGTGGAGCTAATAAACCATTAGCTGGTAAAGGAGATCCGGGTAAATTTAATTTTAAATATGATGCATCTAAATCAGAGGGCATAGCAGCTGATTCTCCAATCCTTGTATCTCCCTGTCTCATTCTTATATTCGCATATTCATCTACATTTCCAGACATTACTTGATTCTGAATATCAGTACCACCAAATCCTACTAACTGGGGTGAGCCTATAGCTCCACCAGCTGTTCCTAAACCTGACAAAAATTGATCAGCTTTTTCAGTTGTACTTTTTTTCTTTTTCATATTAAAAATAAAATGGGGTGGAAGCCCACCCCTTTTAGATTTACTCCATTACAAGAAGTTTCTGACGGAATACTTCAGGATTTTGCTGAGCAGCATTTAGATATCTCCATGCATTTTGTGGATCACGGTCTGCAGCACCACCAAAGTCTTTCCAGAAGTCTCCGGGATCGGCTGGAGTCTGTGGCTGTGGAGGAACAGGCATCTCAGGTCTTACAGGAGCTTGAGCCTGTATCTGAGGATTCTGAATTTGCTGACCGGCAAAAGTAGGAGCAGCTGGAGCTACGTTATCCTCTTCTACTGGATATGGTCCTTCAGGTCCGAAGAACTCACATGTGTAATCTGCTAATACATCTGGATCTGTCAAAATCTGTTCGTAAGCTTTATGCTCTTGTGACATTTCCTGTAATAAACCAACAGCTTCTTGTAGTTGCTGATTTGTTGTTATTAATGAATCTTCAATCTGACAAGCATAGTTATTTAAAACTGCAGGAGCATCAGCACCGAAGTGGTTGATGACTTCAAGACTAGCTTCGCTTACTCCGTTTGCTAGGAGCTGCTGGTCTGTTATCTCTGGAGAAGTTTGGGAATAACTGTTGGAGTATGCCTGGTTGCTGTTGTTCGAAGGCGTATAAGTCTGCTGAGCCGGATTGCTGAACTGGGTTGTTTGTGGGTATCCGTAGTTGCCCTGCTCTACTGCTGGAGTCGCCTGAGACTGTTGACCCTGGAACGGGAATTGAACTGGTGAACTCAGGAGTCCTACCACCCTGTTGAACGCGTCCTTGTATGGGTTCTCCGCTTGTGGACTCGCCTGTTGTGGCTGGGGGCTGTACGCTGTAGGGGCTGATTGGTAACCCTGAACCCCCATCTGGGCTTGCACTTGTGGTGCTGGTGCCACCTGTTGGGTTGTTGGGGCTACCCATTGTGGGGAAGTCGCCACGGAAGGAGCTTGGGCTGCTGTTTGAGGAGCCACGTAGCTGTTCACTTGGGTCTGGGATGTCTGGGGTGCTGATTGGGTCTGAGCTGCGGTAGCGTCCTGCCTAAGTTACCTCTTTTTGTAATGACTCTAATGTTCGATACTGCCATTGGTAGATTTGGCTGCTGAGGGTGTGGAGTCCTCATTTCTTGATTTATTAAGTCAATAAATGAAGAGTACGCCCTTTGTACTTCTCCTACCATTCTGAATGGAAAACCGGAAAGCATCCCAGCAATTTCGTCATCAGTTTTAGAAGGAAATAAATACTTCAGTGCTTCTATACTATCAACCCCCAATTCTTGAAGGTTTCTAGTAAATATGGATTGGTTCAATTTATCCTGTGCTGTATCTTCATACACAGGACCCATCCATCTCCAAAGTACCGTTCTATCTCCATCAGGTGCAAGTCCTACAACACCATCAGGAACCTCTTGTTTTTCTAGTGCTTCATCAACTGCAGCCTGTAATTTTTGTTCGTATTTAGCTTTTTGTTTATCATATTTTTCTAATGCTTTATCTAATGCTTCTTGATCATCTGTAGCTTCGGGAGGAACTGGATATTTTAGTCCGGCAGAAAATGCAAGAGATTTTCTAAATATTTGTTCTTCTTGATAAATAATTAATTCAAAAACTTTGCAAATTCCATATTGATAAATCTGTAAACATTTCTTTTTAGCTGTAGCACTAACTCGACCATATGCTGATTTAATTTCAGTTGCGGTTACGTTAGTAATACTTAAGTCATCAATACCACCAAGAGCTAATCTAATTTCACTTCTTAGTTGTTCTGTATAACGAGCTTGATCGGATCCAACAGGATTAGGTGTAATAAATCCAACACGATCGGAAGGCTCCAAATTAGCTATAACTCTTGGTACTCTCATTCCACTTCCGGGTTTTCCTGAGTATCCGGCAGGGGCTCTTGTTACAGGATCAGATTTATATGTAGAACTAAATAGGTCAACATTCGAACCAAAACCAGACTGACTGGATATACTTGGTCTTTGTGCAGTTTCAGAGTCACTTTCTACAATGTCTTGTTTAGGTCTAGATGAGAGAAGAGTTGGATTACCAAAGAATGATAAGTTTGCTCTAATATTTTTTACCATCTCATCATGAGCAACAATTTGATTAGCTAAAAATTCAAATTCACCTGAACCTTCAGTTCCAAATGCATCAGGATTATTAAATACTTCTACACATGGAATAAACTCCATAGTATTTTCTACAACTTTTTTATCAAAAGTCGCAAAATTTATGTTTTCTTGATCAAAAGTTATTTCTTGTTCACTATGAAATTCTTCTACTTCTTTTGCAGTTATTCTTAATCTCATATATCTTTTATCTGTATTTAAACCAACTCCAGCAAAACCTTTAGAAGATTTCACTTTGTATGGATAGATAACTACTACTTCTTCAAGATCTCCCTCTGGCGAATAATATGATCTATAAGAATCTTTATTAAACCAATAAATTCTATATGATTTTTTTGTAGGTCTTATATAAAATAAACCTTTTCCATAAACTAAAAATCTATCCCATATTGCATCAAGTCTTGCATCTAATTGATTAAATTTAATTACTTGCTGTATAAAATCAAATCTCTGAGTTCCAAGGTTATCTTGCATTGGATAAAACTCGACTCCTTGTCTTATCCCAAACATCTTCATCTGGGATAAATGAGAACTAATTAGCATAGTATCTGCAGTTCCCTTACCGTCCCTTGTAATGACGGATTTGATCATATCCTCCAGAATCGATTTGCTATTGCTTTCACTCATTAGATTAAGAACCCAGTTTACTGATCAATGGTGTATCCAGCGTGAACACGTTTTAACGTAATCACATCTCCCTCACATTCTACTTCAAACCTTTCATTAGGTTCAAGTGCCATGTCGTGGCATAGTTCATCAGGAAGACAAATTACAGCAGATCCATAAGCATCTTGCTCTAATTCGATTTTGTAATACGTAGTTGCCATTGTTTGTTGATAGTAATAGTTTAATTGGTCAATACTCTAACTCAAGTTTTCCGCGAGTCATTAACCCATTACATAGCCACACTAAGGCATCTACACAATCGTCATGTGAGCTAACCCCAAAATTTATAATCTCATCTGTTAAAGGACCCATCTTTCTAAACTTGTTAAATATTATTTTTCTTTGTTCGAAAAGTCCCATAATTCCTCGAAATCTTGCAACTTTATCTCCACGAAAACCTTTAACAGGATGCCAAATTAAATTATATAAACCTTGTTCCTGTAAACATATTCTTTTAAAGTCAGCTTCTAATGACGCTTGATATGCCACTGCCTCTGACCATACATCTATAGAACTACCTGTCGGAAAATAATTTTTACCATCTTTATGTATTATTCCCCATTCTTCCATCATTTCCATCAAAAGTTCTAATTTTTCTAAATTTCCCATCACCCTAACTCTTTTACAATCAATAATATGGATTTTATCTTTTACTCTTCCACCCATAACAAAAACTGTATAATCATTCTGTTCTCTAACTCCAGCAGATAAATCTACACCAACTCCTAAAGAATCAAATTCAGTTGATATAGTTCCTTTAACAATTAAATCTGGAGAAAGAGATAATTCACTTGTTTGTACAATTTGATTTTGATATTGAAAACTAAAAGCTACAGGTGCAATTCTTCTTCGGTCAGCAAGATAATCAAGTGACCACATCTCCGGCCAATATGATATTTCTTCGCCTTCTTTATCTACAGTAATAGCTGATTGAACTATTTGTTTCCAACCACTAGAAGGTAAGAATGTAGTGTTGTGAATATCATCATGTCTAAATCTAGTTCCTAGACAAATAGCTCTTGCACCTTCAAACATAGTAGGAACAATAACTGCATTCCAGTTATCTTCCATAGCTTGTCTTATATCTTTATTTTTAATATCATCAGAACTTTTTATTGCGTCATCAATTATGCAGAGATGAGATCTTTTAGAAGTAACAGCACCTTTTAATCCGGCACAACAAACACTAAATTCTTCTTCACCAGTGGATTTAATCCCTGCAAACTTCCAATCTATACTCCAATATTCATTAGAATTAATTCCCTTAGCAATCTTTACCATAGGAAAAATTTCTTTATAAATTTTACTTTCTTCTATAATTCTTTTTATTGCTGCACTCTTTGGTCGAGCTACATCAACGGTATAAGAAATATATAAAATTTTTAAAGGTAATTTATTTAAAGCATGTACCCCAATAGCCCATGCTGTATATAAACCTAATACTGTAGATTTAGCAGATCCTCTTGGAGCAAGAATATCTATATTCGGACCGGCTATACCTTTTAAACAAATACTATCATCATTCGTACAAAGATATTTATGCCATTCGAGGTGGTGTTTCGCAGGTGGTTTTCCCCCTACAACATCACAAAAATATGCAAAATCTTTTCTAGCTTTTTCTACATCAACATTAGAAGTTTTTTTAACTACTTGTTGTTTTGCAGCTGCTCTTGCTGTACGTCTGTAGACGCTATAAATACTGGTTCCTGCCATGTTTGTAGCATAGCGTGTTTTGGCTTAAGATTCTTCCTGAAGTATTTTTGTCCATACTCCCATAGATGCTTCCTGTAAAGGACCTTCAATTGGATCATCTCTAAATATAGATAGCATCTCTCTTAATGCTCTATCAGCACCAGCAAGAATTAATCCTTGTTTATCCATAAGAACTTTTTTATCATCAATTTGTTTTATAGCTCCACGTAGTTCTTTTTGAAGCATTGCTATTCTGGCTGCACCCATATCTTGTTTAACTAATCCCATATCGATAGCTTGTCTTAGCTTTGCAATATCTTCACGCATATTATCTATTTCTATTTCTAAAACTTGATTAAAATTTCGTTTTTTAAATTCTTTTGTAGACAGTTGCCTGTTCGAAATCTCTATTCTCTTTATAGCGTCTGAACATCTCTTGTTGCAAGTCTGTTGCTCTCTGTTCTCTACCTCTTTCTCTTGTTCCAGCACGTTCCTCTATTCCTGTAGTACGGATATTAGCTCTCTGCTGTCTTCCTTGTTCAGCAGCAGTCAATCTTGTTTGTTGTCCTTCAGTTCTTCTGATACCTCTAGTTTCCTGTCCAGTAGTTCTGATAGCTGCTCTTTCCTGTTGACCTCTTTGTCCAATCTGTCTTTCTTGACCAGCTAAGAGTTGTCCCTGTGTTGCTCTTGTTTCTTGACCAGTAGTTCTTGTTAATGCTCTATCCTGAGATCCAGCTGTTTCTAATCCTCTTCTATACTCAAGACCTGTTGTTGCTGTTAATGCACGATCTTCTTGACCTTGAGTTCTTATTGTTCCCCTTGTCTCTTCTCCAGCTACTCTTGTTGTTAATCTATTTTCAGCAGCAGTTGCCTGTGTTCTTCTTATATCTTGTGTAGCAAAGAAGTCAGCATTAGTTCTATCTAACTGAGCTCCTAACTCCATATTTAATCTTGTTTGTTTATTAGCAGCTTCATTTAATGCCGTCTGTGTCTGTACAGACTGAGAGGGAACTTGTGTAAGCTGTGGTGGCTTAGCAGGTTCTGATTTAATTATATTTGGTGGTGGACTAGATTTTCTTCCCATGCGTTTAAAAACTATTAATTAAATTTTAGTTCAACCAAATTTAAACACTAAAGGTTGCAGTTGGTTGTCTTATTCCCCCTTGAGCTACGGTTCCAGCCTTAGCATACGCATCAGCTACAGCTCCTAATTCACCAGCAAATCTAGTAGCTGAAGCTACCCTTCTTCTTTCTCGTGCATCTGGCATACTTCTGTCTCTTATACACATCT
>LULP01000175.1_pt1 | contig 17894 bp, 18 predicted proteins | sample 728111 | NCBI WGS metagenome assembly LULP01 (sample SAMN03860286, study PRJNA289734) | marine metagenome | biome: seawater column; feature: ocean; material: water; isolation source: Red Sea water column Station 149 - depth 25m | place: Saudi Arabia: Red Sea | collected 2011-10-15 | depth 25 m
GTTAAAAATAACTCTTCTTCATTTGTTGATTTTCTTTTTAGTATTTTATTTCTATGCGGGTACCTTCCAAATTTTTTAATTGCAATGCTATGATCATTCCAAGCTTTTTTAATATTAGTATATTCTGAATGATTATTTAAATATTGATCGACTAATTTATGACCAAGTTCATGATCCATGATATCCTCACTATGAATTAATGGCAGTAATAAAAAATGTATTTTATCAATTTCTAGGCTATCTAAATATCTTTTATTTATTGCTTCTTTAACAATTAAAACACACTTAGTATCCTGGTCATATGCTTTCGAATTATTTCTGAAAAAATTTCTTGATAGTTGATCAAGTAATATAATCAAAGCTACACATTCTTCAGCATCATTTCTCCAATTATCATACTCATTATTAATAGCCTTAATGTAATCATCCATAAAACTACTTTTCAATATATTATCAAATTCATCATCTTTTTTAAACCACTGCTCAAGTGGAGTTTTGATGAAACAAAATTCTAGAATAGCTTTAGCTCTTTCATTAATCACAGAGCTGTAATATAAATATATATCTTCCAAATGACATTAAGTAATTTAAACAAATCCATTATTCATTGCAGAAAGTGTGAACGCTTAGTTAACTTCCGTGAAAAAATTGCTAAAGAAAAAAGAAAACAATATATTGATCAAAGTTATTGGGGTAAGCCAATTACTGGTTATGGAGATGAAAAAGCTAAATTATTAATGGTAGGTCTTGCGCCAGCAGCACATGGAGGAAATAGAACAGGTCGAGTTTTTACAGGGGATAAATCTGCAGATTTTTTATTTTCCTGTTTATATAAAACTGGATTTGCAAACCAACCAGATTCAGTAGATAGAGGTGACGGTTTGGAACTTCAAAATATGTACTTAACTACTGCTCTTAAATGTGTACCCCCAGAAGATAAACCTACTTCACAAGAATTGAAAACATGTTTTAATTTTTTTAATCAAGAAATTGCTTTCTTAAAAAAAATAAAAGTCATTGTTGCCCTTGGTAAAATTGGTCATGACGCCTGTGTAAATTATTATAAGCAACAATATGAAATACGAAATAAAGATTTTATTTTTTCTCACGGATCTATGAATATTTTACCCGATAAGAAAATTTTAGTTGGTAGTTATCATCCAAGCCCACGAAATGTTAACACAGGAAGAATAGATAAAAGTAAAATGGTAAAGCTTTTAAATAGTATTAAAAAATTGCTTTAAACTATAATGAAAAAATTTTTTTTAAATGATCCTAATCTCTTAGTATACGGATTTGTCATGGTCTTCTTTGCAAGTTTTGGACAGACTTTTTACATTGCATTATTTAACGATGATATTCGAAATCTATATAAAATAACAGATGGTGAGTTTGGATTAGTTTATGCCATAGCAACGCTTTCTTGGTTTAGCTTTTGCTTGCATTGGTTTTTATTTTATTTTCGATAATATTTTTCATCTTTTTCTTATTTTATTTTTATTACGTTTTTTTGGACAGGGAGCTATGACACATGCCGGCTCAACTTCAATGGCAAGATATTTTTTAATTGATAGAGGTAAGGCAATATCTGTTGCAACACTTGGAGGAATGTTAGGTATAATGTTTTTACCAAAGATTATCGTTAATTTGGACTCATACTTTAATTTTAAAACTCTTTGGTTTTTAACAACTTTGACTCTTTTGATCTTAATACCAATAATATACTTTATTCTTCATAATCAAAAAAGCAGGGATTCTGCTCTTCAAAAAAATATTGATAATGAGAAAACACATAAAAGTTGGACCATTACAGAAATTTTAAAAGACCGAGTTTTTTTCATTTATTTTCCATTAGCTGCATCTTTTCCATTTATTGGTACTGGGTTAATGTTTCATCAGATTTATATTTTTGATGCTAAAGGGTGGACAATGGAAATGCTTGGGAACGGTTATATATATTTTGGATTATTTTCTATTTTAGGTTTATTAATAGGAGGACCCTTAATAGATAAGATAAATACAAAGAAAGCAATACCTTTTGTGCTATTACCTTTGTTACTCTGTATCACCATTCTTTTTTTCTTTAATAATTATTGGTCATTCGTGCTTTACATGTCTTTATTTGGATTTAACTTAGGTTTATCAGCACCGTTTATGGGATCACTCTGGGCAGAAATTTACGGAGTGAAAAGTATTGGAACTGCTAAAGCTTTACTGCACGCAGTTGGGGTTTTTGCGAGTGCCTTATCGCCTGTAGTTTTTGGTTATATTATTGATTGGGGTTATGGAATATCAGTTATATTTTTAATCAGCTCCATTATGATTGTTGTATCATCAATTTTACCTATAATTTATAAAACATGAATAAACAAATAATGGAGAGTCTTAATTTTCTAATCAAGGAATATAAAAGATTAAAAAAGAAAAAAGAAAATAGAAGCATCAGCAGTGGTGAACTAGAAACTTTAAAACAACTTGAACAGTACTTAGGTAAAAAATAATGTTTAATGTTATTGATCAATACAATAGTTTTGTTGAAAATAATTTTATTAAAAAAAATAAAGATCAAATTGAATTCTTAAAACAAGCAGATAATGTATGGTCATCTTTTAGTAAAACAAAGTTATTTTTTAAGGATAAAATTTTCGAAGGAATTTATCTTTATGGTCAAGTTGGAACAGGAAAAACATTTTTATTAAATTTATTTTATCAAAATACTAAGATTGGAAAAAAAATTCATTTTAATAACTTAATGAATGAAATCCATGAACAAGTTAAAAAATCAGAAAATAAAGAACTTGCAATCGAAAACTATGTAAAAAATTTAAGTAGAGATTACAAAATAATATTTATTGATGAATTACATATTTTTAATATTGTTGACGCACTAATAATAAAAAAAATATTTAATTATTTTTCTAAATATAAAATATTTGTATTACTGTCGTCAAATTTTCATCCAGATAATTTATATAAAGATGGTTTGCAGAGAAATGACTTTCTGCCATTTATTGATTTAGTTAAAAAAAATTTTTTTCTTTATGATATTAGTATTAAAACTGATTTTCGTCGACAAACGTTAAATCAATCAAAGACATATTTCACACCTATAACAACTGAAACGTCAAATGAATTTGAAAAATTATTTAATCGCTTTGTTGATCCCTCCCATTTAACAACTGTAAAAATAAAATCTAAAAGTCGTGAACTAGAGTTTGATAAATGCACATCAAATCTAATGATGATAGATTTTGAAAATCTTTGTGAAGTAAATTTTGGTAATGAAGATTACAAAAATATTGCAGATAAATTTAAGTTGGTATTTTTAAAAAATGTTCCTGAATTTGATAATCAGAAAAAAGATGCGTGCAGAAGATTTATTGGATTAATTGATATGTTATATGAAAATAATTGTTCAATAGTAATTTTAGCTTCAAAACCTATAAATTCATTAAATAATATAAATACTCTAGCAGAAGAATTTAAAAGAACTGCTAGCAGATTATATGAAATGACTATAGTAAAACCAGATTGATGAAATACATAATCAGATTTTTAGTAAGCACTGTAGTTTTATTAACAGTAGTTTATTTTACTGCAGGTTTTTATGTTGCTTATCAAATTTTAAAAATAGATCCAACTTGTGGTTTACACGAAGGATCTCTTCCTAATTCATGGAGTACAACAGTTGACTCACATGAATATTCTATTCTTGCACGACAAAAAGTAAGAGAAAATTTTAACTTTAAAGACTATTATTTAGATGAATGGCAAGATGTATACTTTCAATCTCGTGACTCAGACATTAAGATTAATGGATGGCTGTTTAATTATTTTCCAAATAGACCAATTATAATTGTAACACACGGTATAAGCCCGAATGGTAAATGTAAGTCTGAAGCAAATCTTATTGCAAGTTTTTTAGTTAATAAAAAATTTAATGTTCTTACGATAGATTTAAGAAACTACGGCCAAAGTGATACTGTAAGTAGTTATGATGATTTAGGTTTAAAGTCATATAATGATATTCTTGGTGCATTTGATTTTTTAAAAAAAATTGGTTTCAAGTCTAATAGCATTGGATTACATGGAATATCTCTTGGTGCAAGCACCTCTATTTTTGCAGCACATGCAGAACCGGAAATACGTGCAGTGTGGGCAGATAGTTCACTTGCTGAATTTAATATGATTTTAAAAGATGAAATAGCAAGATATGGTCTTGCTATAGAATTTGGGCCAGTAGTTAGTTTAGCTGGAAGAATCTTAACTGGAACAGATCCAAGAGAATTATCTCCAGCTAAAAAATTATCAAAGAACCAATATTATTTTTTTATTCATGGCGACTCTGATACAAGAATCTTAACAAGACACTTTAATTATTTTAAAGAATACACAAATCAAAATAAAATTAATGCTGAGTTTTGGTTAGTTGAAAACTCTTATCATGTAGATGCTATGTTCAAATATCCCGAAGTATACTCTAAAAAGATGGAAGAATTTTTTAATAAAAATTTAAAGTAGGCCGGACTCTAAAACTAGTTTGTACCTTGGCAGACACCTCTCTAGAATAAGAAACTCAACTAATTATCAAACGGCGGGTAAGATAATTAAAAATTCTTGGCGTTCCTCCGAAGCTAAGAAACGAGTATTATCCGGCTTATTAAGAGTAATATCTATCTATTTAAAATTCAAGATTTTTAGTTAAATTTGGCATTAAATTTGGATGATTTTCATAAAATTTGGCACTTTTTATCAACATTTTACAAACTTCCGTGATAGTAAGAAAAAATAACTAAACCATTAATATTTTGAAATTTGAAGAAAAATACTTACTTATGAAACATAAAAAAAATGAAAAAAATGACTGATAATAGACCATTATCACCTCACCTATCTATTCACAAAAGAGTACTTACAGCAGTATTTTCAATTTTTCATAGGATATCTGGAATAGGATTAAGTGTGGGTGCACTATTAATTTCAATCTGGTTTTTCTTAATTAGTTTTGGTCCCGAATTTTATATTTATTTTGAAATTTTTTCTAAGAGTATTTTGTTTAAACTAGTTCTAATGATTTGGACTGTCGGTATTTTTTACCATTTATTTAATGGATGTAGAAAATTATATTGGTCATTCGGTATTGGAATGGAATTATCTCAAGTATATAAATCGGGTTATGCTGTTATATGTTTAACTTTAATTTCTAGTTTAGTTGTCTGGTACTTCGCATGAAAAATTATGCTTTTAAATGGTTAACCCAAAGAATTACTGCTTCAATTTTAATACCATTGACGTTTTGGTTTATATACTCTGCAATATCATTATCAAAGATGACTTATTCTGAAATAGAAATTTTTTTTCAATCCTATTTTAATGCATTCTTATTTTTTGTGATGATGCAATCTATGCTTCTGCATTCAAAATTAGGACTGCAAACAATTATTGAAGATTATGTCACATCGAAAAAGACAGCCAAATTCATTAAAGTATCAATAAATTATCTTATATATTTTATCATGATTTTAATTACTGTTAACTTAGTGAGAATGGTTTTTTAGATGACTAATTCATACAAAATTATTGATCACCATTATGACGTTGTAGTTGTTGGAGCTGGAGGATCAGGACTGAGAGCTACGCTTGGATGTGCTGAAGCTGGATTAAAAACAGCCTGTATATCAAAAGTGTTTCCGACAAGAAGTCATACTGTTGCAGCACAAGGTGGAATTGGAGCAGCTTTAGGTAATATGGGTGAAGATAATTGGAAGTGGCACATGTATGATACAGTTAAGGGTTCCGACTGGCTTGGTGATCAAGATGCAATTGAATACTTATGTTCTAAAGCCCCTGAAGCAGTAATTGAACTTGAAGAATATGGCATGCCTTTTAGTAGAACAGATGATGGCAAGATCTATCAAAGACCTTTTGGCGGACACTTAACCAATAATGGCGAGGGAGCTCCTGCTATGAGAGCTTGTGCAGCAGCTGATAGAACGGGACATGCTTTACTCCATACACTTTATCAGCAATCACTTAAAAATAATGTAGAATTTTATATTGAATATTTTGTTTTAGATTTAATTTCTGATGATCAAGGTAATTGCATTGGTGTGGTAACATGGTGCTTAGAGGATGGATCAATCCATCGATTTTTATCTCATCAAACAATTCTAGCTACTGGTGGATATGGAAGAGCTTACTTCTCATCCACGAGTGCTCACATTTGTACTGGTGACGGTAGTGCAATGGCTTTAAGACAAAACCTACCTCTTTCTGATATGGAATTTATTCAGTTCCATCCAACAGGAGTTTACGGTGCAGGAGTGTTAATCACTGAGGGAGCAAGAGGAGAAGGTGGATATTTAACTAATAGTGATGGTGAAAGATTTATGGAAAGATATGCTCCAAATGCAAAAGATCTAGCATCAAGGGATGTAGTAAGCCGAGCAATGACTATTGAAATTAGTGAAAATAGAGGTTGTGGAGATAATGCCGATCATGTGCTACTTCATCTTGAGCACATTGATGCTGATACATTACATAAAAGATTACCTGGTATTTCAGAAACTGCAAAAATATTTGCCGGAGTTGATCTAACTAAAGATCCAATACCAGTTCTTCCAACAGTTCATTATAATATGGGTGGTATACCGACAAATTATAGAACAGAAGTTCTAAGGCCAACAAATGAAAATCCAGATAATGTATGTGAAGGTTTAATGGCTGTTGGTGAGGCTGCATGTGTTTCTGTACACGGTGCTAATAGATTAGGAACAAATTCATTAATCGATCTTGTTGTTTTTGGCAAAGCAGCTAGTCTAACATGTAAAGAAAAAGTAAAACCAAATTCTAAAAAAATTGAAATTAGTAAATCAAAAACAGATAATATTATTGAGCGATTTGATAAGATTAGAAACAGCAAAGGAAACTCTACAACTGGAGAACTTCGTACTTCCATGCAACATATAATGCAGCAAAAATGCGCAGTATTTAGAACACATGATCTCATATCAAAAGGTATTGAAGAATATTCAAAAGTTGAGAGCTCAATGGATGACATAGATATTAAAGACAAATCATTAATCTTTAATACGGACTTGGTCGAAGCTTTAGAGTTACACAATTTAATGGCACAATCAAAAGTTACTCTTCATTCTGCGTTAAATCGAACTGAAAGTAGAGGCGCACATGCAAGAGAAGATTATAAAGAAAGAGATGATAATAATTGGTTAGTTCACTCTTTAGCCTGGTTAAACGATAAGGGAGATGTGAGTATGGGTTCCAGAGGTGTTCATATGAATACTCTAACTAATCATGTTCAACCAATACCACCTAAAAGAAGAGTTTACTAATGGCTCAGTTTACACTTCCTGCAAATTCAAAAATAACTAAAGGGAAAACTCACCAACTAAAAGAACCTGCAAACGATCCAAAGAAACTTGCAATCTACAGATGGGATCCCGAAGATGATAAAAATCCTAGGATAGATAATTATGAGATAGATCAAGAAAAGTGTGGCCCAATGGTATTAGACGCACTTATGAAAATAAAAAACGAAATTGATCCAACTTTAACATTTAGAAGATCTTGCAGAGAAGGAGTTTGTGGTTCCTGTGCTATGAATATTGATGGTGTTAACACATTAGCATGTTTGAAAAGTATGTCTGATGTTAAGAATGAAATAAAAATTTACCCTCTTCCACATATGCGTGTAGTAAAAGATTTAGTTCCAGATCTTAGTAAGGCTTATGAGCAACTGGCTTCCATTAAACCTTGGTTGCAGCGTGAAAAAACAAATGAAGAAAAAAACTCAGGAGACGAAAAAAAACAATCACCAAAAGATAGAGAAAAACTAGATGGTAAATGGGAGTGTGTATTATGTTTTTGCTGCACTACTTCTTGTCCAAGTTATTGGTGGAATGGAGATGAATATCTAGGACCTGCAGTCCTTTTACAAGCAGCAAGATGGGTAAGTGACTCTAGAGACTCAGAAAGAAAAGAGAGATTAAAAGCAATAAATGATTCATTAAAACTTTATAGATGTCATTCAATAATGAATTGTACTAGGTCTTGTCCTAAAGGTCTAAATCCAGCCAAAGAAATTGCTGGACTTAAAAAGGCTATTGTTACAGAATTGTAATTAAAGTATAAAACTTAAATGAGAAAAAAAATTGCTCTTATTGGAGCAGGCAATATCGGTGGGACTTTAGCACAACTTGTTAGTTTAAAAGAATTAGGTGATGTAGTTTTATTAGATATTTTTGAAGGGATGCCTAAGGGTAAATCTTTAGATCTTGCTCAGTCATCTTCCATTGAGGGATTTCATGCAGATTTTAAAGGTACTTCAAGTTTTAGAGATATCAAAAATTCTGATGTAGTAATAGTTACTGCAGGTTTTCCAAGAAAACCAGGCATGTCCCGAGATGATCTTGTAGAAAAAAATTCTATTATCATTCAAAATGTAGGGAAAAATATTAAAAAATATTGTCCAAAAGCATTTGTTATATGCATTACTAATCCACTCGATGCAATGGTAAGTGTCCTTCAGAAATCATCAGGCCTTAAAACAAATATGTGTATTGGTATGGCAGGTGTTTTGGATAGTGCAAGATTAAAATACTTTTTATCCAAGGAGTTTAATGTGTCAATTAATGATATCAGCGCTTTTGTCTTAGGCGGTCATGGAGACACGATGGTTCCACTTATGCGATACTCAACAGTATCAGGTATTCCTGTACCTGAATTAATAAAGATGAAGTGGACAACAAAAAAAAATATCGACAAAATTATTCAAAGAACACGTGATGGTGGTGCTGAAATTGTAAAACTCATGAACACATCTGCCTATTATGCACCAGCTTCTTCAGCTATACAAATGGCAGAGTCATTTTTGTTAGATCAAAAAAGATTATTACCATGTGCTGCATATCTTAATGGTGAATATGGAGTAAAAGGACTATATGTTGGAGTTCCAGTTATCATTGGCAAAAAAGGTGTTGAAAAAATTATTGAATTAAAACTTAATAATAATGAAAAGAAAGAATTTAATCATTCCGTTAAAGCAGTAAAATCATTAACTACATTGTCTAACAAGCTTCTAAATAAGAAAAATAAAAAATAATTGTATTTTTCATCTAATCTAACTATTACCTTTTTATCAAAATGAATTTGCATGAATACCAAGCTAAAGATCTACTAAGAAAGTACAATCTACCTATACTTGAAGGCAAAAGTTACATTGAAAATGTTGATGATTTAGAAAAAGATTTACAAAATATAAAAGGACCACCTTGGGTTATCAAATCACAGATACATGCTGGAGGAAGAGGAGCAGGGAAATTTTTAAAACCATTTAATACAAAAGGTGGAGTACAAATAACAGAATCAATTGATGATGCACAAAAAATTGCAAAAGGAATGATGGGTAACATATTGATTACAAAACAAACAGGTAATGAGGGAAAGTTAGTAAATAGAATTTATTTAGAAGCTGGATGTGAAATTGATAGGGAATATTATTTAAGTATTCTTCTTGATAGGAATCAATCAAAATTAATGATGATGGTATCTGATGCTGGTGGTGTAGACATAGAAGATGTAGCTGAGAAAACACCAGAAAGAATTCAATATGTTTATTTTGATAACTTAGAAGATTTTACAATTAGTGATAGTCTTCAAAATAAATTAAATTTTTCTATTAATGAGTTTAACCAATTTAAAGAAATTGTTTCAAATTTATGTAAGGCCTATGTCGAAATAGATGCTTCTTTAATTGAAATTAATCCTCTTGTTGTGACAAAAGATGAAAAACTAATTCTTTTAGATGCTAAAATTAATATTGATGATAATGCTCTGTATAGACAGGCTGACATTGAAAAATTAAAAGATACTTCAGAAGAAAATGATTTAGAACTTGAAGCTTCTGAAAACGATATGGTTTACATTAAACTAGATGGAAAAATAGGCTGTATGGTTAACGGAGCTGGGCTAGCTATGGCAACTATGGATATTATTAAACAATTTGGAATGGAGCCAGCCAATTTTTTAGATTTAGGTGGTACAGCAAATAAAGAAAGAGCCATTAAAGCTTTCAAGATTATTCAATCAGATAAAAATGTGAAATCTGTCTTCATAAATATTTTTGGAGGAATCATCCATTGTGATATGATTGCTAATGGCATCATTGATGCAATTAAAGAATTAGATTTTAAACTTCCTGTTGTTGTACGTTTTCAAGGAACAAATTCTAAAGAGGGAAGAGACATTATAAATAATTCATCATTAGGATTAATTTCAATTGATGATTTTTCAAATGCAGCTCAGAAAGCTGTGGAGTTATCAGAATAGTGTCAATTTTAGTTAATAAAAATACAAGACTTATTTGCCAAGGCTTTACCGGTTCACAAGGAACATATCATTCTGAACAAGCTATAGCATATGGTACAAACCTTGTAGGTGGTGTAACGCCTGGTAAAGGAGGGCAGACCCATTTAAATTTACCGGTGTTTAATACCGTTGCTGATGCAGTGAAACAAACTGAAGCAAACGCAACAGTCATTTATGTGCCTGCTAAGTTTGCTGCTAAAGCAATCCACGAAGCTTTAGATGCAAATATTGAATTAATTGTTTGTATTACAGAAGGTATTCCAGTCTTAGATATGATTGATATAAAAAAAAGAATTATTAACAATAAAACATATTTGATTGGGCCAAACTGCCCAGGTTTAATAACACCTTCCGAATGCAAGATTGGTATCATGCCTGGTTTCATCCATAAAAAAGGTAAAATAGGTATAGTGAGTAGATCAGGAACATTAACTTATGAAGCTGTTGCACAAACAACAGAGGTAGGATTAGGTCAATCAACATGTGTTGGTATTGGTGGAGACCCAATACATGGTATGGATTTTGTAGATTGTATAAAGTTATTTTTAGAAGACGATGAGACCGAGGGAATATTAATGATAGGTGAAATTGGTGGCGAGGAGGAAGAAAATGCGGCAGAATTTATTTCAAATTCAAAAAGAAAAAAACCAGTTTCAGCATTTATAGCTGGACAATCGGCACCAAAAGGAAAACGTATGGGTCATGCAGGTGCTATCGTTTCAGGCTCAAAAGGTACAGCACATTCCAAAATTAAATCTTTAGAAAATGCTGGAGTTTTGGTGTCAAAATCCCCGGCATCATTGGGAAAAACTATGAAATTAGCAATGCAAAATGGGAATAATTAGTTTCCATTAGTATGATTGTTATGCGAAATGGTTTTAGTTTAATAGAAATCTATGAATGATACTTTCTTAAATAGTGCTAATGCTCCATATGTAGCCGAACTATATTCTAAATTTAGAAATGACCCTGAAAGTGTGGATACAACTTGGAAAGATTTTTTTAATAATTTAAATGAAGATGACTATTCTGTTCTTAAAGATTTTGGAGGACCAGAATGGAAAGAACGTCCATCAAGTATAATAGATAAAAATTACATAACTAAGGTTATAAAATCAAATGCGAATTACAATTCTGAGGAATTTAGAATATCAACCTTAGATTCAATTAGAGCATTAAGATTAATTAGAGCTTTTAGAATTAATGGACATTTAATTGCAGATCTTGATCCTTTAGGAATATCTGAAAGAGAGTATCCTCAAGAATTAGATTATAAAAGCTATGGTTTCATTGAATCAGATTTAGAAAAAGAAATATTCATTGATGGAAGTTTGGGTTTAGAAAAAGGTAAATTAAAAAATATTATTAAAATATTAAAAGAAACTTATTCTGCTTCAATTGGTGTTGAATTTTTACACATACAACAAGCTGATCAAAAACAATGGGTCCAAGAAAGAATTGAAGAAGTAAGAAATAAAACAAATTTTACAAATGAGGGAAAAAAAGCAATCTATAAAAGATTAGTTGAATCAGAACTATTTGAGCAGTTTTTAGATAAAAAGTTTTTAGGTACAAAGAGATACGGTATCGAAGGTGGTGAAGCGATGATACCTGGGATAGAGCAAATTGTTAAACAGGCATGTTTGTCTGGAATTGAAGATATTATTATTGGAACAGCTCATCGAGGGAGACTAACACTTCTATCAAGTGTTTTGGAAATGCCTTACAAAAAAATATTATCAAAATTCCAAGGATCTTTAAACGATCCAAATGAGGTACTAGGTTCGGGTGATGTAAAATATCATTTAGGAGTTTCTGCTGATCGTGAATTTGAAAAAAAGAAAATTCATTTATCGCTCACTTCTAACCCATCACATTTAGAAGCAGTTAACCCAGTTGTGGCAGGAAAAGTAAGAGCTAAACAAACTTTAGCTAAAGATAAAACAACAGATAAAGTTATAGGTTTATTAATTCATGGAGATGCAGCAATAGCTGGACAAGGAGTTGTGGCCGAAACATTTGCTATGTCACAATTAAGAGGGTTTAAAACAGGTGGTACCATTCACTTTGTAATTAACAATCAGATAGGTTTTACAACTATGCCACAATATGGACGATCAGCACCTTATTGTACTGAAATTGCAAAAATGGTTCAGGCACCAATATTTCATGTTAATGGCGATGACCCAGAAGCAGTAGTTCATGTTTGTAGACTTGCAACGGAATTTAGAAATAAATTTAAAGTCGATGTTGTTGTAGATATGTTTTGCTACAGAAGATCAGGACATAACGAAGCTGATGAACCTTCTTTTACTCAGCCACTAATGTATAAGGCTATCAAAAAACAAATTACTACAAGAAAAAAATATGAAAAAAAATTAATTGAGAATAATACTCTTTCAGAAGAAGAATCTAGAGACATTGTAGATTCTTTTAAAAATTTTTTAGATAAAGAATTTGAATCAACTAAAAATTATAAACCAAATAAAGTAGATTGGTTAGAGGGAACTTGGACAGGTTTATCTACTGCAACATTTGATGCAAGAAGAGGAAAAACATCTGTAAAAGAAAAAACATTAATTAACGTTGCTAAAAAAATTCATGAAATACCTGCAGATTTTAATGCTCATAGAAGAATAAAAAAAATTTATGGGGATCGATTAACAAGTGTCATCAACGGAAAAGGTATTGATTGGGCAACCTCTGAAAGTTTAGCTTTAGCAACACTTCTTGATGAGGGATACGGTGTTCGAATATCTGGACAAGATGTTGGAAGAGGAACATTTAGTCATAGACATGGTGTTCTATACGATCAAGAAAACGAAAATCGTTTTGTTCCATTAAGACACTTTCAAAACAAGCAAGGTTACTTTGAAATTATAGATAGTTTTTTATCTGAGTTTGGTGTTCTTGGTTTTGAATATGGATATTCACAAGTTGATCCTAAGACACTTGTTATATGGGAAGCGCAGTTTGGTGATTTTGCAAATGGCGCACAAATTATGATTGATCAATTCATTAGTTCTGGAGAAAGAAAATGGTTGAGAATGTCTGGTTTAACGATGCTTCTTCCCCACGGACATGAGGGCCAAGGTCCTGAGCATACAAGTGGAAGATTAGAAAGATTTTTACAGATGTGTGCGGAAGATAATATGCAAATTGTTAATTGCACAAGTCCTGCTAATTATTTTCATGTTTTAAGAAGGCAACTACATAGAAACTTTAGGAAACCTCTAATTATATTTACACCAAAATCTACACTTAGACATAAATCTAATGTTTCTAATATTGAGGATTATATTAATGGATCAACTTTCCATAGAATTCTTACTGATAAATTATCTGTTAAAGAAAAAAGGAAAAATAAAAGATTAATAATTTGCTCTGGTAAAATATATTTTGAACTTGCAGATCACATAGCAAAAAATAAAATTAAAAATCTCTCCATAATAAGATTGGAGCAGATTTATCCATTTCCTTATGAAAACTTTAGAGATGAATTAAAACATTATACTGATGCTGAAATTATCTGGGCACAAGAAGAGCCAAAAAATATGGGTGCCTGGGGTTTTGTGAAAGGTAGATTGGAAAGTGTTATGCAGGAAGCCAAAGTTAAACAAGAAAAAATATTCTATGTTGGTAGAAGTCCAGCTGCGTCTCCTGCCGCTGGTTCTTTAGAAAGACACTTAAGTAACCAAGAAACTATTATAAAAATGGCAACTGAAGATTCGATTAGCAAAATTATCAAATCTTGGGCAGGTATTTCAACAAAATTAAAGACTAATCTGCCAATTGAATAAATTGACGTAAATGTTATTAAGCATTTAATTAATGAGCACTGAATTAATAGTTCCAACACTTGGAGAGTCAATTACGGAAGCAACTGTTTCAAAATGGCTTAAGAATATAGGCGATAATTTTGAAGCAGATGAACCTTTAGTTGAAATTGAGACAGACAAAATTACAGTTGAAGTACCAGCACCTCATGCAGGCTCTCTAAAAGAAATAAAAGTTTCTGAAGGCACTGATGTTGAAATTGGTGGTATTTTAGGAATCTTAGATGAATCAAAAGGCAAAACACCAAGTCCTAAAAAAACTGAAACTAAAGAAGAAAAAATAAAAGAAGAAGTAAAAGCAGTTAAGGTTGAAACAAAATCTTCGCCTGCCAAATCTTCACCATCTGCAAGAAAAATTGCTGAAGAAAATAATATTAAACTTGAAGATGTCACCTCATCCCGTTCTGATGGAAGAATTAATAAAGAAGATGTAGTTTCTCATCTTTCTTCTTCAAATAAAACAACCACTAACAAAGGTGAAAGAGAAGAAGTTGTTAAAATGTCTAAAATCAGACAGACAATATCTAAACGTTTAAAGGAGGCTCAAAATACAGCAGCCATACTTACGACTTTCAATGAAATTGACATGTCCAAAGTTATGGAAATTAGAAAATCAAAAAACCAAGAATTTCAAAGTCGGTATGAGGTCAAATTAGGTTTCATGTCATTTTTTGTAAAAGCGGTAGTAAAAAGTTTGCAAGAGTATCCAGCTGTGAATGCTGAAATTAAAGATGAAAATATAATTTATAAAAATCATTTTGATATAGGTATAGCTGTTGGAACTGAAAAAGGATTAGTCGTACCAATACTTAAAGACGCCGATCAATTGAGTTTTGGAGAAATAGAAACTAAAATTATTGATCTTAGTACAAAAGCCAAAGATGGAACGCTGACCATGGACGATTTGACTGGTGGAACTTTTACAATTTCAAATGGTGGCGTTTACGGATCAATGCTCAGCACCCCAATAATCAATAGACCTCAATCTGGAATTTTAGGGATGCATAATATTCAAAAAAGAGCAGTAGTTGTAAATGATGAAATAGTAATTAGGCCAATGATGTATGTTGCATTAAGTTATGATCATAGAATTATTGATGGAAAAGAAAGTGTTGGATTTTTAGTGAAAGTGAAAGAACTTCTAGAAGATCCATCCGAATTAGTATTAGGAATATAAAATGGAAGATTTTGATTTAATAGTAATTGGTGCGGGACCTGGCGGATATGTAGCTGCAATCAGAGCAGCTCAACTTGGAATGAAGGTTGCTTGTATAGAAAAAGAGCCATCACTTGGTGGAACTTGTTTGAACATTGGATGCATACCTTCTAAAGCATTATTAAATTCATCTGAAAAATTTGTTGAAATTTCAAATCATGCTGCAGAGCATGGCATAAAAACATCAAAGATAGATTTAGACCTAAATGTTTTGATGGATCGCAAAACTAAGATTGTAAAAAAACTTACAACAGGGATCGGTTTTTTATTTAAGAAAAATAAAATCACGCATATTCCTGGCATGGCTTCATTTGTAGATAAAAATACTATTTCTATTACAAATGGAAAAAATGAAATTACTGCCAGTGCTAAAAATTTTATTATCGCAACAGGATCATCTTCGATTGAGATACCAAATATTCCTGTTGATGAAAAACAAATAGTATCTTCAACAGGTGCTCTTTCTCTATCTAAAATACCAAAATCACTCCTAGTTATTGGTGGTGGATATATTGGATTAGAGATGGGGTCAGTATGGAGTAGATTAGGCTCAAAGGTAACAGTTGTTGAAGCTCTTGACAGAATTGTTCCAACTATGGATGGTGAAATTGCAAAAGAGTTTATGAAAATGTTAACTAAACAAGGATTAGAATTTAAATTATCGCATAAAGTGAGTTCTGCAAAATCTGGTAAGTCTGGTGTAGATGTTGAAATGGAAACATCAGATAAAAAGAAAATAAAAGAAAACTACGAAATAGTTTTAATGTCAGTAGGAAGAAAACCAAACACAGAGGGACTGGGTCTCGAAAAAATTGGCTTCAAGGTTGGAAAATTTCCTTTTATGGCAAATGGCCGTGCCTTAACTACCTCTGCATCAGAAGGATTTGTTAAAATTTTGGTTGATAAACAAACAGATGAAATTTTAGGTGCTCATATAATCGGTCATGATGCCGGACAGTTGATCGCTGAAATTGTTACGACAATAGAATTTGGTGGTAGTGCAGAAGATATTGCTAGAGTATGTCACGCTCATCCGACAACTAGTGAAGCAGTAAAAGAAGCAGCTTTAAGTGTAGATGGTAGAGCAATTCATATTTAAATTTTAGCTAGATCCATTCCTTTTTTGTATTTTTTTGATGACGTTTTTATAACTGCTTGACCACATCTCATAATTTTTCTTTTATGATCGAAAGTCATTTTTGGTTCACCATGTAATTTCCATCCATTAGAGAGCGCTTCTGTTACTCTTTGGCAAAAATCAACAGTGTCATCATCTGTAATAAATCTATAACCTTTCATTTTACCTCCTTTTCATTTGGTACTTAACAAATTTACTTCTATAATTTTAATTAAGTACTCAACAAGATCAGTTTGCATATCAACTGTGAATTTATTTTTATCTTTTGATCCCATAGCCAATATTAGACTATCTTCACGAAATTTAACTTTTAATAAAATATATGATTTTATCGTTGCTGATTTATTAGGAAAAAATAAAAGTAAACCTTTAGGATTTTGATTTAAATTTGTAACCATTTTGTTTTTAAAATAACTATTTGCAATTTTAATATCCAGTTGTGATAAGTTTTCTGCTCTAATATTTTCATTTGTAACAAAACAATTCATTTCATCACAACCTAAAATTGTTTTAAGATCATTTTTAATTAAGCTTATTAATTTTTGTAAACTTTTTACATTTAGAATTCTAATTGTAGATTTTAGAATTCTTTTTTGAGCATTTAAATGACTTTTTCCTGCAAGTAGTACTTTTGTCATTTGATTTTGTAGATCTATATTTTGTTGAGATATTTTTTTATATCTATAAGCTTCTAAATCAACAACCTTATCAGAACTATTATCTACGGTTGGAAAATTTAGTTCATTAACTAATTCTGAATTTTTAATAAAAAAATTTTTATTTTTTTTTAAAAAATTTATTATTTGTTTTTCACTAATTTCATCTTCATGCGCCATGACGATTATTTTGGCAAGATTTGCTGTCCTGTTTTTGCCCAATCATCAAGAAATGCTTTCAGCCCTTTATCTGTGAGAGGATGTTTATATAATTCGTGAATAACTTTAGGTGGTAGAGTTGAAACATGGGCACCAATCACAGCTGCATCAATAAGATGTTGAGTATTTCTTACCGAAGCAACTAATACTTCAGTATCAAATCCATAATTTTCATACATTATTACTATATCTGAAATTAGATCCATACCTTTTTCACCAATATCATCGAGTCTTCCCACAAATGGAGAAATAAATGTTGCACCAACCTTAGCGGCTAGTAATGCTTGAGCAGCACTAAAACATAATGTTACATTTACCATGATATCTTTTTCTCTAAGAGCTTTGCATGTCTGAAGACCAGCAGGTGTAAGAGGAACTTTTACAGCAACATTCTTAGCTAATGATGCTAAGTATTCACCTTCTTCAAGCATTTTGTCATATTC